>OOAF01000052.1_pt1 | contig 149295 bp, 213 predicted proteins | sample 1671251 | NCBI WGS metagenome assembly OOAF01 (sample SAMN06348137, study PRJEB24527) | human gut metagenome | biome: human gut; feature: ankylosing spondylitis patient; material: feces | host: Homo sapiens | place: China | collected 2015-10 | reverse complement strand
GCACCAAGAACGGCCGCGATTCCGCAGCACAGCGTCTGGGCACCAAGCGTGCAGATGGTCAGTTCGTTCTGGCCGGCAACATCCTCGTTCGTCAGCGCGGCACTCACATCCAGCCGGGTGAGAATGTCGGCAAGGGCAGCGATGATACCCTGTTTGCTCTGGTCGATGGCACCGTTCGTTTCGAGCGCGTGGGCAAGAGCGGCAAGAAGTGCAGCGTCAAGCAGTAACTTCTTTCTAAAATCTGCAACACAGAGAGCCGGACCCTCGTGGCCCGGCTCTTTTTGATGAAAAAACAGGAGGGCCTGTATGGCAGCACAAACCAATTTTATCGACATCGCCACCATCTGGCTCCATGCCGGCAAGGGCGGCGACGGCGCAGTGAGCTTCCATCGTGAAAAGTTCGTGGCCGCTGGCGGCCCGGACGGCGGCGACGGCGGCCGGGGCGGCGACATCATCTTCGTCGTGGACGACCACCTCACCACTCTGATGGACTTCCGTTATAAGCGCAAGTACACCGCCGACGAGGGCGGCAAGGGCGGCGCAAGCCTCTGCCACGGCAAGAACGCCGAGGATCTCGTCATCAAGGTGCCTCTGGGTACGGTCATCAAGGACGCCGAGAGCGGCCTTGTCATCGCCGACCTGTCCGACCACACCCCCGTCACCATCGCCAGGGGCGGCCGCGGCGGCTACGGCAATGCACACTTTGCTACCCCCACCCGCCAGATCCCCAAGTTTGCAAAGCCCGGTATGCCCGGCGAGGATATTCAGGTGACCCTCGAGCTGAAGCTCATCGCGGATGTGGGCCTCATCGGCTTCCCCAATGTGGGCAAGTCCACCCTCATCTCCACCATCAGCGCCGCAAAGCCGAAAATTGCAAACTACCACTTTACCACGCTGGTGCCGACGCTGGGCGTCGTGTCGGTGGGTGAGGGCGCAAGCTTCGTCTGCGCCGACATCCCCGGCCTCATCGAGGGTGCCAGCGAGGGCATCGGCCTGGGCCACGACTTCCTCCGCCATGTGGAGCGCTGCCGTCTGCTGCTGCACGTCGTGGACGTCTCCGGCAGCGAGTGCCGCGACCCCATCGAGGACTTCGAGCAAATCAACGAGGAGCTGGCAAAGTTCAGCCCGGCTCTGGCCGAGCGTCCCCAGATCGTGGTGGGCAACAAGTGTGACCTCGCCACCGAGGAGCAGATCGACACCTTCCGCAAGTATGTGGAAGAGAAGGGGCTGACGTTCGTCCCCATCTCCGCCGCCACCATGCAGGGCGTCAGGGAGCTTCCGGGTCTGGTCTACAACCGCCTGAAGGACATTCCGGCCATCCCCGTGTTTGCCCCCGAGTACAAGAAGCCCGAGGCAAAGGCCGGCGGCCGCGAGTTCACCATCAAGCGGATGGAGGCTCATGTCTGGAGCGTGGATGCACCCTGGCTGGAGTATATCCTGGCGGGCAGCAACGTGGACGACTACGAGAGCCTGCAGTATTTCCAGCGCCAGCTGGGCGAGAGCGGCATTCTGGACGCTCTGGTACAGAAGGGCGTGCAGGAGAACGATACCATCCTCATCGGCGAGTATCAGTTCGATTATATCTTCTAAGAGGTCAACAGTATGAACGAACCCGAAAAGATCGACCCCCGGGAGCTTAGCCCGCTGGCACTGGCCTTCGTGGGCGACAGTGTGCTGGAACTTCTGGTGCGGCAGCGGCTGGTGGAGCACCACCGTCTGTCGGCGGGAAAGCTCAACGCCGAAAAGGTCAAATACGTCTCGGCCCGGGCGCAGTTCCGGGAAGAGCAGCTGTTGGAGCCGCTTTTCACCGAGGACGAGCTGGCTGTCTTCAAGCGGGGCCGCAACGCCAGCAAGGCCAGTGTGGCCAAACACGCCTCCCCGGAGGAGTACCGCGCGTCCACCGGCTTCGAGTGCCTGCTGGGCTGGCTGTATCTGAACGGCCGGCTGAGCCGGGTGCATGAGCTGTTCGAGACGCTGTGGCAGTCGTTCGACCCCAACGAAAAATAACCGGAACACGCGAAAGCCCACTGCTTTCCGCACTGGGAAACAGTGCAAAGAGAGCAGCGGGCTTTTTGTTGTCCCGCCGGATGGTCCGTTCAGGCGGGGCGGCGCTCAGCGCAGAGGCTCAGCGGCTGTTGCGGGCGGAGTTGCGAGCCGAGTTCTTGCCGCCCTCGTCGTCGGCACCCTTGGTGTACTGGTTGGGGTGCTTGTGCTCGTTGGCAGCAGAGTTCTGGCTGGAATTGGTGGTGCGGTTGGTGCTCTGATCGCTGGTGCGGTCCTGAGTCTGGTTCTTGCAGTTGGTGCTGCGTTTCTCACTGCGATTTTCCATCGTATCGTCGCTCCTTTCGATTTCGGGAGACGCTCTGCGCTCCCTGCCCATAGTTTGACCGGCTGCGGCGGCTTTATGCACCGCAGCTCGAAGGAGGTCTCATAAAAATGCCTGCCGAATATTTTGAAGCCCGGGAACGCGCCCTTCTGGGGGAGCGGTACGACACGCTCTACGCCGCCCCGCAGGAGACAGCGGCCCGCGGCGTGACCGTGTCCGCTCTCCGCACCACGCCGGAAGGATTTGCGGCCCGGGCAGACTTCCCGCTGCGGCCCTCGCCCTTCTGCAAGGCAGCGTTTGTGGTGGAACAGCCCGACTTCAAACCGGGACGCCATCCCTACCATCACGCAGGTGTCTTCTACTCACAGGAGCCTTCGGCCTCATCGGCAGCGCCGCTGCTGGGCGTCAAGCCCGGGATGCGGGTGCTGGATCTATGTGCTGCCCCCGGCGGCAAGAGCAGCCAGCTCGCCGCCGCTCTGCAGGGGCAGGGCCTGCTGGTGAGCAACGAATATGTCGCGGCCCGTGCAGAGAGCCTGAAGAGCAACCTTGAGCGGATGGGTGTGTCCAACGCCGTCGTGCTCAACGAAACCCCTGCCCGCATCGCAGCGGCCCTGCTGGAGTTCTTCGACCGGGTTCTGGTGGACGCGCCCTGCTCCGGTGAGGGGATGTTCCGCAAAGAGCCTGCCGCGCTGGCCCAGCACTGCGAAGCGCTGGTGAAGCAGTGCGCAGAGCTGGGCGCGGACATCCTCGACAGCGCCGCTGCGGCCCTCGCGCCGGGCGGCGAACTGGTCTACTCCACCTGCACCTTCGCGCCGGAAGAGGACGAGGGACAGGTGGCCGCATTCCTGCAGCGCCACCCGGAGTTCACGCTGGCCGATGTGCTGGGCAATGTGGACTACACCTTCGGCAGCGAGGGCGAGGCCAACCGCACCGGTGGTCTGCCGCTGGACGTGAGCAAGGTGCGCCGCATCTGGCCCTGTCAGGGCGGTGAGGGCCACTTCATGGCCCGGCTCGTCAAAGCCGGTACGCCCCGGGCTCTGCCGGCTCCCGGCGAGTACACCCCCGAAGAACAGCTCTGGCTGACCGCCGCCGCCGAAGCAGGCAAAAAGGCCAAAGGCGGCAAGCCCCAGAAAGCCGCAAAGCCTGCGGATGCCCGCAGCGCCCGGCGGGAGAACAGCCGGGCTTGCCGGGAGGCCGTGCAGGGCCGCAGTTCCCGCAGCCGGGAGGCTGGGGCAGGGGATGTATCGCCCGCCCAGAGCCTCGCTGCATGGAGGGAGTTTGCGGAGGAATATTTCCCGGAGCTGGCAAAGCGCCCTGCCGTGGTGCATGGCGGCGGCGTCCTGCTGCCGGCGGCTTTCCCGCAGACGAATCTTCACGTTTTGCGTGCAGGCGTCTTCGTGGGCAGTGTGCAGAAGGGGCGCTTTGTACCGGAACATCATCTGTTCACGGCCTTCGGCGCGCTTTGCCGGAACTGTGAGGAACTGACCCTCGCCGACTCCCGAACCGTGGAATATCTCTCCGGCCGGGAGATAGAAGCTCACACCGCTGCCGACGGCTGGTGCTGCGTGACGGTGGACGGCTGGCCGCTGGGAGGCGGCAAAGTGTCCGGCGGCAGGGTCAAAAACCATTATCCCAAGGCACTTCGTCTGCTGTAAAACGTAGTTTTTGGCAGAATAAACCGGAAAACCATCGGTACAAGGCTTGAACGCCGATGGCTGTTGTGATAAAATAATAGAGTTAGATTTTGTGTGCTGCCACAATGCGGGCGACCACAGCCCGTCTGCCCGCAGGCGGAGATCACTGATAAAATACAGGAGGCTCTTTCCCATGTCTGGACATAGCAAATGGAACAATATCAAGCGCAAGAAGGAGAAGACTGACGGCGCAAAGGCAAAGGTCTTTACCAAGATCGGCCGCGAGATCAGCGTTGCCGTCCGTACCGGCGGCCCCAACCCCGCTTCCAACAGCAAGCTGGCTGACCTGATCTCCAAGGCAAAGCGTATGAGCGTGCCGAACGATAACATCCAGCGTATCATCAAGAAGGCCGAGGGCGGCGATAAGACCGAGTACGAGGCGATCACCTACGAGGGTTACGGCCCCGGCGGCGTGGCAGTCATGGTCGAGACTCTGACCGACAACCGCAACCGTACCGCTGCTGACCTGCGCCACTACTTCGATAAGAACGGCGGCAACCTGGGCGCTATGGGCTGCGTGGGCTTCCTGTTCAGCCAGAAGGGCGTCATCGACATCTCTCTGGAAGACAAGGACGCCGACGAGGCCATGATGGACGCTCTGGATGCCGGTGCTGAGGACTTCGATGCAGGCGAAGAGGCCGCTGAGATCACCACCGACCCCGAGAACTACTCCGCTGTCGTCAAGGCAATGGAGGAGAAGGGCTATGAGATCCTCTCCGACGACCTGGCCATGGTCCCCATGACCACCACCCGTCTGACCGACCCCGATCAGCTCAAGCTGATGGGCAAGCTGCTGGATGCCCTCGAGGATAACGATGACGTCCAGAACGTCTGGCACAGCCTCGAGAACGAAGAGGACCTGCCGGAATAAGCTTCCGCAAATCTTAAGAATGACGTAATCAAAGCCGCTTTCTGTGCCTCACAGCACAAAAAGCGGCTTTGTTGTTTTATGGCGGCCTGCGATAAAGGTGTGCCTGCTGGGGCATGGAAAATAAAAAGAACGGTACCATTCTCCCGTCGGCTATGTTATAATAAACAGAACAAAACATCACGGGGAGGGGCCGACATGGAGCAACGACGCATTTGTCCATATTGTATGCAGGAGCTGGAAGCAGGGGAGGAGCAGTGTCCCCACTGCGGCCGGGAGCTTGCAGGGCGCAACCCGTCGGGCAGTCTTCCGGCAGGCACTGTGCTGGCAGGCCGGTATACCGTGGGCGACATCCAGAGCGTGGACGGCGAGGGCATCCTCTACCGGGGCGTGGAGAACAACGGCCCCTTCCGGGTGACCATCAAGGAGTATATGCCCCTGACGCTGGCGGCAGAGCGGGGGAGAGACTGCATCCTCCGCCCGAAGCCGGGCAGCGAGGTGCTGTTCAAGACCACCCGGATGGACTTTGCCGACCTCTACCGCTTCATCCAGCGCATCACCCCGGCCAACGGCCTGGAGGCCGTGCTGGACGTCTTCGAAGAGAACAACACGGTCTACGCCGTCATGGAGAACCCCGGCGGCTGTCCGCTCCAGAAGTGGCTGGAGGAGCACGGCACCGTGACGCCCCAGCAGGCCTGCGCCATGCTGGAACCGGTGTTCAACGGGGTGGAGGCCATGCATCAGGTGGGCCTCGTACACCGGGGCATCTGCCCGGCCAACATCCGCATCATGGACAATGGCCGCGCCCGGCTCACCGGTTACGCGACGGTGGGGCTGCGCACGGCGGGCAGCGGCCTCCACGAGCAGCTGTACGAGGGCTATTCCGCCCCGGAGCAGTATTCCACCGCCGAGTTCGAGGGCCGCTACACCGACGAATACAGCCTCGCGGCGGTGTTCTACCGGATGGTCTGCGGGCTGAGCCCCGTCCCGGCGGCACAGCGCCTCGTCTCCGACTCCAACCCCAAGGCCCGCACGGTGACGCCGTCGGTGCCGGCTTACGTCTCCGAGACGCTGTATCTGGGCCTCCGACTCAAGCCGGTGGAGCGTATCCAGACGGTGCAGCAGCTTTTCCGCGCCCTCTCGGAGCGGGAGTATGCGGAGGAATTGTCCCGCAGCATGGAGGCGCTGGACCCGCCCGCCCCCGCGCCGCAGGAGCCGAAAGCGCCCGCGAAGGCTGAGCTGCTGAGCGTCCGAAATCTTCTGGCGGGCATCGTCATTCTGCTCAGCGTCCTCATCCTGCTGACCCTCTGGGGTCTGCTGAGCCGTCAGAGCGAGAAGCCGCCGGAAGTGATCGCTCCGGAGTCCGTCAGCGAGGCGGCGAGTGAGCCGGTGAACGAAAACGTCACCCTGACGCCGGATCTCGTGGGCCGCGACTATGACGCCGAGGTGCGCAACAACCGCAGCTATATCGACGAGTATCTCTTCTACGTCACGCTGGAATACAGCGACACGGTGGAAAAGGGCCGCATCATCCGGCAGTCGCCGGAGGCAGGCGAGGTCATCCAGAAGGGGGACACCGTCAGCCTCGTGGTCAGCCGTGGACCCCAGATGATGGAGATGCCCGACATCATCGGCCAGACGCAGGACAGCGCCGTGCAGGAGCTGGCCACCAAGGGTCTGAACGCCACCTGCTTCACCGTGGTCAACGACGGCTCCGAGGCGGCGGGCTGCGTCGTCTCGGCCAGCGAGGACGCCGGGAGCATGGTGGAGGTGGGAACCACCATCGTGCTCTATATCGCAGGCGATGTCCCCGCCGATGCCCCGGCGGGATCGGAAGCGCCTTCGGATACCGGGACGCCCGCCGGCGGGGATGCCGCGCAGGGCGGCGTGGAATACGATACGGATTAAACAAAAAGAGGCTGCGTTTAGCAGCCTCTTATCTTTTTATCGAAAACTCAGAAAAAGCTCTTCATGAACGCAAGATCGCTGGCGGCGCGGGCCGGGACAGCCTCTTCCCGCAGGACGGGAAGGACAGGCTGGGGCAGGGCGCGCAGCATCTCGAAGCCGCCCTTGTAGTCCACACAGGAGTCCTCGAGGCTGGTGGAGTAGAGGGTGCCGTCGGGCTTGAAGTTCTGACCCTTGAAGTGGACGGCCACGATCTTGTCGCCGTACCAGCTGCCGACTTTGTCCCAGAGGCGGCGCTGTGCGTCCACCGAGGCGTTCTCGGGGCCGACGTAGTTCGCCAGATCGCAGATGACCCGCAGGTTGGGGCTGGCGATGGTGTCCAGCACCATCTTGACGGCCTCGGGGGTGTTCATGGCGTGGTAGTAGACACACTCCACCGCGAAGAGCACACCCTGCTCCTCGCAGACGGGCAGGATCTCGCCCAGGCTGCGAAGCAGTGCTTCCTGCGCTTCCCTGCGGCTGACGGTGGGCTGCTTTGCCATGTTGGTGGTCTCGCTGCCCATGCAGCCGGCCCGGAGAGCTTTTGCCACCGGCACCTGGCTCAGGGCTTTCGCTACCTCAGCGCGGCGCTTGTCCTCGTCCGCATAGCTCAGCTCAACGTAGGTGCCGTCCACGGCGATGGACACGCCGCTCTTCTGGACGGCGGCATTGGTGGCGGCCACCAGCTCAGGGGTCACGTCTGCATAGCTCTTGACGCCCTCCACGGCCTTGGTGTAGGCCAGCTGGGTGCAGCAAAACCCTGCGTTCCCGATGGAGCTGAGCAGTTCTTCCACGCTGCGACGGCCAAAATCGTGGCCCCGTGCGCCGACGATGAATTCAGACATCCCGCATCCTCCTTACGCTCAGCCGAACAGACGCTCGGCAAACATCCCGAACTCCTTGCCCCACCAGTACCAGTCGTGGGAGACGTCGCCGCCCCAGACTTCGAGGTGGCAGGGGAAGCCGACTTCGCTCAGGGTGTCGGCCAGAGCCTGGGTGTCGGCGAGAGCATCGCCCTCATAGCCGCCCTGACCCACGCAGAGCAGCAGGCTGTTCTCCTCGGCTTTGGACAGAACATTCCTGTCGCAGATGCCGTTCTTGTGCAGAGCGGCGAGGGGGCTGCTGCGGAGGACGAGGTCGTCCTCTGCGCTGCCGAGGAAGCGGCCCATATCGTAGAGGCCGGAGAGGCCCATTGCACCCGCAAAGGTCCGGGGACGGCGCAGGCGGCACTGGACGGCCTGATAGGCGCCGGTGTCCACGCCCACGCACCAGATGAGGGGCTTCTCTTTGCGCTCGGGGGCATTCAGCTCCGCGATGCGTGCGGCCAGCTCGCTGGTGAGGTAGACGAAATACTTCTCCTGCATCTCGGCCCGGCGGCGGGGAGACTCATTGCCGGCCAGCAGGCTCTCGCCGTCGATGCTGTCGGCGCAGAAGAGCTGAATTTTGCCCTCGTGCAGCAGACGGGCCGCTGCGTCGGGCATCCCGTTGTTCTCCCAGTCGTAGAAGCGGCCGCCCCGGGCGGGCAGTGCCAGCACCGGCACACCGCCGTGGCCGTAGACCTTGAACTCCATCTCGCGGTCGAGCACCGCGCTCCACTCCTTATAATAAGTGCCTTCCATCATGAAAATGCTCCTCCTGTCAGATGAATTGATTGCGTGCCGCGTCGTAGGCATAGCCCACGGCGGAAAGTGCCTTGCACAGGGCGTCCCTGTCGGCGTCCATGTCGTCGCAGAGGGCGTCGAGGCTGGGGTAAAAATCGCGCAGTTTCAGGTTGACCACGCTCAAAAGCATGATCGGGTCGCTCGGCAGAGCCATCGTTTGTTTCCTCCCATGTTCCGAGATAAAATAAAAAGCCGGCCACTCGACAAAGTGACCGGCAATACGCATCAGCTTAGACAGCGCGGGTGACTTTGCCAGCGCGCAGGCAACGGGAGCATGCGTAGATATACTTGGGAGAACCCTCCACGACCGCCTTGACACGACGGACATTCGGCTTCCAGGTACGGTTGGAACGGCGATGAGAGTGGGAGACCTTGATACCGAAGGTAACACCCTTGCCGCAGCATTCACACTTAGCCATGGTACTTGCACCTCCTACAGTGAAGTATGGAATCAAAATAATCAGCTCGACTATTTTACCAGAACTGCCGCCAAAAAGCAAGCCCCTTTTCGATTTTTTTGCGGCTTTTTTTCGGCTACAGCCCAAACGCTTGTCTAAAGGCGAAAAAAATAGTACAATAAACGCGTATATCTTATAGAAAACAGGAGAACACCATGACCCCAAGAATGTTTTATACCCTCGCACGGGTGCTGGCCGCCCTGACCGTCATCCCTTTCCACGAGGCGGGCCACGCGCTGGCCGCATGGCTGCTGGGCGACCCCACAGCCAAGCAGCAGGGGAGACTGTCGCTGAACCCCTTCCGCCACTTCGATCTGCTGGGAACGCTCTGCATGGTGTTCGCGGGCGTGGGCTGGGCAAAGCCTGTCTCCACCGACCCCCGCAACTTCAAAAACCCCAAGCAGGGCATGGCCCTCACGGCGCTGGCCGGCCCGGTGGCGAACCTCATCCTGGCCTACCTTGCGATGGTGGTCTGGAAGCTGCTCTATTATTGGGCGCCCGTCAACGATGCGACGATTTTTCTGGCGCTCTTCCTGCAATACTTGGTGTATCTGGATGTGAGCCTCGCGGTGTTCAACCTCATCCCGGTGCCGCCGCTGGACGGCAGCCGCGTCCTGCTGGCTGTGCTGCCCGAGCGCATCTACTTCGGCATGATGAAGTATGAGCGGGTCATCCTCATCGTCCTGCTGGCGGCGGTCTGGGGCGGCTTTCTGGACGGCCCTCTCAGCGTGATGAACAATGTGGTGTGGGACCTGCTGGACAATGGCACCCAGTATATCGACACCATCGCCTACTCGGCCTACTATGCGTCTGCAGGGGCGGTGATCTGATGGCGGAGGAGCTTACCTTTCATTTAGAAGAGTTCGAAGGCCCGCTGGAACTGCTGCTGGCGCTGGTGTCAAAGCACAAGATGGACCTGCACAACATCCCCATCCTCGAGCTGATCGACCAGTACACCCGCACTGTGGAGGCCGCGCAGGCCGCAGACCCCGACATTTCCAGCTCCTTCATCGAGATGGCGGCCCACCTCGTGGAGATGAAGAGCTATCTGCTGCTGCCCCGGAGCACCGAGGGCGAGCGGATGAAGCAGGAGCTCACCGGCCAGCTCATCGAGTACGACCAGTGCCGCCGGATGGCCTCTGCCCTCCGCGCCGCTGCGGAGGCGACGCCCACCTTTGTCCGACAGCCGATGCAGCTGGAACGGGACGAGACTTACGCCCTCAACCATCTGCCTCAGGTGCTGGCCGACTGCTGGGAGAGCCTGATGGGCCGTGCGCCTGTCCGGCGGATGCCGACTCAGGCCGTCTTTGAGCCGCTGGTGACAGCCCCGCAGGTGTCGGTGAGCAGCCGGGTGGTGTACATCCTGCGCCGCCTCATCGCGGGCGGTGCGGCCCGGATGAGCCAGCTTTTCGCCCGCAGCCAGAGCCGAAGCACCAACGTGGCTACCTTTCTGGCCCTGCTGGAACTGGTGCGCGGCGGACGTGTCACCCTCGGCCCCAAGGGGGAGCTGACCATGCAGCGCGGACGCCTGCCCCGTGAAAAGGCAAAGGAGGAAGAATGAACCAGAAACAGATAAAAGCCGCCGTAGAGGCGATGCTTTTTGCGGCGGGCGACCCGGTGAGCGCCGATAAGCTTGCCGCCGCCGTCCAGCTGCCCCAGACCGCGGTGGAGACCGCGCTGGAAGAGCTGCGCGTCCGGTACGCCCGGGAGGACTCCGGCCTCTGCCTGCTCCATCTGGACACCCGCTGGCAGCTGGCGACCAGGACCGAGTGGGCCGACTGCATCCGCCGTCTGCTGGACGCCCGGCGCTCGGTGCCTCTCGGCCCGGCGGCCATGGAGACGCTGACGGTCATCGCCTACAACCAGCCCGTCTCCCGCGCCTTCATCGAACAGGTGCGCGGCGTGGACTCCTCGTCCAGCGTCAGCGGCCTGCTGCAGAAGGGCCTCATCGAGGAGGCGGGCCGTCTCGACCTGCCCGGCCGCCCGGTGAGCTTCCGCACCACGGATGTTTTCCTGCGGTGCTTCGGCCTTTCCTCGCTGGCGGACCTGCCGCCGGTGCGCGGAGATCAGGAAGGGGAGGCGGCGACATGATGGGAGTCCTGATGGCTCTGGGCTGGCTGCTGCTGACCCTGCTGAAGATCGCAGGCGTCCTGCTCCTGATCCTGTTGGTGCTGCTGGCCCTCGTCCTGCTCTGCCCGCTGTGCGCGGACGTCTGCTGGGAGGGCGGCGTCCTGACCGTCCGGGCCGGTGCGCTTGGGCTCACCCTGCCGGCGTTCCAGTGGCCTGCGCCGGAAAAGCCCGCCGGAGCCGAAGAACCGAAAGGCTTCTGGGGAAAGCTGAAAGCGAAGCTCCGCGCCCGCCGCGAAGAGCGCAAACGGAAGAAAGCCGCCGCAAAAGAGGCGAAGAGACCGAAAAAGGAGACCGCTCCGCGCGAGAAGGCGAAGCTGACGCTGAACATCCTCGTGACCATCCTGCGGGGTGCCGGGCGGCTGACGAAAGCCGTCTTCGGCTCGCTGCGCGTCACGAAGATCCGGGTCTGCCTCGGCGTCCGGGGCGAAGACCCCGCCGAAGCCGCCCGCGCCTACGGCAGGCTGAACGCATGGCTCTACCCGTCCCTCGGCGTCATCGACCGCTTCGTCTACCTCGATTTCGACGAGCTGCGCATCCTGCCGGACTTCGGCAGTGCTGAGCCGACGGTGGCCGACCGGGTGTCGTTCCGCCTCAGCGCAAGGCTGCTCTTCATCGTTGCAGCCGCTCTGCGCGTTTTGTATGAGTTCTGGCGCGAAAAAGTGCTGGACGTCTTCCTATAAAGTGTGTTACAATAATATCGTATGGTGTATACTCCTATCCAGAGGGAGTTTTCCCGGAAAATAATAGTAGGAGGCCGATTTTATGGCTGAGCATCCGATTCAAGGTTTAATGAACGTCACGATGGACAAGATCCGCCAGATGGCTGATTCCAACACCATCATCGGCAAGCCCATCAAGACCGACGACGGCACCACCATCCTGCCGGTGTCCCGCATCTCCTTCGGCTTTGCTTCCGCAGGCACCGACTTCGACGGCAAGAACGCCGCCAACAAGGACCTGTTCGGCGGCGGCTCCGGCGCGGGCGTCAACATCCAGCCGGTGGCTTTTCTGGTGGTGAAGGACGGCTGTGTGCGCACCATCCAGCTGTCCGACGGCTCCAACACCGTTGACCGCGCCCTGACCATGCTGCCCGAGCTGGTGGACAAGGTCAGCGCTCTGCTGAAGAAAGAGGAGAAGAAGGACGCCGCTGCGCCTGCCGCTCCCGCAGCAGAGTAAACTTTAACCTACGCCGCAACTGCGGACTTCCGACCCGCAGTTTTGATACCGCGCACCGGAACCTGAAAAGGGGAGAGGGTGTGCATTTGAGCGCCGGGAGGCGCACAAGGAGATTTTATCATGGCAGAAGAACGCATTCAGAAAATCATGAGCGAGCAGGGCCTGTGCTCCCGCCGCGCCGCCGAGCAGATCATCGCCGAGGGCCGCGTGAAGGTCAACGGCCACCCCGTGAAGGTGGGCGACAAGATGGACCCCAACCGCGACGTCCTCCATGTGGACGACGAGCGCATCTATATCCAGAAGAACCAGCAGATGTACTATCTGGCTCTGTACAAGCCCCGCGGCTATGTCACCACCGCCAGCGACGAGCTGGGCCGCAAGACGGTCATGGAGCTGGTGGCCGACATCCCGGCCCGCCTGTACCCCGTGGGCCGTCTCGACAAGGACAGCGAGGGCCTGCTGCTGATGACCAACGACGGCGCTTTCGCACAGGCTGTCACCCATCCGTCCGGCGGCATCTCCAAGCTCTACCGCGTCACCGTCCAGCCCCGGGCCGATGAGGCACAGCTCCTGAAGCTCAGCTCCGGCGTCGTGCTGGACGACGGCACCAGGACCCTGCCCTGTGCCATCAACGTCGTCACCGACGAGCCGGGCCGCACCGTCATGGAGATGACCCTGAAAGAGGGCAAGAACCGCGAGATCCGCCGGATGTGCGAGGCCGTGGGCCTCGAGGTCATCCGTCTGAAGCGGAACGCCGAGGGCGTCGTCAAGCTGGGGATGCTCCAGCCCGGCAAGTACCGCGAGCTGACCAAGGCAGAGGTGAACGGCCTGCGCGCCGCAGCCGCCAAGGGCCGCGCCCAGACCCGCTCGGCCGCTTTGCAGTCCAGGGCTGCTGCCCGCCGTCCCCGGGGCCCTGTGGGTGGGAACAAAGCCGCTGCGGGCAAAAAGCATAAGTGAAAGTGACTTCAAGGCATGTGTCCGAAATTTCCGCTCCTTTTGCCGGATTTGTAACATTCCCGGAAAAAAAGGAATGGAACAAGGCTTGAGAATCTTGGAAAAATCGGGTATAATATACCTAATTTTGCTCAATGGTTGAAAAACATCGATATTACGACTAAAACCATCTATTTCGGAATCGTTTTACACCACTTTGACACCAATTTGAATTTTATACCACTAGCACCGTAGTCGAATCCGATTTTGAGTCTTAATCGTAAGAGCTCTGATGTGACACAGCAGCCCCGGCGTCCTAGTGACGCCATTACATAAGCAACGTTAAAATTGAAAATCGCATTTGAACCGATGTGTCAGACGACGCATCATTACAAGGCGTGGGGCAACCTGCGCCTTTTTGTTTGCTATCGCATACAGCCTGTGATATAATATAGTCAAAGAAAAACTTCTTGTTCGGTTAGAAGAAACCAATAAAATATTAGGAGATGACAACTCCAATGAACAATCCAACAATACTTGATATCGCACTCGGTTTCATTCTGCACAAGCACAGCCGGGATAAATTTGGTCACAAAAATAATAAAGCACAGGCAATTCGAGAGCTGTCAGATGATGAGCTAGCAGCGCTCTTAAATGAACTGGTCGCACAGCAGGATAATTGCCCGCACACAGTTGGCGGCTGGAAAGGGTGGCTGTCTGAATCGATAAAATAATCAAAGCTAAAAAATGGGGTACTGGTCCAATTAAGGATCAATACCCCATTCGTTTTATATCAGTTCAATATCACCTAGCTCAACATAGCCTGACACATTTACTGAGATTGGATACTTGCCAATACGGCTTTCAAGATTTGTCACTCGATACCGTCCATTGACAAGTTTTCCATCATAAATAAACCACTCACCAGAGCGGCGCATCCCGCAGTGAGTCTGGCTGTTTGAATATAGTATTCCGTCTAATTTGATTTTGTCTCCTGCACGAAGAGTATTCTGATGTTCCATCAAAACGAACCCCATGTAGCTGGCCCACAGATACCGTCAGCACTTAAGCCATGCGCCTTCTGATACTCGATAAGTGTGGCTTTTGTTCCGGCTCCAAAGATACCGTCCGCTTTTACGCCTAGATGCCGCTGCAGCACGGTGACTGTATACGAGATGCCGCCAGTGCAATCTTTCGCGCCCTGACGAATCGTAGGCATGATTTTACTCACCGATACATATGCAGTGCCAACCTTACTGATCCAGCGAGACTTCCAGCTCCGCACATCAACATGGACAAAGCCTCCTGTTAGCTGCGCTCGACTGTAATAGCCGATGCCGCCCCGTTTCTGGAAATAAGGCATGGAAGCCAAGTATAGCGCAATTCGAATCGGGTCAATACCTTTGATGGTAACATCCGCTGCCGTACCCAAACAATGCTGACTGCGAGGACTGCCGCCGATGGAAATATTATAAGAAGGGGAGCGGTAGCCGGAGTTGATATGGACAGGCTTGCCAAAATGAGCCCGCACCTGTTCAAGAATGTAGATAAGGTCTGTATCGATTAGAACCGTATCGCTATGGTCAGAGCAAGCGAACTCATAGACGGAGAAATGAGCTGACACCTTTTTGTTCCAATCTTTCTTCATTGAGTATGTATTTACTGCCATGCGGCGCACCTCAATTCTTCTTCAACTCATTCTCGATTTTCTCGTTCTGAATATCCAACTCCTTGACGGCAGCCTCGATCATCATGTCGATAGTCGGAGTGATCGTAACACCCATCTTCTCAAGAGCAGCGACAACATACTTCTTCTTGTCAGCTTTCTTGATAACACCAGTTGCACCGACCTTCTCAGCAGCACGAACAGTCATCTGGACAAGCTTATAGACGCCAATTTTCTTGAGATATGGGATACCATAGACCATAAAAGCAGTGCCAGCACCTGCGACGGCCAACTGTGCAATAGTAGCAACAACCTGATTGAAAAAGTCCATCATAATATACCTCCTGATAAAAAAAAATAAAAGACCCCGAACACATCGTTCGAGGTCATGAATTACGTAATCTTATTCTTTTGGTTTTAAAAAACCATTAGTGCGTAGCATTTCGTCATATACGCGCCCCACGTTCTTGATGGCGAAGGGCATCTTGTTGTTCTTGTAGTTGGAATGGGTCTTACAATAATCTTCATACTTCCCAATGACATCAAGGATGTCATCAAAGTCTTCTTCGGTGTGGCCGAGCCCGCGAACGAGCTCATTATTGAAGCGCAGCACCTGACTACGATAACCATCAGCCTTGTCTTCTTCGCCCTTTTCGATGTGATTATCTAGCTTTTTACGAGTCTCTTCTTGCTCGGAGCGGATATCTTTGAGCTCAGATTTGGTTTCTTTGATCTCGTTCATCACACCGGCATTCAGGGCGTTCCCAATGTGAGTGGCTACCTAAGACCATGGATTGATCTCGATTTTAGAGACTTGTATCACTGACATAACAACGGCGATCAATCCGCTGCTCCCGGCCATCACTGAGCCGAGATGATTTAGGATAAAATTCAATAATTCGTCCATATGATTTTAATCACCTCGATTCTTTTTTACGTTGACAAATTTAACACATCATGATATAGTATGTTACAGCATAATTTACTTTCGTCGAGCAAATTATGTGTTACCTACTCTAATATGTATGTGGGGAAGAGGTCCTTGGCCGAAAAGCTAAGGACTTCTTTCTTTTTATGTGGCGCTATACCACAATCGCGGAGTGTTGGTTGAGTCGCCGATATAAGCTTTTTGTACCACCACATTGCCGCCGCCTTCTGGAAGTCCGAAATATAATTTTTTGGCTTCTGCAGGAACGATTGCGCTTAGAATGTCGCTTAAAACAATATTATATATTCTTGCAAAATCACCGTTGTATGAATTTGATCCGTCCTTAGAGTAGGTCAAGGAAATTGTTTGTCCTTTAGAAATCGTTCCACTCTAAGACCTAGAGCCCGTCCCACTAATAGAACTTATTACAGTTGTTCCGCCTACTACGATAGTAAATTTATCATAGTTTGGCTCAGAGCCCCATCCATATTCAAATCTAATGGAAGATGTTTGTTTTGCGGTTAATGTAATTGTTGCGGTTGTACGATCTATGTTTTTGTTGTTGTTTTCGAGGGTTCCGCCACTCTACACAAAAGTATATGACCCATTAGACGATGTAAAATACTTAGAGACATTTGATTCAGTGATGGTAGCAGAGGTAATAGCGACTCCGACATAGATACTCATCACGCCACCTCCTTATGTACTGTACTGGATATATACCGTCCCTTCAGGCAGAGTTGTCGGAGCGGTAGTACCCCACTGAAATGCCAGCAAGGCAGGGCCATTCAATGTGCCATCTTCGGAGATAGTAAGGTTTGTACCAATTTTTATCCCACCAAGAGTATTTGCTGTGGCAGGGTTCAAAGAAAATTTCGCATCAGCTTCTGACTTGGTGTAACGATCCTTCAGGGCGTCACCAGTCGTCTTGGCTTCTGCAGGGACATTCTCTTGAGTTAGCGTCTTATCAGGCGGAGAGGCTACGGAAAGTGCTTTATCTGCATTTTCCTTTGCACTAGCGGCGCTTGACGCAGCATTCGTTTCGCTGATTTTGGCGGCATTTTCACTTGCTTTGGCATTGACTTCTGAGCTGGCCGCTGCGGTTGCACTTTTAGAAGCGTTTTTTTCAGAGCTTCGTGCGTTTTGTTCGCTAGTCTTGGCTTTTTGTTCTGAGGCCGCAGCTGCTTCTTTACTCGCAACAACAGTTTGCTCGCAACTAATGGCGGCGTTTGCCTTTTCAGTAGCAACGGCCTCGCTAGATGCGGCTTCTCTGGCTTTTTGAGTCGCCGTATTGGCCGCATTGATTGCGTCTAAAGTTACAATATCTACGCTCTCAACACGCTCCTGAACCTCTTTGGCGTATTTTAAGAGTCCAGTGAATTTATCGGTCAAAGATTGTACCTCTCCAGATTCAATCTGCACAGCCTTCTCTATAGTGTCCAGCCCGTCTTTAACTGGCAATACAGCGGCCTCTGTGTTAAAGTTATAACTAAAAATAATCCTGTCATCGTCTTGTTTTGTGGAGTAAAATCTTACCGAAAATTCAAGATCCCCAGGACAGGATGTTGCATCGTTCTGAACTTCCCATCCAAAAATGATCTTGCCAGGCACGGTTGTGATATCCAATTTTGTGACAGGATAAAATCCACCGTGCTTGTTTACCCTAGATTTATACTGGACAATGCACGTCTTTTTGCTGAGATCAGTCTGATCATAGTACCGGTCAATCTCAAAGTAAACGGTTTCTGCATTGTGGTCGTTTAAGACACCAAGAAAAGTAAAGCCATCTGGAATAGAAATCGTGCGCTCGTTTGCATCAATAATAAAACGAGGCTCGTCCGTGGGAAGCATCACAAGTTCTTTTAGGTTGTCTTGATTCTGGATGTCTTGTAGACGCTGCATGTATTCATGAGAAGAAGTGATCATGAATTATCAACCTCCTTCAGCATCTGAACATTGACTTCTGACATCTGCACTACACCCTGATAAAGAGCGAGTGTCTTATTGTAGATGTCCGCCGCATTCCGATTGAATTCTTCAAGCATGGCGATTTGAGCCTTGAAGTTATAGATGTCATTTTTGATATTCAGTGCGAAGCAGCCGGTTGACAGTCCAATAGTTTCTGTGGCAGGGTCAATGCCCATAATGCTAACAGAACAGGGGCCATCACAAATCTTGACAAGAGTAGCCATGTTGCACTCGTAGTTGTAATAGTTGGTACTTGTGCTGTTGACCTGCTTGAGCCCCACGATATCCAGATGATTTTTCTGGTCTTTCAGAATCAGATAGAGCCGCAGTTTAACATATTTTTTATCAAGGAAGAAAGTGATTTCGTCAAGGCTATAACTCTGCGACTCTGAAAACTTAGTAGCCTTGAAACCTTCATTTGAATAGATAAGGTTCATAAACACCTCCAATAAAATAAGCGCCCATCGCTGTATAGGATAAGCGCATAACACATCATAATAAATAGTGGAGTTAACCACTATCAAAATAATCCATTGTCAACCTCCTCGTCATCGTACCAGATGCCCGGGTTGGCGATCAGGTCGCCGGTTCGTTACCCCACTCTCTACGCAGGGCCTCCAGTTTAGTCTGCATAGAGCTGTTTCCTGCCGCCGCACCCTCAAACAAGGTAAGTATGAGGGTTTTGGCTGTGTCCGTAAATCCCGGACCAGCGTCACCTTTATCGCCTTTGAAATCGCCATTGGCGATGCCATCTTTCAATTCTTGCAATTTATCGGCAGCCGCCTTTGCAGCATCAATAGCGTTTGTAGCATTTGTAGCGGCAACATCAGCATATTGAGAAGATATGTTAGCACTGGATTCGGCTGATTTTACAGCAGAATTAAATTTTGCCGTCAGAGTTTCAACCTCATCGGCTTTATAAGTAGGAGAGGAATTACTAGTATTGAGCGTATCAAGAACAGGCAAAGATGCCTCTAGTGTGTTAAAGTTGTACTTAAAGGTCGAAATATTTCCGATATTTTCAATACTATAGAATCGAACAGAAAAAGATACCGTAGCTGCCTCAGCTGTCACAGTATTTCGGATTGTCCAGCCAAAAATTATTTTTCCGGGAATAGTTGTAATATCAATCTGAGTGACAGGGAAGAATCCTTCGCCAAGTTCAACTCCGGTAGATCCCACCATTTTGTACTGGACGATACAAGTCTCTTCGCTTAAATCATGGCCGTCGAAATAACGGTCAATCTCGAAGAAAATGGTTTCTGCATTATGATCGCCCTTAACACCAAGAAATTTAAATACCGCAGGAATCGTAATAGCACGAGTATCAGCGTTGATAACAAAACGAGGCTCTTTCTTGGTATTGATTGATAGCACAGAAACGCCGCCCATATTTTGAATATTAGCAAGGCGTCTCATGTAATCTTCTTGCGTAGTGGTCATTTTATTCCTCCTTTCTCATTTTTATAGCGGCTGCTTTTTGTAACTCAAAAAGTTCAGCAGCCGATTTTTCACCAAGAATATCGACTACTTCGTTATATGGCATATAAATCACACGAGGTTCGGTGTCTCCAAGTTCAATGAATCTCTTGTTTGCGTAATAATACGAGGCTAAAACGCGACCCTTGTGTGCGTAACAAATATTGGTACTGCGATGATTCGGAGTGCCGAAACATTCATAGTTATAACCGGAACAACCGCCACAGCCCATTGCCACGGGGCATTCAAAACACTCTTTGGTTGACTGACTTTCGCGCGTAATAGCGTCCAACATAGTCTTGGTATCCTGCTGGTGTTTTGTCTTGTACAGTCCATCGAAACAATCGCCAAGGCACATCGGCGCAGCCTTCTCTTTACCGACCGAAATGGGAGCATACCGAATACACGGATAAGCTTTACCGTCAGGGGCAAAAGAAAGCATTGAACCAGTGCCACCACAGTAATTGCTATTATCGCTCGGAGCCATAGGATGCCCAGTATCGTCGTTCAACATTGTAATATAAACGTCGCTTTTATTCTCGATAAGCCAATCGGACAAGTCTTTTAACGCGAAATAGATTCCCGCAGCGTCATCTCTTGTATAAACTGGCTCATATGCAAAATTACAATGAATGATTTTACAGCCCTCGTTAATCATCATCTTGACGCTGGGATAAATGTACTTAACAGAATCAGGCACAAATGTCATTTTCGAATTATCCCAGCCATACTTTTTCGCATCCTGAAATGCGGCGTATGCCTTGGAAAACGAACCGACACCATTTATGTCAACGCGAAAAGCGTCATGCAATTCTTGGATTCCATCAATGGAGACAGTGACGCCCATGACGTCATGATACTTTTTGATAAGATGCTGGGCCTCGGGTGTAAACCATGCTTGTCCATTCGTGGTAAAACTAATACGGGACAGAACTGCCAGCGGATTTTTTCGCAACCAGCACTGTTCATAAAAATAGTCACAAATCTGCTCGATCAGGTTGGCTTCCAGTAGTGGTTCACCACCGATAAAATCCAGAACGAGAGCTTTGGTTCCCTGTGTAATGAAATCTCCTTCGTTGCGCTCATACAAATCGAGTAGACAATCAACGATTTTCTTTCCTGTGTCGAGTGTCATTGCGGAGCAACTTTTGCAGTGCTCGTAACAATAAGAGCATCTCAAATTGCAACTTCCTGTCACCTGAAATGTTATATTGCGGGCGGTTTGCTCGTTGTATCCGTTAGTAGAAGAGAATAGCTTACGAATGCGTTCGGCATAGTCGTCTGTAGGGGTAAAACTACTTACCATTCACACTCCACCTCCTGCTTATAAAAATCAAATTTGTAATAAGACGGAATAAATCCAAGCAAACTTTCAAGCAATGTGTTTTTTGCATATGTAAACTCGATATTTGCTTTTTGATAAAGCGAACGGTAATATTCAATCATCTCTCGGTAGTCGCTAGAATTTTCTTCAAAATATTTTCTTGAGATGACCGAGAGCAGAGACTCATAGCTCTTGTTTATATAAAACAGTCGTTCTATCAGCATGGAATCTTTCTCGTTTAATTTAACAGTCTTCTTCATATAGCCCCTTTCCTATGCGATAATTATCAAACTTCTTTTCAAGCTCGGGAAATTCATTTTCAAGGTCTCGCACCTTACTCATAAATTCAATAAAATAATGTACTCGAAAATTTTCTTCAAGTTCAAGTGAAGCCAAAACCGTGTTTGCTACGATATACATGGCCCACTTTTGCTCGTCACTTTCAAGTGGCACATTAAGAATTTTTTCTAGCTTGCTATCAGAGATTATATTGGTATTAGCAATATATTTTTGTGTATTGGGATATACACGGGCAGCGATAGCATAAGAATACAAAATCTTCTCAGAGGTAGTCAGAGAATAATCGCAACTTTTTGATATAAGGTCAATAACAGACTTTACATAATTCAGCCACCGAGAAAAGGAGTTTTCCTCTAAGCTCGGATTCTGAAGACAAGACAAATATCCAATCCAAAATTGAAAGGTGAATTTTTGAGGGTTTGATTCGTAGGGGGCAGAGAACCCGCCTTCTGGAATCGACATCATTTGAAGAAAATCAAAAAGCACGAGATTCTTTCTATATTCGGAATCCGTGGAGGGGCATTTTATAAAAACAGTTTTATCTCTCTCCATTTTCCCTCCTTAATTGGATTTGACTCCACAACTTCCTTTGCACCATCCTTCGCAACCGCCAGAGCAACCAGAGCAACTGCCTTGACACATTCCGTCACAGCTTCCAGAGCATCCCTCACAGCTTCCGCTACACCCATCACAATCGCCTCTGCAACCACCGTCACAGTCTCCACTGCAAGTCCCAGAACAACTTCCACTACAACCAGAACATCCAGAATAACAAGCGGAAGAGCATAGTCCACTACAGCTTGATTTACACCCGGTCGAAGAATTGGTCGCCGATTTCGAAGAAAGATCGTTAACCTTGACCAAAAGATTCTTTAACGTAGTCGCATCAATCAATGATTCCCTTGCTGGAATAGTAGTAGTTCCGTCGATAGCATTCAGAGGAGTTGCTATTTTCTGAATATGCTCGTATGTAATGAATTTTCCGTTTGCTGGAGTTTCAGAAAACTGCTATGTACTCCCGTTGTATGCAGAAAGAGATCCGGTACTATTGGAATTAGAACGACGAGTAATCTCAGTATTGATGAGCTTTTTTAACGAAGTAAAATCTTCTGGACTAATCAGTCCACCCTGTTCAGACATAAAATCACCCCTTTACTCGCACACGAATGCGACGCTCACAGAATAAATCATCGCCCTCTACTGCGTAACCAACAACAATATCCGGCGAAACGATTTCTCCATCTTCAACAGCACGACCAATCCCGGGGACCTTAGAAGGGACAATCAAATCGCCGGTTTTGACTTTTCCGATTACCCGCACCCGCACACGGCCAGCGAGAGATACCGGAATATACTTATCGATATTGTAGTCATCCAAGGAAGAACCGTTATTTGGTAAATCTCCACCAATGAGCATTGCGTATTCATCCGTGTGAACACCAACCACTCGTTTAGAAGTGTCGTCCGCCCGAATGTATCGCTCTGTCTGGCTATTTGTATCAAGAGCAATAATATCGCCCGGCTGAGTCGCACCACCACGCGGGAACAGCTCCGCATAGTCATTATAAACAGCGCCATATGCTTTGCTAAAAACAGCCACACCAGAATTATTGACGTAATAATCATTAGAGCCGAAAAACAACGTACCACTCATAATTCCGCCAGAGAGGGGGAGGGCTCCAAGGCTGATGCAGGCTTTGATTGCTGTGTCACCACCCGTACCGCCATGTTCAATCGGAATAATACCAGACTGAATATCGGCAGCGTCATGTTTATGACTCTCGGTAGTTGTTCTTAGCTCTTCGACAGAAGCACGAATATCTGCATGAGAATGCTCATCTGTATTATGAGTTTGAATTGTTTCATCAATATAATTTCTGGCGTCAGCAATATCATCAGCATAATCTGTAAAGTCAGTGGGCAAGGTCCCTTTCAGTGTTTTTAAGTTTTCTACAATCCGCAGACTTTCATCGCGCTTCTGACTTGCAATGTCACTGCTCGCTTTAGCCGCAACCTCTGATTCTTTGGCTTTGGCGGCACTGTTCTGAGCAGCATTTGTAAATCTTTTAATATACGACTCTATCGTACTTGTGAACATTCGCTCTACAGCCATAATAGAATGCTTCAAGCGATTGATAGTATCGGCATTGATCAATGCATTTCGAAGACGAGGATTTGAATTCAGTACAGCTTGTGCGTTAGTGTAATTGCCATTTTCCATCGCAGCACGATACTGATTTGCTGCGCCGATCAAACTAGAAGAAATATCCTCAGAGTTCGTCCAATTATCACAGCTTGCTGGAAAGTTTGTATATTCAAGGTCGGCATATTTCCCGTCTTCGTTTAAAATCCAATCACTCAAAATTTTCCCTCCAATCAATATTTGTTTTTGACAATATAAGGATAATAGGGCCAATAACGGCTCATAGTAACCGTCATAGTACCATCACCCAGCGAAATATCTATTTTCTTAATTAAAAAATCGACGGGCTGATTTCCGGTATTGATATATTTGGGGGTATACGAAATTTTCTGATTAACATCTAACTATGGAATCAGTACACATTCTACAGTTACGTTATCAGTCAGACGGCTAAGAGTCCAGTGTTTGTACTCAGCACAGTTCATGGCGGATTCATTAGTCGTATAATTTTCGTAGCCTTCTCCGCTCAGAATCTCATTGCGCCGCCCAAGCTTTTCAATAGTAAACCGAGAACTATTTATCCAATTAACATCCGATGCGTTTGACAGGCAAACATATCGAATGTACTTGCAATTTTCAGCCTCTTTATCTTTTTCTTTCTCTTCGTCAGTGGGTTCCTTATCAACAAGCTTGACCATAACATGGATTTGTTGCTCCCCTTGATAATAAAAGTGCTTAGTATTAGAATCATATTTAACGACAATCATAGTGTCTCTGGGGATGGTTGTCCCGTCAATCAAGACATCGTTTCCTTGATCATCAACATTACGAGCATACAAATCGTATGTTCCGTAGCTCAATGATTTAGTAGTCGTTGTAAGATTCCCGTTTGAATCAGCAGACTGCACAGTTAAACGGAGTGAGACAAGAATTTTTACATTCTTCTTGAGGCCAGTTGTGGGAGTGGTAAAAGCGACCGTCAGTTCAGAAGGGGAGTCCTCCATGGATGTAAAGGTAGCGTTTGCAGTAACGGTAGTCGTATCGCCACTAACAGAAAAAGTTGTTTTGTCTTTCGCAGAAAAAGCATCGTATTCAACTGACGCTCCCCACAGCTCGACACAATTACGAATCTGGGAATAATCGTATGTACAGTCTTCTGAAATGACGAGATCTTCAAAATCGGCAGCGCTCATAATTGTCAAGGCATCATATCCGGTAGGAATCTCAGAGCAAATAAATGTAGTCCCGTCAAAATACATCTCAAATGGATAATACAAATCACGCAGTTCAGTAAGTATCTGCCAGATAGTCGCGCCAGTATCATATTCAAGGTCATACGGGACACTCCGGTTCCAATATCCAACGACGCAATCCTCCATACCACTCAAACGAAATGTTTTTGCGATTGCATTACCAATGTCTGAACCAACAGGTATTTTTGTTTTCTGACCTGTTAAAGTACCGCCAAGCGTTCCATCGAGTTTTGCGACTAGGTCTACACATGAAATACTAAGGATATGTTCAGTGCTGCTGTATTTGAAACCGTTCTGATTGAAAGCGTATACTCCTTGAGAATACCAATACAATTTACTGCTAACTGACTCCATGCCGATATAAAGTCTTACATATTTGTTGGCCTATTCATCTCCAAACATAGAAGAAATGTCTTTATTTCCCTCCAAATATATAGAAGCAGAAAAGGTCCGTCGAATATCTGCGTCTGAATCGATAGAAATAGAACCGTCAACAGTTAAACCTTCAAGTGAATTTAGAAGATTCATATCAGTGTCGAGTAATTCTATCTTACAATAGAGATGTTTAACACGTGTTTTAAGCAATGTAAGCTCTGCTTGTGAAGGAGCATAGTTTTTCATGGCACACCTCCATCTATCGTTATGATGTCGTAACAACTACAGAACATGTGGCAATCAGATTGTCCATAGTCGCAGTAATTGTTGTAGACCCAGGAGAAACTCCTTCAACCACGCCTTTATCAGTGACAGTCGCAATTTTCGTATCCGCGCTCTTCCATATGACAACATTCTGAGAAGCACCTGATGGATAAGTTGTATACTCTAACTTGTGATTGTTGCCAACGCTGAGCGTAAATTTGCTCTCAGTTAGACTAAAGCTTTGAGCAATAATGCGAACTCGGGTTGCAGATGCGATAATTGTGACATTGCCATAAACAGAAGGAATATTGATTTCGTGACTTACTTTACCGGTGGATTCATCAATACGCTTAATATAAGTCGTGTTTGTGACGTTTAAGCCGCCCATAAAAACGACAACGCCACTGATTTCGTAATCTTCAACAGAAGAAAGAGTGGCGGTATATGGTTTGCCTTCGGAGATGGTAGTATCCGTGTTGTCTGAATCGACATAGTAGAAATTGTTCGTGATATTGTAGGTTTCTTCTCCGGTTCTACGTGTCCTCACGTTCACAAAACCATTATTCAGCATATCGTTGTCATCGTTAACGCTTCCAACCTCCGTAAAGTCAAAGCTTAAAGTAACCTTGTCAGGATGTTCAGAATTCGAAGATTTGACGTTGCCATCAATAGCAACCATCCAGATGCGGCCATCTTCAATTTTCAAAATTTTAGCACCGCCATTCGTGAGCCAATCAACCATATCTTCACGATACCAATGACTATGCGCCACATCGAAAGTATCATTTTTTAGATACCGAATAGCTGTACCAGAAAAAGAGCCTGAAGTATAGTTTGATTTGCCTCCGAAAAATACGAATGGATATTTACGATTTAAGGTTGTCACAACAGATGATTGACGATTTCGATCGGTTTCAGTGATTGAAGGGTCGAGCAAAATATGATAACTTACAGTTCCATCTGTGATGATAGCTCCATAAAATTTACTTTGAACAGTTGTCTTAATATATGGAAGCTCTGTTCCGTCACTAAGAACGGGGACTAAAGCGTACTCGTACTCCGTTTCTCGCCCACGTGCAAAATAATCGTTGTAAACAAAATTGATATTTCCATGTCCGGCAAGCTGCTCATAAAGCAAGACCCACGGTTTTTGATCTGCCCCGATTTCGCGGCGCTTCAACTTGATTTCGTGCAGATCCGAGCCATATTCAAAGTTGGAGCCACCAAGAGTTTTTTGATTAAAATCAGCAAAAAGCAGAGTATCTTCCGTCCATTTCATACCTGAATCATAAAAGGTGGAGAACTCGTCAGGAGCCCCTGAAAGATAGACACCGTCGTAAATACCGTTTTGAATCACAAATCCTGCCAGAGAAGGGTTCCCAGCACAAGGGGAGGCGTCAGAGCCAGTTCCGAACAAATCATATCCCAGAAAGTTCATTCTTCCACCTCCCTAATCGTAATATCATAAGCATTATCTTTATGCTGCAGGCAAATCAGTACGTCCATACTGGTTCTCTTTATATAATTGCTGTCAATAAAATAAACGTCTGAATATGCAAAACCGCCATCCTCACGAATGATTTTTAGCATAGCATAAAAATATTCGGACTGGTTGGCGGGAAGATAGCTTTCGTAAGCAAGTTTAGAAAAAGCTCGAACATTAGTGGAAATAACGCCTCTATATATCATTCCATCCTGATCGAACGAGAATTCTATGATATTTTTTCGAACGACAGGACGAACCTTGAATGCCATCGCATAGTCTTTGACATTATAGAACTCCATTTGATACGGAATATCGAACGTGACTTTTTCACCATGAGTCAAATCCACAGCATAACCACCAGATGATGTTACATAAGAAATCTGGTCTTTTGTTATTCCAGAAATATCAGCAAGATGGCTTGAAATAGCAACATATCCGTCACTTAATTTATTCTTACACTGTAAAAAAGTGCCTCCTTCTGCGCTCGCATAATATTTTGTTTCAAACTGAATAAAGCCAGTGTCCAAAGAATAACCATTACGAGTTGTGCCAGTTCCGCGAATATAAAACACAGTTCGATTATCCAAACCGTTCACTGTAAAAGACGTTCCTACAGCTCCATAGAATACTGCAGATTCTTTAATCGGATTTTTACTTTCATCGTATAAATGATACTGGTAGGTACTTAATGTTTCGCCCTGTACAGTTACATACTGATACGCTAACAGAAACAAAATTGAGGAAGTAGGGATAATATTTTCCGTATCAGAAGAAAGCCCGTCGAAGCTCAATATTGGTTTTTCTTTGCACCAAAGAGGAATAGGATCACTGAAATCACCATATTCGTCTTCGCCAGAAAGTCTGACCTTGACGCGGATGGTATAGTTACGAGACTGATTGTCGAGCCAATCTGACGAAGTGATTCTATAACTATAACCAAGATTAGCAGTGAAACCGGTCACAGCGTTTGTAACACTTCCGAGCAACTTGTTGGTCATGCTGTCATACACTTCATAGCAATACGTGGTCGTTGCCTTTTCCAGCGCGGCAGTCTTCTCTTTTACATTGTCTTTGTCATCCCAAATCTTTCCCTGAACATCATGCATGGCCCAGCCGACAAACGTGCTTGTTTTACCATAAGTTTTCTTTAGTTCGGCCTCGCTCCAACCAGCGATAGCGCTGACATCACAGGCAGACAAAGGAGCACCATCAAAAGTGCCTCCTTCAACCGCAGCAATCATTTTTTTGACAGTGATGGCATTTCCACCAACCGTCTCTGAAATTCCTTCCGCATCAACGGACAAAATATTTGCGGCCACAAGGCCATTGGTCATAGCAGTTGCTTTCGTTTTGACATCAGATAAATATTTTGAAATTTCAGATCGAGTTAGCGGGATAAGTTCGCTATTGTCAGTCTGGAACAGAGGAGTATATGCCACCTGTAGACTGCCCATTTTGTCGTCACACCCGAGAACAGTGGAATAGTCGCCCTCAGAAATGATGGTTTCGTTCGCATTTATCTCGTTCACGAAGGTCTGGTACTTCGCAATATTTTCAGCTGTCCATACAATTCGAGCACGATTGAGATTGTCAATATTCCCATAGGTCTCGACACCACGGCTTTTAATAGCAGCGATGGTAGTCTTCTGCTTCTCAATGGCCTGATCGTATGCTTTTTGAGCATTACTATGTAATGTACCGTCATAGGTGGTTGCCACCTTAAAATATGCGGTAGTCCCTTCGTTTGCATCAAAAACAGAAATAGGGGACAGTATAGGTTTCGCCAAGGTAGAATCACCTCCTAAAATTAAAAAGCCGCACTTGCAGGGTTATCCGTCATTGGCGGAACTGCCTGCATTTTGCGCGGCTTAGAGTTTATGAAGAATCAGCGTATTGTAGTTGCTTTGAGCAGCAGTCACCGCGACCCGCTCTCCGATATTGAAGAACTGACTGGATTTAATCGTGTATTCCTGTCCAGCAGAAGTCACGATGTATTTCCCGTTGCTGGTTCCTGTTACAACACCAAAGAAGGTCTTGTCAAACGAAGCATCCTCAACAACACGTCTGGCAGTATCGCAAATCATCTTCGCGAGTTCACTGACAGCTTTTCTTGAATCAGTCACTTAACACACCTCCTTATCGTTTACTACATTCCTGATAAATTGCATTAGGCAGACCCTGAACGATTTCACGAGCCAGACCATCAACGTCGCCAATCGGCTTCTGAACATAGATGTCGCCAATGCTGATAGACGGAGCCTGGCTGCGATTCTGAACATTTGCGGTAAGACCACCGTTTTTTGCGAGCTGCTTCTGGAACCATGCATCAGGATTGCCGCCCAAATCAAAGAGCTTAGATGTGATATCAGCAGGAACAACACCGTCACCAGTCTCAAGATAGGTATAGCGCCCAGCTTCAGGCTGACGGACGATAAGTTCCTGACCCTTCTCATCAACATTATAAGTACCAGACTTGTTAATGCTGCGAGAGCCGGTAGCTTTCTTGCCTGTGATTTTATCGACTTTATCTTTGACCCAATTCTTTGCCGAATTAGTCTTCTCAGAGACGGCCTCTTTGATATTGTTGTAAGTCTCTTTCACCTTATCAACAACTTTTTCAGCAGTCTCTTTCGGGTGAGTGACTGCGTTCTTTACATTAGACGCAACCTCCTTACCCTTGCTATAGGCATCCTTTGCAACAGAAGCAATCTCCTGAGCTGCCTCTTTCGGATGAGTGACCGCCCAAGTGACTTTTTTGCCTGTCTTGACTGCACTTTCAACTGCCGAAGCAATCAGTTCTGTCGGATGAGTGAGCAGGTGCAATGCCTTTTGAACCATGTTCGGATCATTGGATTCATTGTATTTTGTCAGCTTATCCACAGTAGAACCAAGAGAGTGCTTATTCAGCCATGTACCAAGCTTACTGTTGGAGAACTTCTCGAAGAGCCCTTGGATAGTCTCCTTGACCTTGCTAAAGCTAAACGATGCAGAAGGTCCAATATTGGCATCCATCGAATTGCCATAATAGCCGCCACCGCCAGACAAACCAGAAGCCGGAGTGGTATTCATGGTGTTCTCAACTTTTGGTAGCCAGTTTGACAGGATGTCGCTAATATTTGACGTATCTGCATTGTAATCTGCAAAAATGGTCTCAAACAGCTTATTGATTGCAGTAGAAGCGTCCGTAGACATGTCGGGAGACAGGGAATAGAGGTTGTCCCATCCATTCTTATACACACTGCCCATGCGCTGGAACATCTCAGCACAAATAGTCTTGATTTGGTCGTCGGTTAGATTCTTATTGCCAAGGGCAGAATCCATCGAATTAGAAATCATGCTATTCATGCGGTCAAAGATGGTACTACCGATGGTGTCGATCTGCTCTTCAGACAGTCCGGCATTTTTGCCGAGCCGCTTCCACACTGTATCAAACTTATCACGCAGACGCTTCATCTGGTTGTTCGCCAGACTCTTCGTAATAGATATCAGGTCACCCTTGGTTTTGGCATTCTTCAGGTCGTCAATAGGCAGAGAACCGACCGAGCTGCCGGATTCTTTCATGGCATCAGATAGCCATTTCTTTGGATCTTTGCCGATTTCCATCAGGTTCTCTGTAGTGTCAGCCGGAATAACGCCATCGCCCTTTTCGAGATAAGTCATTCGACCCTTTGCGGGGTTACGAACAATTATCTCTTCGCCCTCTTCGTCAACATTGTACGGAGCTGCTTGGTCGATATGCTTGTCACCCTTAGCACGGCCCCAGTTCCAAGGCCAGATTTTCCAAGAACCGATGCCCTTCTTTTTAGAGCCGCTATCGCTTGAACTCTTACCCCAGTTCCACGGCATAAGTTTGCTGATAAAGCTACCGACGCCCTTTACAGCCTTAGTGATAGTTGAGCCGATACCCTTTACCACATTCGCGATACTAGAGCCGATTCGCTTAATGCCAGTGGTGAGACTTCCGCCACCGATCGCGCCGACAGCGAGCGTACCACCAAGCAGGATCGTACCGATGACAGGAATATGACTGACCGCAGCCGCGATAGTTCCGGCAACACCCGTGCCGCCTGCAGTGCCAATAACAGTGCTGACAGTCGTACCAATTCCTTTGAAAATACCAGCAATGCCAGAGAATAGCTTGGTTCCACCCAATGTAGTACTAATGTCACCGAAAATTGAGCCAAGTCCGCCAACCGCTTTTTTGGCAATAGATGCAACTCCACCGAACCCTTTTTGGAAAATAGACTTCAATCCGCCATTGCCGGAGAAAATCCCCTGAGCAGATTTAGCTATAGAAGGTTTTGCGGCATCCAGTCCAGTAGTGATACCATCACCGACGCCAGACTTTATAACTGGAGCAATATCGGCTGTAAGTTTACTACTAGCACTGCCATCGCCGATTCCAAGGATACTCTTTCCTGCATCCGAGAGGCGACCCAAGAATCCCTTACCGGAACTCTTATTGCCGAATGAGCTGAACATGTTCTTGATCCGATTGAATAGACCGGTAATGCCACCACTCTGAGTAGTCCCAGTACTTAAACTACTTAAAACATCGTTCAGCTTAACCAGAGTATTAACCAAATTGGTCAGATTGGTGACGACATTGTTGACATTAGTTGCGCCCTGAATCGCCTTCATGTTGGCGATGACATTATCTTTGTAACCATCAAGACCGGCGGTCATCTGGTCAAATGTCATGCCCTGGATCTTCGCGGCATATTCCTGTTTCTTCTGATAGTCTTCGTAGCTAGAGCCAATCAGGTTAATCAGTTCAGTGTACTTATCCTTCAGCTTGTTCAGTTTATCAATCTCGTCATTCAAAGCGTTCTCACGCTGTTTAGAATTGAGATTATCGCGGGCTTCCTTAATAGCAGACTCATCAGCCTGCCACTCATAACCATTGGAGGTGTAGACACGGACGGTTTTCTGAGTCTCGGCTTTTTCAAGCTCGGCTTGCAATTTTGCTAGTTCGATAGCTTTCTCTTGCTCGTCGTTTGCGTCCTGAAGAGCTTCGATTCGTTTATCAATCTCTTCAGTCATGGCATCGCCATAAATCTTGAGGTCGTTGGAATTTTTGTCGTTGAACTTATTGAAAACATCAAGCAGGGAAGAGAAGAGGTCTTTTAGATTGGAGAAGATTGTCTGAAGCTCTTTTGCCTCAGCGTCCATACCCTTCATGTGGTTAGTTACATCCCAAGTTCCATCAGCTACTTTCTGAAGAATCTCAGCGTAACGTTTACCGATTTCTGTTCCCTCGTAATCAGCAGCAAGTTTTTGTAACTGCTCAACGTAAAGAGCACGAAAAGCCTCTTTATTAAAAACAAGCTTATCTCCCTGAAGATCTAGACAAGCGGTGTACTTTACATCAAGACCCATCAGCTTCTGAATACTGTCTTGACTTAAATCACCATAAGCATTGTACTCATTTACAATATCGGATAGATCATTAAACGCACTCTGAAAATTATCCATCCGATTGTTGATGTTTTCCAGAGTGGAACCTATACCATTGATATATTCTTCGATACTGATAACATTATTTTTAATCTTATCTTCAGCATCTCTAAAGCCTTGAGCGAGGTATTTACCGGCCACTCCACCAGTCTCTTCACAAGCGGTGGCCATACCATCAAGCTTTTCGAGGAACATCTGCTTAAAGGCATCGCTGTTATAATCGATTTCACCATTCTCTGGATTTAGTGCTCCAGCAAATCGCTCGTCTGTAAATAGGTCTGTGTTATCGTACAAGTCCCGAATTGCCTGATACTTTTTGTCCACATCATCTGCATCAAGGGCACCAAACGGATTGTCAATCTTGTTTTTGCTCACCTCGGACAACCCAGAAAATGCGGCTTTTATAGCATCCGTCTTTTCCTTGGCTTCGTCCATCGCAGTGCCGTAGCCCTTTATTGCATCAGTCAGTTGCTCAAAAGAGATGGTTTCGGAATCGACACTAGAGTTCAACCAGTCGAGAATCTTCTTCATCTCACTAGCAGACTTGCCACCATCATTAGCTGCATTCGCTTCTTCAAGCTGCGCTCTGACAAAAGTGCGGAATTTTGCGGTGTTAAGCTCAAGTTTTCCATTTTGCTCAGTTAAGCAAGCAGTAAACTTATCATCAACACCGATTAACGACTTCATGGTGTCTGCACTAATATAGCCATACTGGTTATATTCTTTCATCGCTTTTGTTAACGTATCAAAAGCAGATGACAGGTCAGCAACAGATTTAGAAGTTGTACTAGATGATTTTCCAGCATTTTTAGAAGATGAGCCAAATCCATTCAACTGATTTGTTAATGTTTGCCCACCCTTTAAAGCGGCATTCATATTGGTGTACAGCAAAGAAAGCTGAGTATTTGTGCGATTCGTAATTTCCTCTAGTTTTGCAGGATCTACGCCGCGTTCGCCGGCCTTCTCTACTTCATTTGCAAACTCCTGAGCTGCACTGTATGTCGCAGTAGCCGCAGTAGCATTTTTCAAGGCAGGAAGAAGATTTTCCAGAGCAGTTTTTTCAGCCTCTGTTTTCTCTTTTAAATCATCAGTGCTTTCAGCCGTGTCATCGGCAGTAAGGTTTGCGACCTCATGTTGTGCGTTAGACAGAATTGTTGCCGCAGCTTCTGCGTATTCAGCAGCAAGTAACTCGGCGTAACTCTGTTTGTTTATCTGGAGCTTGCCGTCAACGAGTTCAAGGCAATTCAGATACTCGGTATTCATCGTCAGTAAAGACTGAAGAGAATCGAGGCTCATGTAACCATACTGATTGTACTCTTCCATCGCACTGGCAGAAGCTTTATACGCAGACTGAATTTCATCCATCTTGGAAGAAATATCTTCCATTTTTTGTGCGCCAGCAGCCAATGCGTCAATACCATTCGCAGAAGACTGAGCTATAATACCAACTTGAACAAGTGCTTGGATAAACGCATTCACACCGTTTGTGTCAGCAGAAAAGTCCATGTCGGTAAGAGCTTTGCGAAGATTTGCAAGGGCTTGAACTTGCTCGTCGGATAATCCTTCGTTTGTACCCCACAAAAGTTCATTCAGCTTACTTGCATCAAATCCATCAATCGTATTTTCCAGAGTTTGAATGGCGGAATTTACCTTATCGAAAGTAAAACTGACATCCATACTGTTGTTATTGTCGTTTTGCCAAAAATCTACAGCTTGAAGCTTTCTACGAGCATTCGTATTATTATTGATGGCATCCGTTGAGTCGTTGTAAGAATCTACATCATCACGGAGAGCAGATTGCTCATCAAGCAAGAATTGATACAGACTATGATACGTTCCACCGGCAGCTCGTTCAGCCTCAGTTGTATGGTCAATGACATATTTTAATGCTTTGCCAACCTCGTTGTAATAGTCAACAATAGAATCCGCATCATTTAAATCGTCAGGTCCATAACCACCGAACTTGTTAAAGACATCAATGCCAGCATTTTTAATCTGGTCACCCATATCCATTTCAGGAGCCGACCAAACAGTAAGGTAATGCGTCCGATTATTTTTCTTAGCTGTATCAACAAGCTTGTCGCCTTGAGCGTCTTTGTTTTGTGTCAACTCATAACGAGATGCCTCCAATTGCTCCGCCGTAATATCCTGAAGTAAACCAAGCTGTTCCTCGTACTTACCATTCTGAAGATTAAGTTTGCTAAGTTTGTCCTCGTCCAGAGTCCCTTGCTCTTTTGCAAGATCAAGAATCTCTGCCTGAATATCCTTTGCTTGGTCAAAGTCATCTGTGTCCCAACCAGATTTATCACCAAGTTCTTCGTAGGCATTTACTAAATCTTTCAAAGAAGAGGTGGTACTCTGTGCCGCATCCGCCGCTTCCTTAGACTTCGTTGCGACATTTTGCACTCGTTGTGCCGCTTCCGTAATCTTTTTAGTGCCCCAAGAGACGAGCAGGCCAATTCCAACGCCCAACGCGGCATTGAGCAATAAAGCTCTTGCGCGAAGGACAAGTAGTTTAAGGGAAAAACCTTCAGTTGCTTCGCCTGCGGCTTCCGCATTTACTTTACTTTGTTTTAGTGATGTGATAAAATTGGAAATAGAAGGCTTTGCACCATTTAAAGATGCTTTGTAGTCATCTATCGCATCTTGTAACCACTCAAACCAGATTTTTATATCGCTCCAAGCCTTGTTATGTATGCCATCTTCATCAGCAGTAAATAGGAAAGATAATATCGAAATTTTATCATTGAGGAGAGAAGAATGAATAAAATTCTATACTGCCCATGGTGTGATAGATACGCTAGAGAGCCATGGTATCATTGTCCATTTTGCCACAGCCAAACAATTTATATTAAGGCATGGGAGAAAAAATCAGAGGAGAATAAAAAAGAATGGTTAAAGAAATTTCCAAAAGTTGATCCACCAAGACCAACAAAAGACAAATCACTACTTCGTGAGGCGGAAAAATTCGACAAGCAAGCCCGTGCTCAACTTGAAGAGGAAGCTCGTCTCGCTCAGTACAAGCCCACTTGCCCAGTGTGTCATTGCCCTGACTTAGAGAAAATCTCCGGCTTTGACAAGACTGTGGATATAGCGGTTTGGGGCGTATGGTCGAGAAAGGCACATAAGCAGTTTAGATGTAAAGCGTGCGGATATGAATTTTGACGTCCTCTACCAAATGTGACCTCCCGTTCTCTTTACATTTTGTCTTTTTATGATAGACTTGAATGAAGACTGAAGAAAGGAGGGAGCTATAATGACCAGAGAAGAGTTCAATAAGATTCTTTCTGAAGTACGTGAAAAAGAAATTGCCAAAGTTTGCGAGAGCTTTAAGGACACTAGCGGCATGAGCCAAGAAAATTTTTTGGTTAAAGTCATGGCAAGTTCTATTACTGCTTCAGAAAGTATTGTTTTATCCGCTCTCGAAAAAGCTGGCGTACTTAAATACGACGACTAAGCAAAGAAACTTCTTGAGGCAATCCTCTGACAAGCTCTTTAGCGAGTGACTGGATATCGCCAACGGGTTCTCGCTGCCCTTTGAGATAGTCAAGAAGGGTGGCGAGTTCTTTTACGTCAATTTCAATTTTCAATTTAATCACCTCGATTATAAAATACAAAGTTGATCGATGTAGCAATATGGGGCTGGGCGAGCAGAAAGCCCGGCAAACAATTCAAGTGTAAGAATTGTGGGTATGAATGGTGAAAAGGCAAAATAAAAGCCCTCTACCGGTTTGGTAGAGGGTTAATTGTGTTGTGTTTATCTCAAAACATACTTTGCAGTTTTGGACTCAGGGTTTGGATACAAAATTTCAAATTGCTTAACTCGCTTTGTTGGAACGCATAAAACAGCATCAGTGTATGGCTTTTGTGCAGCCTCATCCATATCTTTTCCAGCAGGCGTTTTTGCATAGCAATAATTCGTCAGTGTAATATACTCATCGTCTGCATTCTCAAACAATCCAAGAATATATGTGTCATCATCCATATGGAGTGTAAGCAAGTTTCCTTCTGGATCGAGATGCCTTGTCCAAACATTGTCACCAGAGTCAACACCAAGAAATTTCGACACATTGCGTCTTACACAAATCGAATTCTTTCCTTTATAAAAAACGATAGCTCCGATGATTCCAACTAAAACGTACACAACAATTATCGGAAATCCAGCAATTGTAAACCGTCCTAGCAAACGGTCAGCGTAATCCACACAGTATTTAATTACGAAACCAATGGCAATACTAAGAGTGAGATATCCTTGGTATTCCATTTTCCGCAAGGATAACTTAGAGTAACACCATACGCAAATAGCACCTGGAACAAAGATATTGAAAAGTGTCTCTACATTATTTATTAGTTTGATTATCTCTGTCATCTGCTCCTCCTTCTTGATTATAATTTGAATGATTGTCGCTATGATTTCTCAAATATGTTTCCAGTGGATTTGCAGAACTACCATTCCCTGAATATGTATATTCAGTCGGCTTCCGATTACTGTAAGTCGAGATTTCATAATCAGGCACATGCTTCTTATTGTTTTCCATGATTAAACACTCCTTTTACAAGAGTGTATCATAGACTGTCGTAAAAAGCAATGTAAAACGCCCGGCCTCCCAGTAGTAGGGAAGTCGGGCTTGTTTTATGATGATGACTGCGCCGTTGTTATTTCAGCAGTTCAGCAATCTCTTCAGCAGTCATACCGCTGGCCAGTGCATTTGCAACAATATCTTCTGCTTTCTTGCGATTCAGCTCTGCTGCAATTTTTTCATCGGCGTCAGCCTTTTTCTTTTCGAGTTTTACAATCTCTTTGTTGAGTTTTTTCAACTCTGCTTCTTTTGCTTTTCTTTCAGCATTCAGCGCTGCAATATTCGTGCCGAGTGCTGCGATTTCTTCAGCGAGAGATTCTGCGGCAGTATTTTTCTCAGCGATCTGTGCTGCGTAATCAACACCATCGAGAACCTTTGCTTTATTCTTGCTTCCTTTGGGTCTAGCCATAATAAAATACCTCCGTATATTTTGGATACGCGATTGTACTTTTATTATAGCCAGAAAATCTCAGGAAAGCAACCTCTTTTTATGTATTATAAATTACATTATAGTGATATTGACAGGATATGACAGACGGGTGTATAATAATGGGGCAACCAAGAGTTCACGTTGAACTTGCCAATCATAGACGTAAAGAATAGGCGGTCACCCTCCCAGTAGCCGGAAGGCGAAAAGGAGCGTGTATTTCTCTAACTGCCTTCCGGCAATCTTGTCGGAAGGAGGATGTGTAATGGATTTTGGATTCATTTACAACTCACTGATACAAACTGTTGGCGTTATCGCCGCAGTCATCGGTGCTGTTTACACTGTCCGTTGCTATAACGATAGTCATGGCAATAAGTAAAAGAGCCGCCTATAGCCACTAGGCAGCTCTTCATGATTGGGATTAAGATTGTCCAAGTCTTGATTCCATGTTTGATTATCTACCGAGGGTTCCGTCTATTGAACTCTTGGTTGCTTTTATTATACACATTTTGAAGTACACTGTCAACGAACAATAGTGTACTTTTTCAATTTTGTTCAAAATTGTTCAAAGTTCATTGAATTTTTAGTTCTCTTATTTATTTCACGCCAGAGAACAGCGTGTCTCCTCATTCCACCTACTTCTTTAAGTCGTCTGAATACGTCTGAGGTGGACTTCTGAACTTTCGTCCAGAACTGACTATCCTTCCAGTGGTTGCTCACTGACCCTTTTTAGTCGATGAACCTTCCGCTCTCCTACATTATATAATAGGGGAGTGGATCGGCTGCTGACCGCCCATTGTAAATACTACTTAGCACTCAATTGTTACCATATTTTAACAATACGATAAAACCGAGCTTTTATCTCAGCATATAGCATCCATATCCTTGTTTCTATCTTTCGATTCCTACCTTATATAAATATAATAATAGGCGATATGGCTCTTAGGGTTTCCCAGCACTCTAGGGGCTATTTTATTTTTACATGGTGCCGCATCCTATGTTATCAAACGCAACAAACATAAGAGGGCATATTAACTTTACCCGCACCATTTTTGAGCTTTCCGCTCATCTGCATTACGGACAACACACCAGAAATGGCGGCTGTTAAAGTGGGTAATGCGCCAGCTGCTTTAACTGCACCATCAGCAAGGTCTACTGCTCCGGTGGCGAAATCGACAAAGAACTTGATTAAAGAACTATCAAGTAAGTCTTTACTGAACTGTTGGAATGCAGCATCTAACTGATTCAACTTACCAGTAATACTGGTTAAATATACTTCATTTTCTTTTGCGGCAGAACCAGCACTGTTGGCAGCGTCTTTCATTGATTTTTCCGCAATCTGGAACTGGGACAATACGGCAGAAACACTGTTCGCATTGCGCTTGCCGCCAAGAAGCTCCGTAACGTTCGCACGATCAACATCAGTCAGCTTGCCCCAGACCTTAGAAATCTCCATCAAGATGTCATATGTACTCTTAAATTGAGTTCCGGCAGCGTCTGCCATAATGTCAACGCCAGTAAGCTTCTTTAATTCGCTACGAAGTTCGGAAACAGAATTCGCACACCCGTCTGTAGATTCTCCCATCGCGGTCAAATCCGTCTTGGCAGCTCTTAAATACATACTGACAGTTTTTAATGTTTGGCCGGTGGACTCCGCGTTTTGGGTAACAGAGTTCATAGCCACACCAAGAGCAACTGCCTGGTCAAGATCATTTCCGGCTTCATGGAGGGCTGCGCCACTACGAGTCAATATTTCAAGGATATCCTCGGCGCTTGCAGGCTCATTATTTGCGACCTCATTAACAAGATCAGCTACCTTCTGAGCGTCTTCTGCCGCAAGGTCAAAACCTTTCAAAACGGAAATCATATAAGACGAAGCATCTGTAACACTTTCAATGCCATCGCCAACATTTTTCAATAGAGTGCTTACACGGGCAAGCTCCTCTGCGTCCGGCATATTATATCCAAGACGAGACCAGTCTGCTGTTGCACTAACATAATCAGAAATTGATGCGCCCAAATCACGAGCGGTTTTTGCAGCACGATCAGAGAACTGCGAGTACGCATTTTCACTTTCTTTTGTTACTTTGCGTAGCTCTACCATAGCGTCGTCTATCTCTACGACATTATCATAAACCTCTCGCAGACCTTGCTTGACCATTGCAACGCCAGCCATAGCGATGGCGGTCTGGAAATGCTCCTTAAACAAACGAAACAGTTTTTGACCAAGAGTTTCTGTAGTGGCCCCACATCTGCTGGCCTCAACCTCAAGGTTTGATAGTCTTGCACTAAGATCAGTAACATCGCCTTCACAGCCAGCAGCAGAAGCTTTTATTCCGTTTAAACTATCAATTAGCCAAGAATATTTACTTTTATTTGCAATAGAGTCTTCTAACTTCGTTGCACGTTCATAAACACTCTTAAACTTCGTCATATCAACATTGGCTTGATTTATATCTCTAAAATCAAATCCAAGTTCTTTTAAATGTTGACTTGTAGAATCAATAGTTGTATCAAGAGTCTTGCATTTTTTATCAAAGTCTTGAATTGCTTTCCCTGGTGTAGTGTTCTCAATAGAAGCAAGCTGATCTCGCAACTCTTTTAACTTTCCAGAAGTTTTTCCAGTTCCATCTTCTCCATATAAATATTTTTTGATATTATCATTTTTATAGTTGGAGTTATTCTTAGAATAGTTTTCAAGAGACTGAATCTTTTTTTGATATTTTTCATACTCGGATTCTTGAGATGTGAGAGTCTTTTTTAAATCATCTGCAATTTCTTGATTTTGTTTTTTTAGTTCTTTTGCAGCCGAATCAGCACCTTTTGCAGTATTCCTGTCAGCATTGAATTTTCCGGTTTTTTCGATATCCTAAAGCTTTAACTTCTGAGATTCCGTAATTACATCTTTTGTTTTTGTCTTGAGTTTATCCATCTCATCGTTGATTGCGCTCAATCTAGTCTGTACCGCTTTCAACTCAGATGATTTATTTCCATTAGCAATTAACGATGCTTCATCCGCTTTTAACTTTGCTTGACGATTTGCAAGACTGAAAAGGCGAGAAATATCACTTTTTGAAGTATCTTGCGTTTTTGCAGAACCAGACTTTCCGGTATCAACCTTAACTGTCTGCTTTGCCGCAGATTGCATAGCTTTTTTAAGCTGTGCAGTTACTTTACTCTGGTCAATCTTAACATCAAGTGTAACCTTTGGAGTTTTTAACTTTCCGCTCTTGACTACCTTATCAAGTGCATCATTTATATTACGAATAGTGTCGTTTTGATTTACTCCAAAAGCAATTTTTACTGGTTTTTCTTTATAATGCTCCTTAACAGAATTAAATTGCTGGTCTAATTCTTTTTTATTTGTGTCAATAACAACCTTGACCTTAATGGCTGTTACGGCAGAAGACTCTGTGCCAGTATTTTCTTTCTCATCCATACTGTTGGTCACCTCTCTTTTCCATTTTCAACAATTCCTTTCAAAATAAAAAAGAGAAGCGGCCAGCTTCTTCAAGCCAGCCTCCTCTCATTCAAATTTTCCAAATAAATTGTGGGATTACAATTCATGTAATGCGGTTTTTACGATCATAGCCGCTTCAACTTGGACTTTTGAAATAAATGGACGTGCAGGACGCTTTGGTTTATTTTCCTTCGGTCGCCCCATTCGATTCCACTCTGCAATATCCATCCACAAGCCATGCTCAATCCAACTAGCAAACATTGTTCCTTCTAAGGCTGCATTATCTCCTTCTCGGAATGGTGTTTTACACCATGATGCCTGCGGTCTTGCAATATCCTTTACTGTCATAGTTACCACGTTATTATCTGTAGTAACACTACTTACAATATTTCTTCTACTTTCAATTCCGTCAGACCGCCCACTTTTCGAGTGTACATTTTCTACAATGCTTGTTTGCAGCCTCGTTTCAATTTCCGGTGCAATACCTTCAAGTATGTCTTGAACACTGCTAACCACACCGGCCAATAAATCATCAAAGTTCGTATACGAAGAAGCAAGACTTCCCATTCACTCCACCTCAAATCTCAAACCGATCCTTTGCGGACTGAATCTTTGTCGTATCCTTTTTGATGTAATACTTGTTGGTCACATCCGTACCAGCATGGTTAAGCAGGGAAGAGACATCTTCCAGACTCATACCCGCATTCTTCAGCAGGGTAGCACCACTATGCCGGAAGTCATGCGGGTGCAACGTAGGCTCATCAATCATCTCACCAATCTTCTTACACCAATCACCGGCAGTGCTTGAAGTAATCGGCATCCATGCACCATTGATTTTCGTACCAACAAACACATAGCCGCCATCTTCAATATCATGCTCAGTGCGGTATTCCTTCAGCTCTTTCAAAAGTTCAGAAACTTCCTTGCTGAACATCAGATCAACAATTTTTCCTTCCTTCTCCAGAACATCATGTACCATACGGTTCTCATAATCGATAGACTTCCAGAGCGTATTCCGCACAGCATTGACACGAGCCATCGTGGATAGCGAGAATAGTGCGTACAGACGCAGCGTCATCGCATTATCCTTCATGTGAACGGTGGTCGCAGATTCAACCAGAGCGTTCAGCTTTTCTCGCATCAGTTTAACCTCATCCGGCGTAAGGTATGTCTGCTTCACGACAGCCACGTCCTTGGTCGGTCGGTCAATGAACTCCATCGGATTCTCTTTGATGATTTTTTTCTTGCGAAGATACCGATACAGCGCAGAAATCGTACTCATGCGCCGCTTCATACGAGCAGAGTTATTTCCATGCTTCTTACAATAGAAAAGAAATTCTTCGATATCCTCTTCCTCAAGTTCCGTCACAGGAGCATTACCCTGATTGTCCAGAACATAAATCATCCACTGCTTGAAATCCGATTCATAATTGTAAACAGTAGACGGGCTGAGGTCACGGATGCCCATATCAGTCTCATATCTATCCCAGTATTTCAAAGATACTGGGTTTACGTTCTTGAACTTCTCAGCATCCCATAACTTCAGCGGTTTACTTCTTGTAGCCATATTAAAATTCCCTCCAACCCACCTCTAAAAGTGTTTATTCCTTTTTATCTTTTGCCAGCACAGCAGAGATTTCCTGCTTATTGTCCAGCAGGGCAGACATAACCTGAGAAGCCTGATTTACATCAAAGTCTCTAAGGCTCTTCTTTACCTCATCCAGATAATCCTTCAGGTGATCAATAAACTCGGCAAACGCATCGCGCTTGTTGCAAATTGCCAGAGCCAGATACTCATCGTGAGAACGCTGCGCACGCTCCTGCACTGCCTTCTCCAGAGAATCATACTGATCCCAGAACACCGCGGTATCGCAACCTGCAGCTTCAATCTTCAGATTAAAAGACTCATAAGCAATGCGCAGCCACTCAGTCTGCGGCTCATTGCGATAATTATAACCAACAAAATACTTCAAACAGGTCAGCCGAAATGCCACATCAAACAGCGCAGGCTGATAATCGTCCTGAACAGTACACATCTCAATGACCTCTTTCACGAAGTCGATTCGCTCCTGAAAATTTAAAACCTTCATTTTATCTCCCTTTCGTCTGTGCTTGCTTTAATATCTTTCGCTCTTTTCGAGCTTTTTTTAGGTCGTCGTAATCGACCCAGCCTCCATCAATTTTGGAGTACGTGATCCAGCGGTAGTCTACGTCAGGATAATGGAACCAGAACATCTTGCGCTTCATCAGTGCAACACTGTCAGCAAAACCCTTCGTATCAATTACCTGTTTACTGCCATCACTGTATGTAAGCTCATAGTCTGCCACATAATCGATTTTTCTTACAGCTACATCTTTGCCGTCCTTATCGACCCGGCGGAACGCTTCCTGTAATACAAAAGGAACCTGTTTACGGCACTCTACGATTTCACCATTTTCCAGCCCAGGTAATACAATATCCCGATAGAACATCATCTCGGCATGGCTATCATAAACCACACCATCATAGGTTCTATCTGCTGGATTTTTGCTCACATTAAACTTTGTTCTGTTCTTTTTCTCCATAAAACCACCACGAAAAACAAAGGGGCGGTTATGCCCGCCCCTTACGATTTGATGTTTTCTTAACTACCGGCTTCACGGGCGTTTCATCTTTTACATCACTAAATGATTTAACTTCAGCCTCTACAGGCACATCCATAATCTTATGGAATGTATCACGAACTGCTGGAATGAAAGTTTCCACCTCATCCAGCGTGATACGCTTATACTTTAAGAGGTTGTTCAGGCAAGCCTTAGCTTCCTCCTTGGGACGAACTCCAATCTGAAACTCGTATGTATTCACCCACACCTGAAAGTGAGGCTCAGTATCACAGATAACACGCCATGACTTAGATGGATCACAATGCGGGCAAGCATTGTACATCTTGCCACATACACGACACCATGATTCAGCCATAGCTATTACTCCTTCACGACCTCGATGCGAACCAGCTTCTTATCCTCAGAGCAATACTCCTGAGTTGCATTGATAGTCACAGGATGAGTAGTCTCATGGTTGAAGTCGATCTCAACAGCTGCGTCCTCCTTGGCAGAAGGGAAGATGATGTTGGTCAGGATCTTAGTTGCCTTATCACAGGGATTGTAGCACAGAGCCTCAATGACAAATACACCCTCCTCAGAGAACTTATTTGCGCTGTTGTCAATAGCCATACCAGACTCAGACTCGTAAGTCATCTTAACAGCAAACTTATCACCAGCCTTGCACTTGTCAGTAGGCAGAGTGACCTCAGTGCCAGTCACAGAGAAATTAGTAGCAGTCTCTGCACCCAGCTCGTAAGTTTCCAGGGTGACATTGCGGTTATCAACCTTATCAATGTACTTGAAGGGAACACCAGTAGTGATGTCCACAGGAGCATGAGGCAGAGTCAGCTTCTTGCCATCAGCTGTAGTCAAGAAGAACACGCGGGTAAACTTCTGCTTTGCAGTACCAGAAGCAATCTGCTTCTCAGTACCCATCTGGTCAGCCATAGTACCCAGATGCACCAGAGCATTAGACCACTCGGCGGATGCAGTCTTAGAACGGTCAAAGCCCATAATGTTGGTGCCCAGCTCGTCCTGAGCATAAACAGTCTCGCCGCCCAGAGTCAGTTTCAGATCCTTCAGATTGCTCATTGTCCAAATGCGCTTACCATCAAAGTTATACTTATGAGCTCGGAGAGGCCGATCAATAATCAGTTCATCAAAATTCATAATCATGTTTCCTTTCAATTTATTTGGATAAAATAAAAGAGCAGGGCGACTTACTTCGCCTTGCTCGTCCAATCCAGTTGTGATTTTGGAATCTTTCCAAATTCCACGGTGCCAGCATAAACGCCATGCATCGTATTGTCGTAATTCTTAATTTGCTGAACCTTTCTTACATGGTTCATAAAGACACTCACTGGATACTTCATGGCTTGAAAATAATCAGCCTTAAAGCCCTGCACACAAGCCATCGAAAGTACAAGTTCAGCTAAGTGCGATTCGTATGGCTTGTTTTTTTGAAGCTCCATTTTATCTTTTGCTTCTTCAATAAGTGCCTGTCTCGTTGCTTTGTTTGCAGCTCTTTCTGAATGCTTCTCAACGCCATTTGCTGCGCATAGATACTCAGACAGTAAATCATAAGCAAGTCGGTCAATCACAACACCAGTCTTTTTGTTCACAAGAACAATTTCTTCAGTCTTGTTGTCTTTTGCCATCACAAAATTTTTAGTATCTAAGTCTCCGAGAAGAATCGACATATCTTGGTCTTTATTTCCAATAAAAAGCTGACGGAACATATCGAAGTCCGATAAATCCTGCTAGTCCACACCAATAGAATCAAGTTGCACTTTATAATCACTCGAAGTAGAACAAAACAAATACACCAACGAGAAATATTTCTTTTCGCCAAAGCGGATAATTTCGCCAACAGTTGGCATCCGAACCATAATCTTGTCATTGATAGGGAAGTCTTCGCCCATCATCAAACTCGGCTCGTACATCTCTCGAAGTTCCATTAGTTGCACCCCACTAGGTCATCTAAGTCCTGAGTCTTGAATGTCATAATGCGAACTCGATGATGTAAATCCATGTTATCTTCGACGTTTGACGTGATTTTGAGCTGTTTAATACCAAAAATTGTACTACCGTGCAGTTGCTTCTCAACAATGCCACTCAGATAATCAACTCGTGTTGCACCACCATAACCAGAAGGCATCTTCATCAATGCCTGATTTACAATAACCCATACGGTTAGGGTGAAGTTCTCGTACCAATCATTGATGTTACTGCGGTCGGTCATGTTTACCTTGAAACAAATATAGCTATGTGCTGCTTCAATCGTGTCAGGGATATGAAAATAGGGGAAGATATAAGTATAAATTGCCTCATCTGGCTCTTCGATATCATCATTGCCCATCGCCTCAACAAGCCCTTCCGTATTGATCAACTTCAAAGCTAATTTGTTTTTATAGTCCGTAATCAACTCACTCGTTGTCACAGTAGATTCACCACCTTGCACTCGATGAATGTACTTACCGTACCATCAGCATTTGTCAGAGAAATTTTTACAGTCGCGCCATCCATAATACTATTATTCAAAATACGAATTTTAAAAGTACCATCGTCGGCAGCCTGCACCTCAACAAATTCATTGAATTCATTAAGACATTTTGTACTCCACACAGGAGTCTCCGCAACCTCTTCGCCAGTGATGCTTGTAAATACAGGAGTGAATTTCTTCCAAGAACCACCAACACGAACTTCCGGCTTGCCTGCGTACTTAATAGCAGCAGTCACCTGAGAGTCAGTATCAGGCTCATTGCTCTTATTCGGCTCAAAGTAATCACAAATCATTTTCTCGGCATTATCCGTCTTACTGTTGTACTGGTCCTGCCGGATATTCAACACAAGGAATCCCTGTGTCTTACCGTGCAGTTCATAGCGCTCTGTGCTCTGGTCAACAGAAGTCGTAACATATGTTTTCGGTTCTCCATTGATAATTTCCAACATAAAGCGCTTATCAAGGTCAATCAACGCAGTCTCATCATCAAAAGGCATCTGCACCTTATACTCACGCTGACTTAGTGAAGTCACCACAAGTTCCTTGTTGTTCGCGTAGTATGGCTTACTCAGCGTTGCCCAGCGAGAGACTATTTCACCAGTAATCGGGTTCTGCCACTGAATCTGGCGGTTACATAACTCCATCTTACCACGAAGAAAAATCTCATCGTTTGGTTCAATCTCAGTTACCAGCCATTTACAATTGTAGCAGTCAACAATGTCGCCAAGATTCAAAGAATCGCCAGGATAAGCCCAGATTTTCTTTTCCTTGGCAATACTATTACTACGGCTAACAACCAGCTTCTGAGGCAAACCATTCACAAGAGTATTATCCTCATAGTCAACACTATCCTTGAAGTGTGCAGCGAAGTCACGTTTCGCAAAAGCAATTTTGACATCCTTTTTATTAGACATCTTTGCGGCACCGCCAACAGCTCGCACCCTCGTATAAAAGTCCATCGGTACACCTCCTTACTCAGAGTAGGAAGCGTATGTATCATAGTCGATGGTCTTACGCTTGCGGGTCGAGCGGTCTTTTGCCATATAGTTGTCCAACATCGTCATATTCTCCTCGTGAATGTCTTTCACAAGAGCACGAATACTCGTGCGCTCGTTAGCAGGGGAGAATACCTGTAAACTCGTAGGAAGGTCTTGCGCACTAAACGCTTTCAATTTTCCAAATTCACGCTTAAAATGTTGCTCTAACATCAAATGCGCTAACATATCAATCTCATCGAATGTGAGATCTGAATTAAACTCTTCTAGTTCTGAATCGTAATCATCGAAACTAAAATCCTCTTCCGGTTCAATGTTTCTTGTAATCACAGAAAGTGACTCCATCAAATAACTTTTTGCACGGTCATGTACAAGATCTCGCACTTCATTCTCGGTCAGGTCAAAATACTGAAAGAAATTACTGTCAGTTTCGACCAACTCGTAAAATTTGTCGTATACATCCGAAAACGCGGTCATTTAATCCCTCCAATCTTACTCGGCGGGAACGACCTCCGCCTTTTCTGCCTCTGCCTTCTTACGGCCACGCTTAACAACAGCCTTTTCTGCAGAGCTGTCCTTTGGAACAGGCTGCGCACCTGCCATCATAGACTGCATCTGTGCCAGTGCTGCCTGCATCTGCTTCTGCATTTCAGCAAGCTGGCTCTTTGCGGCCTCAAGCTCTGCCTGAACATCAGCAGGGGCAGACTTGGCTGCAGGCACAACAGACAGCTCACTGTTACGCTTGCCAGCACGAAACTCCTTATAACGCTCGTCAATCAGGCGCTTGACCTTGGTAGACAGGTCTTCACCGGCATTCGTCAGATAATAGAAGCGGCCGCGAATACGCTCAAACTGAGCACCATCCTTAATGTCAATCATCCGCTGAAGGTTCTCGACAGTAGGATTTATGATTGCATCATCAATATCCTCAATAAACAGAACACTGTCTCCTTTAATACCAAGCGCATTAAGGATTTCTTCCTGCTCTTCAGGGCGGAATCGCAGAACACCATTCTTGAAAGCGTTACAAACACTATTCATATACTGAATTTCTTCTGGCGGAACAGGAATCACACAAGGCTCATTCACATTTCCAGGTTCAAAAGTATAGCCCTTATTGTTCAGTGACGAAACGGTAACCACGTTATCATCACAGTTCAAAACATCAATGAACTTTTTCTCCATCACGGAACCCATATTTATCTCCTTTTCTATAAAATGCGGAGACCACGAAGCCCCCGCATAAGTTTGCCTTTGTAAAAATCAGGAAATTATCACTGAGCCATAACAATCTTAGCAACGCGCTCGATGTGATCGATGCTGTAGCCAAAGGTAAAGTCCTTGACCATCAGATGAATCTTTTCGTTATTGTTATCGTAGTCCTCGTAGGTATGAGTCTCGCCCTTCATGTCAAGGCGACCGATGCGTCCCGCCAGTCCATAAACCTTTTTATCGGGCAGAAGCATAGAACCATCACCCAGCTTCTTGGCAGAGCTGATGCCAGTAATAGCAACGCCATCATAAGTCTTAACCAGACCATAACGGTTGAACTCATCCTTTGCAGCGTCAGAAAGATACTGGGCGTAACCGGTCATACGACGCATCTTTGCGCAATACTTCATCAGGCTTACAGTGAACGGGTTCTCGCCATCTGCGTGTTCGTTCAGATACAGAGCTAGAGCATCCATGGCCTCCATGGTGGGCTCCTTACCCTGAACATCAATCTTCTGCTCGCCACCAGTGATAGCATCATCAACCATGCTGAACACATCGTAGAACATCTGATTCTTCAGAGCCTCAGTCATGAAAGTGGTCAGAGTAGCAACACTCTTGAACCCGTTTCGGCGAACATCTACGAAGCTCAGATCACTTTCAATCTGCTTATTGCGCCAAACGGGCTTGATGGTCTCATAGTGCAGATAAGACTTCGGCACATTGCCGCCCTTAGCTGCGTCATAAGCCTTCAGCGTGTTCTTCACTGTACGTTCTGCCTGATAATCATCAAACTCACCGATAGTTCCACGCTCAAACATTGCATCCAGCAACTCGTCGGGAGCATTGTATAGCTCATCAGTCACAGTACGATTGATAAACTGAGCAATCTCCTTGTTGGGGTCACCCTTATCAATCAGCTCATTGACATGAGCGCCAACAATCTCGGCAATCTCCTTGTCCTCAGCATCCATGGTCTTATTGTACTGAGTCTTCTCAGCAACACTATAAACACGACCGGGCTGCTTCATCAGCTCGGCCACTTCAATATTCAGTGCCATAATTCATTTCCTTTCTTTTAGCGCAAAAATAAAAGAGCTATCGCCAAAGACGATAGCCTTAAATTTCGCGTATCATATTCAAGATTTTCCTCTCAATCAAGCAACAGTCTTTGCCTCGGGCAGTACACTAATCATAATCAGCTTGTGGCCGTTATCATCCATCACACCAGCAAACTCAAAACGAGAAGTGCCAGTGGTAGCGACCTGCCACTTACCGTCGGTATTAACCTCCAGCAGCTTGCCGATATTAGTGTCCTGTGCATCAGCAGTCTTGTACTGGTCAGTGCCATACAGTTCGCCAGCATACAGAGGAACACGCTTCACCAGCACACCTGCCTCAATCTTGGTGACCATCTCATTATAGTCATCAAAATTAGTCTGGCTTGCATAGATGCCCTCGGGAATAAACTCATGGGCAACCATCTCGATGCCCTCAGCGGTAGCTGCATCAGGGAACTTAACCTGACCAGCCTTGTGGTCAACCTGAACACCCATACCGGTGACCATAGCGACCTTTGCGGCATAGTTAGCGGGAATATTCTTCGCGCCGTTCACCATCAGTTCACGAATCATAATATTTTTCCTTTCTCTCAAATGTTATTACTTACCCAAATATTCCCGCCATGCGTCACGCTTGTTAGCGTTAGTGGTGTTATACTTGGTTTCATTCAAATTCAGCTTGATACTCTCAGGCTTATGTACCTCAGAAGTCTCAATCTTCTTTTCAGCAGGCTTTGCATTCTTAGCGGCTTCAACACAGCGAGAAGCAATCACACCATTGATGCCAGCCTCATCCAGATTCTCAATCATACTTGCAAACTCGCCCTCACCGGTCAGTTCAGCCTCAGTAATCATCTTGCTGGAAATAGCATACTGGCGCAGATTTTCCTTTCTCTGTGCAAGCTCGGCCTCCGCCTTTTCTGCAGCTGCCTTCTCCGCCTGTTCCTTGTACGGAGTCAGCTCCGCAATCTCATCCTTAGCAGACTGCAACTCTGTATTCAGGCTTGCGACAGTCTTGTTCAGCTCATCAATTTTGGTGTTGACCTGAGAAACAGAAACAGTCAGAGTGATATTCTGCGGCTCACCAAGAGAAACTTCATCACCCTCAACAGTATAAGGGAACATAATGTAATCCAACTCGTTCATGTATCCCCACTTCTTACACCAGATAGTGTGATCTTCAGGGAACATATCAGTCATGTAGTAATCAGAGCTAATCTTTGACACTGCATCTTCAAGCTTCATATACAGATCACGACCGGTCAGACTGGAAGTCTCAGTGGTAGACTCCGGCTCTGGCTCACCAGCAGGCTCGGTGCTGGTTTCAGGCTCAGTCGGGGGAGGGGTTTCACTGCCTTCCTCAGAAGTCTGAACATCAGGCTCTGCCGGAGTGGTGGGCTTTGTGGTAGACTCAGTAGCGGTCTGCTCTGCCTGCTCAGTCTCGGTTGGATTCTCAACCTGTGCGGTCTGAGTCTCCTTGTCCTTATTCAGTTCCAAATTTTTTGCCTCCTTTTCATTAGATTCTATATTTGAAATCTCTTTTGTGTCCTCAATGTAGGCATTTGCCAACTCAAGACCAAAATCGGTTTCAGCGACTTCAAGCAGTTTAGAACACTTATATGCCGGTTCAACATTTGCACCAAGCAGACAATGTGCAGTAAACACGCCATCGTCAATAATTTTTGCCATGCGGCCACCCACGATTCCCTTATGAGCTTTTAGCACATCAATTTCCCAACTGGTATTCAATGTACCACTCTCGATACGGCGCAGAATCGTCGCACAAGCTTTTGGATATCGCTTCCAGATCTTACAAGAGGCAACAATAAAGTCGGTATCGTCAATTTTCTCGATACCGACCGATTGAAAGCTACCGAACGCATCAGTGTCAAATTCGGCAGTCTTGTATTCATTGCCATCATCGTCTTTTCTGGTGACGACTTTCATATTGTGACCGGAGAAATCCAGTTCACCTCTAGGAGCTACGACCAGCTTGCCTACAAGCGGGTTGCCAACCAATGTGCTCATCCAACTTTCAATGGTTTCACGGTTTAAAGCAACCTGATTCCCATTTACTGAGAAATCACAGATGACAAACTTGGCAAGATAGTGGTCTGGATGCTCCGTAACCTCAGAGCAACAGATATTTCTACTATAGAAATACTCCTTACTCATCATTCATCACCTCACTTACTATCTTCATTTCTCTGCTGGTCATAAATCTGTTTTTCAGTTTCCTCACCCTTTGGACGACCTGTCTTTTTATCGCTTGAGCCATCTCCACCACCGCCAGTAGAACCACCGGATGCAGTATAAGAAGTCTGACGAGGCGACAGTGCATCTTCATAGCCGTCCTCACGTTCCTGCAATCTCTTCTGAACCTCCTCGGCTGCACTAATGCCAATAGCATTAAAGGCAGTGTCAGCGGACGCATTGAAGATTGTGTACAGTTTTTGAGCGTAAGACATTTTTGTGTCGATGCTCATCATCTCAGAAGATGTAATTTTTACTTCAGGAGAGAACATGGCATCAATTCCGGCATCTTCCAATCTAATCCGATACCATCTCTTTAAAATGTCTTCAATCTGTTCACCGATTTGATTAACAGTCCTAATAAGCTGATCAAAAGAGACCTTCGCCGTAGAAACGGTTTGCTGTCCATCAGAGTTCATAAAGCCAATACCAAGTGCAGACATTTCTCTGCTACGATATTGCTTTACAGTCTCGATATTAGTCATTTCGGTTTTTGGCTCAACATACTTAATATCCTTAACATACGGGGGAGTGGTCACCAGCACCGTATTTTGTTTCCACGCACGCATAAGGTTATCGTGTGCAACAGCTTGCTCAGAATATCCTTTTCTGTCTCCATTTGGGCCAAGTAAAACAGGGTCAAGAAATTGGACAACGATTTTCTTTGCTTTTGCTTTTGCATTAACTCTATCGGCAAGATCAAAAGTCTCCAGCATTAGGGCTGGCTTTAACGCACAGAACAAAGGCGAGACACCATACTTGCGTTCCATATTATCGATTCTAACAACACCACAACGACGAGCATCAAGTTTTGCATAAGTATCATTATTTTTATATGCCTGATACACTTCATCTGGATAGTTGTTCTTTACTTCGTCCTCTTGTTTCTCAAAGAATAGAGCCTTATTCTTCTTGTCCTTTAAAAATGATTTACTCAAACCGGACTTCAATTTTGACATATTGATAAGAACAATCGGACTTCCATTTTCAAGATAATCGCTAATTTCGGCAATGCCAAGAGGGTAGTAATCAACAATATAATTTTCATCCTTGCAACGGAGATACATAATATAATTACCTTCCGCATATGTCATTGGAATTGCAGAACGTAGAATCCTTCGCACATTGATTTGCTCGTTAAAATCCTCAATAACGAGTCGTGCATTATCAACCTGTTTCCGTTTGTTTCGTTGACCAGAAAACTGCTTGAAAGAGCACTTAAACTCTGTGTTCACATTTTTTGAAACAGCATCATACGCCATCCGAAACAAATCATCCTTGTTGATATAGTTTTGAATAACGCCATTTACTGTCTGTACATTTGTAAGACTAGACTGAAGACCCCTTGCAAGCTCGTCCACTCGGTCAACCGTCATTGTTTCAGAAGAGGCTGAAATTTTTAGATATGTAGCGTATTGCTTGTTTTCAGGGTCGTATGTTGCAACCGCATGTTTGATAACATTCTCTAATTGTTCTTCAGTAAACTCGGCAGCTGTGGTGATAACCAGAGTACCATCTTCAGTCTGTGAAGCAGTCACAACATCAAAATCTTCTTTCTTTTTTCTCGCCACTCATTTCACCTCCTCTTAGAAATCTATACTGGAAATACAACATGGAGCTTGGTCTACAATTTCAACGGCAGACTGACGCACTTTATCCTTACGACGTAATTCATATAGACGATGAGCAAGCAAAATAAGTACATATGCACGGTCATCATGGATTTTGTTAGAAACTTCGGGAGATAATGCGTATGTGACAGACGTGTTCTCTGGATTTGTTGTTTTTTGAATACTTGTTATCTCGTTCTTCATAAGGTCAATGTTGACCCATGCAGTTTGTTCTTCCAAAGATAATTCGTGTGTCTTCAAAATCTCTTGCCCGGTTGTTTTGTCTACGCCATCAGAGATTTGTACATAATCTCCGCCATTGTACTCAAGCGGGAAATGAATGACTCCAAGATTCATCAATTCAATAAGCTCTTCAAACATGACAGAACGAAATTTACGCGGACTAATCAAACGAAGCTTATCCACTGCGTCTGGATAGCGTGAATCATAGCCCTCATAAAGTTCATGATTTGCATCGATAAATCCGCGATGTTCAGAGCCGGATTTATCAGTCCAGTTGTTAAGCAGACCGTCCGCATAAGTAGATGTGCCGCCACCACCTGCGCCTTGGTCAATCATTAACCTGTCAATATACTCATAGTCTGGATTTTGACCATTGTAATGTAGAATCAGCTCATGTAACTGCTCAAGCTGTCTGTTGGAGTCAAGTTTGTATTTCTTTTCATTCGCCAAATCGACCATATTTACACAATTTATAATGTCGCCACACATTCCATTTTCAGGATCATTATAAATTCTCATAATTCCAACAATAGAATTATCCATGGTACGAGCTGGGTCAAACGCGAGAATATACTGATAGTTCTTGTCCCAATATAGTTGCGGGATATATTTGCGTTCATTACGCCGAATTGTACCCCATTTGATGATCTGGTTTACACCACCATCACGGCTTGGGCGATTATAATATTCACGCAACGCCTTCATTTTATTTGACTTTAGAGCTGCATCTACTTTATCCCTCGTAAGCAATGGCTTATATGGTTTACCATCCATATAAACGTTAATAGCCACATCGCAAATCATGTCACAAACGAAGTAGTCTCTGTCTCCTGCAATCATTCTTTTTGCAAACTGTTTATAATACTTATAAAACAGTTTATCCATAGTATCTTGACTCGAGGCGTAAACAAGCTGCGTGGGTACTTGAAGCGGTTGTGTTTCTGGGTTATAACTATTATCCGTATCTGTAACGAAGTCACTATTCTGAGTAGCGAAAGCTTCACAAACAACAATTAACTCATCAGAGCAAAAAGCAGCTTCATCAAAAAATATCAAACCACTTCGCTTACCACGAACACTATCTGGTTTTGAATTAAGTGTATGGATTGAACTTCCGTTATAGAATTCAACAATATAACCAGCAGGGTTGTGGCTGAATCCACTTTTATTTGTTGATGATTTTACTGTCTCTTTTTCTGCAATATCTTGTAAACTGCGAATAGATGCTGCTGTTTTACCAACACGAGTTACAATTTCCTCAATCTTATTAAATGTCTCCGAATGTATAAATAAAAATTTAGTGCACATCGCAATTGCACACCGCTGTATAAAACAGCCACACAATTTCTTGTCGTGAGTAGACTATTTCATCATCCAAATATAATTTGGAGCTTGATTTTTCTTCCGCCATAAGCTTGCGGCTTTACTCTCCCACAAGGAGATAGTCGTTGAACCTCACCCTGTCATATAGACGTTACGGGCAGTGGCTGCATGAACATGGATTGTTACGAGCGTTAGCACGTCATTAGACGCTTTTGTTTCAGCATAGCTCATCTCTACGTTTTTTCTGCTTTCGCACATTTACATTTGCCGTTTCCGACTCCGCTTTAGTGTAGAGCTTTACCAATTACCTGCAATTAACCAAGGAGCACACACACATTTCTGTATATGCGAGGCGACAACCTTGCTCTGATCACCGACACTACTTACAATATAAATAGCTTGGTTCTCGTATAAGATTGCTTTTAAGATAATAAGAATAGACCCAACAAAGGATTTTCCAAAGTTTCGACTACATGCCCACAGAACATGGCTTGCGTTCCAACTCTGCTCTAGCATGTATTTTTGTGCATCAAATAATTGAATGCCGAGTAAATCACGACATGCAATTACTGGATTTCTGCGATAATATGCAATTGTCGCGGCATCACACTCATACGCATGTCTCTTTATAGCTGTTAAAATAGCTTTCTTTTTAAGCCTCATTACGCTACCTCCATATGTAAGGAGTTAGCAATGAGTCTTTCCACTTTCTTTCTGGTTAGCCAATAAGGGACCTCAATAAGTGAAATGTTATTTTCTTTTGCATATTCTCTTTTTAAATTGTCATGATGAATTTGCTTTTTCAAAGTTTTATCCGTTGCATGAAACGCATCAACAATCATATAATGTTGCTGCCCTTGATATTCAATAAGAGTATTATATTTTGGAAGATAGAAATCATAAGATAACTGCCCACGACCTTCACCAATCAAACCATCAAATTTCTTTTGAAACTCGTACTCTATATTTTTTTCTTTCAAAATAGAGGACACCATTGTTTCGCCAGTTGAAGCACTACAGAGTTTGCATCCTTGACCTCTTTTAAGTTTGTCAAGAGAATTACATTGGACTCCATAATTCTGATGTTTCTTACACAAAAAGCTTACAGTCGTTTTTTTATCGACTTTGCTATCAACGTACTTTAAATCCATACTCTCTAGCAAACGCTTTATTTCGTCTTCTGGTGTGCTCTTTAGTTTTGATATATTTTCTCTTGCACAATATTTACATGTACTGTGCTGATGTAGAAAATTATTCAAAGTCATAGTCTGCACGCCCATACTCTTATGCTTTTCACAATAAAAACTAACAGGCTTCGTCATAGACTCATATTCTCCACACACAATAAGGTGTGACTTTTTGAAAAGTTCGACAACAGACTTTTGATCGTATTTTAATTTTGGCTGGTTAGCCCGTATTTTCTCGTTTTTGCAAAGCCTGCAGCCGCCGCCACGTGAAACAGAAGATAGCGTTGCATATTGAATTCCATAAGATTCGTGTATATCACAAATGAATGGCATTCTCTCCAAAACATTTTCAATTTTGTTAGCTAACAGTGTCTTTTGATGCTCTTTAAAAATGATCTTAGCATCATCGATTGTGTATCGCACCCTTTTTGAGCATTTCGGACATTTTCTACCATTCAAAATATTATTTGGAGCTACAAAATAGGAATAACCACACTTATGTAAAACTTCTATTTTTTCGTGTGCTCCACGATATTCGCCAACAACGGTATACTCATCTCCATACATATCAAATAATCGCTGTTTGAAGGTTTCGGTCGTCATAGTCTTAGACATTACCGTCACCTCCATTTGCGTCAATACCGGCATCTTCTAACAGCTCCTTGAGCCGCTGATTTTCAATCAGAGACAAACGATATTTTTCCTTCGCATCGTCACTATCTTTTTGATATTTATCAATCAACTCTCGCTGGGTATCAAAAATTTCTTGCTGGTCATTCTCATCAAAGAACGCATTTTCCTTGATTGCTTTAAGACTCATATCTGCCGCCCATTGAGTGCCAGGAGAACGCAACTGGTCATAGAAGTTTGCTTCTGCCCCTGCAATATTTTTCTCTCGCATATCTTTCATCAAGAAGGTGAGAGTATTACGTCCGGCATCCTTATTAGAACGGTTCTTGACAGAGATTTCGTTTTCCTTGGCAATTTTATCATTGTTTGAAACTAGCTTGACCTTAATGTCATTCAGACTCTTGATTGCCTCAGCCGAGTTCATCGGGTTTAAGCGGGCAATCTGCAAGTCGATTTGTCGAATCTGATTATTATTGTTCACGACCTGAACAATCTGGGATAGTTTGAACGGGTCGTCTTCAATACCATCCTCAAAATACTTGATGAGTTCACTAAACAAATAGCGGCGGTCGCCCTCGTTATAACCATCAAACGGGTCATACCCAATAACAGAAATACAGTCATCCTTTGCTTGAATCTCTGCCTTCGACCACTTCTGTTCCTTCTCTTCCTGTAAATCGAGAGCGTTTTTATTGAGTTCACCGTTCACAAGAGTGTTGGTAAACGTCTGGAACTGGAAGTTCTTCATGTTCACCACGAGACGGTTATAAGTTCCTGGCCTACATGTTCCAGAATTGCTCACAACGGAATCATAAAGACTATTATAAAAAGGAACGTCCAGAACATGACACATTAGCATACAAGCAGTTCTATCGCTTCCAAAGCGTCTTGAAAAATCATCAAACATTTCATTAACGCATTCTTTACAGATGGGAGCATATCCGTCATTTGCCTTGAACAATGGAGAATATGTTATTCGGTAAAAATGCCCCATAGCGACATCATATTCTTTACCACAACGCAGGCATTTGAATGTCTTTTTGTTTTCGGTTCCCTCAAGAATAACGCCATCTTCAACAACCTTTTTCTTTCTAGGCAAACAAACACCTCCATTCAAAATCAAAATAAAAACCGCAGAACGTGCGCACGTTCTGCGGCGACAAAGGACACCCTCTATTGCGCTTGCATAGCAGAGGCCAAGGGTGTTTCATTCAAAAAAAGACCCACCATGATACGCATCGTTGAGAGGCTTAGTGGGTTGGGCCCATATAAATAAGACCTATGAATCAGCTACACTCGAATCATTGAGCTGCTTACCATCATGGGTCTGTTAATCAGGCGACTCCACCATGATACGCATCGTTGAGAGGCGTGGCGGAGTCTTTATCATCTATATGGGTTTGCTACGTCAGTGACGTACCGAACCCTGCCACCGAAGTGGCGTAATAATCAATCAAAAAACCTGAGTTATGGAGGGAGTAGTAAAGCCATAACTCAGGCTTGCGAAAGGGGAGAATGCTGGCACGCCCACTCCGATTCGGACAGAGAATAAATGGTTTTAGAGACCACTGCTTTACCAATTAAGCTACGGGCGCATAAATATACCAGCATACAAGTGGGTGCAGCGGTTGGATTTGAACCAACGAATACACGGCTTATGAGGCCGGTGCCGTAGACCTGACTGGGCAACGCTGCGTCATATGGTGCCTAAGTGTCTCAAGAAGTAGAAAGACATGTGTACATCATGTTTCTAAAACCCAGACTTCGGACTTGCTATATGTCGCGCTCATATAGCCATTTTCTTCGAGCTTGACAGGATTCGAACCTGCGCTGTATCCACGAATAAGCAATCTCGCTTCGTGCAGATGTTTGCTACCATCCGCTACGTTCAACCTCTTCGCATTACAAGCTCACAATAATAAGCCTTTTTTAATCATGCTCAGGATATCATCTTGACAATTACATAACAACGTGATACACTTTTGCCAACTTAACTCTCACTAGACACACCAGTTCCTCAATGACGGACATTATTCTCGCGTCTCGAGCGGACTGGAGGTGCTTAGATGAAGCGTTAGGCGAATGATTTTCTTGATGTCGCTGGTGACATTTGCAGTATCGTCGGGCTCGTACTGATGGTTCTGCAGATGAATCACATCATCGGGTAATCTTGACAGCTCAGTGGTTGTGGCCGCTGGGCTGTTTTTGTTGTCAAGAAATTGGCGCAGGTGGTAAGCTTCGCTCTCACGATTCCTTTTGGGAATGCCGATTTTCAAGATCGGTGCAATCAACTGGACTATGCGACACCTGCATGTAAACCCTGTTTTCGTGCATTGCTACCTTATATAATAAGGAACAGGGAATAGCAATACAGTCTTTGGTGGCCGCCCTTCCGAATCGAACGGAAGCTCCCTTCTGGTTAGCTGCCAGATGCTCTCGCCACACTGAGCTATAGCCGCCATATGAAAACAAGCATCCATCAAACCATCCGAGCTAAATTGAATTGTTCTCGTGTTGATAAAACGCTTGTAGCTATTTTTAGGTCGAGTCTACGACCAGTAGGACAGGTTTTACATCTCTAGCCAGATGGAATGAAACCTACGGTACTGCACATATCGCAAATCATTCTGGAAACAAACGTTCACCTTATCTCCCCGGTGCGGGCGCAGTACCCGGCAGAGTACCAGTTAGTGAGTGAGGTACAGACATTCACTCCATAAAACGCTTGTTTTAGACTTTTAAAGCTTCGCATTAACGTAGCGAAATACGAATAGCTTATCATTTCGTTCTACAGAACTACTTTGCATCCAACCATCCGTAGATTGAGTTGGTCTAGGCGGTAGCAACTATTGACCGCACAGCTTGGAGCCACCTGTAGGAATCAAACCTACGACATATGTGATACGAACACATTATTCTATCTACTGAATTAAAGTGGCATGGAGCCAGTGACATGACTTGAACATGCGAAATCCATAAAGGCATCGGGATTACAAAACCCGCGTTCTACCAACTGAACTACACTGGCACAATAAGCTGGAGCAATCGCCCCAGCCCATAGAAAAGGAGACAACAAATGATGTCCCAAGCAGACCTTTGCGGTCGTACTTCTTTTTTAATTCCCCATTTAAATCGGTAGGGGCTCACCGCTTTTTAATTTAGACGTACAATGTGCGTCTTATCTTCATTCAGTCTTCCGAATTTATCCTGATAAACCAGAATAAATCCTTCTCGCTGAGATGGTGTTAATTTTCCATCTGCGTAATCCATTTTTGACGTTTCACAACAACAGCCCTGCTCATAAATTACAGAGTTACCGATATCATAATGACCAGTCTTGTGCGTGTGTGCCATCACGATGGTATCGAAGAAATAATCATTATCCTTGAAATACCGATATGCCTTTTCTGCCGTTTTCAACATACCGCTAGAGTAAGCAAGTGGATGCACAAAAATTGTTTCGCCAACAAAACTAAACCAAGTATCGTTATAAACGATCTCGATACCACTGTCCTTAAAAACATCAATCAGAGGGTCGTAATGAACCTTTGTATGAAGCTCCTTATTGTAATGGTTAAAACCATCAACAAAAATAAGCTCCAAAGATGTCTTTGGCATCAATTCAAGCAAGTCGGTGTCCAGATTCTTAGCAAGATAATTCTGGAAACGTAAGTCATGATTACCATAATTGACAACAACCTTCTTAGGCTGAAGCATCTCAATCAGGTCAATCATATACTGACGTGCAATCAGAATTTCCTCCATTGGACTCTTACGATACACCTTATTGAAACGAGAAACGGCCTGCGCGTCTACCAGATCTCCGTTTACCTGAAGGATATCAATCTTGCCAGCGTACTCACCAAAAGTCTCAATTGGTTTCTGAAATGGAATATGTAGGTCGGAAATAGACAGAATGCAGGTTCCAACATCTCTATTAGATAAGGATTCCTGATACTGCATACCCGCACGGAATGCCTTAAAACGCTTGCGATATGCGCACTCACCAAAACTCTTGCCCAATTCATCATTAAGCACCTTGGACGCGCCATCCCAAGTCAATTCTCTAGCCAGAACAGCATTCCCGATTCTTACAAAGAAGTCATCACTCGTTTCTTCTGGCCGTTTATTATAGCAACCCATTGGCATCAAGCCGGATCGCCCAGCAGCTCATCAGAAGTAGAAATATTGATGGTGACACCCTCAATACCATCCCACTTTGCCAGAGCTTCCTTCAGATTGAAGACATTCTCACCGTCTTTGGTAATCTCTGTGATAGTGCCCTCTGCAGTATCAATAATAGCGTTCTTAAAAACAACACTCTTCTTAGCAACCATAATTTTATTCTCCATTATAAATCAAAATAATAAATCAAACTGGAAGTAAGTATGCAAATCCAGAGATCCATCCATGAATTAAATATTCTGATGTTTCTGGTACAAGCTCTTTTACGCCAAGAGAATCAACTTTATTGTATGGAATTCGAATCAACGGAATATTTCGTTTATCGCACCAAACATCCTTCTCAATGTCCATCCGCTGGCGTTCCTCTAATGAATTTGAGAAACTCCACCCTTTATAAAAATGCTGTTGTCCGTCAAACTCAATTAAATATCGATTATCAACGTAAAAGTCAAATCTATAATGTTTTCCAGTTTTCGAATTTACACAATCATCAAACGACTTTTCACGGGTATACTTAACTCCAAGTGAATCTAACGATTCTTTTATTTTTAACTCACCAACAGACCCGTGATTATGCCCACAACTTAAAGTTTGCCGTTGACGCAAATAACAGCTCGGTACATCAACTTCATTTCCACAATCACATTTACAATGCCATTTATAGCTTGAGCGAAATTTTTCGCCTGTACAATACATGGCGGTAAGCATACCAAACTTTTGACCAGTTAGATCAATTCTTTTGCTTTCCCATGTTGCTCTTATTTTGTCTTTATTGTAACAACCACAGGACTTCGTATTTCCTGTACGCAAACCATTTCCAGAAGTTGTAATGATTTTTCCACAATCACATCTACAAACCCATTTATTAGGGGCTTCTCCCTCGTCAATAACAACAAGACGCTCAAATCTACGACCGATCATGTTTTCTTTTGTATATTTCTTGTGGTGTACCAAAGCACATCCACACGAAAGTGACTCGCCACAAGTTAAAGAAGTAGATTTTACATCTCTTATAGTTCCACAATCACACTTACATGTAAGATATTGACGTTTTCCGTGACGTTCTCCGACTCCAATTACCGTCCAATGATTATATCTGTTTCCGATGTATGTTGACCAATCTTTCGTTTTAAACATGATTCGTTTTCTCCAACATATCTGCCCATTCACTAATCCATCCACGATGGTTATGTGTCAATTGACAAATTGCAACTCTGTCATGATTTTTAAAATGCTGAAGATAATCAACAAAACCACTATCATCTGGATTGTCGAGATCGCACTGCTTATCATGACCGATAACAATCAACTTACACGGACCTTCGCTTTGGTCACAGCGAGTAATAGTCTTCTTCAGGCTTTCAAAATCATAGTTTTGACACTCATCCAAAATTACAACGCTATTATTCAAATTTGTACCACGAAGGAAAGTATGGGTCAGGCAAGTAATATAACCGGTTCCATTCTTCTGATTTACCATCGTTTCATCATTGATGACCTTATTAGGGTCAACACCACACTTAATCAAAGCCTGATAAAAAGGTTCAAAATATACTTCCGATTTCTGTGTCAGATCACCCGGAAGATATCCCTGACGCTTTTCACCGTAACTAGAAACAATATAAATCAGCTTATCAAAATAACCAGCCTGAACAAGTAAGTTTGCGGTTGCTGTAGCAATCAGTGTTTTTCCTGATCCGGCACGTGCGTCCACAAACACTACGTCAATATCTGGATTCCAGATAGCATCTCGAAATACCCGCTGTTCTTCGTCTAATGAGATTCCATAAAAACCATACTGGTCAGGGTCGGTAATCTTCTCCACAGGGGTATCATAAGAAACACGCTTCTTAGCCATATATTTACTCTCCCTTAATTGAACTCATCCACATCATCGCAAATCTTATCGACGATACCAAAATTGACCTGCTCATTAGCATCCAGATACCAATCCTTAGCCTTATTCTTAGTCATGGTCTTCTTGTCGATAGTAGAATGAGCCATAATATATTCACGCATCTTCACAACCTGCTTTTCGTAGTAGTCCATAGCCATCTTAGACTGCTCGAAAGTACCCTGAGTACCACCAGAACCACTATGAATCAGTGCGGTAGAGTGAGGCAGGGCAAAGCGCTTCTGACCAGACAACAACATCACAAGAGCAGCACTCATTGCAATACCTGCGTTAATCGTCCAAACGGGAGTCTTACTCAGCGCAACAACATCAATAAAGCTGAACATAGCATCCAACTCGCCACCGTAGCTGTAAATAAACAGCTTAATAGGCTTACGCTGCTCAACAGGAGTATCCTTATCAATACGGTTGTACTGCAGAATCTTGCGCTCAATTTCAATCAGAGACTGGTCAATCTCAAAGTCAATAAAGAAGATGCGATTCTTCTCATCAACGTAGAAGTTCATCATCTCAGGAGAGGGGAGACCGCCACCGTTCATCAGGTTAGTGATCTCTTCTGGCAGTTGAATTTCAAAGTCCAATAATCTATACCTCGTTCTTTCAAAGATTAGTAACGTGCGTTACGCTTCATCTGCTTCAGCATCTCGGCAGCGGCAATATTAAAAGGAAGCAGCTCAAGATATCGAGCGGACTCTTCCAGATACCGCTTGTGACGGGTCTTTGCAATACAAGCATGAGGAAAGACCTTTCGTACAGCCTTCGCTTCGGACTTAGTGATTTCAATCATTAGGTAAAACACCCTTTCAAAATAAAATAGGTAGGAAGAAAACAAGCGTCCTCGCTCTCTCCCTACCATAACTTTCCGCACTGTGTTTTACTCTATATATGTAAAATTATAACGTATCTGCGTTAAAATACTGCACTTTTTCACATTTCATAAATCAAACATTTTTCTATTTTGCGCGGTTTTCTCAATATTTACGTTTTTAGCGCACTTACGACAGTATTTTTGTCTGCGTCCAGTGCGAGCAACCATCTTTCCACAACAATCACACTTGACGTATTCTTTCCCACAATACTGACTCCATAGAATGCCAGCATTCTCAAAATCGTCCACGAAAATCTCATGAGGAGAATCCGGCTCCGCAATCAAAACATGGATATTTAAGTTGTCAATCTTTTTCAGGCTGGCAAACCCAATAAAGCCAAGATTATGTAACTCGCAAATCATCTCGTTCTGTTTTTTCTCATTCACGGATATGTTTGCCATCCTAAAAATATCAGCCGTATCTTCCGTAATCCAGTAGTTGCATTTTTCATTAACGGCAATATGGTATTTTGCCAAACACAGCATCGTGAACATCAGGCGCTGCATCTGCTTGCTTTCGAGTGCTTGAATCTTCTCAACCTCTGCTTTTGTAATGCACACACCATCAAGCTCCACCATGGGACGACCCTTGGCAGAAGCAATCGCCTTATCAATCAGTTCTCTATCCAGAACCTTGTTGTACCCTTCAAAATGACGTAACATATACTCGTTGATCTTTTCTCTTACGTCATCTTTTGAGTATCCCTTATAGAAATAATACTTCGCAACATAATGCAAAACATGCCCCGCTTTCTTCCAAGGCACATCCTTCTCTAGCCACTCTTCAGCATAAAGAACTTCATTCAATACAATCATCCGCATCCTCCTTGCTATTCATGTCAACCAAAACATCCTTGAAACGCTTGCCGTCATATTCAATATCGCCATTCTCATCCTGCACAAGAGAATGCACCATACCATTATGTCGTTCCAATAAGCGTTTAATCAAAGTATCATGAAATAACTCCCAAACAATTGCAATACTTGATGCATTCTTCTTACAAAGATCAAGCATAATATCGCAAAGCGCATCGTCGTTAGAACACTTATCATGAAGATTGCGGAACATACTTTCCTGATACAGCGCAATGCGCTCCTTGCGGTCTGCGCCGGTTTCTTTATTATTGTTTCCGTTGCCAGAATGGATTGCGTTGCCACGAGCAAATCTCAAGTAGTCCTTAAAGATAGAGCGGATGCCATAATACTGAGAGTTGGTATACTCCACACCAGACTTGAGCGAGTCGTAATCAAACTTGCGCCTTATCTTGAGTTCTTCTTCAAAATCTTCCAACTCGTCCTCTACAGTCCAGCACAGGCGGTTCATGGTACAAGAATTGATTCCGACCGGCATCCGATAGAGGTAATACTGGATAACCATTTCATCCACATCGTCCTTGACGGTCTTTTGCATAATCTCATCCAGACCAGCAAACCCATCCCACTTGATGCGCTTGCGAGCTGCGGCTACATACTGCTTGTAATCACGCATCTGAGCAGGGTAGATGTAGCTCATAAAGTATGGCTTACGCCATGCGCAAATACTACTCCAAAGCTTCTTATCCTCAATGGTGTCAGGATTATCATCGTCTTTAACAGTACAAGCTTTTAAATCGTACCAATACCGTGGCATTGGCTTGCATTTGACCCCTTTCACAGCGTCCAAAACATTCTGCTGATATAGCTGACCACACATGATACGATAATCCAGTTCTTCATACTCTCGGCTTCCCGGCTCAAACTGGCTTTGAACATCACCCATTGAGGTAATGTGGTTCGTTGTCGAACCAACGTCATTGCCAAATCCAGCAGCATTCGATTTTGCTAAATCATCCTCAGTAGGAATCTTCTTTTCTCCTTTTTTCTGAACACACAAAAGAGTCGGTGTCTCTCTTTTATTCTTGATAAGCACATCATTATCTGTGCTAAAAATAAGATCGCCATCAAAATCTGCGCCATTCAAAGCAGCACAGGTATTGTCCCATGCACTAAGAATTGTTACCGTCTTCATATAACGATACCAGTTTTTACAATCATCATTAGAGTTTAGATTCCGAAGAACAATATTGTTATGACATGACATCGGTGCTCTGAAACAAGCAACTCTCTTAACATCTCTATCATTCCAGAACCGGCTGTAAATCTCACCAGCTTTTAACAATCCAGTGATTTCCATTCCAAAGATGGATTGGCAAAGCGCATAAGGGTCTCCACTTGCAACTTGGAAATTCCCTCGTACCTTTACAACACCCGTTTTTGCTTGGGAAATCCGTTTCTTAATGAAATACCGAATCCGATTTTGAACATAAGGGTCATCAATCATTTCCGGCTCAATCATAAGAGCCTTAATATAATCGTTTTCCAGACTGTTTATGTAATTCGGGTCATCGCGCATTCCACTGCCACGCAAATACAGCAACGCATCACGCCAGTCACCGCCCATGACACCCTTGATTTCATCCAAAGTTGGCTTCACGAGTTCCCGAATCTCATCATTCGTAAGCTGATAGCTTTGGATAAACTGATAATTCAGGTTACGCTCTTCATCAAGCTCTAACTCACAAGTCTTTGTTACAGAGAAGTGATAATGATTCTCTCGGCAATTCTCGAAGTAGTCCTCACAGCTGTGGTAACTATCCCAGAGCTTCAACATGGATGTCGTAAGAATTACCTGAACACGATTGATGTCCTTGTAGTTTCCCCAAGAATCCTTAATCATGTTCTTTTTGGCAACCTTCTTGGCAAACTCACGGAAAGGGAAAGGGAACAGCATACCTTTACAAAAAGCATTCCGTACACAGAAGCCAGATGCGGTAGCAGGGAGTTTCAAATCTTCACTCCACTGTTGAGCAAGGTCATAGCTAATAAGACCAAAGCCATCGCTGGCGCACAGTTCACAATCATGCTCCATGTCCTCTACCATCGTAGGCTCGCCGGAGGCTCCGTCGTCCAGAACGATTACATGATCTTTAAAGTGCGTGAAGCAATCATTTATAACAAGCACACCATCAGGGTCAGTGACTGGAATGGAAGCGGAACAGGCAAGTGCTCTATAAGCTTCTATCTTTGCCGGAATAAACTCAATTCCCTTGTTACGGCCATTATCGATTCGCTTGCGTATCTCGTCAACAAGACGGTCGCTCACAAACACAATCGTACTATTCTTAACGCCACCAGTGGTTCCAACCAGACGGCGATACGTGATTCCATTGATTTTAAACCCCTTTGGAGAACACGCCCGGCGGTAGTCGTTCTTCTTATCAACCACCAGACACATATAATCCGGCTTGAACTGAACTGCATCCAATTCGGTATACAGCCTCCGAATCTCCCGGCGATTCTCTAAGCAAGAAGGTTCATTCCGCAGCATCTTGATTCTACGCTTGATACTCCGTGCCTTAGCCTCTGCATCCGTAACACCATTCAACTCATCAATCCATCGTAGAATAGTGCTATTAGCCAGCGAAATGATCTCGTGGTTTCGTCTGGCTTCATCCAATGGTAGTGTTAAATCCCATTTTGCTTCAACTAGACGCTTCGTATGGATCTTAAAAACAAACTTCTGGCAAGTTTGCTGCTTTGCCATTCGGCAGTCACCTCCGTGTTCTTCTTAAATGTATCCTGTAATGTATAGCTAAAAGGGAAATACAAAAGCAGACTTTTATAGATAGCAGCTCTCTCCATCTTCCATGGCCTTGAGCCAAAGTCGTTCACGCTCCTGATAGAGTTCATCCAGCATATCGTCAGCAGCCTCATACTCCCGGCGTGTCAGTCCTGCGTAGTTCATATCACGAATTAAATACTTAATTTCTGCATCAACATCCTCGTAAGTACGCATCATTCATCCCTCAACTTCCATTGTAACCATGCTGATTTTACGGTGTTGACACAAGACTTACATGCACCGGTCAATATCATCAAATACGACATCTTTCTTCGACCACGTTCTGTCTTTTCGTGTTCAAAATATTGACAGATATCGTACAGACGAATTTCAATCGCTTCTACCGCACCATTGAACTTGTGGTGGTTTATGATTACAGAATCAATATAATCAGAGAAAGTAATCCTGTCTATTTCCAATGAATCGAAATCTTTACAGATGTCTTTAATAATATATTCCAAAGCTATTACACCAGATCTATCTGGTGCTACAATATCACAGTCGTGTTCAATTGCGTGTTTGCAAGCATCATATGAACGTCCATACCCACGAGGTAAAAGAACTTTCTCCATTATTTGACCTCCTCAGCTACCCGGCGGATCGTCTCATCAATCTGTTCAAGCTCTGCCAGCAAAACATCCACGGTATCTGCATCACTCTCAGAAATATTTAAATCCTTAATCTTATGTAAAGCCCATTCAAGATTCGGGTAATAGCCGACCGTAACCTCCTTTACGCCGGTGCCAATCTCACCAGTCTTTGGATTCTTGCCAGCTGGCCGTTGCTCAACAATAACGAGATTCCGCTCGTCACAATTTTTAATAATGTATTTACCAATTTGCACTCGCATCTCTTAGCCCTCCTTATCGTCCCCATTCACCATAAATGGAATCTTTCTCGTCCATCAGCTTCTTAAAATATCTCAAAAAGAACGCCTGTCCCTTTGGTGTAAGTCGTGTAACATACCTAAACTTACCTTTTGGAGTTCTCTTTTTAACAACCTTAAAATATCCAAAACAATCAAAGTCTCGATACGGAGTATTCCAATATAACCCTCTTGTCTTATTAAGAAATCCTTTTTCTCTTAGGGTCTCAAATACATTATTTTGATGTGGGATACGGCCACTAACAAGAATTCCATTCTTACTCAAAATATGTACGAAGTCTAAAATAGAAATACACCCATCAGAATCCTCAACAATTGCAGTATCGTTACTAGCGATTTTCACATCAGAGCCTGTATTATTACCATTCTTGCTATTTGGAAGAAGTCCATATTCATCCTTTATTAACCGATAAATAAATTCGCGTCCTTTGCCCGTCCAGAGAAGATATGTATGACCTTCTAATACATCCTTAAATACAGTGGTTTCCGAGACAGCGTACCCACTGTTTTTATACTTGTCAGTAATAATCCATGATTTAGTCGCGTTATCTCGATATATCACGCCGTATTTACCCAAAAAGTTGTTTAACTTTCTAGCACTCAAGCCACTGTACCACTCAGCAATTTTTGATATAGATACATTCTCACTTGTATCATAACCAAAAATATCTTTCTCATCCATTTGTGTAATTCTCCTTAAATATTTCTAGCAGCCTCAAATGCGGCCACATCGTTCATGAAATCATTGATATGTAAATACTTATCAGTCTTCCGCACAGTCTTAGGCTTAAATTCTTGGCATTTGCATCGCACCTCATCACAAGTCGTAAAACACGGAATCTCGTACCTGCATTTCGTACAAACATGTTTCTTGTGGAACTCTGGCAAGCGTCCAGCAGCTTGGTAGAATTCGTAGGTTACCTTTAAATCAATCCAGTAGGGGTTATCAAAATTCATCGTCATCAACCTTTCTTATATTGTTAATCATCTAGCATGTGTTCGTTAGTCTTTAACCAAATATTTTGCCATTAAATCTGCAATCTCCTTTGCTTCATCTGCACGTGCTTCCTTCATAAGTTGATCGCACTGTTCCTCTGATAATCCACTTTCACGAAGTAAGTTACGAGCATTAAATTTTTTGACTATTTGACAATGCCAATTTTCAACCATGTCAGCATCATTATTGAGCTTTTCTGCTAATGTATCCTCATCCAGCCGTACCATTTTATTTATTAAAAACTGCTTTTGATATTCTTTCAGAGAAACGGGAGCGTATGTGAACTCTCTTCTCTTTTTCTTCTCCTCTTGTAGCTTCATTTTATTGACGCCGCCCCATTTTTTTCGTTCCTTGATTCGATTCTGAACTTCATCATGGTCCTTAATCCGTGATGCCACGGTAATTTCATTATCTAAAGCTGCTGCGGACATCAATCCATCACAAACGAGATCGTTGAGTTTCAACATCAGCATAACAACAGTTTTTGTATCTGCCGGATCTATTTTCCCAAATCGTCTCATAAAAAGTTTCATAGAGGTTGGCTCAATAATAATCTTATAAACTTTTTGTATCCGATTATATTGCACATCAGGAAACGTATCACTTAATCTGGAATTTAATATTCTAAAGAAGTCACCCATCCGGCCAGTTTTCCAAAGATCTGCTTCGGTTACTTGAGTTTGACAGTCAGATAAGTAATATTCGCTCAATAATTCCGATTTGACTCTAGTGTATGTTGCGTTTTGTTCATCAGTCAAAATGGTCATTCGCTTTTGGTCGTTACTAAGATTCTCAATGAAGGCTCGCTCCTCTTTTACTGTTAAAGCATCTCGACCATATAATCCATACAAAGCACTATCCAACCATTTCTTTAATTTAACACCTCCAGCTAGTTTACGAAATGCTTCTGCTATACGCATATCTTCTTTTTCATGGTCTGGATATCCATACCATCTATAATTATCATTCACCATTCCAAGAGTCTGCCACACATCAACTTTCTCCCAGAGAATTACAAGACTGTCACATCCTGTTTGATCACACATAGCATTAAAGTAGTAAACAAGAAGTCTTTGGATATGCTCGATGTATTTTTTGTTTCCTCCGGTCGGATGTTCTGGAAGGATTTCATTTTCAGGGCGAATCCTATCGACTATGAATCGTCGTCCATCTTTTCGTAAGACGACATAGCGTTCCAATTCTTTTAAAAAAGATTTCTTGCTATTGCTTGTTAAAGGTTTCCCAGAATCATCAAGAACATCAAGAGCTTGAGATAGTTCTCCAAAGTTTTTGAATACTTGTCCCTGATGCAAACGAGATATCATTCCTCCAGTTACGTTATAAACTTTATTTGCCATATGACCTCCGATTTAGAATTAGGACATTGAAAGGAAGATATATAATGTATATAATTACTTACCCCTTTAATGTCCCAATTCTTGACCTCCATAAGAATTCCAATTCCTTCAAAAATGTTAGCGATGTCTGCGAAAGGTCGCTTGCGACCGTAGCTGACCATCGATAACATTTTCCTGCCAGAGGCAGGGACCGCTTGCGGCCTGTCTGGAAGACTATTATAAACATCCACCACAACCATCCTAGCACCATCCCTTTGCAGTATCCTGTGTTATATAGCTATCTACACTTATTATACCATGGAATTGCCAAAAATTCAATAGCTATACAACACAGGACGCTAATATTCTCAGCGCCTATTATAATAAGGTATGCTTTTTGGAGTGTCATCTACTATGGTCTTTCCAGACAGGGCTCGCAAGCTCGCTTCCGCTCTATGAGCGGGCGACCATTGCTAAGTAAGCTGACGGTCACTACGTTTCCTCTGCAGACTTAGCTCAAGTCGCTATTACACATTATTCTCCATAAAAGACATCCAGATGCTCCATATGTTCTGTGTAAGCTGCCAGAGGCTACAATCATGCTCTTTGTAGGTCTTTAGAGTCTCTGAGAGTGCTGCTCAGATGCTAGATCAGTCCATCTATGGCAATAGGGGAGTACAGATGGGTACAAATAGATACTTTATGCTCCGAAGAATGGTCATTTTCGGTACATTTATGGTACACATCGGGAAAACCCGCATGAAACCTAGGTTTTTCGGCTTTTATTTGGTCAAAAAGGAACAAAATATGGGTAAAAAGGTACAAATAAAAAGAAAACTAGCAAAAATATAACGCAAATACGTTAAATTCTAGCTAGTTACCGAATGGTTTACCGATTGAAAAATAGCGATTTTAAGCCATTTTGGGGTATTTTAGATGGAAATTGATGAATTTGTGGGTATGTGTGGGAGGAGGTATAGGGGGTGTATTTTGGAGTGTTTTCGTCAGGGGAAAGTGTACCCGGAGCGGTAGGATTGGTTGGAAAGGTGTCAAGAAATTATTTATTGACAGATTGGGAAGGATAAAAAGTAGTAGTGTTGGCTGCCAATAGGAAAGATATTGATGAAATTATTGGGAATTGAAGATAAAATAATGTGTAAAATATTACGATAAATCGTTATTTCTTGAGGATGAATAAGAAAGATGTACTGGGGGCTTAGCTTGCTGCCTGGAACGTCCAAAAAATGGAAAGTATGCCCCACGGCTTGAGTGCTGGAAATGCTCAAAATACGGCACTCAACAGGCAAGGGCAAGGCGGGTTTTTGGCTGTACTGCTATTTTGGCTGTACTGCTATTTGATAAAGTATCAACAGGCCAACAGGCGCAGATAATAGTTAAAGAATTTTAATTGTTTGACAACAAACAAAAATGTTCGATACAAAACAAAATGTTATGTTGATTCAAAATCAACTTTTAATTGTTTTTTGCTTCTTTTAAATCAACAAGTCCCGTTTTCCCTTATAAGGTAATTATATATTTTATTTTATTCCTTATTCCAGCCGAAAACGCCCACGACTTGCCAAAATATAATTTTTAACGATATATCGCTATTTTATAAAAATCTATAATTCTTGCAACTTTTGTGCATGAATTGCAACTTTTATACATAGACTTCCTAGCAAGGAACCGCTATAATTAAGCCACAATCTAGCAAGGAACCTAGCAAGGAACCTAGTAATGATTGCGCCGAATTTTGAAAACTAAATCAATCTTTTGTGTGAACGGCTAAAATGTTCTCACTCAATCTAGGCAAGTGCAACAAGCCCATCGTGGTTATAAATCAGCAGTCTACCGGAACGGTAAAGCACCTAGAAAGTTTGATTCAGTCGGAAAAATTCGGCGGTGTAGCTAGCACCGATTCAGAAAATGCAACGCTTGCAAATGGGCGCTGATTGTGCATTCCGCACACGACAAAACACACTTGCTATCCTACCGTATAGGCTAGAAAGATACGGAAAACAGGAAACACGGTTTTAACCGTTCAATCACTGTTTTGGTTTTGGCAATGCAAGCCGAAAAACCTTAAAAAGCCGTTTGTCCAATACGGCATTAGAGGGCAAACAATCCGCAAAACACCGGATACTAGATTGTACTGTATGCACACAAACACGTTGTACAGAAAAGAGGGCAACGCCCATACAGCACATGACTAGGCAAGGAATGGCAAAAAAGAAAGTACAGTTTGAACAAACCACAAACTAACTTTTATGGGTTTATATCCATGTGCTACACATTGCAAAGTTTATACTTTGCTTTTATGGTTTATACCATTATCTATTGTAGCAAAGTCAAGTGTAGTTTGCAAGGGCTATACAGTAACGGCTTTTTAGGCTTTTTGTGCAAGAAACAAAAAATAAGCAAAGCAAAAAGTATACATATTTTGCCCTATTTAGGGCAAACCATAAGCCCACAAGCAAGGCAATTTTGTCTAGTTTGCGGGTTTTGGTTTGCGCTAAAACGCAAAACCATCGAATATACACACAATTCAGAAAATTAGAAAAGAGGATTATTATGCGTAAAGCTATCACTATGCCCGAATTCCGCACCGCTATTCAGAACAAAACCACCGATTCTTTTAGCGCACGCGAATTGCTGGAATTGCTCAACAATTCCGCCGAAATGGCAACGGCAAACGGCAACGAAACGGCTGATTTAATTAAAGCTATTTCGGACAACAACAAAGCCGAAAATGAATCCCTTTGCACCGATAAATGCAAGGTTTTAATTGCTATGGAACGCGCCGAAATGTTCCGCACCTATTGCGTAAACCCGACTTATACCGGCCATAAGTTCAGCGGTAAAAAGAACGACAAAACCGGCAAATATGAATTGACTGAATCCGCTATGCGTATCAAGTTTGCAAAGCTTGAAAAAGTTTACCGTGATACTACCGGCAAAAAGTATGATACGCTTTGCAATTCCGACTTTTACGGCAAACTTGTTATGCTGTTTAATGGCTTTATGGCTGAATCCCTTTGCACTGATTTAACGGCAAACAAACCTGTTCGTTCCGAAAAAATGCTTGACGCGCTCAAGAATGCAAAGCTTGATTGCTTTACTAGCAACAAGAACAACAAAGAAACACGTCTTGCACAGTTGCAAGCAATTTACAACGCTATTCTACCCGAAACTTTGACGGTAAAGGCACTTTCTTGTGATATGGCTTATATCAAAACGGCATACACTAAGGCTAAAATGGGCACTGTTACCACGCTTAACGACAACGCGCTGATTGATGAAATTATTGTAACTATCGGTTATGCACTGTCCTTTGATGAATCTATCGGTAAGCGTTCTCGTGCATACGATCTTCAGAGCAAGTCTGCCTTTTTTAAGAAAGCAAAGTAAGTAAGCTGCATCTAACCTAATAGCACTCTGGGGCGGGCAATAGTCCGCCCTACTCTTGCAAAATCGGTTTGCCTTGACGTGGCGCAAGAGCTTTCTAACCAAATAACCGATATAATTCCGCACAGAAAGTGTGCCTATTTTCAGAAAAGGAAGTGAACACAATGAAAATTTCTTTGCACCAAAAGAATACACCTGTAGTGTTTCGTGGTGTATCTGTTCCGGCAAATTCCATTTACGGAACAATCAAAGCAGAGAATTATAACTTTGTCTTTGTTTCAATGCCTAAAATGGATTCTTTCGACAAAATGCCTTTTGTGTTCTACCAAAACGGCAGAATCGTTAAAAATATCTATTCGGCTATGCTTGAATCTGCTATTTCTCAAAGCGTGAAAAGCCTTGCAAATGACGGAAAAATCACGCTCACACACTGGAATCATAAGGCAGAACAAAGGGCGGAAATGCGCATTGTAGAACGTAAAAACAAGCGTAAATCAGAGCGCAAGGAATGGCAAGAAATTCGCTCCGCACAGAAAAACCGTGATTCAGCTGGGCACAAACCTAGCAAGCACACAAAAGCAATGCGGGCAAAGCCTAACTTTTATACGGCAGAATACAACGATCTTTCTAAACGTATCTATGGTGAATCCATTGATATGAATGGGACGGTCAGACGTTGCCGGAATAGAACGGCAGAGTACATGGACGGCAGCGGGTTAGGAAAATTCCGTGGTGATATGCGCCCTTTGAATCCTCAGATGCCTTTGAAATCTGGCCGAAAGGCAAGGTGATAGTATGGCTATGAATCCCTTGCCAGAACGGCAAAACAATGCTATAATTGTACTACCAATGAAATCAAAAGGTGGTGCGATTGTGGGCAGACCTAGCAAATATGCCGATATGAGTAAAGAGGAAATTCTTGCAGCTATGCGTGAGCGACAGAAAAAAAACGCCTCTTATCAGTGGAAAAAGACTTGCACTCTTACTTTGCAAGAGGGCGAAACACTTGAAAACGACTTTCTTGCAAAATTTGAATGCGATAACGTTTCTCAGTTTTTGAAAAAAATCGTTCATGGTGAATTGATCGTTTCCCCGGCAGAGTCCGACTCTTAACCAAACTCTAACAGAATAGCAGTACTGAACGTCTTGTGAATTTATTGCAAGGCGTTTTCTTTATGCCCTAAATTGCATAAATATGCAAATATTATGCGGAATATGCAAAATGAAAACACATCAGAAACAACAAATGCCGTATGAATCAGATTCACACGGCAGAAAGGAGTGGTTATTTACTTGTGATTCTCTATCCATTCGTCATGCTTGAATTTCAAGAGTTTGAAATCACAACAGTTCTTGTATAAGAAGTGCTTAGGATTACAACCGATACTGTAAATGCTTTTAGCTTTTTCAGTGATTTCATGCTCGAAAGAACGGCAGAAACGAAGTTCTTTTTCAAGAAGATCAGCATAAGCCGAATCTGTTTCACGAATCTTGTTGAAATCCTTTTCGGTAAGTACAGAATCTGGAACAGGGAACATAAAACCAAACTTGATAGAGGATAGCACATGACCTGTTGTGTCAGAAATGAGAAGGCAAGTCTTTTGAGGTTTTGTGTTGGATGATATTGGTGCAAAGAAATTACAGTTATCGACAGTCAAAGTGATACCACAAACGAATTTACGATTATTGTCGTAAACGATATTCGGGATTTTGTTATCAAACTTCCGAAGGTATTCTGCGTACTCTGGATCAACGTCATAGAAATACAGCATAAGACTTCCTTGCATTAAAAAAGAGGTGGATTCGAGCCACCTCTTGAATTAAAGTTCCTCGCTTTCGGTGGAGGTATACCACGAATTAAAGACTGTCTTTGTATATCGGCGACAGAACCACGAATTAAAGACCATCTTTACGGCGATGGAACCGCGAATTATGAAGATTGAACCTTTATCAGATTCTTTCTTCACTATTATTATACGCCTGTTAGTCGATTTTGTCAAGAGAAAATTCTTGTCAGAATGAAATTTTTGTTTATAAAAGAGGAGATTTATTATGGCAATTTTGGCTATTGAATCAGCTCTTGATGTTGCCATAACATTTGGTGATACAGAGCTTGTGAAAATCTATCAGGAAGCCCTGGCAGACGCTGGTGTTGATTATGTCAGCACCGCAAAATGCTGGATTGAATAAGAAAGGATGTTTGTTATGAAATCGCTTCTTATGCTCTTTGGCTACACCGCATATCAGGCAGGTTGCATTGCACCTATGATGTGGTTTTTCGTTCTGGGTGCTATCGCTATGGGTGTGGCAGAATGGAAAGGATGGTTAAACTAATGGACAGAGAAATCATCGTGAAGTAAACCCGTTTTTATGACCGATAATTCAAAAATATTAACATAATCAAAGGAGATATTACCATGAAAAAGAACGTCAACGCTTCCGTTACCACCACCGCAGCCGCTATTTCTGCTCGTCAGATTGCTTGTGAGAAGGTCATAAAGGGTGGTGTAACCCTGAATGGTTGCCTTTATGCTGAAATTCCTCTCGATCTGATTCGCGTTGATGTTTGCTATCAGCGTGAAATCGGTGGTGCTCGTTGGCCGCGTATCAATGCAATGGCCGCTGGATGGGATGCAAATAAGGCTAACAGCGTTCTGGTTAGCTATCGCACCGACACTCAGTATTTCTTTGTCCTTGATGGTCAGGGACGTTTTGTGGCGGCTCAGAAGGCAGGTCTGAAGAAGATTACCTGTCAGATTCTTCAGAACCTCGAACTGAAGGATGAAGCAGAAGCGTTCTTGACTCAGGATGATAACATGACCAAGATTTCCATGCACGATAAGTGCAAGGCCGGTGTTATCGCGGAACATAAGGATTGCATTACCCTTGTGAATACGCTTGCTAAGTACGGTATCGACATGAAAGAAGTGAACGGTATCGGAACGGCTATGGAGATTTCTGCTAAGAATCCCACGGAAATTGATTGGCTTATCGGTCTGATTGTCCGCACTGAATGGTATGGGCAGCACAACTGTTTCAGCCGTACCACGCTCAAGAGTCTGCACGAGCTGTACAATAAGGACTTCAACAAAATGGATAGGGTCGAAAATGTTCTGGTTCCTATCATGTCGGCAAACCGTCCTGATACGCTCCGTAACGTGTCTGAACTGGTATTTGCTAAGAGCAATAAGCAGGGTTTCCTTGCTATGTATCAGCTTTACACCAACATGATTGCAAGCAATCGTGATACCAGAATGAAATTCCTCGAAAAGATCGCTGGTATGGGTATTAAGGTTCCGGCCATCGCAAAGCAGGCTGAATAAATCGCATAATAACGTCAAAAATGATTTCAAAAATTACATAAAAGATATGTTTTAAGGAGGGTTTGTTATGACCGCAAAAGAGTATTGCAAGAGCCATCCTGTAACCGCCTACGATAGCTGCCATGGCAGGTGTGGTGGATTTCAGATTCACGGTGATATCGAATACGGCATTGACGATTACCTTTATGGTATGTCCGGTGTGCTGTGTGATGATGAAAAATACCATAGCTACCACCATCTGAAGATCACTTACGCACGGTCTGGCAGAGCATACGTCAGGTGTTTAGGAAAGCGAATCTATCTTGATGAATGCTTGAGAGTATAAAGGAGAATGCGCAATGAAAAAGGGTCAATGGTTTATGAACGATGATACCGGTGTTGTTACTAACATTCACCGGGAAGCTGTCGAGTGGTATCGGCAGGGTGCCAATATTTCCATCTGGATCAACGGCGTGGTTGTTTGTCGTTGGGGTCACTGATAAGAAAAGGAGAATACAAGAATGCGTGCTACGATTGAGGTCTATGAAGATAATGCTGGAGGTATCTTTGTTGCCGTCTTTGGTCAGAGTGGTTTGAAAAATCTGTTTGTCGTTGCTCCTGATAATAATGAAACAAGAATGACGAGGGCATTCTATCAGGAAGCATTATACGGATTCTCTGGCGTGGATGACTACAACGCAGCAGATTTTTCTGGTCTGTCTATGGATAATGCTTACGCAGATATCTGCAACAGAAATTTGATTGCAGAGTTTTACGACAATCGTGTTGTAAACCTGTATCCGGCAGACATGGGTGTTGCCGGAATGGAGCTGTTTGGTATGGCTTAAAAAAGAAAGGAGCTACATAAAATGAGACTTACTCAGAATAAGCTGTCTGTTATTTTGGCTACGGTCGTGGTTGGTGTTTCCATTCTGACAAATTGCATGACTGCTAATGCAGCAGAGCCTGTGAAAACTCGCTTGAAGAATCGCTATATCCTCGCTGGCCGTGTGGACGAAATCGAAGTATTCCGCAACGGAATCAAGACGATCCATGTTGTTGATGAGAATGGCGAGGAATGGCTGTATTCTTACGCAAGCATGGAAGAAACCCCGGCGGACGGTCAGAATGTCACAATGATTATGAGCAACAACGGAACAGAAAAAATCTATGATGACACCATCGAAGATGTTCTGTGGGCACGGCCTGATGAAGTGGATGTTGATTGACGTTCACGAAACAGTCACAAATAAACAACGCATCAACGCGCTAAAATATGACGTTAATAAAATCTACATTTTAGTGCTTGACAAAATTATCAGTATCCTGTATTATGTAGCTAAGAAAGGCAGTCCGTTAGAGGACTTTTATTTTTACCGTTAAGCTATATAACACAGGATACTCTAGAAAAGGAGATTTAACTATGGCTATGTATAAAACTAAGAAAGACGCAGCTTACGCATGGGTTCATGAGTTCAATGCGATTCCTCAGAGCGTTATTGAAAAGCTGAATAAAGTAGACATCGAAGAAAACGGCGAAGGTGTTGTTGAAGTCACACCGCCGACTGTGGGCGACCGTGTTTCGCTGTGGGACAGTGATTACAGAGGAGAAGGTGAAATCGTTGGTATTGAATGGCATGAAGATGATGAACCGGAATACGTCATTGTCCCTGATATGGATACCAACACGAAGATTTATCTTCACGAAAACTGCTTTGATGTAATTCGTGACGACTTTCTTCCGATGTGGGGAACGATGTGGCAGTTTAATGACCCGTGTGATACATGGCGTATTGAGGAGACTCAGTGGCGTCAAAAGATGGCTGATTGTGGATTCCGAATCTATACGCAAGAAGATTACGGTTATATCTTTGGCATTGATGGGGCTGGCTACGATTTTTATTCTGATCACTGGATCCCTCTTTATGAGAAGTGGGGTCTGCATTGGGATGATGAGACTGTAAAGGAGATGGAAGAAAATGCGTAAAACATTACTTGAACGGCTTTTGGATGCTGGGTATCCGAAAGCAGAAATTCATCACTGGTAAAGTGATTTATATGTTTTTGTTACGCCGTTGACCACAAAAATTATTTCAGAATGGTGCGACGAAAACGGATACACGATGAATTTACACTGTACAAGGTTTGTTGACCAAATTACAGGAAACATGATGTATGACTGTGCTTTTCAATATTATGAGGGAAAAAGAAAATGACTGATACTCAAGAAAAGATTTGGGACGTTCTCTGTGAAATGTCTGGTGAAGATGTCGCAAGAGTATTTACTAACTATTATGGTAATCAGCTTTTGAGCGACGACTTCCATAAATTCCTTGTTGACGAGGGATATATGGCTTCTGAAGAAGGGTGGGTTGGATGATGATTATTGATTCTATTCTTGACCGTAAAGACGGCAGACACTACAGCGCACATGATTTCTATATTGAAGTCAGAAAGTATGAGTGTCTGGGCGTAGGCACTCACGGTGAAGATATTTCAATTGCTATGGATTACGGTGATAACAAGGATGTGCAGCGTGTCTTGTGTCAGTATGTCCAGCGCAATGGTTATCCAGCAAATATTGAGGACTACATAAGAAGTCAAGTTTGGGTAGTGTGAGCAGCAAATGCTAGGTGATTAGCGGTACTAGGGCAGACATAACCGCTACCAATGCGAAAGCATGAACGAATACACACATGAAAATAAAGGAGATGGTGCTATGAAAGTGGGGACATTGCTTAATCTGTTTGATGATTGGAACAAATATATTATCATCAACGACAATAGTTTGAATCGTCTGTATAATGCACGAACCAAAATCTTTGAATTTATGGACGAAAAAGAAAAGCATAAAGATTTACTCGGCAAAGAAATCGTATCGTTTGGACTTTACGACGATGATTTCTGCGTAAGAGTGAAATAAAGGAGATAGCATTATGGATAAAGAATATAACATTCCCGAATTATACGACAAGTACGGTCTCAAATATGAGATGAATTATGATGAGATTTGCTCTTTACTTCTCAAGAGAATTAAGGAAGACCCTAATTTTAACAACTATGTAAGGGCCGACTTGATTGATAAGCTGGGCTGGATTCACGACACGTTAATTGATGAATCGTGGTAAATAAAAGGAGTGTTAGGTATGAAGAAGTTTAATTCGACCTCAAATAAAGGATTCAATATGACTTTTGCAAATGGTATTACTGCAAGCGTCCAGTGGGGAGCTGGGAATTACTGCGATAACTATTTTAGTAAAGACTTCTCTTTCTCAAAAGAAGCAAGTTCTAATACAGCAGAAGTGGCCGCATGGAATGAAAACGACGAATGGGTTACAAATAAGTTCTGCGACACCTGTGATGATGTTGCTGGGTATCTCTCCCCAGATGAAGTGTTGCAGTTTTTGAATAGCTGTGCAAATTACAAAACGGCTTAAAATCATGCTTTTATCGGAGGTTTGTTTATGACTGTTTCTGAGTTTGTTAAGAAGTTGAAAGAGTTTGGCTATGACGAAAATACCGAATTGGTTTTTGGAATGTATACCAATACTGAATTCGGAGACTGGAAAGAACTTCAGGTCAGGGGAGTATCAAAAGGTGTGTGTTTTTCTGACAAAGAAGCATATCCTGATGAGCCTTTGATTTGCGTAACGATGGAGCAGGAGTGATGAAAAAATGAAGAAAAAGATACCGGTTATTTTCAGAAAGATAGACGGATACATTGATGGGTTTCTTCCTACACTTCCGCATTCGTATGGCAGGATCGAAAGCTATTGTCGGAATGAAGGACATAATGAAGCGGATTACTTTTATGCAATCAAAGGTAGGCTTGCTACTGAAGATGAATACAGTTCTCTTTTGAAAGAGTTGCGTTCTATCTATGATGACGATGAAAATGAATTGGTTGTCCGCAAAAAGATTGCAACGTATTGGACGGCAGAAAGTAAATGAGGTGACGATATGAACACTATGTACGTTATTGCCGTGAAGCATTTATTCGACTACAAAGGAAACACTCTTAATCGTTGGGAGTATGTTCAATTTGGTGAATGTGGGTACACATTTTTTACTAAATCCGTTGATGGTGCGCAGCACTTTTATTCTATTGATAAGGCTCAAAAATGGTTTGATGAAATCGGTCACGGACTTATCTTTTACGGAAATTGTGAAGGTCAGTATGATTTGAAGTCTCTTTGTATTAAGAGCGTTGTTTTCCGAGACCCTATTGTAAATTTTGTAAAAGATTTGGATTTTAAAAACTGCTAAAACAGATATTTTACAATGATTGAGGAGGCTTTAAAATGACCTTTGAACAGTACAAGAAGAATCGTCCATTCTTTTCTGATCCGTACTATGTGAATATTGTAGAAAGAGTAGAAGAACAGTTCTTCTCTATTCCGGCAGAAAAAATTCACGATACAGAGAACGAACTTCCTCATAAACTTAATTTTGGAACTCTCGGTGAATCAAAATATCTTTCTGTTCCTTGTATTGTATTTATGAGTGATGGCACAGAGTATGGAACGTATGTTGATATCGCTGGTTATTATTGTTATCAAGATAATCAGTGGTATTTTGATCGCATTGATGTTAGTAGAACGCTGTCTCTGCATGAAGTGTATAGAAGAAAACCGACAGTTTTGAAGTGGGTTCCGTTGAAGATTGTCTGTGACGAAGACGAAAGAGATGATAGATGTTTTCAATACAATGGAGAACATTATAAAATCATATAAACAAAAGGAGCTAGTACAATATGACTGAGAAAGATAAACGGATTCTAAAATACGCAATTGATAATCTTGTTCTTAGAGAAATCGAATTATGCAAAGGAAGTTGTAAAAGCAACCCTGAAAACAAAGCAAACCGTGAACGAGATCGTGAGTTGATTATTTATGGTATTCACAGCGTTTTATATGAGGTTGAGCGTCTTGAAGAACAAGAGAGAGATGCTGGAGAAAGTCAAACATGAAGTGGTTCAGTTTTGATTGAGGTGATAAAAATGGACGAAAGCAAAGTTGTGAAGCAGATTGCCGAATGGATGGTCAAAGAAGGTACAAAAAATACTACAGAAGGCAATTGGATTTTTCATATTGACGAAATCACAAAAGAATTTAACGTAAGCAAAATGTTTGTTGCGGCCTATTGTGGAGAGATTTTTGATTCACTTTATGAACACGAATCGGTTGCTGACGTGGAATGTACTCTACAAGAAGGCTCTGATTTTTATGTGAAAACTTTTGACGTTGATTTTTATACAAAATTTTGTCCCAATGTAGAGGATAAAGATTGGAGTGAGATTGTATGACAAACATTGAAAAGAACATTGTTCTCGCAGCTCTTTCTTCTTATCGGCGTAAGCTTATGGATCAGAGTGTTTCATTCCTTAGAGCTGGCAATCATGAGGATGCAAAGCAGTCAACGATGGAAGCAGCCAACGTGAATGCGTTAGTGATTAAGTTTACAAGAGAAAAGGAGTTTGCAATATGAGAAACCTGTCTAAGCAGAACCGTAAGAAAATTTATGACCTTATCAAACGTGATTGCACATTTGTTGGCTCATATGATTTGGAACATTCTGAAGAAACTGTTTTGACCTATCTTCCGAAGCCTGGCACACAGATTTATATAGATGTTGAGGAAGTTCGTGTCGTAAAGAATCGTAAGACCGGAAACTGGGTCGAATCCGTTGTTGACATTCGGTGGAAACACGGTATGACCTTGGTAGAAGCCGAAATGATCGAACGAAAATATCAGTGCAAATCTAATAAGTAAGGAGTTTGCAATATGAATAACGAAAATAAGATTATTGTGACTAGCTGGAATGGGAAGTCTTGGGAGATGACACCTGAACAGATTGAAGCAGCTTACCGTTATAAAGAGCGTCAGTATCGTATTGATGACGCTCTTTATCAGCTCGAACTTAATGCAGACTGGATTGAAGAAGAATATGGCTATTCATACAATGAAATTATCGATTTTTCGGAAGAGTTAGCTGAACGATTTCAGGATTATTTCGATTGCAATGAATCAGAAAATGACGCATGGATTGACCGTATCACAGAAATGTTTGACAGACTTGGAAGAAAGGAGAGCAACAATGACTAATCCCTGCCGTTACTGTGTGGCACCGGAGCGTTATCCTGGTTGCCACGACCATTGCGAAAAGCTGAAAGCTCATCGTGAAAGTGACGAGTATAAGAAGCTGTGCGAGTATAAGAATACATACTTAAAAAGCCCTCCAGAGAGTAGCGCAAAAATAGATAGAGTAATGCGTCGTTTTAAGCAAAAAGGATACCACTTGAATGGTTTCAAATCGGTAAGGAGTGTATAAAATGTGGGATTTAATTGAAGATAGATACTCTGAAGAATATAAAATCGGAAGAGCAAAATTCAAGAACAAACAAACAGGTCATTACCTTACAATCATGTATGTAGTGTTTGATTTTTGTGTTTCTTTTTATTATCCAGAGTATTCTTTCTCTATCACTTTTGCTACCGCAAGAGATAAAGAAGAAATGAAAGAAATTATTATTTTAAGACGTTCTAAAACTTTTGAGGACTAACTATGTGGGATTTAATGGGTAACAATTATTCAGAAGTGTACGGTATTGGATATGCTTTACTGAATGGAATTTCAGCTGGGTTTTATGTAAGTGTCATGTACAAGAACCTTGGAAATGAAATTTACTTCTATTATCTTGATGATGCTCCTTACGGAGAACTCGATGATAATACCAAAAATAAAATTGAGGATATTATTTATGATGACCTTAGCAAGCGTCATATTTTTGGGGAGGACTGATTATGTGGGTTTTAATTGCAAACGAATATGCAGAAGATCACAAATTTGGCTGTGCAGAGTTTAGATATAAAGAAGATGATGGAAACTCGTATGGATATTCGGTTATGTATCTTGTTATGGACTACTGCATTATGATTTATAAGCCGTATGAAATTGACGAAGATCATATGGATGAAATTCGAGACCTTCTTTTTGAAGATTTGAATAAGAATTACGGAGTTTAAATTATGTGGGATTTAATTGAAAACAATTACCATAAAGAAGATGGTACTGGCCACGCTTTGATGTTCAACACGAATGATAAATACTATTTCGATGTTATGTATGTGTGTAAGCGGTTGTACAATTCAATTCGTGTTTTTTATCATCTTAACGTTTCAGAAAATGAAAAAGAGGATATCGAGGAAGTGCTCGTGAAAGAACTAAGAAAAACTGGAGTTTTAAGGAGTGATGATTATGTGGGATCTGAGGGAAGTTCACGCTTGTTTTGATGGTGATGGCTGGGTTTGGAATGAATCTTTCCATCACAAGAATGTGTTCGTAGGAGAGAATGAATATCCGAAAGAAATCTTTTGGCAGGAATGTCAGATGTTCTTCCTTCAGGATTATTTGAGAAAGTGTGAGATTGTAGATGACGGCGATATTCTGGAACTTCAGCTGAAAAATTCCGGTGAACCAGTTCTCGCTATGATTATGGAAGAATAAAGGAGAATGAGTTATGTTGCTTTTCAGTTGTGTTTTGGGCGACTGCGTAGTAATTGTTAAGGATGATAATGGCAACAATAGAGTTATTTTTGGCAGCGCCGATTCAATGCTTTATGACTGGTGGCATGAATGCAATTATGTGGCAAGTAATGATTCTTTAATTATTTATGCAGCTTGTTTTGGAGTGGAAGTGAAATGCAAAACATTCGGAGAGTATATGGAAATGATTGATAAGATTACATTCGGAGAGTATATGGAAATGATTGATAAGATTGCCGGAAGCTGTGATGGAATGGAAAGAGGAGAATGAATTATGACTCGGTTTTATCTTAATGCAGGTGCTCTTGGCCGTTGGATGCACCAGAATAAAGCACAATACACTGGTGCTTATGTTGAGGGTGTTCTAATTGATAGTTTTGTCGTTGAAACAAAGCGTGGAGTCGCAGCTATCTATGAACACTGCCTGAATGAGTGGACAAGCAACTATTATGTTGAGTTTACCGATTATAAGAATGGTTTTAAGAATGGCGAGGTCGATAAGATTTGGTCTGATTGGTACACATTTGAAGAAAAGGCAAGCGCATAAGAGGTGAATGAATATGAATTTACTTACATTTCTTTCTTTGGTCACTGATGGCACAAGCGTAGCTCTTTGGGATGACTACAAGGAGCAAAAAATCAAAGATTATTGTAAACGTGACCAGATTTCAATTTCAGAAGCCAGTCGGTACGAAGTGTCGTTCTTTACGGCAGATTGCGAAGGTATGATTACAATTTTTGTGCATTAAAAGGATTGATAAAAGGGAGATTTTAAATATGGAAGAGGCAATGGAATATATTGAAGATAAATTTACATTAAGTAGTGGACTTTGTAGTCATATCATATCAGATATTTTATGTTTTTTGAAAAAATCTTCTGGTTCTCGAATGGATAAAATCACTCTCCTTAATAATTTACTTAATTCACTTGGTCTTACGATAGAAGAAGAGAAACAGATTATTGATTGGCTCGTATAATGTAAGGAGATTTTAGATATGGAAAACTTATATTGCTACGATAATGAAATCATAAAATGGACTTACGGCGATAACCTATATTGCTTACATATTCAGCACGACGACGTTGCAGACAATAACTCTCGTTGGTGGGATGACCATGATTCCGTGATGGCTTGTTTCCATTCTCGTTATCGTCTTGGTGATAAGATTGATGCGAGTACGGCAGAAGAGTTTTGGAACAATCTGGTTTATAAGTATTGTTCTGATGAAGAAATTCTGGATGCACTTTTTAATATGAAGCTGGAAGATACTTGTGTCGTTGTTGATGAAAATTATAGCGATGAAAAACGATATACCATCTGCGGTATTGGAACTCTTTTTGGTGAAAAGGTTTCTGAAGACCCGATGTATGTGGGATTGAAATATAACGAAATCATTACATACGTTACTGATGAGTTTTCTATTCGTGATTGTCAGATTCTTCTTGATAAGTATATTGCATGGCTTCCTCTTTGGCTTCATGACCATTCTGGCTTGTCTATGGATTGCGATACCCGGTTTAGAGGTTCATGGGATGATAGTAATATTGGTTGGATTGTGACAGCTGTTACGGATGGTTCGGATGATACCAAAAATGAAGCAGAACGAATTATGCGTAATGAGGTGAAGGAATACAGTGACTATCTTTCTGGTGAGAACTATGGCTATACGCTTTATCGAGAAGAACACGGAGAATGGAAGGAGATTGACAGAGCATTTGGATTTATCGGTTCTGACGTGTTTGAAAACGGTATCACGTACAGCGCAGGCTGTGGTCTTGAAAAGGCATTGAGGGAAGATCGATGCCGTATTGGTGATGTAGAGAAGGTCGTTACTGTTACTTATAATTTTGATAAATGTTGAATTTTAGGAGGAAAATAAAATGGATGACAACATGACGGCACGTGAGATTGCAGAAGATTTTATCAAGCGTATGAATCCGTCTGGCTGGGATGGTACTGGCAATAAACCGAATGATTTTGATACCAGAATTGTTACATACGATGTTGATGGGTATCCTGGCGTTGAAATGGACTTACATTTTGAAGAAGATGATTTTGATGGATTGGAAGAAGATAATAATTATGAATGGTTTACTGTGATTGAAGGGGTTGATAAGGCATCTGGTGACCATCTAGGCGGATTATGGACAAGAACTTTATCCTCTGTAAGTGGTATTGAATATAGCCTGAAGAATTATATTAGGGATTTTTTGAACAAAAACAATGAACGTTACATTTAATAGAATCGAGGTTTAAAAAATGTGGACTTTTAATAGGTTTTATCTTCGGGAAAGTTGTATTTTGCTTGTTGAGGAGGACGGAGAAAAGAGTGTAATCACAACAAGTGCATATGACTTAATAAGAATGTACAATAACGGCGAGAGTGAATGTCCTAGTGATAACGCAAAGGTTATTTATTGCTCGATTTTTAATGTAAAAATGAAATGTAAAACGTTCAAAGAACTTATGGATATGCTTGAGAAAATTGTAGCCGATTGTTGTTGAGGTTTTAGATATGAAAAATAAAGCAGTGGTCGTTGTTTATGACGATACGATGTGTAATGGTCCTTACCGTGTAGAGCATAAAACAATGGAAGGTGCGGCAGAGTCTGTTAATAATGATTTTGAGAGCCTGATGAAAGAGCTGCGAGATGAAGGCTATGAACCTGAATGGATTTGTGACGGCCATCATATGCTTGAGGTTTATGTTCCGAATACGTCTATTAACGCATGGTGGGATTTTGAGTAAGGAGAATTAAAAATGGATACTAACGAAATCAAAATGTTTGAGCAGAAGATGATTGACAGTGCATTTATTGACGCTGTTGATTATGATCCGAAAGTGGCCGCACGAGCTGTGGGAGCACGTAAGATGAAAATGAAGGGCGTGTGCTCCTTTAACGAATACATTATCTATTTGCAGACAATTACTGGTAATGCGAAATTGTTCTGGAAGTATCAGTTTTGAGGTGAAAATATGGTTCTAAAACTTGAATTTACTGATGGTCATAAACCTTGGATATCATTTCCAATGAATAGAGAAGAGGCTTTAAACCTGTGGAATAAGCTGAGTAAGATGCCAACGGTACGACCTGAATTCCGGTTTGGCAAATTGAAGTGTCGCTGTGATTGTCTTGGGAACTGGTATGTTGCTCAGTGGTTCGATGGAATGCACAAGAGTAGGACGTTTAGATACCTTGCTAATGCTTTGAAATACATGGAAAAAGAAATGGCTTGAGGTGATAGTATGATTTATAGTAGTGCTGATTTTCAATGTCCAGACACGGGTGTTCCTGTTGTGTTTATTTATAATGAGGATACTTGTTTAATCACAGCAGAAATTTGTACATTTTTGTATTCACTTGATCAAAATGAAAATCCTTTTTTCGATGAGTGTATAACGAAGGAAACTCAAAAATGGTGTAGTAAAATTCATATTTATGCGGACAATTTGGACGAAGCGAATGATATTGCCGAAAAATATGATTGTTGGTTTTAATTCAATAAAACAGTTCTTCTAGGAGGGAAGATAAAATGAATGAAAAGCAATTTGCAATTGATACACCTATCGGAAAGATTATCGCAGAAGGACTTACAGAGCCATATCCTGAGATTGTGATTTACCTTAAAAGAAATGATGGCGAAACAATTAACCTGTCCAGTATCAATTACGAAAGTGGTGGTGATATTGAAAATTATCTTTGGATGGATGTGTTCAGTGATGAGTACACGAATCATAAGAGCTGGCCGTTTGAAGATTTGACCGCAGATTTTTCTTAATGAACGAAAAGGAGTAAAACAAAATGGCTACTAACAATTCTATGACTGTAATAACCTCTAAGCCCTTCGGCGCATTGAGTATGGATGTATATGAGGACAACAATCATCAGTATTACATGACCCGTGAACAAATTGGTACGGCGCTTGAATACAATAATCCTAATAAGGCAATTCAAAACATCCATGTTAAGAATACGGATCGTCTTGACCCTCTTTCAACATTCCTCAGTTTGAGGAATGTTGAGGGAGGAATTACGAAGGAACGTGAATATATCGTATATAGTTTGCGTGGTGTTATGGAAATCTGTCGTTTGTCTCGTCAGCCGAAGGCGGATGCGTTTATGGATTTCTGCTGGGACATTATGGAATCTCTGATGCGTGGCGATTCCGTTCTGGCTACTCCTCAGATGGATGCTGCACTGAGTAAGGAGTTCATTGATGTAAGACTTCACGCTCTGTTTGATAGCATGAAGAACCTTCAGAGTGAACTTGATTCCACTCGCAAGGAGCTCGGTGACCAGATTGAGGAAGCTCGTGCTACTAGCAACGAAGCACTGAATATAATCAGCAGCGTGTCTCAGTGTGTCCATCAGATTAAGGATAAGCAGATGGATAATTCGATTCGTGCTAAGAGCTATACTCCTCGCAATGTGTTTCAGGATGAAATGAGTGACTGGCGTAAAGATTTGTATAGCAAGATTGGTGTGATTGCAAATACCAAAGGCTATACGAATAAGGAAACGCTTCACAAGATATATGAATATCTGAATCGTAATTATGGTTTCGTTTTGGAAGACGCTCGTGCGAAGTATGTTAAAAGAACGAATCGTAGTGGGAAAATCTCTACGATTGATATTATCGAAGAGGACTCCACTTGGAAATCCGTTATGGGTGCTGTTGTCGCAGATATGTACGCGGCATCTATTGAACGTCTGCATCAGAATCAGAATGAACTTCGTCTGACTCCAAAGGCTGTCGAAGCTGTTTCTGAAGTAAACGTGAGCGATGCTCCCGTGGTTGAGGTGGAAGCCAAGGAAGTTGTTAATGAGAAGCCTAAGAAGCAGAGTGAGACGGCAAAGATTCTTTTCCCAATTATGATGCCTCTGGCGGAAAAACTTGGTGATAAGCCACAATATAAGCACACTTATACCCTAATCTATGAGTGTATTGGTTATAAGAAGATGAATAATTTGTTTATTGCTTACGAGAAGGCTCATGGTAAAGCACCAAGTCCGAAAACAAAGGTGTTTATCGAAAACGAAAAGAATCTCGCACTGTTTAAAAAGGCTGTAAAGCAGCTGATGAAAGAACGGGAGAACAAGTAAATGTACGTAATATCGAACGGTCATAATTATATTATGAAACGGAAAGGGGGTCGGATTTGTGCCACCTGTGATATTAACCTAGCATTACAGTTTGAATCTAAGGGTCTGGCGATTTGTGAAATCAACAAGCTTCCCGCCGGGTATAAGAATGGACACTATGTACCGAAATCAATGGATGAAATCGAAGCTGCAAATAAGAGTCCGAATATAACAAATCAGGTTGCAAAGCCGAATACATACGCATTTCATATGAAAGATTCTGAATGGCTGATAGAGTTGAAGAAAAATCTTGAGGTCACAGACAAAACCATGGCCAGCCTCGATGATTTATATGCCAAAGTCTACAGTGATTTAACTGCGGCTAGTGATGAGATTGCTGATATTGAACACGCAATTGAGTTCAAAACAGTGAACGCAGCGCAAGGTTATCAACTTATGGCGGAATTAAAGAAGGCTCGTCGTAAGAGGAGAGAAGCCAAGGATGCAAAGTTTCTAATTGAAATTGCGATGAGTCATCGAAACAACAATGATTGGGGTCATAGTCGGCTTGAGACTGCCATTGAGCAACTTGACACTCGTCAGTTTACTCCGAAAGTTCGCAACGATCTGTTTGAAAAGAATTGAGGTACATAAAAATGACGATTCATATTTTACATGAATGTATTGATTCTAGCGATTTCTACGCGGAAGGTAATATTATTACCATTAACAAAGATAAAGAGAAGTTGTCTGAAAAGATGTTCTCGCTTTATAAGGATTGCCGGGACTCGGAAGGAAATAGTGTGAACCAGGACGAAACGTGGTGTGATTCATGTGAGGCGTCCGTTGTTAGTGGGAGCTCTGGAAATTACTATCGACATCATTGGAAAATTGACAAGTTTGAGGTGTGAATTATGATGGTATATGGAAACATAACGTGTAATCGCTGTGGCATTACATGGTATGGCCCTAAATGTGGAAAGCTCTATTGTGATAAATGTCGTAAGATAATAAGAAATGAGGCATCCATTCGATGTAAGAACAAAAAGAAACATAAACCAACATTTGTTGAGATTGTAAGAATGGCAGATGCTGAAGGATTATCTTACGGTAAGTATTGTTTGAAGTATGGAGTTTGAGGTGAATGTGATGAGTGCGCTTGAAAACGAAAAGAAAATCGAAAATACTGTTGCTCTTGATTTTTCTGACTACGATTCTTCTAACAAAGAAAAACGTCAGAACGTAGTTAAAAAGAATTATAGCCTAACTCGTATGGAAGCAAATCATGGGTCAGTTCAGCCAATTAAAGACAAAGAGGATATCAAACGTATTTCAGAATATTTTTGGATTAAACGTCAGTACCGCAACTGGTGTTTGTTTAATGTAGGATGTTGCACAGGATTCAGAGCAAGTGATTTGCTTCGTTTGAAGGTTTCTGATGTAGCAGCTACAGATATGAATGGAAAGGTTGTGGTGAATTTCAACGCAAAACTTCGTGTTAAGGAAAAGAAAACAAATAAGTATCGCATTCTTAAAGTTCCGGTCCCGGCACTAAAGTGTATTCAAACTTATATCAATATTGATGGATTGTCTTATGACGATTGGCTCTTCCCGTCTCGGCAAGGCAGTTGGAAGAACTCCATGAGAACAAACGGTGGAACAAGCGTGAGTAAATCTGGTGTGTTCCGTAAGTATGATGCGAATCCAAAAGAAATGGGCGATCCGCTTGATGTAGATTCTTTTGGTAGAATCATGCGTCAAGTTGGTAAGGAGTTAAATCTTTCTGTACAGCTTGGTTCTCATAGTTGCCGCAAAACTTTCGGATATCAGTTTATTGAATCTCATCCAAATGACGTAAAAGCTCTTGCGTGGTTGCAGCATAGTCTGAATCACAGTAGTCAGGCAATTACGCTTCGCTATATTGGTCTGGATGAAGAAGTGGATGATGAATACTACTCTGGGATTGATTATGGCGTGGACTGTCATGAAGACTCTTGAGGTGTGTTATGTCTGATACTTATATTAAAATCTGGGATACTTATGAGAGCTACTTTGAGCCCCTTAGTGCTGCTGAGGTGGGGCGTCTAGTACTGGCGATGATGAAATATAAATCGTCTGGAATGGAGCCTGAACTCAACGGAAATGAGCGGTATGTGTGGCCTGCTGTAAAGAGAGATTTAATTAAAGATGCCGAATACATCGAAGGTAAGCGCATTTCTGGGAAAGCTGGTGGAGAAAGCAAACGTAAGCAAAACGAAGCAAACGCAAGCAAGAGCAAGCTAGAAAAAGAAAAAGAGAAAGAAAAAGATAAAGAAAAAGATAAGATATCGTCTTCGTCTTATGAAGAGACGACAACGACGAAATCTATCGAGGATGTATTTCGAGAGAATATCGGGAAGCTCGGTGCCACAGGAAAGAAGGCTCTTGATGGATATGTTGAGCGCATGGGCGATGAACTTGTGCTTGCCGTGATTGGAAAGTGTTCTGATCTAGGTGGTAGTACATGGGCTTATGTGCGAAAAGCTCTGGATGAAGCGGAATCTCTTGGTTGCAAGACTGCCGATGATTATCGCCGGGTGTGTCCGACTGGTTGTGGTCGCAATACAAGAGTGGATAGACAAGCTCCCAGTGGAAACGATTGGCTAAAAAACGCAACAAAACGTCGTCCGCTGGTTAAAAGAGAGCTGGAAACAGCATGAATGGAGGTTTGAATTATGGGGTTGTTACTTGGTTTGGGTTTGCTTGGAGCAGCGTTTGGTATTGATGCGGTAAAGCAAGCACCGTTCGATAGGGCATATCGCCGTCTCGAAAACGAATGGGGCACTTGTACATCGGAAGAGAGTAAGCGGTGTGATGCTTTGAAGTATGCCGTGCAGAACGGTTTATGTTTTGAGAATGAAAAGAAGCCTGTGATTGAGTGGCAGAAGCTGAGAGATCTTCAGTGGAAGTATCAGCTGGCTGGCATCTCTTGGCCGAGAGAATCTGCGATTCGAGATGTGTGCCGTCTGGCAGCTCGTGATCGTGGATTTGAGTATAAGGGGTATCTGCGAAACACGTTGACGTTTGGTTATATCACTGATCCGAAAAACATTTGCAAGCTTGGTATTGTAGATTGAGAGGAGATTTGAAAATGAATAACACTCGTAGAAAAGCTATAAAACAGACCATTGACCGCTTTGATTCCATCCGTAAGAAGCTGGAAGAGCTTGTATCGGAGGTCGAAAGTGTAAAATCCGATGTTGAGGATATCCAATGGGAAGAAGAAGAGTATCGTGACAACATGCCGGAGAATCTGCAGGGGGGTGAGCGGTATGATAAAGCAGATGATGCTTGCACGAATTTGTCTGATGCTGTGGATGCTCTGGAGGATATGATTGGTGCTCTGGATTTTGACTTTGGTGATGTGACCACATCTCTGGAGGAAGCGATGGAATGATTAACACAACAAACCCATTGAGGAGAAATGCATGGGCTGTATTCTTGTATAGAGGTAGGCAAGTTTGTTCGTATCTTTTGCGTAATAGCAATCTTGGGGACAAGGAACGCATGGTAGAACTGCTGGCACGAAGGTACATGACAGAGCCAGAAAATATTGTTGTCGATATTGAATTTAGAGATTGAGGTGATAAAGAATGACCGCGTTTATGATATTTGCTTTGAATGTGGTGTTGATAATGGCAGTGAATAGTAATCCGTTTGCGTTTTGATTAAGAGGTGTGGATATGAGTATGTTGCAAGAAGAGTATAATTTGACGGATGAAGCACTTAAACAGTTGCTTTATGATATTCGACATCCGAGTATGGAAGCTGCTATACGTCGTGAAAAGATGTACAAAACATATTTATCGAATGTAGATGTTGAATATGATGGTGAATCAGAAGTGGTTGATTTTAAAGATTTAGATATTTGACTGGAGGTGTAAATATGAATATTCTGAGTTTTAATGGAAATGAAAATCCAAAAGGGAGAGATGGTGATGCCGTTGTCAAGTTAAGTTATCAGGAACTGTTTAAGTTAAATAATATTTTGTATCACGCTCAAAAAGGCGGTGAGATAAAGGACGTAGTGGACTTTAATATTCGAAGGAATTTTTACATGGCGCTTAATTTGGTTCAATATGGTAGTCTGGATTCTGTTTCGCTAGAAATTATGTTAAAACTTTATGAAAACAATAAAACCTAAATTCTGTGGATGGAGGAGATGGACATGAGCAGTAAGAAAGAAAAAGAACTGCGAGCTGGTGTTATGAGAATTGTCAGCTGGTTAGATAATAATTGGCGCTGGATTCATACCAATGATTTTGAAAATGAAGAAAAGGCGATGGACGCAGTAGAAGTGTACCATACGGTATTAAATACTATCGAGATGCTTGGTGGTGATTGGCAGCGTGACGAGAATGGTAGGCATAATGTGTTTATCGTTGGAGTTGGCGGGAAAGCGGAATCGGAATAAAATCCGGGTTCTTATGAGATTGCTGTAAAAAGCTTGACGATAACTGGTTATGCTGTTAAACTTTGCATAATCACAGAATGCGCAAGCATGGAATGAGGTGGACTTATGAATTTACAAGGACTTGAAAATAAAAAATGGGACTTTAATAAACAAGAGGAACTAGCTATCTCTTGGCTATTAAAACATGGCTTTGAGGTGAAATTGAAAAAACAGTATACATCAAAGGATATTTATACGGTAACAAAAGATGGTATTTTAGATGAATTTATCTTTCCGAATAACCAGAAGAACATGAACGTTCGGGCTTTTATGGAAAGATATGAGAAAAATTTTGAAACAAAGAAAGAACTCATAAAATTAAGAGCAGAGGCATCGGCTAATGGTTTGATTAAAGAACGTAGTTGATGTGATAAAAGTTAAGATTTAAGGAGATTGTAGGATGGTTAAATTGAATAAGTGCCCATTTTGTGGGCATGAAGCGGTTTCCATTAGTGTGTACGATGTTGACGAAAAGTGGAAAGGTTCGCTCGGATGTGATTTTGAGAAAGACCCGGATTACGGTATGGCATTGTATGCCTTACATCACGAAGAATGGATGAGCTGCATTCTTCGCTGTGATGACCAAGAAGAAGCACTTGGCGGGTTGTTTTTCAATTCTGCTAAAGAGGCTGAAAAGTATTGGAATGAAAAGACTGCAATGCTTGATAAAAGCTGAGATTTAGGGAGACATAGTTATGAGTGAATATAAATTAAAGCCGTGTCCTTTTTGTGGTGGAGAAGTTACCGTTGCAGAGGGCAGTTATCGCCAAACACGATGGATGTATGTTACGAGAGGAAACAAAGAAAATAGGTGCAACTGCCATGTTTTCATGGAAAGCAAAACTTACTACTTTGATTCCTCTGAAAAAGACAAGGAAAGAATCAAAGCCGACCTTATCGAAGCGTGGAATAAGCGAGTCGAATAAAAACTAAGATTTAAGGAGAGATACATTATGAAAAAATTCGTTGCTCTTTTTGAAGGTTGGAACGATAAGCATGACCATGAGTGTATGTGCTATGTTGTTGATGTAGATGATGACTTTGAAAGTATTTTGAGTATTGAAGAACAGGCAGAAAAGATGGCTCGAAGCGAATATCCTAATCTGAAAAATTTTGAGACGCTTTACATCAAAGAACTGCTTAACAGATAAGAATTAAGATTTAGGAGGAAATAGTTATGCCGAGAAGGAAAACAGTAGAAGCACTGCAATTAACGCCGAAAGAAATAGCTCGGAAGTCGCCTACTTTTATGGAGCTTCCTGAGATGGTAAGCCGTGCTGGTGAGCCTACATACTATTATGATGTGGGAGATGCTGTAGAGATTGGTCATCTTAGCGGATGCAAGATTGATGAAGTCTGCGACGGTGGTTTATATTACGGTGTTTCTTACGATGATGGATATAGGTACGAAACGTGGTTTAACATTCGTAAAGCAGGTGTTGAGAAGAAATCTCAACTGACAGAGAATGAAGATATTAAGATTTCTTACTCAAACGTGACCATTGAATCCTTGCTCCACAGGTATTACTTTTTTGGCATCAACTGCAATCCGAGTTATCAACGCGGATCTGTGTGGACGGATGATGACCGTGAACTGCTTTTTGAGACAATTTTTATGGGTGGTGAAATCGGTCGATTTGTTCTAAAAAACATTGACATGGACGAATGGCATGAAAATCAGAACTACCTTTATGAAATCATTGACGGTAAGCAGAGACTTCTGACACTTGCTGCGTTCTACGAAGATCGGTTCCGTTATAAAGGATATCTGTACAGTGAACTCTCTAAGAAGGATAAGAGAACCTTTGATGAGACTGCAATTGCTATCGCGGATTTGCGGAATCTTTCTAAGAAGGATACGTTGCGTGTGTTCTTGCTTCTGAATCGTGGTGGCAAGGTCGTTTCCAATGCTGTGCTTGACCATGCAAAAGAGCTTCTGAACGAAATGGAGTGAGTGAATATGAGTAGTGTACTTATTTATCGAAAAGTAGCTAAGAAGGTGGAGTTTATCTTCGAGCATCTCGATAAGGTCTATTCGGTGTATTTGAAGGCTGGCGGAGATGTCGTTTGGCTGCAAAGTGAAATTGAACTGTATGAATTTTTGCGCAGCTTATAAAACCAATATTTTTGAAGGGAAGTGATTTTTATTAACTCTAATTTGTTAATAAATCGTGAGCAAAGTGTTGCCATCGTGTGTATAATGTGCTTGCTGGCAGGGAATCTGGTATCGAAGATCAGCCCGGTAATTCAAAATCAGAGCAATTCGTACCTTTATAATAGTAGTCCTCCGGCAGTAAGTGTTGTGCAGCAAGAGGAAAAGGAACCAGAAGTCATCGTAAAAACTGTTATCGAGACGCGTGTGGTAAACTTCAGTCAGGGAAAGCGCGAACTCACTAATGATGAGCGTGCTCTTGCGGAGCAGATCGTTGCTTGTGAAGCAGGTGCTGATAGCCTAGAAGGTCAGATGGCTGTGGCTCAATGTCTTTATGATTCTGCTGTACTTGATGGTCTAACCATCCAGCAGGTCTTTAAGAAGTATGGTTATAGTTCCTTATATAATAGGAAGGTGACGGCAGAGAACGAATTGGCTGTGTCTATGGTGTTTGATTACGGCGCTAAAATTTCAAACAAACCAATTCAATGGTTTGTGACCCCGGCGGCAGCTTCCGGCAGTTGGCACGAGCGCGGAGCAACGTTCGCTGGACAATTTGGCGCACATAGGTTCTATTACAACGCGGAACTGGTTGTGGATGATGCCGAGTGATGGCATCATCTAAAATTTTAAACTTTTACAACAACAAAAAGATGTATAATATATTGACCAAAACAAAAAGATGTGTATAATATATCTTGAAAGTTGTCTAAATGAGTGGAGGGCGGTGTTTTAATGCGTGAGAGAAATGTTCTGAAGGTCATACGAGTTGATGACTTTTTAAAGTACATAAGAAAAAAGAGAGTGTGGGTTTGTTTTATTTGCAATGGTGTAGATGTTCACATGGTCTGTAACAAAATGAACGATGTTGGAGCAGAGACACATGGGATCGTTAAAGGCATTGGCTTCTTCGGAAACGAAAGTCATATTGAGCTGCGGCAAGAATGCCACGAAGTAAGGAGGATTGAGCTTAGACCGGGCGATAAAGAGAAAGCGTATGAGATGATCTTCGATAACACAAGCGTGTTCGTATCAGAGAACCCCGAGTTGTACGGGCACTAAAAATATTTAAAAAACCTCTTGACTTCTGCAAGGGTATCCTGTATAATATAGCTATGGAACGGAGCTACACTATTATAGAGGAGAAAGACTATGGATAGTAATATTGACCCAAAGGTCGGAGAGGTTTGGTTGGTTGATCTATCCAATGCGACAGGTCACCAGCAGCGCGGTATTCGACCGTTTGTTGTGACGAGCAACAACAAGCGCAACTTCTTCAGTCCCACAATTAAAGGGAATCCGTTGTCTTCCAGAATATACAAGCGTTCTCCGGTTCATGTCCTGCTCTCAAAGGAAGATTGCGATTTTCTGGATGTTGACAGTATCGTTCTTTGTGAAGAGACTGATACACTTAACAAAGGACAGTTCATCAAGAAACTTGGTGTCTTATCGGAGCGTCAGATGAATATGATTGCAATGGCAAGATGCAAGGATGAACCGTTCTTACTCGCAGCATTCCTGAGCGGCGTACAACATACTATGGAATTTCAGAATTTTGCCGCATTTGCTTGATTTTTTATAAGGGTTAATGGTACACTACATATAATAAGAAGGAGTGTGCCACTATGCTTACTGAAGAGAAAATCAACGCTTTTGCCGAAAAGTATTCTGATAGAAGCGGTGAGTTTGTTGTATCGACACTTAACCATGTTATGGATTACGAGGCCGAGCGTGGGTATGAGTTGTTTGACTTCACAAAAGATGATTTTGTAAAGATGTTTGCCAAATACAATTGGGTGAATTCAAGTCGGTCGTTCAGAAATGTAAAGTCAATAATTACAGGTTACATCAAAAGTGAGTATCGAGCGAGCATGTATGACTTGGCTGAATTCTCGGAGAGCGACGTGAGTTCAGACAATATGTACGAGGACAAGTATTTTGCGTCAGCTGATGAGTTTGTTGATTTCTTGGACAAGTATGAAGAACCATATCAGATTCGTATGAACGTGATTGCCGTGCTGTACTGGATTGGTCTTACTTCCGAAGAGGTTTCTAATCTGACAATTAACGATGTTGATTTTGAATCATGTACTGTTCTGAATAAGACCGGTGTTGACGCGAGATTGATGAATATCATTAAGCAGTGTTATGAAATGAAACAATACGATGCTCCAAATATGGGAGGATACAGAACGTTTTATGTCATAAATGGTGATTACATTCTTCGCAAAACAGAGGATAGAACTGGTGCAGACAGTGATTCAAGAATGTCTACAAATACGATTCATAGTTATTTCACGCGCTTGAATGATATTCTCGAAAGAAGATATCATTCAAAGGCTTTAGACCGAAGACATCTGACCAGAAACGGCGAGTATGTCAAGGTTTATAACTACTGTAAAACTCATCCAGAATTTAATCTTGCAGAACTTAGTTTCGGAAATGGTAAAGATCCTCTTGCGGACATTATCGGAAGAAAGTGCAGCAAGGTTGCCTACATTAGCTTCCGGCAAGGATACAAGGGCTGGATCGAATACTTCCACAAAAATTAAAAACAGGGGGCTTCAGCCCCTTGATTTTAACATTGTAACTATATAACACAGGATACAGAAAATAGTATTTGAATGGAGAATGATAACAATGTCTGATTTCAAGAAATTTCGTGCACTGCTGCAGGACCACTTCAATGAGATGGTGAAGGGCGAAAACCCTCTGTTTATCACCGATGCAGACGAGGATGAACTGTATAATCTGTATCTCGACAGCTTCCCAGCTGGCACGAATGAGTTGTTCCGTAAGCGGCGCGAGTATGACTGTTCCTGCTGCCGCCGTTTCGTAAAGAACATCGGTAAGCTGGTTTCCTTTATGGATGGTCAGATGGTTACCGTCTGGGATTTCGATACCAAGTCCGATGTTTATCAGCCGGTTGTGGATGCGCTGGCTGCCTATGTGAAAACCTGCGCTGTTGTGAACCCGTATTACGTCAGCCGCAATATGATCTCTGATAGCAAGTTTGGCACTGAGATGAACTATGAGTATGACGCTGATCATAAGGCGGTTCATACCTGGGATCATTTCGTTGTCGAGATTCCTCAGCGGTTCATTGTGCGTCCCGATGACGTACCTACCAAGATGGCTCAGTGGCGTGATTCCGCCAATGTGTTCAAGCGCTCTCTGGAGGAGCTAACCATGGATGCCGTGGACACCGTGCTTGAGCTGATTGCGCAGAACAGCCTGTATCGCGGTAAGGAGTTTGAATCTCTGGTTCGTGGCTTCAAAATCGATAAGCAAGTGTATGATCGTCTGCCTGATGAAAAGAAGTCCGCTTATGTTTGGATGGCTCCCAGCGGAGCTTCGATGAACCGGCTTCGCATCCGCAATACGGCAATCGGTACTCTGCTGGTGAACCTGAGCGAGGGCATGGACGTGGATGCTGCTGTGTCTGCGTTTGAGGCCATTGTTGCTCCCGCCAACTATAAGCGTCCTAAGGCGATTTTTACCAAGAAGATGCTGGAAGACGCACAGAAAACCGTCACTGAGTTGGGCTATATGAACAGTCTGGGTCGCCGGTTTGCTACTCTGGACGACATCACCGTAAATAACGTTTTATTCTGTAACCGAGACGCAGCCCCTCGTATTACTGGCGCTGTGAATCCGTTTGAAGCAATGGCGAAGACTGTCGCAATCGATCCTAAGAAGTTCGGCCGCGCAGAGGAAATCGGTATTGATAAGTTTATCAAGGACGTGCTGCCCACCGCGACTGGTCTGGAACTGTTTATGGAGAATCGGTTTGAGAAGAATATGACGTCTCTGATTGCTCCGCAGGATAAGAACGCGCCGTCTATGTTCAAGTGGGCGAATGGTTTCAGTTGGGCGTATACGGGTAACGTGGCTGACAGCCAGATCCGTGAGAACGTCAAGAATGCAGGCGGTAAGGTTGATGGCGTGTTGCGTTTCTCTATTCAGTGGAACGATAAGCAGTGCGAGTGGGATGAAAATGACCTTGATGCCCACTGTGTTGAACCGAACGACGTTGAGATCTATTTTGGCAACAAACGAGATTGGAGTACTGGTGGCAATCTGGATGTAGATATTATTCATCCTGATCGCGATGAGGCCGCTGTTGAGAATATTACATGGCCTGACATCAAAAAGATGAAGGATGGTAAATACGAGTTCTTTGTTCATTGCTTCTCTAACCGTGGCGGCAAAACCGGCTTCCGCGCAGAGATTGAATTTGATGGTCAAATCTACTCCTTCAATTACAATATTCCGCTGCGTCAGACTCAGAATGTTTCTGTTGCTACTGTTGTGTTGAATGATGGGCAGTTTACTATTAAGGAACATCTCAATAGTTCTACTTCTTCCCGTGAAATCTGGGGTGTGAATTCCAATCAGTTTGTACCGGTGTCCGTAGCAATGTATTCTCCGAACTACTGGGACGAGCAGAGTGGTAACGGTAATCGTCATTACTTCTTCATGCTCAAGGATTGTGTAAACCCTGAAAAGCCCAATGGATTCTACAATGAATTCCTGAAGGCGGAACTGCTACAGCATAAGCGAGTATTCGAGGCTCTTGGTTCTCAGATGGCAGTTCAGTCGGTAGATGACCAGCTGTCCGGCGTTGGGTTCTCTGAGACGAAACATGATTCCTTTGTTGTCAAGGTTCAGGGCGCTACTGAGCGGGTTCTGAAAGTTGTTATTTAAGAGGAGAAATTATTATGGAAAAGAATCTGTTTGAAATTGCAACCCGTAATCGCTATCGCTTCAACTATAAGGGTATTATGACTGTTGAAGATCTGTGGGCTCTGAGTGTCGAGGCACTAGATGCGATTTTTAAGACCCTGAATCGTCAGAAGAAGACCGCAGACGAAGACTCCTTGCTGGCTGTTAAGAGTGCCGAAAATACCGAACTGGCAAACAAGATTGAGCTGGTCAAGTATATCGTGTCTGTCAAGCTGGCTGAATCTGAGGCTCGTGTGGATGCAGCCGAGAAGAAGGCGCAGCGCGATAAGATTATGAAGATTGTGGCAAAGAAGAAGGACAAGGAGCTGGAAGATATGGACGTAGACCAGCTGATGAAGAAGCTGGAAGAGTTGAACTAAAATAGACATTTTATAAAGAATTGGAAATAAATAAATAACGATAATACGTTAAGCAGAGGGAGAAAAACGATGAGAACTTTGCTTCTTTTCCGTGGAGCACCCGGATGCGGGAAGTCCACCTATATTAAAGAGCATGATCTGGAAAAGTATACGCTTAGTGCCGATACGATTCGCCTTATGTGTCAGGGTGGTCAGGAAACCCCGGCTGGCACAATGGAGATCTCTCTCCAGAACGATGGTGTTGTCTGGGATATGCTCTTTAAACTGTTGGAGGTTCGGATGTCTCACGGTGAATTTACCGTGATTGATGCAACGAACTCTAAAACTGTCGAAATCAATCGCTATAAGAATCTTGCCAAGCAGTACAGGTACAGAATGTACATCATCGACATGACTGATTTGCCGATTAGCGAGTGTAAACGGCGTAATGCGCTTCGCACTCCTCTGAAGAGAGTCCCGGATGCTGCCATTGATAAAATGTATGCACGATTCGCAACGCAGAAGATTCCGTCTGGTGTGACTGTACTCTCGTCAGATGTAAATGTCCTTGAGAAATTGAACTATGTTCCGCAGGACTTTAACAACTGGAGCAAAATTCATATCATCGGTGATGTGCATGGGTGTTACAGTTGCTTGAAAGAGTATCTTGGCGACCTGAAGGATGATGAACTGTATATTTTTGTTGGCGATTATCTGGATCGTGGAATTGAAAATGTAGAGATGTTCAAGTTCCTTTGTGATGTTGTAGACAATAATCGGAAGAATGTGATTTTCCTTGAAGGAAATCATGAACATTGGCTAAACAAGTGGGGGCACGATGAGCCTGTTCAGAGCGAGGAGTTCGCAAACTACACTCGTCCGCAGCTTTTCAAAGCAGGGATTGACCATAATACGGCTCGTAAGGTTTATTCGAGAGTAGGACAGTGCTCCTATTTTGATTACGACGGGAAAAGATACTTCGTTAGCCATGGTGGTTTGAGTTATTTGCCTGAATTTCTACCATTCGTGTCTACTGACCAGATGATTAAAGGTGTAGGTCGCTATCCTGATATGCTAACCGTGGCTGAGTCTTGGGAAAAATCGATGCCGGATAGCTACATTCAGATCTTCGGTCATCGAAATGTGCAGGATGTTCCTATTGATATGGGGCATCGGTGCTACAACCTCGAAGGAAAAATCGAGTTTGGTGGATATCTCCGTTGCGTGGAACTTGAACATGGTCAGTCAATCAAATGTGTAGAAACAAAGAATGATGTGTTCCGAAAAGAGGAGCCAAAGACTGAAACTGCCGTTGAAATGAAAACTGAGTTCGATAACGCAGAACTTGTCAGTAAGATGCGTCAAAGCAAATATGTGTTTGAGAAGCGATTCGGAGATATTTCTTCTTTCAACTTTTCTCGTGAAGCATTTTATAAGAAGCATTGGGATGAGGTTTCTACCAAAGCAAGGGGATTGTTCATTAACACAAAGACGAATAAGATTGTAGCTCGAAGCTATGATAAGTTCTTTGCGGTCGATGAGCGGAATGAAACGAGAATTGGAAACCTACAGAACACTTTGAAGTTCCCGGTGACTGCATATCTGAAGGAAAACGGATTTCTTGGCATTGTCTCGTATGATGCAGAAAAGGATGGTATGTTCATTGCAAGTAAATCCACTCCTGAAGGGCCTTTTGCAGATATGTTCCGAAAGATTCTCATGGATACGACCTCTGATGAAGACCGTAAGAATCTGAAGGAAGTTGCAAAAGAGAATGGCTCCATCATTTTTGAAGTGATTGATCCTGTGAATGATGCTCATATCATCGAATATAAGAAACCGCACATTGTTTTGCTGGATATTGTTGCGAATGATATGAACTTTAGTGTGATGGATTACGATGATCTGAAGCGTGTTGCTGAAAAGTGTCATTTGCAGATTAAGGAGAAGGTTAAGACTTTTGAGAACTGGAGTGAATTCTATTCTTGGTACGAGGAAGTCATGAACGAGAACTATCTGCATCATGGCTTTGAACACGTTGAAGGCTTTGTTTTGCGAGACAGCAACAATTTCATGTTTAAGATGAAGCTTCCTTATTATAAGCACTGGAAGTTCTTGCGTGGTGTTATGCAGAGCGTTCAGAAGCGTGGCTATTATGAAAATACTGCAAAGTTGTTTACTGCTGAAGATAATTTATTCTATGGTTGGATGCGTGAACAACGAGAGAAAGACAAAGAGTCTTTCTGCAAGAAGGGTATTATTCAGTTACGGAACGAATTCTATGAGAATCAGCACGAATAACTAAGATATTTTCTTCCTCCGAAAATGCCCTGCGCGGGGCTGACAGCCGGGAAAGACTGGCAATTATATGCCCAAGTGATGGAATGAGGTAGACATGAAGCTCCCAAACAGCTTTGCGTGAGATATCGCGTGCGGTTTCGAATACCGCCTTGGGCACCAGAGTCCGAATATTCACCTATTAAATACTGGAGGCAAGTTCATGAAAAGAATTGAAAAATTTTCAAAAGAAGAGATCGAGCAGATTTTTAAAGAGAGCAACAACTGGGCTACTGTGGCTGAGAAACTTGGTTACAGCAAATTCGGAGGAAGCTCTAGGGATGTAATCCAAACATATGCAGACGAAAATAATATTGACACTTCTCATTTTACGGGACAAAGAATAATTCCAAAAGAATGAAGCTGTATTTTATACAGCTTCTGTATATGCCGCAGTGATGGAGTGACATACATTTCCCGCTTAAACCGGGACGCCTGAAACACGGATCGTGGGTTTGAATCCCACCTGCGGCACCATATCCAGAATGTAGTGTAATGGCAGCACGCTGCGTTTGGGACGCAGAAGAGCGATTCGAATTCGACATTTTGGACCAGTGGAGTATTCCACTTGCTTTTCATGAATACCTTCCTATTATTCTTGGCTCTCCAAAAAAACGGAGCAGTAGGACGCAGCAAGCCAAGTTACATAATGAGGGTTCGCCAAGTGGTAAATGGCATCTGGCTTTGACCCAGACAGCGTGCTTTATAGCCGATCGTCGGTTCGATCCCGACACCCTCAATTTATGGACACGTGATGGAATCGCAGACATGAAAGATTTAGGCTCTTTTGCCGTTAACAACGGTGTGCCCGTTCAAATCGGGTCGTGTCCACCATTATCAACTTATGGTTGCGTACCGTTTGTTGATCTCCTTTGACCACTATTATTCCCGGCTCGCCAGTGATGGTGCAGTAGTGCTTTGTAAGTCGGGTTTTCATGCAGCGGTCGTACAACGGCTAGTACATCAGCCTTCCAAGCTGAGGACGAGGTTTCGATTACCTTTCGCTGCACCAGTCTCGTACGGGTAGGATCTTTAGCGGTTAGATCCGGCCGCGCCTGTGCGAGATACCACCCCGAAAGGGGTTAACGAAATTATCCATGTACGTTATTCTCGGCTCGCTCGGAAGAGTGCAGCGTGCCTTTGTAAGCCGAGTATCCCAGCCTAGTAATGTCAGTTGCTAGGTTGGTTCTTATGCGACTGTAGTTCAATTGGCAGAGCGTCAGATTTCCAATCTGAATGTTGCGGGATCATACCCCGTCAGTCGCTCCACACGCAGCCCCTTACGCTGCACCGGTTACTCAGAGCCGAAAGAAACCTATATGTTACGACATGGTTGCCAAGAGTGATCATATTGGAACGCGACGTAGCTTGGATAGTGAGAATTAAATTCTGAGGTATACGGCTGGATAGCTTAATGGTAAAAGCGCTCGGAAACACCGAGAGATAAGGTTCGATTCCTTCACTGGCATCGCGCCGATGAAAGTCGGCGTTTGCATGGAATAGTAGCTCAGTTGGTTAGAGCCGACAACTTATAATTGTCAGACGCGAGTTCAAATCTCGACTATTCCACCAGCCCGAAGGGGCGTACATAAAACCTGCTAGAACTTTTGTTTTATAGGCGAATGAATAATATGACGTTAATACGTCTATCACTTTTCGCTTATTTTCGGGAGTTTAACTATATTACACAGGATACGAAAAGGAGGAATGAAACCTGAAGCATTACGGAGATATCACACAACTTCATGGATGGCAGATTGAACCGGTTTCCTGTATCACAGGAGGCAGTCCATGCCAAGATTTGAGTCAGGCCGGTAAACGTGAAGGTTTGACTGGTGAACGCTCTGGATTGTTCCTTGAAATGATTCGTGTGATTACAGAAATGAGGGAGGCCACCAATGGGGAATGTCCAAAATTCGCAATCTGGGAAAATGTCAGAGGAGCTTTTAGCTCAAGCAAAGGTGAAGACTTCAGATGTGTGTTGGAAAGATTTGCACGCATTGTCGAGCCAGACGTTTCAATTCCTCGACCTTCAGGGAAGAACGGAAAGTGGGCAAAATCTGGAGCGATTTCCGGTAATGGATGGTCTCTTGCATGGAGATTGTTCGACGCTAAATACTGGGGAGTCGCCCAGCGCCGCCAAAGAATCGCGCTTGTCATGGATTTTGGAGGACAACGTGCCTCAGAAATTCTATTTGAGCGCACGAGCATGTCAGGGGATTCTTGTGAGAGCATCCCGGCGTGGAAAACCTTTGCCCGAACTCCTGAAGCAAGCGTTGCTGGATATGATCGAATGGTGGAATCCAGGAACTCTGTCACAGGTGGTGCAGAAAGTGAAGGAACAAGAAGGTCTGGAAGAGAAGGAATTGGACGAGTATTGGAGTCAAACCATCGAGAGACTTCGACTCGATGCACAGAACCTACAGCCTACACTCTAAAAATCCGCTCTGGATGTGAAGGTGGCGGTAAAGGCGCTCTGGTTCAAACTGAATTGAGCGCAACGATTTCTACGTTGCAAGACCAGACGCTAATTTGCTTGGTAGAAAATCCCTCCTTACATAATTTAAAACAAAAGATCTCGCCGGTAGTATTTGAGAGTCACAGCCAGGACGCTCGATACACTCAGCAGGGTGATACAAGTCCGACTTGTACTGCTCAGTGGGGAACAGGCGGTAATAATATGCCGCTGGTCGTTGAAAAGAAAGCCTTTGCAATGCAGCGCATTGGTGAGTACAAGGAAAGCGAACACGCCAGCACGATGAAATCTCGTGATTATAAGGACGCTACTGATCTGATTGCAGAGAAGGAAACGAAGAATCTACGATGGATTGTTCGCCGCTTGACTCCTTTGGAGGATGAACGGTTACAGGGTTTCCATGACGGATGGACTGATATCGGTGATTGGATCGATGAGAATGGGAAGAAGCACAAGACTTCTGACGCAGCTCGTTACAAGGCGCTCGGCAATTCGATTGCTTTGCCTCAGTGGTATTGGATTTGCCAGAAGATGAAACCGTATATTGGTGAAAATCCCACGCTTGGCAGTCTTTTCGATGGAATTGGTGGCTTTCCGCTTGTCTTTGAAAGTACGTATGGTGATGGTACTGCTATCTGGGCGAGCGAAGTGGATAGTTTTTGCATCGCAGTTACAAAGAAAAGATTCCCAGAAAATTAAAAGGAGATATTGATGCCAGAAAACAAAGGATATCTTACATCTGACCGATCTACGGCAGGCGACGAGCGATACACTCCGGTTTACGCAGTTGTTCCATTGCTTGAATTTGCCCCCCCCCCCCACCCATCGAGTAAAGCAGTGATTTGGTGTCCGTTTGATAAAGAATGGTCTGCTTTTGTGCAGGTGTTTAGAAATGCTGGGTACAAAGTAGAGTGTAGCCATATCGATAATGGGCAAGATTTCTTTACATATGAACCAGAACGTTGGGATGTTATGATTTCGAATCCTCCTTTTAGTAAGAAGGATGATGTGCTGCGTAGAGCATATGAACTTGAAAAACCGTTTGCTCTACTGCTTCCTGCAAATAGTATTCAGGGGAAAACACGATTTGACATTTTTAAAAATGATGTACAGATGTTGTGTTTTGATTCTCGAATCGGATTTATGGACCCTGAACACACAGACAGTCCTGTCGAGGGAGTGTCGTTTGGAAGTGCATACTTCTGTAGAAATTTTCTTCCAAGTAAGTTAGAACTGCGGAAGCTTGATAAGAAAATCTCATAAAAGGCTAATTCAAATAAGAGGTGACCTAATGAACAGCAAAACTCCTATCAATATATCTATCGACCACGGTTCATTGAGCCTTCCGGCAAGTCCTATCTTTCAGAAGGAGAAGAACACGTATCTCTGTCCGTTTTGCGTGACGAAGCTGGAAAAGTTCGAGTGTGAATGTTCTGATTGTCATCGCAAGATGGATTGGAGTGTGTGGATGGATAAGAATGCAAAGCATAACTATGCATGTGCTGAAAGTGGTGTGTTATGAAAGATTGGCTCCATGCAAGAAAAAAAGAAATTGAGAACATGACTTTCGACCAGGCAAAGGAAATTGTAGAGAAACAAATCCGACTTGGCAAGGAAGGTGGAATGTGGTGTCCTCGTGAGCACACCACCCGCGCATATGAGATGATTCTTAAACGAGCTGTCGATTATGAGATTTTTCTAAGCACTTATAGAGACTGTCTAAAGAGGTTGGGCTATTTATGAATATAGATTTCTTCCAACGGCGTAAGACTCAGCTTGAAGATGCACTTCTTTTGAAGAATCAGGCGGTCGATATGCTTGATTATCTAAAGATACACTATATCAGCAGTGACCAGTATTGTGCAATTCGAGATTATATTGAAGAAGCTGCTAAGATTTTGGAGAGTGACCTCGAATACGCAAACAACAAGCTGCAGTCCGCATTCAGACCTAAGTATAGTCGGAATAATAGATTGACTCGTGCTCAATCTAAGATGTTCCGTGATAGGGAATATTAAAATGGGGTGATGCCGTATGAACACATGTAAGAAAATATGCAACTGGTGTGGTCGTGAAATCAAGCCGATAGGCAGCGAGCAGGGAATCAGTTTTGAACATCAATACTCTTACGGTAGCCAACTTGATGGTTCGTTTTTGAGTTTTGATTTGTGTCCTGAGTGTTCAGAACGGCTCCCAGTAGTGCTCGGCGCGATGTTTTTACATAATCCCTTAAAGGACGATTTCTAACGGCAAAAGCCGTATGAAAATATAAGCCATCAATAAGCCAGACGGAGGACAATATATAGAATGAATAGTGCATGAATTGACTCGAGACAATAAAAAGAAACATAAGTGATTACCGATGAAACAAAATTACATAAAGGAGACTTGATATGGCAGATAGAATTTTTAATCTTCCTCAGACCCGTGGTTCTTTTGAGATGGCTGGTAAGGTCACCGGCACCCAGCGTAGTAACTTCTATAACGAGAAGGAGACTAAGAGTGGTGCTATGCGCCGTGTCCTGAGCTTTGGCGTTCAGACTTCCAATGAAAACACTTTCTATGTTGATCTGGCTGGTATGCCTCGTGATAAGGTTTACTTCTTCCGCCGTGCCGATAAGGACAAGGGCATCGAGAAGGATAAGAAGGAAGTTGCTTGGAAGGATCGTCTGACTTATGTTGCACCGGAAGGCTATGATATGATTGGCGTCAAGGTCGGTGTTACCAAGAAGACGAATGAGTCTGGTAAGGTCGTCAATGATAACAAGACTCTGACCGATTTTGATGCAGCTAAGGAGATTTCCGAGAATCTGCATGACGGTGACAACGTGTATGTCCGTGGTAACATCGAGTACAGCACTTACAACGATAAGCACCAGATTCGATTTGTTCCTACTCAGGTTTCTCTGAGTTCTAAGGAAATCGACTTCGATGCAGAGGACTTTGAAGAGCTGGCTCTGTTCACTCAGACCATTGTGTACACTAGTTGCCGTAAGAGCGATGAGGACGATGAAGTAGTTGTCGATGCAAAGATCGTGAATTACAACACCATCGAGGATGCAGAGTTCTTCATTGACTATAAGGCAAACACTCAGAATAAGGTTCTGGCTGATTCTATTCGCAAGCGTCTGAAGCCCTACACCAGTTTCGAGTGCTTTGGTCCCATCGTTAATCAGCAGAAAGTTGAGGAAGTTGAGACTGAGAATATCTGGGGTGGTCCTAACAAGATGAAGCGTCAGGGCACTCCGGCAGTTCGCAAGCTGTATATCGAGGGTGTTAATCCTGATTCCTTTGATCCGAATCCTGGTGATAAGGATGCGGAGCCCACTTACACTGAGGACAATATCTCTGAGGCACGGGCAAAAATTGCTGCCAACGCTCAGGCAAAGAAGGACTTCGACGGCAAGGCTGCTGAGAACGACACTTCTTGGTGGGGTGGTTCTAACAAGTCTACTGCAACTCCTGTAAACGAGGAAGAGGATGACTGGGGAGTGTAATTTTTAGTCTTAGCTAAGTAATACAGGATACATAAGGAGTTTAGTTATGCAGAATACTCTTGAGTATACCGCTTATAATGGTATGAAATTTTACATTGTCTATATCGAAGCGCTTGAAAAGGAACCTGAAGAAGACTCTCCGATGATGTCTATTGTGTTTACTACGCATCCTGAGATTATTGCAGAAGCTAAAGCCGACGCGGAATGCAATGGTGGTGCTGTTCCGGTAGGGTGTAAAGACCTTCTGGTTGATAGTGTGGATAACATCACCCGTCAGTTGGATTATGTTGCTCATGCAGTTGAAACGGGTGATCCGTGGTATGAGTGTTTGAAAGTTTAATAAAAGAAAAGATTTAGAGAGGAATTTACATATATGGCTATGATTCGTAAGGCATCTGCTGTTCGTAAGAAGCTTCATATGCTGATTTATGGTGAACAGGGAACTGGTAAATCTCGTACTGCTATGCAGCTGTGCTATCTGAAGAATGCAGACGGTAAGCCATTCCGTGTTCTGTATTTGGATACCGAGAATGGTTCTATTGATAATTACACCGAGGAACTGGAAGCTAATGGTGTGAATCCTGACAATCTGTTGATTGTTTACACCCAGTCTCTGGCAGAAGTTCAGGATTATATCAAAATGGTTACCAACGATGAGGACATCGAGGATGAGAATGGAGATGTTTATCTGGACGCAAATGGCAAGCCGTTCCGTGCAGACGCTTTGGTTGTTGACTCTGCATCTATTCTCAAGATGACAGCCACTCAGGGGCTCACCGCCTTCTCGCAGAAGCGTGCCAAGGTTAAGGCCGCATCTCAGGGTCTGACTGGTGATGAAAAGGCAGTTAAGATTGAGGGTGCTGGCATGGAGCTCAAGGATTTCAATACCCTGAACTTCAAGGGTCAGTCTCTGATTTTGGATCTGAATGCATCTGGTGTGAACTACATCGTTGTTTGCCGAGAGAAGGACGAGAAGCATACTAAGGTTGTGAATGGTTCTATCGTAAGTGAGCCTACTGGTCGTAAGATTCCTGATGGGTTTGCTGGTCAGGAGTATAACGTTGATACGGAGTTCCGTCTGTATTTCCAAGATGGTCAGCAGCTCGCTTTCTTTGATAAGGATCGTACTGGTATGCACAAGGGCGGTGAGGTTGTCGAGGATCTGACCCTGCTTGAGTATCAGGATATTATTTCTAGCAGTGCAAAGAATCGAGAGAACATTATCAAAAACGGTCTGAATGATGCTGTTAAAACTGAGGTTAAGTTGAGTATGCGTGACCTTGGCATCGAAAATGATGAGACGGATGATGTTCCAGTGCACAAGAATTCTGAATCTAAGGAACCTTCCATGGATGACATCAAGAAAAAGCTGAACGACCTGGTTGCCGCAGCTTCTCCTGTAAAGAGCAGTGCCGCACAAAAGGCTGTGCGGGCAGCAGGTCTGTCTACTGCGTTCCGTTCTATGACTGATATCGAGGAACTGAAGAAGGTTGCCGCAATCATGGAGAAGGAACTGGCTTAATGGAACTTACCCGTAAATGTATGATTTGCGGGAAGAATATTTTCATCGAGCGAGACCGTAGCACGTTTTTCTACGACAAGACTGGTTTTTGTCATAAGGATTGTTTTGTAGAAAAAAAGAAAAATCAAAAACGCCCTTGGACAGATGACCTGCTAAGGGCATTTTTTGACAAAGCAAAACCCGCTACGGATAAAAAGGTCGATGATCTTCTTTCCAAAAAGAGAGAACAAGACCACAATCGTGAGCTTGCACATATCAAACAGGAAGAAAAAAAGATTCTTTTCGACCATATTCGAGATACATACGCCCCGGCGGTTGTTCCTGGTAGCTTCTACTCGAAACTTACGCAGTTGATTTCCGGTAATTATTACAAATATAGAGGTTCTATTCCTCCGCTAGAACTCTACGATATGTGGGTTCTAGCGAAACCCCGACTAGATAAGATAATTGCCGAGAAAGAAGCAAAGGGTTGCGATATGAGCCAGCGATGGAATTACGACTTGGCTATTTTGCTGGCTCAATATCCTAGTTATCTCGAACGAAAAGAAAAACTAGCTTCGATTCGCAGTGAAAGCGAGGGCAAAACGAAGGAAAATTTGACTGAAACGGTACTGAAACGGATGAAAACAGCACCGAAACAGAGTAAAAACGAGAATGAAATCGATATAAGTGCAATTCTCGATGAGATATAAAAGAGGGAGGTGGATGAGTGGAACTCATTTCAAATATCCCGAACGAAATTCTATTTGTTGGCGCAATTTACAAGCATCCTGACTATTTGGTCGAGTATGGGCATTATGTCAAGAGCAAGTACGATTTTGCCGATGAAGCAACAAAATTTTTCTACGATGCAGCGCTAATTATTTATGAAACTCGGACTCAAGAATTTAATAAAACATCTGTTTTAACGTTTATGGCTGAAGACGAGTCCAGATTGTCCCAATACAAGCGGCTGAGGGGCTGGTCAACCATTGAATACTACATAAGCCTTGCGAATGACGATGACATCAAGGGGTACTTCAATATCCTGAAGAAATATTCTCTACTTCGTGAGTACCAGAGAAACGGATTTAACATTGAGGGAATCTTGAAGCATCGACAGTTTGAAATGTTTGGTGCTCAGGACATTTACAAATTGATTCGTGGCAAGGCAGACAAGATCAATACGGTTATCATCACAAACGATGATGCTGAGATTTTGAATAATGGTCTGCTGCCAATGGTTAATGAACGTCTGAGTGTTCCTGATATGGGCTTGCCGTTCCAGTATCCTATCATGAATGATTTGTTCCGAGGATTGAAGCTGGGCACTGTGATGTTCAATGGTATGCCATCTAACGCTGGCAAGACTAGATACATGATGGCGATTGTTGCCTACGTTACATTGGTTCAAAAGCAAAAAGCACTCCTGCTGCTGAACGAGATGGATCTTGAATCAGTCCGGTATTGCTTACTGGTCACCGCCATCAATAATCCTGAGTTTCAAGAGTTGCATGGTCATCGTTTCCATAAGGATGAGCGAGAGATCACTCTTGGAATGTACCGGGATGCAAACGGAAATTTCATCTTCCGAAAACAAAATGAGGATGGAGAATACATAGAAAGCATTGATGAGTTCACTGCCCGTGTCTACGAGGAAAGCGAAGAGTACCGCAATGTGCTTGATGTTTGCCAGTGGATTGAGAGCGAATCACAAGGCTTGATTATCGCAAAGGATGTTTCAGCTGATTACAGTGATAAGTCTCTGCGATTCGAGATCCAAAAGGCAGCTCTCACTCAGGGAGTTAAGTATGTGTTCTACGATACTCTAAAGAACGACATTGCATCTATTGGTGAATGGGCAGCGTTCAAGGTCACGGCCACCGAGCTTGAAGAGATTGCGAAAAATCTGAAGATCTTTATCTACGGTAGCATCCAGTTGGCTGAAAATGCCCATGAGTATCTTCCTGATGAGCTGAATTCAAACAACATTGCTGAGTCAAAAATGATTAAGCATGTTGCTTGGACAATGGTTCTGTTCAAGGAGATTCCAAAAGATAAGTTCGTGAAGTATCAATACATCTCTCATGACCCTGAGTGGGGCGGTGACTGTGCCCATCGGCTAAATCCAGATAAGCGGTATTACGTTGGAAACATCGATAAGAACCGCTTTGGTGAGAAAAAGAAAATCATGTTTGAAGTGAATTTGAACCAGAATGTCTGGAAAGAGGTCGGTGTCTGCACCAGAAAGTAAGGAACTACAATGGTAAATATCGCAGATCTGAAAAATTACATTCTTGAAGAACAGCAGATTGAACCGATTCTGGAGGAACTTGGTTGTCATCATATCAGTCACAAGACTGGTTATTACCAGTGTACAAATCCAGATGGTGACAATAGAACGGCACTCTGTATCTACGAGAATGAAAATCTTACTGCGGTAGATTACACACGAGATATTGCCAATGGAAAGACCAGTTGTGATTTGATTTCTGTCGTCCAGTTCTTTCTGGAACTGTCTTTCCCAAAAGCTATCAAGCAAATCTGCGAATGGGTTGGTCTTGACTACTATCACAACTTCGAGGAAGACCTTCCTAAAAGTATGTTGATTCTAAAAGAGCTCATTGCCATGCAAAATGAAAGTGAAGAACACGAGGATGATCGTCCGATAGTCCCCATCTCCGAAGCCATCCTCGGTTATTACAAACCTTATGTGAACCAGATTTTTGCTGACGATGGGATATCTTATGAGACGCAGCGGGAGTTTGAGATTGGCTTTGATGAACTGACAAATAGAATCACGATTCCAATTAGAGATGAAATTGGTACTCTGGTTGGTGTAAAGGGAAGATATTTTGGTAAGCCGCCTGAAGGTGAATTGAAGTATCTATATCTTGAGCCGTGTGCCAGAAACCGTATTCTGTATGGTCTGTATAAGACAGAGCCATACATTAAGAATGAAGGTCTGGTATATGTTGGTGAAGCTGAAAAGTCTGTCATGCAGATGTGGAACATGGATGTTTATAACTGTGTGGCGACTTGCGGTAAGAAGGTTTCACAGAATCAAATTGAAATTTTAACACGTCTTTGCGTTGATATTTGTTTTGTATTTGATAAAGACGTTCGGCTTAGTGAGCTTATGGTTCTCGCCAATCGATTTGTCGATGGCGTAAGTGTGTATGCTGTAGTAGATGATAAAGGGATTCTGGATGAAAAGGAAGCCCCGACTGACAATCCTGAAAAATTTAAAGCATTGATTGAGAATTGTGTTAGGAGAATTAAATGAATGTAAAACTCTGGAAGGGGAGTAGGAACGACCTATCAGACCCGATTGGAACGATTATGGAGAACAGAGGGGTTGAGGATTATAAGACCTACATGAACCTAGATGATTCTTGTCTGAATTCTCCGTGGGAACTGGACAACATGGAAGATGCTGTCCGGCTGTTGAACAAACATATCTGGAATAAGTCTATTATCTCTATCCTTGTAGACTGTGATGTGGATGGATTCACAAGTGCTTCAATGATGTTTCAGTATTTGAAGACGATTGGTTATTTTGGAAAAATCAATGTTCTGCATCATAGTGGCAAGGAGCATGGACTCTCTAAAGAAATTGAGGTTCCACCTGAAACTACCTTGCTGATTATTCCTGACGCTGGTAGTAACGATGTTGAGCAGTGTAAGGAACTCCGCGAAAAGGGCATCGATATTTTGATTCTTGACCATCATATCTGTGACAGAGAAAATCCTTACGCAGTGATCGTCAACAACCAGAATGGTACATATTCTAACAAGGAATTGTCTGGCGCTGGCGTAGTGTACAAGTTCCTTCAGGCTGTTGATGAATATAATTGGACTGATGTTGCAGACCGATATCTTGATCTGGTGGCTGTCGGAAATATCGGTGATGTCATGGATATGCACTCGCATGAGACGAAACGTCTTTGCACGAAAGGTTTGGCACGAATTGTAAATCCGATGATTTGTGCTTTGATTGAGGCAAACAGTTTCAATATCAAGGGTGATCCGACCATCAATGATGTTCAATTCTACATTGTTCCCATGATGAACGCACTGATTCGCGTTGGCTCATCCGAGCAAAAGAAACGGATGTTCCGTGCGATGGTAGGTGAGGAACAGACTTTCCAGTATACTCCAACTCGTGGCAAGAATGCCGGTATCACAATTGATGAGACTCTGGCGCAGCATGTAGCTCGTGAGTGTTCCTCTTGTAAGTATCAGCAAAATAAAATCAAGGACAAGGCCGTCACAGAGCTTCAGAAACTGATTGAGAAGCACAGTGCAGACCAGGACAAGATTCTCTTCTGCAACTCCACTGGCATTCTTGATAATACTCTGACTGGTGTTGTGGCAATCAAGCTGGCTGAAATGTATGCAAAACCGTGCGTACTACTTCGTACTTTCGCTGATGAACCAGACTATTACGGTGGTTCAATGAGAAATCCTGATGGTTCTCCGATTGAAAGCTTAAAGGAATTTTTGATGAGCACCGGAGATTTTGAGTCGGTTCTTGGTCATGATAATGCAGCTGGTGTGAAAATCAAGAAAGAAAATGTGCCAAAGGCGATTGCGGATTGCAATGAGCTGCTTAAAGATGTCACGATGAGTAAGGCAATCGTAGTTGACTTTGATTTTGACTATAGTAGGCTGACTGTTGCACTGCCGAAGACCATGTATGAAATGCATAAAATCTGGGCACAGGGAATCTCGGAGCCATATTTCTACATTAAAAATATTCCGCTGATTCATAGTGCGTGTGCTCCGATGGGCAAGAATGGAAACATGTGGAAGTATTCTGATGAAGAAAAAGGCATTGATTTTGTGTGCTTTGCTGATAATGGCCGGATGATTGGCTGGATCAACAATGACTTCTATGGTGGTCAAGAAGAAAAGTATATCAATGCCGTGTGCCGGTTGTCTTTGAATCAGTATGGAAACAAGGTGACTCCGCAGGCACAGATTGTTGATTTTGAGGTGATTTGATATGGGAAATTGGAAACGTGCTATCGCCATCGACTTTGATGGCACTCTTTGTGAGAATAATTATCCTGATATCGGTGAGCCAAACTGGAATATAATTTATGAAGCAATTCAGGAACAGAAGCATGGTGCTGGGTTGATTCTCTGGACTTGCCGGGAAGGAAAGCTTCTGTATGATGCGATGGAAGCTTGTTTTGATTGGGGAATCCAGTTTGATGCCATCAATGAAAGTCTTCCTGAGTGGAAAGAGCATTTTGGTACTGCACCTAGAAAGGTCGGTGCTGATGAATATTGGGATGACAAGGCTGTGCCAGTGAAGAATGGAGGGTTGGTTTATAATGACTAATGCGAATAATTACGATTTGTCGTTAAATCTGTTGGATGGCGCATGTCAATCGCTTGCAAATGCTTCAAAAAACTTGAAGCTGCTTCGGGAAGGAACCGCATTTAATCAGGTTCTGAACAATGCTACACATATTATTGAACCGGATGAGCTAACTCATATTCTTGATAAATTCGCAGAGCAGCATCCTGACTGGGAAATCTGTCTTGAAACTGACCATGGGACGGTTAGTGAAAAACTTAAAATGAATCATAATTTCTACGAAGGAATGGGTAATATGATTGTCCTTGATTTTGAATGAAGATGACAAAACGACGATGACGATATAGACATTACATAATTGATTATCGCACATACAATTGTACGCTCAAGAAATATCATAATTTGCATAGAGAGATCTATGCTAAAAACGCAAGAGATGCAGTTAGAATGTTAAGAAGTAAAGAGTGTAATCGTGAATTTGAAATTGTTAAAGTCTGGTTTGTTGATATCTTTGGATATCGAAATGATAGGTTTTATCCACGAACTTATGTAATAGATAAAGAGGATTATGAGTGAGGTGAGTGTATGGTTTACATTACAGGTGATATTCATGGCGAATTTTACCGTTTTTTTAAATTAGAGAAATTCTGCCATAAACATAATCTTGGAAAGAATGACTGGATCATTTGCCTTGGCGATGTCGGTTTGAACTACTACGGCAAAGACGACCCTCGTGAATGGAGTATTAAGACTATTGCCGCAGATATCCCTGCGAATCTGTTTTGTATTCATGGAAATCATGAACGCCGCCCATCTCGTAAAGATGGCTATAAAATAAAGGAAATCAGTGGAGATATTTGCGGTAAAGTGTGGTATAACCCACATTATCCTAATCAGTATTTTGCTATTGATGGCGAGGTTTACCAGATTCTTGCTGATAGGGAAATTTTAAACTGTCTTGTCTGTGGCGGAGCCTATTCTGTAGATAAATATTATCGGTTAGATCGTGGATGGAATTGGTGGCCGGATGAACAGCCTAATGAGAAGACTAAGAAAAAGATCTGGAATATTACACATGACCATCAAATCGATGATATTGATGTTATGCTCACGCATACCTGTCCATTCTGGTTCATTCCAACTGAATTGTTTATCGGTGGTATTGATCAAAGCACAGTAGACCAGTCAACTGAAATATTCTTTGATAATATATACGAATGCTATCCTAACGATTGTAAACCATTCTGGTACTTCGGCCATTTCCATGGTAACAAGTACACCGATGACTATGTGATGCTTTTCGACGATATTATTAAGTTTGGAGATAAGGTGAAGAGTGATGAGTGAATATCATGTGAGCTGTGGTATGTTTGGTATTTACGCAGGAACTGTTAAAAAGAATGGAACCGAATGGAAGGATAAAACTCGTGTCACGGATGAAGCTATTGAAGCAGTTCGTGATTGGCTTCTTTCTGGAACTCAGTTCAACAATAAAACTTCTAATGGATACTCATGGACAACAAAGGAAGGTAATACTGTAACTTTGAAAGTGTCTATCGAAGGTAAGGAGCAGACAGAATGAATTCAAATAGTATGAAAGGTGGTGTTGCCTGATGAGTAGTAGTTTACATACGCACTCATACTTTTAGCTTACTCGACGGATTCTCTTCTCCTGAAGAAAATCTAAAAAGAGCATCAGAACTTGGTTTAAAAGCCATTGCCATTACGGAACATGGTGAGGTAACAAGCTGGCCGTACTACTCAGAACTGAAAGACAAGTATCCGAATGTAAAACTTCTTTATGGTATTGAGGCATATGAGTGTGAGGACAGGGAAGTTAAGGATAAGAACAGTAAATACTGGCACTTGATTATCATTGCAAAAAACGAAGCTGGTCGTCAGGCTGTTAATCGCTTGTCTACACTCGGTCATCTTCATGGTTTTTATAGCCGTCCTCGTATCACAAAAGAGGATATCGCTAAGGAAGATACGAATAATTTGATTATCCTGTCTGCTTGTTTAGCAAGTAGGCTATCCAGAACAGATGATTATAACGCTTGTATTAAGCTGGTTCAAGAGTATAAGAGCTTATTTCCTCACTATTATCTTGAAGTTCAGGCTCATGCAAACAGTGAACAGGCAAAATACAATCAAAAAATCATGCGGCTGGCGAATGATACTCATACAAAAGTAGTTGTCACAAACGATGTTCACGCTGCCACCAAAGAAGATCTTTATTATCAAGATTATTTCCTTCGTATCGCTCATGATACGGAAACCGCCGCAGAAATCTATGAAGGATGCTACTTCATGTCTCGTGAGGAACAGCATAGAGTTCTTGATAGCCAGATTGGATACGAAGCGGCAGAATGGTGTATCAATAATACTGACGAGGTTGCCGACCTGTGTGATGATGTAGATATGCCTTGGCATGAACCTGAACTTCCCAAAATTGAGATTCCGCCACAGTATTCTAATTCGGCAGCTTACCTGAAAGACCTTGTAAAAGAGGGATGGAAGAAACGTGGAATTGATAAGTTTGATGCAGAAAAGCAGAAAATCTATCGCAAACGTGTTGATGATGAGTTGTTTGTCATCGAGAAGAAAGACTTCTGTGACTACTTTTTGATTCTAGTCGATTACATCAACTGGTGTAAACAGAACGATGTTATTGTTGGCCCAGGGCGAGGTTCTGCTGCTGGTTCACTTGTATGTTACTTGATTGGTATTACGCAGCTTGACTCTATCAAATACGAGCTTGATTTCGGACGATTCCTTACTATTGAACGAAAGGACCTTCCTGACGTTGATGTGGACGTTAGCGACCGTGCGAAGGTTGTTGAGTATTTGACACAGAAGTATGGAGAAGATCGAGTGGTTCAGGTTATGAATATCGTGTACACTACTCCGGTCACTTCGATTCAAGACGTTGGTAAAGTTCTCGGCTTTCCGTATGCTGAAATAAGAAAAATCAGCGAGAAGTTTGTTCAAAAGACATGGAAGGATTGCCTTGATGCCAACCCGGAAGTGGCTGAAAATCCGAAGTATAAGGAACTACTTGACATCGCAAGTCATATCAATGGTCGCCCACGAGGATATGGTATTCATGCTGGCGGTGTTATTGTCTGCCGACATCCTTATTATGAGTATATCGGCATTCGGCACGGCACTGACGGAGAACATGTTATTTCTGTTGATAAAGTGATGGACGAGAAGATTGGACTCGTCAAGTTTGATATTCTTGGTGTTGCGTCGCTGGTTGCTATCGATGAGGCAAAACGTGAAGACAATATTCCAGACTGGGAGATTGATATTAACAATCCAGAGTTTGAAAACGATAAGGCAACTTACGATTTGATTTGCTCCGGGCGGACAGACAATCTATTCCAGATTGAGTCTTCGGGAATGAAGGATCTGGTTGCACAGCTTCAGCCGAGGTCGATTGAAGAGCTATCCGCTTTGATTGCACTTTATCGCCCTGATGCAATGCCGTCCATTCCTACATACGTTGATTGCAAATACCATCCTGAGCACATTCATTATTTTCATCCTGATATGGAACCGATTTTCCGCAGCACATACGGTGTGAATATTTATCAGGAACAGAGTATGAAGCTCACGAAGGTGTTCGGTGGTCGAAACGATGCCGGAGCTGACAGAATGCGTAAGTGCTTGGCAAAGAAAAAACCTGAGAAAGTCAAGGAAGAGGTCGAGCTTCTTTACGATGAGATTCTTGCAAACGGATACGATAAAGCAACCGCCGAATATATTTGCGATGAACTGTCAACGAAGGGCGGCTACGGATTTAACAAGTCACATTCTCAGGCGTATGCCGTTATCTGCCTTCAAACAGCATACTTAAAAACACACCATCCGCTTGCATTCTTTAAGGCTATGCTAAACCTGAATAAAGCAAAGGTCGGTAAGGTAAACAAGATTATGGTGGATGCACGGAGTTTTGGTGTTCAGGTTCTTCCTCCGAGTATCAATCGTTCCGGCATGGATTTTACTGTATCGAATGGGAAAATTCTATTTGGCCTATCCGCAATCGGTGGTATTGGTGATACGCTTGCCGATGCTATTATTGCCGAAAGAGATAAGAATGGAAAGTTCAAGGGTCTTGATGACTTCACGAGCCGTGTCCGTGCAACAAAGGCACAGATAATCGCACTGGTTAAGTCTGGTGCCATTCCTACAAAGAATAAACGAGCATTCTTGGAAAAGTACATTGCGAGTGGTTTGGAGCAATCTGAGTTCAAACCGGTAAGCACACTTCCTACAAAAGCTGTCCTGCTGAGTAAGTGGGATATTGATACGGAGCATTATAAGGTTGGTAAGAAGGTTGATAAAGAAACTGTCCTACGAATCTATAACGAAAAACGCCGTGTTGTATATGAAACTGAAAAGCTCAAGAAAAAAGAAGCATACATGACTGAGCAGTCAGAGAAGTATTTGAAGGACGAGCAATTCTGGGAGTTCCAGACATTACAGACGTTCATCATCGATAAGAATCCGTTTGAAAAGGCATACGAGTACATTCAGGATTTCTCAGAGATTGAGAGTGGCGACTCTTGTGTGCTGGTTGGTATTATCGCAAAGATTCAGAAGAAGAAAACAAAGACTGGTATGCAGTTTGCATTTGTAAATCTGTACTCTGGTGATGGTATCATTGAGCTAACTGTGTGGCCGAGAATCCTTTCTGATTATCAGGATTTGATTGTTAAGGGAAGTCAGGTAGCTGTGCTTGGTAAGAAGGAAGATGATTCGCACGTTATTGCGAATGACTTCAAGCCTTACAAGCAATGGCTGCATGATAGAGAGATAAGGTAAGAGGGTTGTAAGGTGGCAGATAAGAAATTTAATGAAAACATGATCCGTTGCTACATCAGGATAAAACGAGTCTTTTATCCGAAAGATGGGAAGGAGGTGGAGCCCGGCGGCTTTGCCACTTTCTCTGCCGAGGTGGTAAAAGTCAAGCAGGGGAACCCCATTATGAGCCGATACAGTGACCTCCGACTGAAAGGCAACGTCCCTAGCCTTGATATGGATAAGACTTATTCGGTCTGTGGTGAGTATGTTCACCATGAAAAGTTTGGGGACCAGTATAAAATCGTCTATATGAACGAGTTCCAAGAGATTACTGACCCAGAAGAACAGAAAAGCTTTCTCCATTTTATCTTGACAGAACATCAGTTTGAGATGCTTTACGAAGCATTTGATAATCCGTATGAAATCATCAAGAACGGTGATATCAAGTCTCTTTGCACTGTTAGTGGCATCACAGAAGGTCGAGCACAGAAAATTATCGATGCCTTTGAAAATAACATTGATAACAGCGAAGCATACACGAAGCTGATTGAGTATGGCTTGACTCCCAGTGCTATCGGAAAACTTGTTCATCAATATCACGGTGCAGACACTCTTGTAAGAAAGATTGAAGAGAACCCTTATGTTTTGATTGACGATGTATATGGTATTGGTTGGAAGAAAGCTGACGCTCTTGCATTGAATATGGGATTAAAGCCAAACTCTCAATTCCGAATTGAAGCTTACGTTATGCATTTTCTTGCCGACCGTGCCGAAGAAGGCAATTCTATCATCCCGGCAAACCAGACAATCAATAGTTGCATTAAGGAACTTGGCTTGGATGAGGGTGACCAAGAGATTATCAAGAGAGCACTTTTCCATCTGCACGATGTCCGCGAAACGCTTTGGTGGAGTGATGATCGTCAGGAATTTGCTTTAACAAGAGTGTGGAATCTGGAAAATAAGATTGCAAAGGAAATTAAGCGTCTGGCGGATGCACCTGTCGAGCCGATTGGTCGAAACACGGATGCTGCAATCGATGAGGCAGAACGTGCTCTTGGCATCGAGTACACCGAGGAGCAAAGAGATGCTATTAAAAAGGTATGCTCTAGTAATGTCTGTATCTTGACGGGCTACGGAGGAACCGGTAAAAGTACCGTTGTCGCTGGTGTCCTAAAGGTTCTTCGTGGTAAGTCGTTTGCCCAGACTGCACTCTCTGGTCGTGCTGCTGCTCGTATGCAGGAGATTACTGGTCAGGACGGCAAGACAATTCACCGCCTCCTTGGTTACGACATTGAAAATGGTGGCTTTATTCATAATAAGAACAATCCTTTAGAGGAGGATATCATCATTCTGGACGAGACCTCTATGGTTGGCGCTCAACTGTTTTACGATTTAATTCAGGCAATCGAAACTGGTAAACGATTTATCATGATTGGTGATGACGGCCAGCTTGAGAGTATTGGTATGTGCAACATCTTCAAGGATATGCTTGCCTCCAAGGTTGTTCCGGTTGCTCGCTTGACTAAGATTCACCGTCAGGCTGCTAAGTCAGCGATTATCACTGAGAGTATCAAGGTTCGTAATGCCACGCAGTTGGTTCCTTACGGTTGGGCTGGTAATGAGATTCGTGGCGAGCTGCGTGATTTGGAGCTTGATATCTATAAGGATGCAGGCGAGTCATTTAGCCACATCATCAATCAGTATCGTACCTTATATAATAAGGTAGGGAACGATAGTGCAAAGATTCAGATTGTACTTCCGCAGAAGCTCCGTGGCAGCATCTGCACCTACGAGGTAAATAATGCTATTCAGGAAATTGTGAATCCGAGTCGTGGTCAGACCGAAGCGAAGATTTCTATCTATGGTGATGGCAAGGACAGAGTGTACACTCTGCGTGAGGGCGATCAGGTCATTATCAACAAGAACAATTATGAACTTCACACATACAATCTCAAGACAAAGAAAAAGGAAGAGAAGTGTCCGGTGTTCAACGGAAACCGTGGCATTATCCGAAAGATTGAGACTAGTTTTATTCTGGTTGATTTTGACCAATGGGGAACGATCTTCATTCCGCATTACTTTGGTGGGAATAACATCTGGGCAACGCTTGAACTTGCTTATGCTTTAAGTTGTCATAAACTACAGGGCAGTGAGGCTCCGTATGTGATTGTTGGTATGGACAACTCTGCATACCTGATGCTGACGAGAGAATGGCTCTATACGGCCATTACTCGTGCCAAGAAGTATTGTGTGATTTGCGCCGAAACTCATGCTCTTGATCGGGCTGTAAAGACTTCGAGGGTGCCATACAAGCGGACGTTCTTGAAGGAATTTTTACGGAAAGAATTTTCAGAAAAGCATTGACAATTATATTCGTATCCTGTATAATATAGTTATAAAAAGTCTCCATCCCGGAGGCTTAAAATTCTCTCTTTAGATGCATAACACAGGATACGAGAAAGAGAAGGCTTGCTCGTAACGACAAGCCTTTCTTTATTAGCTATAACTATATAACACAGGATATACAAGGAGGCTTTATGACAGATAAAGAGCTCATAGGTAAGCTTGATGCGATGGTTAAGGCATTGCAGAAAGCAAAGAAAAAGACGGACAAGACCCGCATTTTGCTGGATGCACGTAAGGATTTTGGAGATGAAGCTGATGAGTTAATGGCATTCTTTCGATTCCTGCTTGACCCGGCAATTGTTACTGGCCTGTCTAATGCAAAGATCAATAAGAAGGTAACCGCAAGGCCGGATTTCGATGTTCAGTATCTCAGCTGCGGATACCTTTATATTATGGGTGCTAGTCACAATACAGGCTCTGATACATCCATCGCAACAATCCAGAATTATTTACATAAAAATCCTGAATACGAAGAGTTTCTGAAACGACTGTTCACTAAGAACCTGCCGATCGGAGTCGAGGCAGCTACCATCAATAAGGTGTACGGCGAAGAGATTGTTCCTGTATGGGAAGTTCAGCAGGGATATCCGATTGATAAGGTTAAGCTGAAGCGGAATGAAATGATTTTTGTATCGCGCAAATTAAATGGAGTGCGCGGCACCTTTATCAATGGTCAGCTCATTTCCAGACAGGCGCAAAAGTTTACTGGACTTGACCACATTATCAACGATATTAAAAATACTGGCTATTTTGGTTATGTATTTGATGGAGAGTTAATTCGTAAGAATGTCGATGGTCTGTCAGATAACAAAAATTTCGTTGTTGGGACAGGCATTATTAACAGCGATTCTACAGATAAGAGCTGCATCAAGTTCGTAATTTTCGATATGGTTCTACAGAGACAGTTTGAAAATGACGAGTGTGTTGAACGGTATTCAGTTCGTAAACAGCGGCTTCTTGAGCTGAAAGAGAAAATCAAGCAGCACAATCTTCAAAACATTGAAGTTGTCGAGATGGTCTACGAAGGAACCGACCATTCACAGATTGCTAAATGGCTTGATTATGCTGTTGCAAATGACTGGGAAGGACTTGTCTGTAACAGAGATGTCCCTTACCGCCGGGCACGACATAATGGATGCCTGAAAATAAAACGTTTTTATACCGTTGACCTGCGAATCATCGCGATTGAGGAAGGTCAGAACCGTCTGGCTGGTACGATGGGTGCTCTGGTCGTTGACTACAATGGTAACGAGCTTCGTGTTGGTTCCGGTTTTGATGATACTACGAGAGCTACCGTTTGGGCGAATCCGGGTGACTATATCGGAAAAATCGTAGAAGTAAAATACAAGGAAAAGTCGTGCGACAAGAAAACTGGTGCTGAATCCCTGCAGTTCCCGACATTTGTGAGATTCCGAAATGACAAAAATGAGGTGTCTTATGGCTGATGTTAGGTTGATTGACGCAAATGCTTTGCTTGACAAAAATAATTGGACAATCAAGCAATACAGTGAAGAAGAAGCCAATGCTTGGAGAGACGGCATTGCCCTTATGAAGAAGAACATTGAAAACGCTCCAACCATCGACCCGAAAACGCTGCGGCCGGTGGCACACTGGGAAGAGAGTGTTTGCTTCGACGATGCCTTTTGGGTGTGCTCGAACTGCAAGTTTCCTAGTGAAGCGATAGCTGCACCCCGTCTTTATCACTATTGCCCGGTGTGCGGGTCGAAGATGGAGTGAATCATGGCTAAAAATAAGTTAAAAGATTCCTTTTATTGGATGGGCAAAAACGACAAGAACGAAGTGATCTACGGCTAAGGAGAAGATTATGAAAACTTATTATGCAATAACCGAAGTCGAATACTCAGACTATCGAATTATTATCATCACTGAGGATAAAGAAAAAGCGGAAAGAATCGCTGCGGCATACGAAGGTGATGTCGAAGAGTATGAGGATTGTATCATAAATCCGATTGGCGTTTGGAATGTTTGTTATTACGAAAAAAATAAAAACTGGCTCGTAATCCATTCCAATAGAGATGTTGAAGATATTAAAGACAAAGAGTGGGAACCTGATTATTTTGATTCGGCTCCTTGCGATAATGGAATGGTGTGGACTATTTATGTGACCGCTGAGAATGGAGAGCTTGCTCAGAAGATTGCTTATGATAAGTATGCTCAGTGGAAAACTGAACGGGAGGGGCTGGCATGAATCTTTCTAAGAAGTCCATTAAACACATTCTTCGGATTCTGGATAACAAATGTGTTGAGAATCCATCCAAAACCACAACAATTAGCTTCGGCGGCAATCGAATTCCAACTCGTGAATTCACGCCTAAGAATAAAGAAGCGTATGGATGGTGGACTATTGTTTACGTTCCATCCGAAGGTTACTTTTGGGGAATCAAAAATGAAATGTCTGAGGAGTTTGGGATGGATCTGGATAGTCCAGATATCGATTCTCCTGCACAGCTTGCCGATTTGTGAGGTGTAAAATGCTACTTTTAACGCAAAACAAAGAAATCGTAAATCTTGACCGTATAGCCATCATTGATACTGCAAGCCTTAATATTTACGCAAGACAGGGAAATGGTGAGCGCGGAATCATTCTTGGAGGATACGATTCCGAAGAAAGGTGTAAGAGTGTTATTTACGATATTTTTTATTGCTATAAGTTGAATGCACTTGCTTATATTATGCCAAATAACTAAAATGAATGATTTCAAAAAACTAGCTATCCCAAAGAAAGAACGACTTGAAGTTCAACTTACGGATGGCACAGAAGAACACAATATACTGTACATAATTACATCTCTAGCCACTATTAAAGGTGCTGAGATTTTTAAAAATTTTCGTTTGTATTCTGTAGGCTCCGCCGGGGAGCTCAACTTATTAGAGAAGCGAGACGGCGATCCCTACTTTGATAAGCTGAAAGGAACAGAATATGAGTAATTCGATGAATCGAGAAGACCGGCGCAGAGAGCAGCGTAAGGCACGAATCCTTGCCCGGCGAATCAAAAAGGCCGGTGGTCCCGACTTTCTGGCTGGGATGCCAGTTGAAGAGTGGGAACCCAAGATTGGTGATGAGGTCACTATTAAGGTAAAGAGGATTCAGGGTAAGAAGGATTTCTTCAAGATGAGTCCGCAGTATCAGGACTTTATCAATAGCCTTGAAGACGGAAAGCCTTACAAGATTACCAGTACCGGTATGAAGGGTCAGGTCTACGGCATTGATGCACATCCTTATTTTCAGATTTGGAAGGGTGATATGGAACCCTACAAGGAGTCCTAATGAGGATGTACTTCAGGACGGATTATAAAGAGTGGGGCCCGGCAGAAGCCACTTTGCAGAAAGGACGCTGGTATAAGGTTCTTTGTGATGCTGGCGACTTCTACATAATTGACAACAGACCAGAAAGTAACAAGTGCGGCCTGCGACTAGGAGAAATATCGTTTGTTGATAAAGAAAATCTCGAAGATGACGTCTATGTCGTGACCGGAAAGAGTGAAGAATTTGAGGAAGGAGGTGGGGCGATATGATTGGTATTGACCATCGTGAGCAGGGTCGTAAGGAACGAGCCCTTGCAGAGTATTATAGAACCTTAGCTCGATATCCTGTCGAGTGTGGAGAGCCGATTACATATCAGTTATCGGAAGAGCAGCTTAAACAGGTTCTCTGTGGAGAGGTTACCGTGGATGAGTTGATTGAAAGAGGTGAGGTAAATGAAAGACAGGATTAAGATGTGGATTGCTTTCATTAAGATTTTTAAGGATTATCTTATTGCAGTCGGAATCATGATTGTGTTGTGGTTGCTGTCTTACCTTATTAAATATGGAATTTCAGTATCCAGTTTACCGGATTGGTTTAAGTTTGCACTTCTAAAGTAATGGAGGATTAAATGGTAACCGATATTCTTAACAGGGAAATTCATGTTGGCGACACAGTTCTTAGAGCTAGAACTCGAAACGGTCGCGGAGTTCTTTGGAGCATTCGTAAAGTTGTCTCAATTATGAATGTAATGATTAAAGTTCAAGACGGAAAGTACACAACGAATGTTGCACCAAGGAATTGTATCGTAATTGACGAGAGTGACATTCCTGAAAACTGGCAGGACGAATATTAAGGAGAGTTGAATGATTGTTGAACTGATTACACATACTCCTAATCCTGAAAAGGTGGTAGCTGCCGCTGCAAAGCTGTGCTATTCCAATTCGAGTATTCAGGATTTGATGGATGGACTGACCGATGAGAAGGTCGATGAGTTTCTGAATCGACTTTCTAGCCTTGGTCACGCCAGTCCTACTGAGCATGTGACTTTTACTTTTGGAATTGAAGGTGTGAGTCGTTCTTTGCTGGCACAGATCACCCGGCATCGCATTGCATCTTTCAGTGTGCAGAGTCAGCGCTATGTGCGAATGAACAATGCGGAAATCGTGATTCCTGATGTTATCGATGATGATAGCGAAGCACGAGAGGTGTTTGAACAGGCAATTCAGACTGCTGAATACTCCTATAAGCACCTGTGCCAGATTCTTGAGGACAAGATTACTGAGGAGCTGATGATTGCTGATTCTCGTTTGACTGAGAAAAAGGCACGCGCAAAAGCATCCAAGATTGCAAACGAGAATGCACGTTCTGTTCTTCCAAATGCTTGTTCCACGAAGATGATTGTTACAATGAACGCTCGTTCGTTGAACAATTTCTTTAATCTGCGTTGTTGTGAGCGAGCGCAGCCGGAAATCAGGGAACTTGCAACTGAGATGCTGAAGCTTGTCTATCCGATTGCTCCTCATCTGTTTAAGTGTGCTGGCCCCAACTGCTGTGGTAACGGTTGTACTGAGGGTATGATGTCTTGTGGTAAGTTCCACGAGATCCGTGATAAATACGACAAACTGAAACAGGAGGCATTAAATGCAAACACTTGACGAAATTAAGAAGAACGTCGAGCACCCGTCTTATTACGGCGGTGCAGACAATCCCTATGAGGCTATCAAAGTGCTGCGAGAGTGGCAACTGGACAAGGATGCTTATCTTTGGAATGTTGGTAAATATTTGAGCCGGGCAGGACACAAAGATGGCAATTCTCAACTTCAAGATTTGACGAAGGCACGTTGGTATTTGGATTATAAAATCCGGCTTTTAGAGGAACAGCAGAAGGTTGCCGAAAGTGTTGTAGATACGCTCAAGAAAGTCCCTAACGAGGTAACTGATAAGCTAACTACGATGCCGTATCTCATTTCTCGTCACGCAAAGCCTGACTATACGGATGATTTGGTTCTCCGTCCAGAAATCCATACTCCAAACATTGAGACTGCCGTCGTTCCTGATTGTGCCGACGAGGTAAAATTTTAAGAGGTTTACATATATGAGATACAATTGGGAAGAACCATTTGCGGTATTCGCCCTGTTTGTTACAGTATTGATTTTTGGCTTTGCCAAATTTGTTTTAAGATAATCAAGGAGAAAAATACATGAATATGATATTTATTGCAATTCCTGTCGTTGTTGTCCTTCTGGTCGCCTTTGCATTTACTTGCTACAAGAAGGCTCCTCCTACTCAGGCAATCGTCGTGACAGGTTTTGGGCTGTCTAAGCCAAAAGTTATCTGTGGTCGTGGCGTGTTCGTCCTTCCGGTTATTCAGCGAGCTGACCGTCTAAATATGCGACTGCTCAAGATTGATGTTAAGACTCCTGAAACAGGTGTTAAGACTAAAGAGGGTGTTTCTCTGTGGCTGGACTCTGTTGTTACTGTTCAGGTTTACTCTGAAAACTCTACTGTAACTGATGATGAGATTAAGAGCGCCGGTTGCGAGGATGCAAAGACTTATATTAGTGCTCGTCAGCAGGCTGCCATTTCCAACTTCCTTGGCATGAGTGAAGATGGCATTAACGAGAAGATCAATGATGTCCTTCAGGGCAATCTGCGAGAGATTGTTTCTGAGATGACTGTCAACGATATCCTGACCAATCGTAAGCAGATGGCAATTTCCGTTGTTGAGAATGCTCGTCCTGATCTGGCAAAGATGGGTCTGGAAGTTGTTACTTTCAATGTTCAGGATATCAAGGATGCTATTGACGCACAGGGTCATAACCATGGTGTCATTGAAGCAATTGGTGTCCAGCAGGAGGAACTGGTGAAGAAACAGGCTGAGATTGCTAAGGCAGAAGCCGCTCGTGATATTGCTCGCGCAAAGGCTGACACGGCTCGTGAAGCAAATGAAAAGGAAATTGAATCTAAGACTGCTATTGCACAGCGTAACAATGAGTATCTTCTGACTCAGGCTGCTCTGAAGGCAGAGGCTGATAAGGCAAATGCTGATGCAGAAGCTGCTGGTGAGATTCAAATGAATCTGCGTGATAAGGAAATCAAGGAAGCTGAGGCTGACGCAGCTATTGCAAAGCAGAAGAAGATGGTTGAGTTGGCCGCTCAGGAAGCAGAAGTTCGTCAGCAGAAGCTGGATGCAGAGATTCGTAAGCAGGCAGATGCTGATTTGTACAAGCGTCAGAAAGAAGCTGAAGCGAAAAAGTACGAGGCAGAACGTTTTGCAGAATCTGCGAAGTTTGCCAAGGAGCAGGAGGCTGAAGGTATTCGTATGGTCGGTATGGCCGAGGCAGATGCCATCAAGCAGAAAGGTCTTGCTGAGGCAGAAGCTATGCTAAAGAAGGCTGAGGCTTACAAGCAGTACAATGGCGCAGCAATGGGAGAGATGATTATCAAAATTCTGCCTAGCATTGCAGAGCAGGTTGCAAAGCCGCTGGCGTCCATTGACAAGGTTTCCATCATTGGCAGTAACGCAAATGGTGTTTCTGAGATTTCCGGCAATGTCCCAGCAGTCATGGCTCAGACTTTTGAGGCCGTTCGTGAAGCAACTGGCATTGATATGAAGGAAATTGTCCGTGCCAACAGTTACGATGCAAAGGTCACTAAGAATGTGAACCTTGTAAGCGATTCGACGATTGTTTCTGAAAAGAACGATGTGCAGGATGCTGAGTAAGAGGTGATTGCATGGAATATGTGATTAAACGTGATGGAACGAAAGTTCCTTTTGATAAAAGTAAGATTGTAAACGCGATTGAGAAGGCAATGACGAATACGACTGGAGGAGTTGATTCTCGCGTATCTAACGCCATTGCAGACTACATCGCAGACATCCCTGATACGATGTCTGTAGAGCAGATTCAGGATGTGGTTATTGACCAGTTGAAAAATAGCCCTCTTTCGGATGTGGCTGATGCTTATAGTCACTGGCGTATTCTTCGGCAGGAGATTCGTGAGAAGCAGCGAGCATATGGCGAAATTCTTTCCATCTGTGATGTAGATAATGAGAAGGTCAAGCAAGAGAACAGTAACAAAAATCCTGTTGTGAATAGCGTACAGCGTGACTATATGGCTGGCGAAGTCTCCAAAGATCTGAGCTTTAATCTGCTTCTTCCAAAAGATATTGTGGATGCTCACTATGATGGTAGAATTCACTTCCACGATTCCGACTACTTTGCCCAGCATATGTTTAACTGCTCGTTAGTTAATCTGGAAGATATGTTGCAAAACGGCACTGTGATTTCTGGTACAGGAATTGACAAACCACATAGTTTCTCTACAGCGTGCAATATTGCAACCCAGATCATTGCACAGGTTGCTTCAAATCAGTATGGTGGTCAGAGTATTACTCTGTCTCATTTGGCTCCCTTCGTGGATGTCTCTCGAAAGAAGATCGCGGGTGAAGTCTATGAGGAATTTTACGACATGATTCAAAACAATGAGATTGACAAAATGCCAAATCAGGAGACTATCAATCGAATTGTAGAGAAGCGTTTACATAAAGAAATCGTTGCAGGCGTTCAGACTATTCAGTATCAGGTTATTACTTTGATGACCACCAACGGGCAGGCTCCTTTTATTACCATTTTTATGTACCTTGATGAAGTTCCTGAAGGCCAGACCCGTGATGACCTTGCAATTATCATTGAAGAAGTCCTTCGTCAGCGCATTAAAGGCGTGAAGAATGAGACTGGAGCATGGATTACTCCGGCTTTCCCAAAGTTGATTTATGTGCTGGAAGAAGACAACATTCGAGATAATTCTAAGTATTATTATCTGACTGAACTGGCAGCTAAATGTACGGCCAAGAGATTCGTACCTGACTACATTTCTGAGAAGAAGATGTTGGAGTACAAAGGTGCTTGCTACCCCTGTATGGGATGTCGCAGCTTCCTGACTCCCGATCGAACCACCGAGAATATTTCTGGTGCCATGAATTGGGAGAAGGGTCACAAGTATTATGGTCGCTTTAATGCCGGTGTTGTCACCATCAATCTGGTAGATGTTGCTTGTAGCTCTAAAAAGGATGTTTCTGAGTTTTGGAAAATTTTTGATGAGCGTCTTGAACTATGCCATCGAGCACTTCAGATTCGGTATAAGCGATTGATGAGTACGCCTTCTGATGTGAGTCCAATTCATTTTCAGCATGGTGCAATCGCACGTTTAAAGAAGGGTGAAAAGATTGATAAGCTCCTGTTTGACGGATATGCAACTATCAGTCTTGGTTATGCTGGTCTGTACGAGTGTGTAAAATATATGACCGGCAAGAGCCACACCGACGATGAAGCAAAACCTTTTGCCCTCGAAATCATGCAGCACATGAATGACAAGTGCAATGAGTGGAAAGCCGCTGAAAATATTGATTATAGTTTGTACGGAACACCGTTGGAATCCACTACATTCAAGTTTGCTAAGTGCTTACAGAAGAAGTTCGGTATCATTCCAGATGTAACAGACCATGATTACATCACCAATAGCTATCATGTCGTGGTTCGTGAGCATATTGACGCATTCAAGAAGCTGGAGTTTGAGTCTGAATTTCAGCAGCTGTCTCCCGGCGGAGCCATCTCGTATATCGAGTGCCCTAATATGACCAACAATATTCCTGCCGTGATGAATGTTATTAAGTACATTTACGACACCATTATCTACGCAGAACTGAATATCAAATCTGATTATTGCCAGGTTTGTGGTTACGACGGCGAGATTAAGATTGTTGAAGATAACGGTAAGCTCGTTTGGGAATGCCCGAACTGTGGTAATCGTGACCAGAATAAACTGAATGTTGCACGACGTACCTGCGGATTTATCGGCACTCAGTTCTGGAATCAGGGTCGCACTCAGGAAATTCGAGATCGAGTGGTTCATTTGAGCGATAATTAAATAACGTGTAAGTGGTGGGTTGGTGGGATTACATATGAAAGAAATCATTGTTTTCTTTATGATTGTATGGGTTATCGCCTATTACATTTTAAAAGATAACTATAAAGATTAAGGAGATACTTATGAAGAAATTTATGGCAATTTTCGTTGCATTCCTCATTGCAGTCGGTGCGGTGCTTTGTACCGAGCGAGTACATACTGGCTATGTTGGTGTTGTTTATTCTGCAAAGGGTGTTGAGCAGCAGACTATTTCTCAGGGCTGGCATTTCATGAGTCCACTGAAGCATGTGTCTGAGTTCCCGATTACTCAGCAGCGAGTGGTATTTTCTAATGCTCCGTCCGACTATGGCGTAAAGGAACACGCAGATTGGCACATTGATGCCCCTGCTAATGGCGGTACGATTGCAATCAACCTGACTGTCAATTATAACTTCCTGCCGGAGCATGTTGTTGAACTGTACACCAAGTTTGGTGGTATGGACGGTGAGAGCCTGATGGAGAGCAAGATTCAGAACGATATTATTGCTTACGTCAAGGAAGTTACTCCTCAGTTCAGTGTCATGCAGATTTATTCCGATGATCGAGCAGGTGTGAATACTGCAATCACCAACTATCTGAATGAGAAGCTGACCGCAGAGTATGGAATCAATGTTTCCTCTGCTCTGATTGTGGATGCACAGCCTGATGATACCCTGATGCAGAAGATTCGCGCAAAGGAGCAGGCAAAGCAGGACGCAGAGATTGCAGAGCTGAATAAGCAGACCGCTCTGGCTCAGGCGGAGACTGATAAGGTTAAGGCACAGACGGAAGCTGACGTTAAGATGATTGAAGCACAGGCCGAGGCTGATGCAAATAAGGTGCTTTCCGAGTCTATCACTCCTGAGCTGATTCAGATGAAGGAAGCAGAAGCTCGTCTGAAGCATGGTTGGGTGACTGTACAGGGTGCTGATACCGTTGTAACTAAGGGTGAGTAAGTAACATCTTATTGATGGAATAAAAGCAGGGTGGGTGTGGTGGCACGAAAACATGGATGTGGAACGTATACGTCAGTTGATTCTCGAAATTATTCGAGTCATACAACAAGCGAACAATATTAGTCAAAATGAAATGGAAGATATTATTTCTGATGTTGAGTTTGATTTTTATAACGGTCGATAAAGAAAGGAGTCTTATGGATTATTGGTCTGTTGAAGTAATGTACTACGATGATGGGAATCAGGCATTCAATACATATATGGTAAAGGCGCAGGATCAGAATGATGCTATAAACAAGGCGCATCATCGCTTTGAAAAGGCTCATCCTAACATGAGCTGTATGATTCAGAGCATTGAAAAGGCAGGTGGCTGAGATGGACTTCAAATGTAAGTGTGGCAGTGAATCCTTCTTTATCCAGAGTAAAGGTAGCCAGATTGGTCTGTATTGCTCTGCTTGTGGCAAGTGGCAGAAATGGCTCACTAAGAATGAAGTGAGACAGTTTGAGTACGAGACGAATACGTTGGACTCAAAAGAAAACAATCCTGATGATGATTTTTATGAAAAATTCGCCTTAACTCCATGGGGCTGCCTACACTGTGCTTTTAGAGATTTTGGACTAGATCTCCCTGAAATACCTGGTAAGATGGCCGATACTCTTATGGAAGATTTCTTCGAGATTATGAAAAAGCACGGATTATGGAGAAAGAGTAAGAATGATTGCTAAACTTTTGAAACGTCTACTCCATTGGTTCCTTCCCGAATGCAGTAGCTGTGGCGGTGTTATGCTTTACGATAACACTCATAGCTGGCATGATAAATGGCACTTTGTATGTGATACATGTGGTAGAGAAAAGTGGGGTGCTTTATGAGTGTTGAGTCAAAATGTCACTTCAATATTGAGCCTCTGCTTAACCCATCATATAAGGAAGTGCTCATTATCGAAACCGACAATTGGGCATCTTGTGAGATTGTAAATAAAAACACTTATTATGAAGTGGAAGGTACAATAAGGTACGAATACCGCAATAATGAACCAAATGAAACAAAATATCTTGAGGCAAAAAAGATAAATGGAATTCCGTTGAGAAATCTTTGGATAGAAATTCATTCACGATAAAAGTGCCGTTCTAGCGAGGTAAATGTGTGGAAAAGAAATACGTAAAAATCTTTAAATGCCGTGAATGTGATCGCTACATCACTTTTTATGATGTTGATTTATCTGCTGTTGAGGAATGGACTCTTTCCGAAATGTTTAAAGATGGTCGTGAACCCGCTGAAGTGTCTGGCGGTTCTAGGCTTTCTGGACAGAATAAATTCCTGCTTCATCGGTGTGATCAAGAGAAGCTTTGTGTTTGTGATTTCATTGGATGGAAAGAAATCGAGGCTAAAAATGATTAACAATCCTTTTGCAGAAGATGGTATTGTCGCTTGCCAGAATTGTGGTAGCGGCGAATACCTTTATAACGAAGACGAGAATCGAAATAGCTACTGCGGTCAGTGTGGCACTCGAATTGACTGGCCGGAAGATGAAGACGGTTGGAAGAGTACAAATACTGACCTTCCGAAATATGGAGTACTGTGCAAGATTAAATATAAAGATGGTCGAGAAGATACGGCTGTTTTAAGTTCTTATATCGGATGGCATACTGACGGCATGTTTAATACTCTCAAGGAGCCGGATTATTGGCGATACATGACGGAGGAAGAGAAGAATGGGGCTTAAAAACACAAAACAGGATGCGCTTTCTAAAATTCCGCTTTTAACAGAAAGGAAGGGTATGTTTAAAATTTTTAAAAATACTGCCGTATGCATACTTCTAGCAACGATTATACTGACTGGATGTAGTACAAGGGTGAAAGACTCAGTAGGAAATGTAACTGTAGCGAATGGCTGGTTCTATCGTATCGGTGACACTCCTATGGTGTACGACAAGGATACACACATCATGTATTATTTGTTCGGAAAAGGTGCAGGCTACACAGGCTACGGCTATATGTCTCCTTATTATAATGAGCACGGTCAGATGTGCCACTACGTTGATGGTCAAATTATTCCTATCGAGGAGGTGCTAATCGATGTGGATTGATTTTACGATTGCTGTCTTAGCAACTCTAATTATGATGGGCTGTTGCATCCGATGTGAGCAGCTTATCGTTGAAGTGTCCAAGGCAAGTTTTGATGACGAAAGCACACAGAAGTTCTTTTGTGGAGTTGTGAATGTTGCTATTGTCGTGTTTGCAGCATTACAGACGTTTAAGCATTGAGGTGGTTTAAGATGGCGAAATACATTCCTGAAAATGCTCGATGGGCGGATATCACTCCTTTGCTAGATGAGATTGACAGTGGCTTAAAACATATGCGCTTTTATGACGAACAAGATGACTATTCTGATTTTCTAGCAGAAGAACGCGAAGATCTACTGAGGCTTCCGAAAGCAGAATCTAATACGGTTCGCGCTATCGCACACTGGGATCACTGGTCATGCGATGACGAAGAAGACTTTGTATATCATTGCTCTAACTGTAGTGAACAGTTTTACGAAGATTTCTTTTATCCTCGTGAGAATCCTTGTGTTGGTTCTGAAAAGTATAAACCTTTTAAGTATTGCCCTTATTGCGGGGCGAAAATGGAGGGCGTTAAATGAACTACGCTAAAATTGTTCCATGTGATATTGCGAATGGGCCAGGCGTAAGAGTCACGTTGTTCTGCGCGGGATGTAACCATCATTGCCCCGGCTGTCAGAATCCTACCACATGGGACCCGAATGGTGGTCAGCCATTCACAGATGAAATGCTTGATAAAATTGTAGATTTACTTCGACCTGATTATATTCAAGGGCTTACGCTCACTGGTGGAGATCCACTATATCCTGAGAACAGAGAAGTTGTTGAGAAAATCGTCCGTCGTGTATGGGCTGAATTTCAGGACAAAAAAGACGTTTGGCTCTGGACTGGATATAAGTGGGAAGAATTGTGGAATCAGGATGGGCTCGTAGCTGACATTCTTGCTAACATCAACGTCCTCGTAGATGGTCCTTTTATTGAAGCAGAAAAAGATATTTCACTTCCATACATGGGAAGCAAGAACCAACGAGTAATTGATATTAAATGGAGTCTTGGATATAAAGAGCCAACCCTTTGGTGGGCTCCAGAAGAGAAAGGAAAATAATATGGATTTAGGAAACGCAACTACTAATCTTGGCTATGGCATGAGTCGAATGCCGTATCGCCCAAACATTAAAATCAATAAACTACACGATGATGCTCATCTTCCGACTTATGGTTCTAAAAATGCTGCTTGTGCAGACCTGTATGCCTATATCGGTTTTGATGACGCAACGATGGTAAACAAGAATGGTGACCGTTGCATCATGATTCAGCCGGGCGAAACCGTTAAGGTATCCACTGGGCTGCGGATGGCTCCGCCGGAAGGTTGGTACGTTGCTATCTATGCTCGCAGCGGTATGGCAACCAAGCAGGGTTTGGCTCCTGCGAATAAAACAGGGATTTGTGATCAGGATTACCGTGGGGAATACATCGTAGCACTACATAATCATTCTAATATCCCTCAAATGATTACTCACAGTGACCGCATTGCTCAGATGGCGGTTGTTCCGTTCTGGCAGGCTGATTTTGAAGAAGTTTCCGAATTGGACGAAACTGAGCGTGGCGGCGGTGGGTTTGGATCTACTGGGGTGAAGTAATGGAGAGTGTATATGAAGTATTACATTATTGAATCTCATTACGAGAAAGAAGCTCCATTTGGAATTGCATGGCAAGTAAAGCTGTTTGACAAGCACACGCTTCTGGAAGAGTACGACCACATCTTCTATAACGAGATTGCTGGCTACTGCAAGTGTCTTGAGGATATAGGATTCGTGGATGAGCGATGGACTTTTAAAAGGCCACAGGACGAAGAAAATCATGACTTTGTTAAAATGTGCATAAAGGAAAAGGAGAATGCACTTCAGACGGAGTGGTATGAAATGACCGGTAACTGGCCGAATGGCGCAGTGATTCTCGATTAAAAGGTAAATTTTACGGAGGTTTTTTATGATTGTTATTGGATATCCATGTGTTGGTAAAAGTACATACGCAGTTGGTCATCCGTATCGTGCAATCGACCTTGAAAGTAGTAATTTTGTAAAGGATGATAATTGGGTCAAATCGTATTGCAATGTCGCTATTGATTTATCGAGACAGGGACATGTTGTGTTCGTATCTTCACATGATGCAGTTCGTAAACAGCTTTTGAAGAGTAATTACGAATATGTTTTTGTGATCTATCCAGCTCTTGATATTAAAGAAGAGTGGCTTGAACGGCTTCACGAAAGATATTTAGAAACTGAACTCGATAAAGATTATCGTGCATGGCAGCGTGCTCTGAATTATTACGATGAAGATATTGCAAAACTCAAAGAAGACGCAAAGAACTTTAGTGGGTTTTATGAAATTGGTCATGGCCGATATGACCTTACTGTAATTCTGGATGAATTTGACTATGGTTCGACTTGGGACCATTCGTAATTGTTAATTGAGCTTAACGGGTGGGTGGGAGAAATAAAAATCATTATGCATAAGACTGATAGTTTGAAAAATCCAGTAATCGTATTCCATTGTAAGAACTGCGGTTGTACAACTAAGATTCGAGTGACTTCTTTTGAAAATCCTGATTTGAATATTCCTGAGAACAATGTGATTGCGTGCTATAGATGTAGAGCAGAAGTTGTTGGATCGGAGTTTATTTCTTGGAAAGAAGCAACTAAAACTATTTTTACCGTGGAGGTGCCAGATGGCGATTAAAATTATTCAACATAAGCAGACTCCAAAAGAACTTGCATATCATTTTAAATGTGGTTGTGGTTGTGAATTTTGGTCTGATTCGGGATTCGGAAGGTGTTTTGGTTGCGAAGTCATTAAATGTGATTTTATTTTATCAAACATAATGTCCAGAATGCGGCAGTCGTGCAGTCGTGTAGAGAGTCATGATGAGCCTGTTTTGAGAGAAGAAATTTTTGACGATTAAAATGTAAATTTAGGGGTGGGTGGGAGGAATAAGAGGATGTGAATGGAACTTTATAATGATGATTGTCTGAAAATTATGCCACAAATCACAGATAAATCTATCGATATGATTCTTTGTGACTTGCCATATGGTGTCACTCACAATAAATGGGATTCTGTGATTCCTTTCGACAAGCTGTGGGAACAATACAATCGAATCATCAAAGATAACGGTGCGATTTGTCTGTTTGCTGATGGAATGTTCATGGCAGATCTTATGGAAAGTAACCGCAAAATGTGGCGATATAATCTCGTGTGGGATAAAGTTCTTTCATCTGGATTTTTGAATGCAAAACGAATGCCACTCCGCAGTACAGAAGAAATTGTTGTTTTTTATAAGAAGCTTCCTACATATAATCCACAATTCACAGAAGGTAAACCGCTCCACGGAATGGGCACAAAATATAAAGAAGGAAACCGTAAAAACAACAACTACGGCAACTTTAATTCTACAAATCGGGCATCTGCGGAAAGAGCGGGTGACACGAAAAAGTATCCGAAATCGCTGGTGACATTTCAAAGAGCACATAGTTCCGTTATGCTCCATCCAACCGAGAAACCGGTAGCTTTGATGGAGTGGCTTATCAGTACTTACACAAATAAGGGTGAGACCATTCTTGATAATTGTATGGGTGTTGGTGGAAGTGGTATTGCCGCTAAAAATCTTGAACGAAATTATATTGGTATAGAACTTGACCAAAAATATTTTGAGATTGCCAAAGAAAGAATCGAGGTATCATGAAAGCACATATTCGAGAAGAAAAGAAAACAACTCCATTAAAACTTGGTGAGGGAACATTACTTCAAGAGAAAGACGGCAAACTGTATAAGATTTGTGATACAGTAGAATATGATGATACGCATACCGACGATGAAGTTATCAAGGTTGCTTTATCCGAAGAGAATATGATTCAAGAAAGAAATCTCCAAGATATTTTTAATATGTCGTTTGTGTTTGCGGCGAATAATATTTGAGGAATAAAATATGGTTTACGACATTAAAACAGTCCCAGAAGATACCCCTCTATGGTGTACTGGATTTAGATTTGACGATACAAAGGCTGGCATCAAATGTGAGCCTGTCTTTGGTACTTTTGAAGAAAGAAGTTGCTATTCTAAGTTCCATACCTTGAGTAACAAAACTAGATCAAAGACTTTTAGCGTTGGGGCAAATCCTGATTGTTATCGTTTCGCAGACACTTATGAAGAAGCGGCAACTGAATATAATGGTATGATTTTCGCTGCCAAATACGAGCTTATGAAAAAACAAGAATATCTAGAGCAGTGCTTGCTGGCTGATAAGAATGGGTCAGTATATAATCGTGTGAGTATGCAGTAAGGAGTATAGTATGGCATATCAAATTATTAAACATAGAATTGTGAAACCTATAGAGTACGCGGTACATTTCGAGTGCAGTTGTGGCTGTGAGTTTTGGGCAGACCAAAATTCTGTTACGGAATATTGTATGCGTGGAGGACTGGACGTTTCTAAGTTCCTTCATTATGAAACAAGATGCCCAGAATGTACTAGCATTGCTTATAGCGTAGAGGTAGCTGTTCCAAGGGACGAGGTTTTTGACGATCGAAATGTATGTTTTAGAAAGAGGTGAGAACAATAGAAATTTGGGAGTTGAATCTTCTACATGATGGTGATATAGAACGAATATGTGTGTGCTCTGACGAGCAACCACTATTCGAAATGGCGGTCGATAGGGCAGTTAGTTTACTTGAAAAAATAAATGAATGGCCGCTTGAACAAGAACATTGCTATACTTCTGTAAATGTAAACGCACATCTTCGTTCTATTTTTGTGAAAATCAGTACACAAGATAATAGTACAGTTGAACTCTGGGAGTATAAATGGGAATGTATTTATAAAGAACCTCATGAAGACAAAGCTAGTAACACCTTACTTCAGGAAGTTGTTTCTTGTGTACGAGACATTCCAAAACTATTTTATGATTGGGCAGAGAATTTCTGTTGGAAAGCGAGAAAAAATGGCTATTTGCAGTAAATGTTTACATAAAGAAGTATGCGCTTATAGAAAGCATTCAGGAGATTGATTATGAAAGTTGTAGAGCTCATCAACAAACTAAACGAAATCGGATACGACGATAATACTGAACTGACATTTGGATTCGCAGACGGTAATACTGGAGAATGGTACAATGCTCCATTTGATGAGATCACCTATGGTATTGATTTGACCGGAGAACCATACCATAATGATGTAATCAATATTGATGTTGATGTTGATTCTGTAAAAGAATATCAAAAAGATAAAGCAGAGTGCGCTGTTATTGATATTGTAGAAGAAATGCAGGATGTTTTGAATAGACACATTCGGAGGGTTAATTTTTAATGGTCGAAATTAACGGAAAGAAATACGAAATCGTAGGAATCTCTTTTGACACATCAAACAATCCAAACAAGAAGTTCTTCAAACCGGTTTACATAATGCCGGATGGAGATGTCGTAGCTTGCGATGGGACTCACGATTTCAATTATGATCCTAACAAAGAAATTCAAATTGTTCCAAAGGAATCTATCCCATTTTATGGCAAGCCAACAGAGCCTGCTGTTTATTGTGATGATGATGGCAACTGTGTGGATATTGACGGTAATCCTCTCGGTATGAAATGGGACGACTTTATGGAGAAACAGTTCCGAACAGTAAATAAATAACGTATCATCGCTATAAAAATTAGAAAATAATACGGTAAAACTAGACTTTTATGAGGTGGATTGATTGGACGATAGATTTTCAATCGAAAAAAATCACTGGGAAATACAAAATCCAGAATGGGAGAGCTATTCTCATTTCATCTGCACTAAAGACCATTATTGGACTGGTGTACACGGTATCAGCAACTATTTTCTTCAATATAAGAATTTTGGCAGAAGTAAACCAGTCGAACGATTTTCTGTAGAATGGCCGAACTTCGTAGAGCACATGTGGTTTATCCATTGGCGTGGCCCATGGGACTATATCTTTGCTTCATATAAATTATCCGAGATTAAACGATTTTTAGAACTTGATATTGATACTATTAAAAAGAACCATTGGCCGGATGGACGCTGTACTTGCTACAGTATTTATGACTACGTGAAGAAAAAATGGTACTATTTTAAAATCGAAAATTTGGGAACATTTTATGGATGCAAGTGGCCGTTAGGTGATGATACTGGTGAGGTGATTAGTTGTGACTAAGCAAATAGGCTATTATAAATCCGACTGGTACATTATGGGCATCGATGGAAAATATAACAATGCCTGTATCTCGCATACAGAATCACAGCTTCGGTATACAGTTCCAAGGTCGCCAGAATGGACTATCAATGGATTGGGCTTTGCTTACCTTAGAGAACATGGATTTGAAGATTATCCTGAACTCTATGGTATTGTATTCTATGATATGGAGTGGTGGCGACGAAAACGCTATCCGGGTGACTTTTATGTAGAGATACCAATTTGCGATTCGTGTGCGGATACCTTTCATTTAAAATGGCGTTGTAAGGAATTTCGTGTACATCAGTGGTCTAACTTGAGAAAAGAAACAAAGTGGGTGAAAGGCAGAAGTAACTACACTATTTGTGAGCTTGCCCATAAATTACCACATGAAGAGTTTATTGAGTATTTGAAAGACAACGGCATCTATATTGTAAACGAAAGTGGTGTTGAACTTGGATGGTAATAACGAAAAACTCACTCTTGGAGAAAAGATCTTGTTTTTGGCAGTCGGTGTGCTCATTACCCTTATTGTTGGATATTTTATATGGACGATTGGAGAAGGAATCTATCGCCAGTGTAACCCAATCGAATGGACTGCTACTGTTGAAGAGCTAGAACCGGGTATCTATGGATATACATCCACTACGGTATCAAATATTCCAGCGGAAAATTATGAGATGCTTACAGTTCTTTGTAATGGAACATACATGAATATCAAAGGCCATGTACAGATTGTGTACGATAGCAATACTCCGTATATCGAATATAAATCGACCAGTATTGTCAATACAGACTCTGTGATTATCCATGCACAGAAAGAGCAGATTAAGAATAACGGAGTTAGCACAGTAGTGAGGTAATAAGATGACTGAAGAATTAGGGTTTTATAAAAACCAAACAGAATATTATAAAAGATCAATCGAAGATCTACTGCTCCATTATACTGATAGCTGTGGTATGTGTACGGTTAATTTAGATTGCAGTGAATGTGTTGTGGATGATTTTATCAATCAGCTACGAAATATTCTGTATAGTAGTAGTGAGTATAAAGGAGAACATCGATGAAAGAACTTGGATATTATATTATCTCTGCTGACTTATGTGGCATTGCTCCATACCGTAGAGAAATCTTTTATAAAAAAACTTTGCTACAATACGTTGAGAAGGATTCGATTGAAGAATATTCAGTAAAATTTTATAACAGAGATGGAGCTGGACGTCCAAGTTGGATAGGGGAGACAATTAAAAATCATTTTTATGTTGCCATCCCAAATGTCGGTGAGCACTCAAAAACAATAAAAATCAAAAGAAATAGTGACAGTTATATCGAACTGAAGAAGCAATTCCGATACGTCTCTACAAATAAAGTATCTACTGCGGAAATTATGCACGACTTGTCTTTTGAGGATTTTTTAGAGCTTGCACGAGATATGGGTTACGATATTACTAAGCGACCTTGATAAAACTTGGATTCTTATAAAGGAGGCTCACAATGATTATTGACTGTAAATCTATTGCACAAGATATCAAAGACAAAATCAAGAATATCATCGCAGAAGATGACTACGCTCCTATTTTACATATTTATCAAGTAGGGGACAACCCTGCGTCTAACGCTTATATTCGCGGTAAATTGCGTGACTGTGAAGAGGTTGGAATCGAAGCAAAGCTTATCAAGCTACCAGAAAATATTACGGAAGATGAATTAAATAACAGGATACTGGAAGATTATAATTGGGAAGATGTGGACGGTATTATTGTTCAGCTCCCGCTGCCAAAACATATCGATCCCCAAAATATCTACATTCCAGACGCAGTTGATGTCGATGGTTTTAATACTACATCTCCATTTCAGCCCTGCACTCCACTGGGCGTTATGAAGATTTTTGGCTCCATCGGTTACGACCTGGATGGCAAGAATGTGCTTGTGTGTGGTCAGTCTGATATCGTAGGTCGTCCGTTGGTCGATATGCTGATTAAGCGGCACTGTAATGTGATTTCTGTAAATAGCACGGGTTCCGCTATGAAAGCCACTGCTCTTGGATTTGATATGGTCGATGTGATCATCTCTGCAGTCGGAAAACGTAATTTCATCACACCGCTTGGTCTTGATAGAGTAGAGGTCTGCATCGATGTTGGCATCAACTATGACGAAAACGGCAAGCAGCACGGTGACTGCGCCGACGCTGTTTATGAAATGGAAGATATCAAGGTGACCCCTCGTATTGGCGGAGTTGGACTGATGACCCGTGCCATGCTCCTTTATAATGTATGTGTGGCAAGATATGGGGAAGAGAAGATGGAGGAGGTGATTGGATGAATGAAGTCCCAATTTGGGAAAAGACAACCCTGACGTTAGATGAAGCGGCTGCTTACACGGGGATTGGGGTCTGCCGACTAAGAGCGATTACTGATGATGAAAACTGTCCATTGGTACTTTGGGTGGGGAATAAACGTCTTATCAAACGTAAAGCTCTCGAAAAATATATAGATCAAACGTATTCTGTTTGAAATATAGGCTCTGATGTGATATACTCATGGTGTCACACCAGAGCTTCTTATATAACGTAAGGAGTTCTGCATCATGATAAGACGTAAAGATAATAATGGCAAAGTTTTAAAAGACGGCGAGAGCCAGAGAAAGGATGGGAGATACCAATATAGATGGACAAACAAACTTGGAAAACGCTCAATAATATACGCCACTTCACTTAAAGAATTGAGAGAAAAAGAAGCTGAAATCCAAGAAAAACTTAATTTGGGTATAACATCTACTTCAAAAATCACAGTGTACCAATTAGCAAAAAGACATCTCGAAGAAACAAAACTCACTATTAGGCCAAGCAGCTATAAAACAAAATCGCAGAATTTGAAAATCTTTCAGAATCACCTAATTGGGGAAATGAATGCAACCGATATTTTAGTGCGTGATGTAAAACAATTTGCACGAGAATTGGATAACGAAGGATATTGTTATACAACAATCAGAGATGTCATGTCTTTAGCTAGACCGGCATTTCAAGAAATGTTTGATGAGAATATAATTCCTAGAAATCCATTCGTTTTTAAATTAAATACAGTTGTCAAATGTGACTCAAAAGAAAAAGAAATATTAACAGAAGAGCAGTATCAAAATCTGATCAAGTTCATGAAATCTAGTCGAGTATATAAAAGGCATGTTGGCATGGTGATGCTTTTGCACGAGACAGGACTTCGAGCAGGAGAATTATGCGGGCTAACAAAAAAGTCATTTGATTTTGATAACAACACTGTTACTATATCTCATCAGATGGTGTACGATGGAAAGAGCGGCGGGCTGTATTTAGCACCTACAAAAACAGAAAGTGGGATAAGGACTATCCCATTATCTAAAGACGCCATCATTGCTTTTGAAGAAGCGATAAAACAACGACCAATTGTAAAAGCAGAGAGAATAATAGATGGGCAAGCCGACTTCTTGTTTATAGCAAAAACTGGAAGGCCCTATACAAATAAAAACCTTGTTAGAATTTTTGAAGGACTAATCAAAGCCTATAATAGTTGCCATGATGAACCATTGCCTGAAGTCACTGCCCATAGTATGCGCCACGAATATTGTACACGGCTTGTCAAAGCCAAGATGGATGTTAAATCGGTTCAATACCTCATGGGACATTCGTCGCCCGATATAACCTTGAAAGTGTATACTCATATCTTAAAAGAAGAGACCGAAGCAGAGGCAATCAAACAGTTTAATAGGATTGTTTCCTAATTATTTGACACCAATTTTGACACCAAATCTTCAAAAGATATATAGACTTACAGAGATTTGCATAGAGTCCATTTTGGAATGGCAAAAAACGATTTCGAAATAATGTCGCAATATCGATAAATATAGACTTATAGAGTTTTGCATAGACCATCTTGAAAAAAAGTGGAAAGTAAGGTATAATATACCTAATTTTGAAACTCACACAGATAAGCAGGAGGTCTTACCATGGCTTCAAAGAGTACCAAAGGAGAAATCCTCGCCAAGTTTTTTGATGACGGGGAATACACCGCTCTGTTTGCGGACGGTGCGGTGAGCGCTGCCAGCGGCTATGCTGCCGGTCAGCAGGCTTACGCCGTCTTCCAGAACGGCGAGGCTGTTTCCGTCAAGGACGTTGAGAAGAACATCAAGGTTCTCGAGCTGGCTGCCCAGACGGGCTGCCCGGTCGTCACCTTCTACGACTCCGTCGGCGCAAAGCTGGCTGAGGGTCTGGACGTGCTGAACGCGGCTGCAAAGCTCAACGCCGCCATCGCAAAGGTGTCCGGCGTCGTGCCTCAGGTGGCCGTCGTTCTGGGCGTCTGCGGCGGCACCAGCGCTCTGAGCGCTGCCAACGCAGATGTCTGCATCATGGCTGAGGGCGCAGAGCTGTTCTTCACCGCTCCCTTCACCGCCGCCGCCAAGGGCGACAAGGTCGCTGACGCCGGTTCTGCCGCCGCTGCCGCAAAGGCAGGCGTGGCTGCCATCGTGGCCGCTGACGCTGCCGAGGCTGCTGAGAAGGCTGCCCACATCGTGGGTCTGCTGCCTGCCAACAACCTGACCGGCCCGGCCATCTTTGAGTTCGAGCAGCCCACCGCTGTCCTGAGCACTAACGCCGAGCCCGCAAAGGCTGCTGCTGCCCTCATCGATAAGGACAGCGCCGTGGAGATGTACGCCGGTTTCGGCAAGAACGTCTACACCGCCTTCGCTACCATCGGCGGCAACGCCGTGGGCGTCGTGGCCACCGGCAAGGAGCTGTGCCACAACTGCGTGGCCAAGGCTTCCCGCTTCGTCCGCCTGTGCGACGCATTCAGCGTCCCCGTGCTGACCATCGTGAACACCGAGGGCTTCGTTCCCAGCACTTCCGATGACATCGCCGGCGGCATCCGCGAGGCTGCCCGTCTGGCTGCTACCTATGCCGACGCTACCACCGCCAAGGTGGCTCTCATCGCCGGCAAGGCTGTCGGCCCCGTCTACACCGCACTGGCCGCTGCTGACCTGAAGATCGCTGTCAAGGGCTGCACCATCAGCGCTCTCGAGCCTTCCGCCGCCGTCTCCGTGCTGTACAAGGAGGAGATCGACGCTTCCGACAACATCGTCGCCGCTACCAAGGCCAAGGCTGCTGCCTACGTCGCCGAGGTGTGCAGCGCTGACGCTGCTGTGGCCGCCGGTTCTGCCGACATGACCTGCGAGGCTGCCAACGCCCGCGCAAGCGTCGTGGCCGCCTTCGAGCTGCTGAGCACCAAGCGTGCTGCCCGTCTGCCCAAGAAGCACGGCAACATGGCTCTGTAAGAAAACGTACATCTAACGATATAGATTGATTCAGGAGGACTCTTCCATGAAGTACTACAATATTTCCGTCAATGGCGTTGCTTACAGCGTCTCTGTCGAGGAGACCGCTGCCGGCGCTGCACCCGTGGCTCCTGCTGCTGCACCCGCACCCAAGGCCGCTCCGGCTCCCGCTGCCGCTGCTGCTCCTGCCGCACCCGCTGCTCCTGCTGCCGCAGGCGCTGTTGAGGTCAAGGCTCCGATGCCCGGCAACATCCTGGACGTGAAGGTCGCCGCCGGCGCTTCCGTCAAGGCTGGCGACGTGCTGGTCATCCTCGAGGCCATGAAGATGGAGAACGAGATCGTTGCTCCTCAGGACGGCACCGTTGCTTCCATCAATGTCCATAAGGGCGACACCGTCAACTCCGGTGACACTCTGGTTTCCATGAACTAAGAGAGAGGTGACAACAATGGCTAAAAAGCCCATCAAGATCACGGAAGTCGTCCTGCGCGATGCCCACCAGTCCCTGCTGGCCACCCGTATGACGATGGACGAGATGCGTCCCATCCTGCCCGAGATGGATAAGATCCCTTACTTCTCCGTCGAGTGCTGGGGCGGTGCGACCTTCGACAGCTGCATCCGCTTCCTCGATGAGGACCCCTGGGAGCGTCTGCGCATCCTGCGCAAGGAGCTGCCCCACCAGAAGCTGCAGATGCTGTTCCGCGGCCAGAACATGCTGGGCTACCGCCCCTACGCGGACGACGCCGTCGAGTACTTCGTGAAGAAGTCCGTTGCAAACGGCATCGACGTCATCCGCATCTTCGACGCACTGAACGACGCCCGCAACCTGCAGACCGCCATCAAGTCTGCCAACAAGGAGGGCGCACACGTTCAGGGCTGCATCAGCTACACCCTGAGCCCTGTCCACAACAACGAGTACTACGTCAAGTACGCAAAGACTCTGGAAGAGATGGGCGCAAACTCCATCTGCATCAAGGACATGGCCGGTCTGCTGACTCCCTACACCTGCTACGAGCTGGTCAAGGAGCTGAAGAACACCCTGTCCATCCCTGTGGACATCCACAGCCACTACACGGCCGGTCTGGCTTCCATGTCCCTGCTGAAGGGCATCGAGGCCGGTGCTGACATCGTCGATACCGCCATGAGCCCCCTGAGCGGCGGCACCAGCCATATGGCGACCGAGAGCCTCGTGGCCGCCCTGCAGGGCACCGATTACGACACCGGCCTCGACCTCAAGCAGCTGAACGTCGTGCGCGCATACTTTGCAAAGCTGCGCGAGAAGTACATCGCCAACGGCCAGATCAGCCCCAAGTCTCTGGGCGTGGACGCCAACACCCTGCTGTATCAGGTGCCGGGCGGCATGTTCTCCAACATGCTCAAGCAGCTGAAGGATGCCGGCAAGGAAGACAAGCTGGACGAAGTGCTGGCTGAGATCCCCCGCGTTCGTGAGGACGCAGGCTATCCTCCGCTGGTCACCCCCACCAGCCAGATCGTCGGCACCCAGGCTGTCTTCAACGTCATCCTGGGCGAGCGCTACAAGATGGTCACCAAGGAGTTCAAGGGCCTCGTCCACGGCGACTACGGCAAGACTCCCGCTCCCATCAGCGCCGAGTTCACCAAGAAGATCCTGGGCGACGAGAAGCCCATCACCTGCCGCTTTGCCGACACCCTCGCTCCCGAGATGGACAAGCTGAAGGCTGAGGCTGCAAAGTGGGCGATTCAGGAAGAGGACGTCCTGACCTACGCCATGTTCCCGCAGGTCGCGCCCAAGTTCTTCGAGAAGCGCAACGCCAAGGCTCAGGGCGTGGACGCAGACCATGCAGATTTTGCAAACAAGTCTCACCCCGTCTGATAAAACAGCATAAGGCTTTTCAAAGCCCCCCGCAGAGATGCGGGGGGCTTTTTGCGCTCTTTCCACCGCGTGAAAGCCTCTCCCTTTGGGAGAGGTGGCTGCGAAGCAGACGGAGAGGGCAAGGATGCTGACGGAGATGTAAAAGCACAGCGATAGTATCGCTCTAACAAAGAATCTGCTTATCGCCGCGCAGAAGCTCTTTTGTCCCGGGCTTGCCCTCTCAGTCTCACTTCGTTCGCCAGCTCTCCCAGAGGGAGAGCCTTTGGCATGTCGGTCAGGTCTATGCTGGACGAGCAAAGCACGATGTCTCGGGAACAGTAGTGCGCTGCTGCCAAGATTCACGGCAGCTTGACAAGGTGCGTTGTCCAGAAGCCGCTGGCCCCGTAAGCGAGGCCCGCGCTTTTGCGCCATATCGAGCCTCCGGCGTCCAGTAGGAAGTGGCCCGGCCTGCCAAAGCCTCTCCCTTTGGGAGAGGTGTCACCGAAGGTGACGGAGAGGGCAAGCCCG
>OOAF01000021.1_pt1 | contig 199689 bp, 203 predicted proteins | sample 1671251 | NCBI WGS metagenome assembly OOAF01 (sample SAMN06348137, study PRJEB24527) | human gut metagenome | biome: human gut; feature: ankylosing spondylitis patient; material: feces | host: Homo sapiens | place: China | collected 2015-10 | reverse complement strand
CAAAGCTGGTTGCCATTACATTGGGAGAACAGGGCGTTCTTATGGCAACAAAAAGTAGAAAAGAAATCATCAAAGCATTTCAGACACATGCGGTCGATACGACCGGAGCAGGGGATTCTTTCTGGGGAGGCGTATTATGCAGTATTCTTTCTATAAATAAGCCCGTAGAAAAGATGGAATGGGAAGAAATCAGAAAGTGTGCTGTTTTGGGAAATGCAGTTGCAGGATTGTGTGTGCAAAAGCGAGGTGGAATACCTGCGATTCCGACGAAAGAGGCAGTGTTTGAATTTATGCAGAAATAATGAGTGTATGTTGCAATACTGGTTTCTACAGCAGTTTGTGATGTGCTGTCATACCTTGTGAAGTAGTATCTGGAAAATTGAGGATTCCGGCTTGACTTAATTTAACATCTCAAATATAATAATTGCATACATCAGAAAACGTTCACTCTTCACCGGATGAGTGGTTAAAGCGTCTGGGAGCAAATCGTAGGTGCAGTAATTTACACTGTAAGATTTGTTTCCGGGCGCTTAGTTATTTTGGAGGATAGATGCAATATGAATAAGAAAAAAGAATTATTGGTACAGATTATGTGGGAGCTTGCGGGAAGCATCTTTTATGCAATAGGTATATATAATTTCGCCTTGCAGGCAGAGTTTCCTATGACAGGTTTTTCGGGTATTTCGATTATTTTATACCGGCTGTTTAATATTTCCATTGGTTTATCAACGGTCCTGCTTAATATTCCGGTTGCGATACTATGCTGCAAATTATTGGGCAGGAAATTTTTTGTCAGCTCAATACGATGCATGCTTTTGTCTTCTTTTATTGTTGACTATGTTGCGCCGTTATTTCCGGTGTATCAGGGCGACAGACTGCTTGCAGCATTGTGCACAGGTGTATTTTGCGGAATAGGCTATGCCATGATTTATACAAGAAATTCTTCAACAGGAGGAGCTGATTTTATCATCATGGCTGTAAAAGCATTGAGGCCTCATTTATCGATGGGAAACATCTCTTTTCTTACTGATGTCGGAATTATTCTGGTGGGAGGACTTTTGTTTCGGGATATTGACGGAATGATTTACGGCATGATAGTGAATATACTGTCTGCGGTTGTTATTGATAAAATGATATACGGTATGAATTCAGGCAAAGTAGCCTTTATAGTCACAAAAAACGGAAAGAGAATATGTGATGTGATTGATGAGTGCAGTCAGCGCGGAAGCACTATTCTTAAGGCACAGGGAGGTTACAAGCAGGACGATATTCAGGTGGTAATGTGTGCATGCAACAGTAAGGAAATGTACCAGGTGCGTAAATCCGTAAAAGATGCAGACCCGGACTCTTTTATTGTGGTTGTTGAGTCTCATGAGGTGCACGGAGAGGGCTTTAAAATGACAAATATTGGAGAAGCAGAGAACTGAAACATACCTGAAACAAATATAGTGTGAAGATTGTATTTTAGCCTGAAAAAAGCTATACTAATATAGTGATGTAGCGGTTTTATGGCTGAAATTATATATTTGGGAGGTAATTACATGTTAGAAAACTGGATTAAACCACAAATTCCGGAGGAGGAAGAGCTGGATGAGCGCCTGCATGCAGCACGCTCTAAGCTGTCTGTGCTTCAGATGCAGATTAAGGAGCATGGACTGCCTGTACTTGTGCTGTTTGAGGGCTGGGGTACTGCAGGAAAGGGCAGTGTGCTCGGTAAGGTAATCAAGAATATTGATCCGCGATTTTTCAAGGTCGCAACCATGGACGAGCCGACAGAGGAGGAAAGACGCAAGCCTTTTTTATATCGGTATTTTGTAAAGATTCCGGCAAACGGGAAGCTTGAGTTTCTTGATTCGGGCTGGATGGATGAGGTAGTAAAGGATGTACTGCACGACAAGATAGGAGAGAAGGAGTACAAGAAGAAAATTGAAAGCGTGAAGCGCTTCGAGCGACAGCTGACTGACAATGGTTATCTTGTTATGAAATTTTTCTTCCAAATCAGCCGGAAGGAACAAAAAAAGCGTATTGAGGTATTAAAGGAGAATAAGGATACCAGATGGCGTGTCAGTGGAGATGAAGACTGGCAGAATAAGCATTATGACAAGTGTATGCATGTGTTTGACAGATATCTGAATGATACAAATTCGCCTGCAGATCCTTGGTATATAGTTGATGCAAAGAATAGAAAATGGGCTGAGCTTCAGGTGCTGGAGACGCTGGTTAGTGGAATAGAGACAGCACTTAAAAACAGTAATCTTGCTGTGCCGCTGTTACAGAATGTGTTTGCGCTTGAGAAGATTCCAAAGCTTTCTGAGATATCACTTGACAAGGAACTATCTGAGGAAGAATACAAAAAGGAGCTCAAAAATCTGCAGTCTAAGCTTAGCGAGCTGCATAACAGGCTATACAGGCGAAAGATTCCTGTTGTCATAGCATATGAGGGCTGGGATGCAGCAGGAAAGGGCGGAAATATAAAGAGAATCACAGAGGCGCTGGATCCGAGAGGCTTTGAGGTGCATCCGATTGCAAGTCCGCTGCCAAACGAGAAAGCCAGACACTATCTGTGGAGATTTTGGAATCGTCTTCCTAAGACCGGGCATATAGCTATTTTTGACAGGACATGGTATGGCAGGGTTATGGTAGAAAGACTAGAGGGCTTTTGCAGCGAGAATGAATGGCAGCGTGCCTACAATGAGATTAATGAATTTGAAAAGGAGCTGTCAGACTGGGGTGCTGTCATCATAAAGTTCTGGGTGCAGATTGATAAGGATACACAGCTGGCTCGATTTGAGGAACGCCAGAATACTCCGGAAAAGCAATGGAAGATTACCGATGAGGACTGGAGAAACAGAGAAAAATGGGATCTGTATGAGACTGCTGTAAATGAGATGCTAAAGAAAACCAATACCACTTACGCACCATGGCATGTGCTTGAGTCAAACGACAAGAAATATGCGAGAATCAAGGCTCTTAAGATTGTGATTGATGCGATTGAAGCTGCTTTGGATAATAAAACAGATAAAAAGTAAAAACAGATGTATATAAACAGAGATATGTAAAAAGAAGCCGGAATAAATCCGGCTTCTTTTAAAGTGTTGGTAAATTAATTTGGGTACAAAAAATGCGCCTCCAGGGGCTCGAACCCTGCACACCCTGATTAAGAGTCAGGTGCTCTACCAAATGAGCTAGAAGCGCAAACATCTGTGTGAATATCTGTGTCACACGGACAAATGATATTATACACAGGGTTTTACAAAAATGCAAGTACTTTTTTTGAAAAATTTAAAAAATTATAAAAAAGACTTTAAAACACTAAGTACTCCGTTTTCCCAGTAAGGCGCACAGGTGTGTTTTGCGGCTGCGATAACTTCCTGGCGGGCATTTGAGACGGCGTAGCTTATACCGGCATTTTGAAGCATCTCAATATCATTCAGATTGTCACCGAAACAGCATACTTCGTCCGCAAGCAGGTCGAATCTGTCTATGAGGTATGAGAGTGCAGTCCATTTGCTGACACCCTTTGCGTTGCAGTCTACCCATTCCTTGCCGGCGGCTGCCAGGTGAGCTTTTTTATTCCATGCCGGAATGAAAACCGGTGTACACAGCTCTTCGCATTTGTCGGGATGAAAGACAGTGAATTTGATGATGTCATTTCTGTCAAGCCTTGTGATGTCATCAACCTCACGCATCTCAAAGCCGTATGAATCACGAAGCAGGTGAAAGACCGGGCTGCCACCATCCTCTGCAAAGCAGAAATCAGGAGTAGCAGCAAAGTAATCGCATGCAGGCAGCTCATCGCGGACCATCCGGCACATGCCCTTCCATATATCTTCGTCCATAGGATAGGTTTTCAGGATTTCCTTTGGAGTGCGCACGACTGTTCCTCCGTCTGTTATATACAAAAGCTTGTGCTTTATCGGAGCAAACAGCTTAAATTCGCTTGAAAACTGTCTGCCGGAACAGACTACAAATATTATTCCTTTGTCTATGAGCCTGTCGATGACAGACATGTACTCAGGATCTATGAGCAGTGAGCCGTCCTTTACAAGTGTTCCGTCTATATCTGTTGCTATTAGTTTTATCATTATTTATCTCCCCAGGGCGTATATCTTTTGAATATTCAACTATATCATTATAAGAAATTATAATCTCATATGCAAGGGACTTATAGTGTATTTATTACTGTTTGTGAAAGAAAAAACAGAACAAAAAAACAGAATATATTGAAAGTTTCCTGCTCATATTGTATCATAGTAATACTGGCTTCATCTTCAATGCGTTGAAGCAATGAAAACTAAGGGGACGATATTTACTATGATAGTAGCACTTATTGAAAAAGTTTATTCTTTCTTGTGGGGAGATCTGATACACATTCCACTGCCCGGCGGTGGGAGCGTGGGAATCTCACTGCTCATAATTCTTTTGATTCCGACAGGAATTTATTTCACTGTAAGGACAAGACTTTTACCAATCAGAATGTTTCCGGACATGATAAAGGCGCTGACAGGTAAAAAGGAAAATAAGGATAGCCTGTCCACGTTCCAGACACTCATTGTCTCTACGGCGACGAGAGTGGGCATGGGTAATCTGGTTGGTGTTGTGGCTGCCATATCAGTGGGAGGCGCAGGTGCGGTTTTCTGGATGTGGATAACAGCCATTATAGGTTCATCCACGGCTTTTGTGGAGGCTACACTGGCACAGCTTCACAAGGAGCCGGATCCATTGTACTCAGGCTATCGTGGAGGTCCGGCGTATTACATACACCACTACTTTGAGGATAAATCAGGCAAAAAGAAAAAACATGTTATTATAGCTGTTTTGTTTGCTATATCCGGACTAATCTGCTGGTGTGGCATAAGTCAGGTGATCAGCAATTCTGTCACATCATCCTTTGAAAATGCATTTGGTGTACCACCTATTTATACTACAATAATCCTGGTGGCAGTGGCTGCTGTAATAGTGCTTAGGAAAAATGCTACGGTAAAGGTGCTTGACATAGTTGTTCCTATCATGGCGGTGTGCTATTTTGCCATAACCATTTTTATCATAATTAAAAATATAGGCATGATGCCATCGGTTTTTTCAAGGATATTTGAGGAAGCCTTCGGTATCAGGCAGGTGGCTGCGGGAGGCTTTGGAGCGGTGCTCATGAATGGTGTAAAGAGAGGTCTTTTTTCAAATGAGGCAGGCTCGGGCTCAGCTCCATGCGCTGCAGCGGCGGCAGAGTGCGATACTCCTGTAAAGGCAGGACTGACGCAGGCGCTCGGTGTATTTATAGATACGATAGTGATTTGCAGCTGTACGGCAATGATCATGCTCACTGCACCGGAGAATATAGTGGCAGGGAAAGAGGGCATGGATTTATTACAGTCAGCTATGAGGTATCATCTTGGAGATTTTGGAGTTATTTTTATAGCAGTCACATTGTTTTTATTCAGCTTTTCCACCTTCCTTGGTATACTTTTTTATGCAAGGAGTAATGTTGCGTACCTGTTTGGGGATAACTGGATTTCACAGACCATGTACAAGGTGCTGGCTCTTGTTATGCTGTTTGTAGGCGGTATCGCGGCATACACATTTGTCTGGGATCTCGGAGATGTAGGAATCGGCCTTATGACTATATTCAATACAGGTATTCTCTATCTGATGGGTGGACAGGCAATAAAGGAGCTGCGAGTCTTTGAGGAGAGTAATAAAGCACAAAGCAATAGTCAATGCTCACAGCAGGGGGATAACGTAACGCAATAACAATAGGAGATATATAAATATGAAAAGAGAATCATTTAAATCACGTCTGGGATTTATACTGGTAAGTGCAGGATGCGCTATAGGCATAGGCAATGTATGGCGTTTTCCGTATGTGACAGGTCAAAACGGTGGCGGTATTTTTGTACTGTTTTACCTTATATTTCTGGTATGCATGGGACTTCCGGTGCTTACGATGGAGCTTGCTGTAGGCCGAGCCAGCAGAAAAAGTGCTGTGATGAGCTACAAGGCTCTTGAGAAAGAGGGCAGTAAATGGCATATTCACGGATGGATAGCCATGCTTGGCTGCTACATGCTCATGATGTATTACACAACAGTCTCAGGCTGGATGGTTGCGTATTTCTTTAAATTCCTAAAGGGAGATTTTACATCAGGCATGAATACTGATGACACGGCAGCTGCATTTGGAAACATGCTTGCAGACCCCAAGCAGATGGCTTTCTGGATGATAGTTACGGTTGTGCTTGGCTTTTTGGTGTGCAGCCGTGGTCTGCAGAATGGGCTCGAGAAAATCAGTAAATTTATGATGAGTGCTCTGCTCTTGCTTATCATTGTCCTTGCGGTGCACAGTATCACACTTTCAGGGGCTTTGGAAGGAGTGAAATTCTATCTTGTTCCAAATCTGGATGCGGTCTCTGAAATTGGAATAAAGAATGTAATAACAGCAGCCATGAATCAGGCGTTTTTTACGCTGAGTCTGGGTGTGGCCGCAATGGAGATATTCGGCAGCTATATGGGAAAGGATTGCACTCTTGCAGGTGAGGGTGCCAAAATATGTGCTCTTGATACATTTGTGGCTATAATGTCAGGCCTTATCATTTTCCCGGCTTGCTTCAGCTATGGGGTGGAGGTAGACGCAGGACCAAGCCTTATCTTTATCACTTTGCCAAATGTGTTTGTAAATATGCAGGGAGGCCGCATATGGGGCTGTCTTTTCTTCTTGTTTATGACCTTTGCCAGCTTTTCAACCGTTATTGCGGTATTTGAGAATATCATGTCGTTTGCCATTGATATGTTTGGCTGGTCCAGAAACAAGGCTGCGCTAATAAATGGTGTGATAATACTTATTGCAAGTATGCCTTGTGTACTTGGATACAATGTGTGGAGCAATCTGCACCTCATAGGAGGCAGGGATGTGCTTGACAGCGAGGACTTTATGGTAAGCAATCTGCTTCTCCCGATTGGCTCACTGGTTTATCTGCTTTTTTGTGTGACAAAGTGGGGCTGGGGCTTTGATAAGTATATAGATGAGGCAAATACAGGATCAGGACTTAAGATTTCAAGGAAGCTTAAGCCGTATTTTCAGTTCATACTGCCGCTTTTAATTTTGTTTATTTTTATCCAGGGATTGATATAGTTACGTATTTTTTGGAAATCAGACAGGAGAGTGTAAAATATGTTAGATCAGAATACCTTTATAGAGACAGTGCAGAGCGTGGCCGAGATTATCAGGACATCAGCGGAGCCTATTGGCAGAGATGAAATCATGTCTTATTTTAAGGATATGGAGCTTAATAAGGCGCAGGAGGATATGGTATTTGAATTTCTCATCACACCACATGAGCAGGAGAATGAGAGTGCAGGTGATTATGAGGATGAATCACAGGACGAATTACATGGGGATGAATCGTCTGAAAATGCTGCATTAAACAATGTAATATACTCAGAAGGAGATTCGATGGATGCCATAGCAGGTGGAAAGAATAATAAGGCCAAGCAGGATAATGAAGCTGAGCCTGACATAGATGAGGATAGCCTTATCCCGGATTCACCTATGTTTAGGATGTATCTTGAGGAGCTTGAAGAGATACCTGATTACACAAAGGCCGAGCAGGACGATATGTACAAAAAGCTGCTCGCAGGTGATGAGAGTGTGATACACACTATATCAAATTTCTGGCTCAAAAGTGTGCTTGCCATGGCAAAGAAGCTTGCCGTTACATCAGAGGGCTTTGAGGACGTAGTACAGGAGGGAAACATGGGACTTTTCATGTGCCTTACTGAGCTCTGCGGCTGCGGGGATGAGATAGATGTGGAAAAAGAGCTTTTGGATGCTATAGAGGAGTCTATGAAAGAGTGTATCAGGGAGCAGACCGGTGAGGATGAGAGCGAGAATACTGTGGTAGGAAAGGTTTCATTGGTAAACCGTGCAGTGGAGAAACTAAAATCCGATAAGGGTTTCGAGCCGAGCCTTAGTGAGCTTTCAGGCTACACCGGCGTGGATGAGGAGGAGCTTGAAAAGCTTCTGGAGCTTATCAAAAAGGCTGATGTGGAGAAAAATAAACAGGACAGTAAATAATCTGTGGCATTTGTAGATTTGTGTCATATATTAAACCATACCTGAATATATGAAAGGATGGAAAATATATGGCACGATTTACTAATCAGGCACAGCTTCGTTATGGCAACAATGTAGCCAATTCAAATATAGCAGTCGGAGAAATACTGGAGGTGCTTTCTGCTACGAAAACAGCAGTCAAAAACACCTACAATCAAAACGATACAATAACCTATGTGGTGAGTATCGTAAACTCCGGAAATACCGCGATAAACGGTCTGACACTTTCTGACAATCTAGGTGCTTATACCTTTAACACCAACACTCTTGTACCATTAACCTATGTGAATAACACCGCAAAATACTATACAAACGGCACACTCCAGGCAGCGCCTGCAGTAACCCAGGGACCGCCTCTTAGCATCACAGGCATAAGTGTACCGGCAGGTGGCAATGCAACTGTCATCTATGAGGCAGCGTTAAATGAGTATGCTCCTCTTGGCATAGAGGCTGCAGTCACAAACACTGCTACAGTTAGTGGCACCGGAATCACTCCGGTCACAGCAGCAGAGACAGTAAATGCCGAGGCTGCGCCAAATCTTGCAATTACTAAGTCAGTAAGCCCTGTTCCTGTGACGGAAAACGGTACACTGACCTATACCTTCAGGATTCAAAACTACGGAAGCGTTGCGGCAACCAATACCACAGGCGTGGTTATAACAGACACATTTGCTCCGGTTTTGAACAATCTTACAGCCGCATTAAACGGCACAGCCTGGACTGCAGCTACAGATTACACTTACAATGAGACGACAGGCACATTTTCGAGCACGGCAGGTGCAATCACTGTTCCGGCTGCAACCTATACACAGGATAGCACAACAGGAGCGTGGGTTGTCACACCGGGTGAGAGCACACTTGTCATCACCGGAACAGTGTAGCAGCAGAGATGATTAATTTTAAGAATTGTTTAATTTAAGTGATAAAAGTTGAAATATTGATACTAAATATGTAAAATATATATAGCTATTTATGAATAAGATGATGAAGATGATCATCGGCAGTTTAAAATGATTAACCGGGGGATAAGACAAATGAATAATGCACAGTTAGTGATAGACGAAGTAAAAAAGGCAGTAAAGGGCAAGGATGATTGTATCATCAAGGCATTTGCTGCCTTTTTGGCAGGTGGACATATACTGCTTGAGGATGTGCCGGGAGTGGGAAAGACTACGCTTGCAGTAGCTTTTTCAAGGGCTATGGCGCTTGTGAATCACAGAGTACAGTTCACTCCGGATGTGCTGCCTGCTGATATACTTGGCTTTTCGATGTATCAGAAGCAGACCGGAGAGTTTGTGTACCGCGAGGGTGCCGTGATGTGTAATCTGTTTCTGGCAGATGAGATTAACAGAACAAGTCCCAAAACACAGTCTGCGCTCTTGGAGGTTATGGAGGAAGGAAATGTCACTGTGGATGGAATAAGCAGGAAGGTCCCGGAGCCGTTTATAGTGATGGCCACTCAAAATCCAAAGGGCAGCGCCGGTACACAGCTGTTGCCGGAGTCACAGCTTGACAGGTTTATGATATGTATGAGCATGGGATATCCTTCACATGATGCAGAGGTGGATATCGCAAAGGGCAAAAGTGTGAAGGCTGATGAGTATACGATAAAGCCTGTTATGAATGCACAGGGACTTGTTGAGATGCAGGGAGAGGTTGAGCAGGTGTTTATACATGACAGTATTTATTCGTACATTGTGGATTTGGTTGATGCGACAAGGACAAGTCCGTACATTGAGCTTGGAGTGAGTCCGAGAGGTACGATTGCGTGTGTTAGGATGGCAAAGGCATATGCGTATCTGAGTGGGCGAAGCTATGTCATACCATCTGATGTGGTTTCTGTATTTGCGGATGTGACAAAGCACAGAATCGTGCTAAATACCAAGGCGAGAGTATCACACGTATCAGAGCTTTCAGTGATAGATGAGATACTAAAGGCTGTAAAACAGCCGACAACTTATGTGAAAAAGGCAGGTAATCGTGATTAGTTTTTTGATAGGAATAATTACTGCGGCAATAGTTTTTTATATGTCGATGATATACGGTAATGCTGCGCTGGCACTGCTTGGCTGCTTTATGTGTGTGTTTATGGTGCTGACATTTATAGCATTGCTTGTAAAGGCGCACCGGGCGGTGGCAGCTATAAACATTCCGATAGCTATCGCCACACAGGGCGAGAGTATCAGGGTGAGTCTTTCCTGCCGGCTGAAGGAGGCAGGCTTTTATGGTGTAAAATACCGTGTAACGGTGAAAAATAATTTATCCGGCGAAAAAAGTACAAAATGGCTGTCAGGAGGCAGTGATTTTTTGTACAGCGTGAACCTGTGCGGCAATTATGAATTTGAGCTTGTAAGGATAAAGCTATATGATTTTTCGAGGCTTTTTTATGTCACGAAAAGAGTTAAAAAATATGCAAATGTTGAGGTGATGCCGCAGATTGATGAGATTCCTGTGAGGATAACGGACAGAGTAAGAAATTTCTTTGGGGATTCTGATATCTATGATGATTTAAGACCGGGATATGATCCGTCGGAGCTGTTTGATGTCAGAGAGTTTCAAAATGGTGACAGGCTGCAGAGTGTGCACTGGAAGCTTTCTGCAAGGACTGATGAGCTGATGGTAAAGGAGAACAGCCTGCCAAAGGCATGTGCGGTGGCCATAGTAGCAGATTTAAGGGGAATAAAGAAGGGCAGACAGGCGGATGCTTTTATGAAGCTTCTTGTCTCACTTTCCTTTTCGCTTATGGATCAAAAATGCTCTCATTATGTGGCGTGGTATGATAACGCCATAAACGATATTGTGAGAGCCAGAGTGGATGACGAGGAGGGCTTTTACATATTTTTGAACAGTTTTCTTAAAATAAAGCCGGATACAAAAAATGATGCGCTTTTTTTGTATGAGGAAAAGTACCGGGCAGAAAAGCTTGTGTGTCTGCTTAGCGTGGACGGAAGACTTCAGATAAAAAGGGGAGAGGAGATAGTTGGCAGAGCGGATGAAAAAAACGAGATTGTCATTTAGGAAAAGCAGATGGCAGAGATCTGACGCAAATGAGATAAAGCCTGATTATAATAATGCATTTACAGTGCTTGGTGTCCTGCTTACTGAGCTTGCCAATGCAGCTGCCGCAGTACTTCTTACGGTGTGTGCAGTGTCTGTTGTGAATACGACCGTTTCACATGTGAGATGCCCATATTATGTGTATGTGTGGCTGTTTATTTTTTCGGTGATAAGCGGCTTTATAAACAGGCTTACATCGCTTGACACAAGAAAATGGGTGCGCCATGCGATAAATACGGGGCTGCTGCTTGTATTTCTGCTTGGAGTGTTTATTGCAAACTGGCAGGCTGCAGAGCATATAAAAGACGGCTTTTTGTATGTAAAGGGCAGGTATCTTGAGATAATAAATGTGTACTATGGCACTTCGTTTGTCTGTCCAAAGGGCGATAAAGCCTTTGCGGGGGCATTTGTTGGCTTTGTGTCGTTTATAGTTATGCTTTTGCTGGTGACACTGGCGGTTCAAATTAAAAGAAGACGCATGCTCACATTATTTCCAACGCTTATGCTTGCGGTACAGCTGTGCATAGGCAAAAGCCCAAGTGTCAGCGAGGTTGTTATGCTCACGCTGTGTACACTCTGGTGTCTTATCGCAGATGGCAACGCACGCACAGTGGCAGGATATGATGCAAATGGCAGTGCACAGGGCAATGAGGTTTTAAGGATAGCGTCGTCTTTTTTATATATGGCAGCAGTGTCAGCAATACTTTTCATATGTGTATTTACATTTAAACCTCTTGCTGATACGCTTGCCGATAAAAAGCCGCAGATGCTTGCCTTTCAAAAAGATTTGGAGGGCAGCGTAAAATCATTCTTCAGCGTGGGGATTGATTTACAGGATGGCACGGTTAGTAATCACTATCCAAGCTACAGTGAAAAAACAGTGATGACGGTAGAAGCAAAGTCAGGAGCGCCTTCTAATATTTATCTGAGAAGCTTCTACGGTGATACCTATGAGAATGGCAGATGGATTAAAAAGTCTGATTTTTCCGGGATGGAAAAAGAGTATCATGATGCTTCAAGGATGACAGCATGGCAGAATGCAATCGGATTAGCCACGCTGCTCGATGGCTATTATGATGATGAGACCAATCCGGCCACAGAAAAGTATACAATCACGATGGAGAAGCTTTCCACCAAATACGCCTATTTACCGTACTGTATAGACCCATACAGTATAGATGCCAAGGGTGATATAGATTTTGACGAAGACTTTTTTATCACAAAGGATAAAGGGACAAAGACTATCGAGGTGTCGGCGTGTCCCGGCTTTTTCGATGGTAGTCTGGAAACGTCCAGCCTTGAGCCCGAGCAGCCTCTTGAGGTCAACAATGATTTCTATGCGGCATACAATAATTATGTAATGGAAAACTATACTGCAAAGCAGGGTGGTGACGGGATTGTTGCGGAAGATGCAAAGTGGCTTCTTAGGACAGGACAGCTCACAAGCAATATGATGTACACAGGCTATATAAGAGAAAATGATGCCAACAGGATTGCGGCAGCACAGTTGGTGCAGCAGTTTCTGACATCGAAGAATTTTAAGTACAGCAAAAATCCTCCTTCCACAGGCGGTAAGGATGTAGTTGAAAATTTCCTCTCAAATAGCAGACAGGGCTTTTGTGTGCATTTTGCATCGGCTGGCACGATGATACTCAGACAGATGGGCGTTCCATGCCGTTATGTAAGCGGATATTGTGCAAAGGAGGACAGCTTCAAATCCGGTGAAAATGATGAGGATATATGTGAGGTGAAGGATTCGCAGTCGCATGCCTGGGTTGAAATATATCTGGATGATTTCGGATGGATTCCAGTGGAGATGACACCGGGATATTTTGAGTATGTGACAGGTGAGAATCCGTTTGACTATATTGGTGTCAACGGAAAGAAAACAAACACCGGTGCTGCTTATAATGATAGTGAGCATATGAATGATACTGCGGCAGATGAAGATAAACTGGATGAAGATGCAGCAAATGAAGATACAAAAAATACAGATGCAGAAAATGATGACACAGCAAAAGATGATACATCAAAAGCTGCAGCAAACAGTACATCAGGTGATGGCAGTGAGAAGGCTTATGGTTCACAGTCAGGTGCGGATAAACGTACAGATGCTCAGAACTCAAAAACGAGACCTCATATACCACCGGTGATTTTAAAAACCTCACTCTGTGTGATTTTTCTGACTGCACTTACAGCCATCATAGTTTATATCAAAAGGCGAAGAAATATTTTGTGGGAAGCAAGACTTGCAAAAAGGGTGAAAAAAGGCCGTTACAGCAGGGCAGCAATAATGATAAACAACCGCATCTACAAAGGACTGGGACATCCTTCAAAGAACAGGACAGATGAGCTTTATCTGGCTAACCTGAAGGAAAAATACTGCGGACCGGATTATTGCGGAATCCACTGGGACGAGTACATGCGCATCATACAAAAGGCTGTGTATTCATCAGAGGGCATCACAGAGGAAGAATGCTTTATGATAGTGGAAACATGGAGGCGTCTGGAGAAAAAAGACATTAGACATAATTCACAAAAAAACATGTATAAAAACAGCATGATTAACAAAAAATAAACTCGTAAGGAAAATTGTGTTGAAATAATAAGGCTTCTGTGATATAAACTTAAGCAGACGTGTTACTTTTAGGGAGGCATTTGTCGTACATAACTTTTAACAGGGTTAGTGTATGATAAGTGCCTCCTTTTTGTTGCTGGAGCAAAAAAGAATGATAGGTGCAAATCGGTACATACCCTGCATTTATAGGAGGAAAAGCTCATGAAAGACAAAATTTTTGGTGTCCTGCAGAGAGTAGGACGAAGCTTCATGCTTCCAATCGCAATCCTTCCGGTAGCAGGCTTGCTTTTAGGACTAGGAAGTTCATTCACCAACACCACAACAATTGAGACCTATGGTTTACAGTGGCTGCTCGGAGATAAGACTATACTCCATGCACTTCTTGTAATCATGAATGCGGTCGGAAGTGCCATATTCGATAACCTTCCGCTCATTTTTGCGGTCGGAGTAGCAATCGGAATGGCAAAGAAGGAAAAAGAGGTGTCAGCACTTTCAGCAGTCATAGCATACTTTGTTATGAATGTATCAATCAATGCGATGCTCAAGATTTCCGGAAAAATCCTTGCAGACGGAAGCATTGCAAAGGATGTGCTTGATGGAACCATCACATCAGTATGTGGTATCCAGTCGCTGCAGATGGGCGTGTTTGGCGGAATTATCGTAGGACTTGGAGTGGCAGCACTGCACAATCGTTTCTACAAGATTGAGCTGCCGAATGCATTGTCATTTTTCGGTGGAACAAGATTTGTGCCTATCATTTCAACAGTGGCATATCTTTTTGTAGGAATCTTAATGTATTTTATCTGGCCTACTGTGCAGAACGGAATCTATGCACTCGGCGGAGTGGTGACAGGAACAGGATATTTCGGAACACTTCTCTTTGGTATTATAAAGAGAGCTCTTATTCCATTCGGACTGCACCATGTATTTTACATGCCGTTCTGGCAGACAGCAGTCGGTGGAACGATGGAGGTTGCTGGACATATGGTTGAGGGTGGACAGAACATCTTCTTCGCACAGCTTGCTGACTCTGCAAACATCGCACATTTCAGTGCCGATGCCACAAGATATTTTTCGGGAGAGTTCATTTTCATGATTTTTGGTCTTCCGGGAGCAGCACTTGCAATGTATAAATGTGCAAAGCCGGAAAAGAAAAAACAGGCAGGAAGCCTTTTACTTTCTGCAACACTTGCATGTATGTTTACAGGAATCACAGAGCCTCTTGAGTTCTCATTCCTTTTCGTAGCACCGGCTCTCTTTGCAGTACAGGTAGTGCTCGCAGGAAGCGCATACATGATAGCACATATTTTAAACATCGCTGTAGGACTTACTTTCTCAGGAGGATTACTTGATTTCTTCCTGTTTGGTATATTGCAGGGAAATGAAAAGACAAGCTGGCTGCTCGTGATTCCGGTGGGAATAGTATATTTCTTACTGTATTACTTTATTTTCAGCTTCCTTATAAAGAAGTTTGATTTCAAGACTCCGGGCCGTGAGAATGACGATACAGAGACAAAGCTCTACACCAAGGCAGATGTAAATGAAAGAAAAACTGCCAAGGACGTAAAGAACTCTGACGAAAAAGCAGGGTCTGTAGCAGATGAGCTCTCACAGACTATATCACGAGGTCTCGGCGGCAAAGCCAATATCTCAGATGTGGACTGCTGTGCAACAAGGCTTCGTATCACAGTAATTGACCCAGAAAAGGTAAACGATGTGCTTCTTAAATCAACAGGAGCATCAGGAGTCGTGCACAAGGGACAGGGCGTACAGATTATCTATGGACCAAGAGTAACAGTGATAAAATCAGATCTGGAGGATTATCTTGCGAGCGTGACAGAGGAACACTTTGAGGATGATGCAGCAGAAAATAATACAGCAGGCGCAGATGAAGTGAAGAATGAAAATGCAGCTTCGGCCACTGATTCAAAAACAGAAGATTCAAGCACCGCTTCAGATAAAGCACAGGAAGCTGCTGACACCAAAGAACCGACAAGCACAGTTATCATCTCAAGCCCGATGACAGGAATAGCAGCAGACCTCTCAACAGCGCCGGACGAGGCCTTCGCCGACAAAATGATGGGTGACGGAGCAGTAGTCACACCTGAGGAGGGGGTAGTTGTAGCACCTGAGGATGGAACTGTTTTATTCGTTTTTGATACAAAGCATGCTTTGGGATTTACAACCGACTCAGGAATTGGTATGATAATCCATGTAGGAATCGATACAGTAAAGCTCGAGGGTAAAGGCTTTGACGTACAGGTTGAGGCAGGATGCCATGTTAATAAGGGCGATGTGCTCATGAAGCTTGACCTTGACTACTTAAAGGCGAACGCACCATCAGTTACCACTCCTGTCATCTGCACAGAGCTAAAAGATAATCAGAAAATCCGCCTCATCACAGACGGACCGATTAAGGCAGGAGAGCCTCTCTACGCAGTTGACACCTACGAGAAGTAATTCATACTTCATGATAATTGAATTGTCCGGTTATGTTAATAATAAATAGTTCGTATAAATTATCAGGAGTACATTAATAAATGTCAGGGGAATGATATGTACAGAATCACAAAGGTCTTAAATCACAATACAGTGCTTGCGGTAAAGGACAAGAGCGCAAGAGAATATCTTATAGTCGGAAAGGGTGTGGGTTTTGGAAAGAAAATTACACAGTCTGTCGAGCCAACGGAAGAGGATTCACTGTATGAGCTGACCCAGACAAGGGACAGAGGTCCGGCAAAGGATATAGTAAAATCCATCGAGCCGGAGTATCTGGAGATTGCAAACACACTGCTCGATAATGCAGAGCATGAGTTTGGTCATATAGACAGAAGCATATTGTTTCCTATGGCAGATCATATAGCATTTGCTGTAAAGCGTATGGAAAACAAAGAACAGATCAGCAATCCTTTAAACGATGACATCCGTGTGATGTTTTATAGGGAGTATAAGATAGCTGAGAATATACGCCATATACTAAAGGATAAAAAACAAATTGATATAATTGATGATGAGATCGGCTACATTACTCTTCATATTCATACATCCTTAAACAATTCAAAGGTATCGGATGCCATGGAGATGGCGGCAGCAGTTCGAAAATGCGCCACATTTATAGAGAAAAAGATTGGAAAGCACATAGATGTCACTACTATGGCCTACAACCGCCTCATGAACCATATCCGCCACATGGTATCAAGAGCCGCGACCGGAGAAAAATTAAAGGTTGATCTTAATCAGTTTATCGAGAAAAATTATCCGGAGTCATTCGCACTGGCAGGTGAGATATGTAAGGAGCTTGGAAAGGACTTAAATCATGAGTTTTTGGACAATGAGACAGGCTACCTTGCCATACATATCGAGCAGATTAAGTGCGATGAGATGATAAGTGAATAAAAAATGTGAAAACCTTCCTGCATATTAGGTTATGTGTGGGAAGGTTTTTTCGTGAAAAAGTACTGTGATGGAAGAAATGAATGGGGATTTGCGTAAGATTATAGGTAAAACGAATGGGGATTTGCGTAAAATATCAGTTTACACGAGTGGGGATTCGGGATATAATATTAACAAAGAGGTGACTTTTATATGGAAAGACATGTATTTAAACGTAAAATTTATAATGAAATACTTGAATGGAAAATCAACCGAAGCGACAAATATGCCCTTCTTGTGAAAGGTGCCAGGCGAACCGGCAAGTCGACGATTGTTGAAGAATTTGCTAAAAATGAATTTAAATCATATATCCTGATTGATTTTGCGCATACAAGCAAGGATATTATTGCTTTATTTGATGACACATATGAGCTTGATTTCTTCTTTTTACAGCTACAGCAGTTAACCGGTGTGAGATTATATGAAAATGAATCCGTTATAATATTTGATGAGGTCCAGCTTTTGCCAAAAGCAAGACAGGCAATCAAGTATCTTGTTGCTGATGGCCGATATAAATATATAGAAACAGGTTCATTGATTTCGATAAAAAAGAATACGATGGATATATTAATACCAAGTGAAGAGCATAAGATATCTATGTATCCTATGGATTTTGAAGAGTTTTTGTGGGCAATAGATGACGAAATCACAGCAGAGACGATTAAACTACTTTTAAAAAATAAAAAAGCAGCAGGAAATGCGATGCATAGAAATTTGATGCGTAAATTTAGATTGTATATGCTAATCGGAGGAATGCCTCAGGCTATTGAAGCTTATCTGGAACATAATAATCTTCAGATTGTGGATGAAACGAAAAGGGAGATTGTTGAGTTATATGAAGAGGATTTTACAAAAATAGATGGAACCGGACTGGCAGGAGATATATATGATGCAATTCCGGCAAGTCTTAGTAAAAATGCATCAAGATATGTGTTGTCAAAAGCGAGAGAAGGGGTACGTGCAAAACAAGTGAGAGATATATTACCTGATATACTCAGCTCATATACTGTAAATATTGCATATCATGCAAACAACCCCGGGGTTGGAATGTCTCTGGAAAAGGATATAGACAGATACAAGCTATTTACATCAGATGTTGGACTGTTTATTACGCTTGCATTTAAGGATAAAAAATATACGGATAATATAATCTATAATAAGCTGTTGTCAGACAAGCTGGAAGCAAACCTGGGATATGTTTATGAAAATGCGGTAGCACAGATGTTGACAGCAAAAGGAAACAATCTGTTTTATTACACAATGAAAAGTGAAACTTCAAATCATTTGTACGAGATAGATTTCCTGCTATCAAATGGAACTAAAATTAATCCTATTGAAGTGAAATCCGGAAATTACAGAGAGCATAAATCATTGGATGCATTTTGTGAGAAATTTAGCAGCCGAATCAGAGAAAAATATGTTGTTCATACAAAAGACTATAAATGGGAGAATGGGATAAATTATCTGCCTGTGTATATGATACCATTTATTGAAGGAGAATAAAGGATTTGCTTTAGCTGAAAGTGTTGATAAAATCGTACGAAATACGTAAAATAATGGTACGAAGAAAGGAAGTAGCAAAATCATTGTTTGGAATATTGCCAAAGGAGGCAGATATAGAAGTTGCAAAAGCAGAAAGGCTTGGTGAAAAATAGATGCGGTTGTTGAAAAGCTTGATGATGAGTATGTTAAAATTATGTACAAATCTTCCTTAATGTGGTACACTATATAGTTGTATCAACAAACATCCGATACACAAAATACATATGAAATCAATTTAAAGGAGATATATATACCATGAAACTCGGAATCGTCGGACTTCCGAACGTCGGAAAGTCTACATTATTCAACTCACTCACAAAGGCAGGAGCGCTTTCAGCAAACTATCCTTTTGCTACAATCGACCCAAACGTAGGTATTGTTTCAGTGCCTGACGAGAGAATCGTAAAGCTCGGAGAGCTCTATCACACAAAGAAGGTTACACCTGCAACAATCGAATTTGTTGATATCGCAGGTCTTGTGAAGGGAGCCAGTAAGGGTGAGGGACTTGGAAACCAGTTCCTTGCAAATATCCGTGAGGTAGATGCAATCGTACACGTAGTGCGCTGCTTTGAGGATACAAACATTATCCATGTAGATGGCTCTGTAGATCCTGCAAGAGATATCGAGACAATCAATCTTGAGCTTATTTTCTCGGATGTTGAGATTCTCGACAGGCGAATTGCAAAAATTGCAAAGCAGGCAAGAATGGACAAGACACTTGCAAAGGAGCTTGAGCTTGTTGAGGCAGTAAAGGCTCATCTTGAGGACGGAAAGATGGCCAGAACCTTTGAAGTGCCTGATGATGAGGATGCACAGCTTTGGTTCAAGGGATATAATCTCCTTACAGCAAAGCCTACCATCTACGCAGCAAACGTATCAGAGGATGACCTCGCAGATGACGGCGCAAGCAATCCGCATGTTGCAAAGGTAAGAGAAATGGCAAAGGAAGAGGGCGCAGAGGTATTTGTTATCTGTGCACAGATTGAGCAGGAGCTTGCAGATCTCGATGAGGACGAAAAGAAGGAGTACCTTGAGGATTTAGGTGTTGAGTCAAGCGGTCTCGATAAGCTTGTAGCAGCCAGCTATTCACTTCTAGGACTTATTTCCTTCCTCACAGCAGGAGAGGATGAGTGCCGTGCATGGACTATAAAGAAAGGTACAAAGGCACCACAGGCAGCCGGCAAGATACATACTGATTTCGAGCGTGGCTTCATCAAGGCGGAGGTAGTCAACTATCAGGATCTTCTCGACAACGGAAGCCTTGCAGCCGCAAGAGAAAAGGGAATTGTAGGCATGGAAGGAAAAGAGTACGTTGTTAAGGACGGAGATGTAATTCTTTTCAGATTTAATGTATAATTTTATGAATAAAACGCTTTTATAAGCACAAAATCAAAAAGAAACGCATAAGATAGACCAAGGGAGGTCTGTTTTATGCGTTTTCTGGATTTATGCGAAAAAGAGGTTGTGAGCGTGGAGGAGGGCAGGTTCATCGGACACGTACGGGATTTGGAGTTTGATCCGGTCTGTGGCAAAATCTGTGCGATTATCGTGCCGGGACCGGGAAAATATATGGGAATATTTTGCAGGGATTATGAATATTGTATTCCATGGGTTAAGATTGTGAAGATTGGACCCGATATAATATTGGTAAATATATGTGAGTCTGATATGCGGCGCAAGCTGTTATGATTTTATAAATACAAAAAAATTATAAAAAAGTCAAAATCAGTACAAAACATATTGACAACGAAAATTAGTATATATATACTAAAATATGTATAGGTCTTTTTAAATACAGATGATGATTTGAAGTATTATAATGAGAAACAAAGATATTTTGCTTCTTCATACTATATGATACCTACGGAGGGTACAGCATGAAGTGTCCATTTTGCAGTAGTGACAACACAAGGGTAATAGACTCAAGACCGGCTGATGACAACAGCTCTATCAGGCGCAGAAGGCTGTGCGATGATTGCGGTAAGCGTTTCACTACATATGAGAAGGTGGAGACAATCCCGCTCATCGTTATAAAAAAGGATAACAACAGAGAGCAGTATGACCGCTCCAAGATTGAAAAGGGCGTGCTTCTTGCATGTCACAAGAGACCGATTTCAGCAGATACAATCTCAAAGCTTGTAGATGAGGTCGAGATAGAAATCTTTGCCAGAGAGGAAAAGGAAATCCCTACATCACTCATCGGAGAGCTGATTATGGACAGATTAAAGGACCTTGATGCGGTAGCATATGTGAGGTTTGCGTCGGTTTACAGAGAGTTTAAGGATGTCAATACATTTATGACAGAGCTTAAAAAGATGCTTGACACCAAATAGTGTTTAGGCAGCAGGATTTATTTAAAACATGATGGGAAGGTGCGTATGAACATTTCCGGTATTCGCCCGAGCGAAGGCTTTTATTCATACAATTCCATAAGGGTAAACGAGCTTAGAAACAGCCAGATTATGAGTTCGAAGCAGGCAGTGGATGACACAGCTTCACAGCAATCCATTGCTGATGATACGGCTGATCATGAGGCTGCAAGGGCAAGGCAGAGCTTTACCTCGCTTGATTATGCAAATACATATGATTCCAATGCGAGCTATGAGCTTAAGGGTGCTGACAGTGATATCAGCACACTTGATGTCGCAAAGGCTGTATCCGATTTAGACAAGGATAAGGTATTGCAGCAGTATCAGCGTTTTGTTGGCAGTGCGGATGTCACCGTTATGCAGCAGGCAGCCTTGAATGAACAGATTAACAGGGAGACAGAGAATTTTATACTATGAGTTTTTTATACCCGGGAGAGTACATTGACTCGACATACAGCATAGATTTTGATAAATTATATAAGGAGGGCTACAGGGGCATTATTTTTGATATCGACAACACCCTTGTGACTCATGGTTCGCCTGCTGATGAGCGGGCGATTGCTTTGTTTAAGCACCTTAAGGAGCTTGGTTTTTCGTGCCTTGTGCTCTCAAACAACAAGGAGCCGCGTGTGAAGAGCTTTGCTAAGCAGGTTGGGATAAAGTATATCTACAAGGCAGGAAAGCCCAAGCCATCAGGCTATCGTACAGCAATGGAGAGGCTTGGCACAGATACGAAAAACACTCTTTTTGTGGGAGATCAGATATTTACGGATATCATCGGAGCTAATCTTACGGGCATCAGATCAATACTTGTAGCACCTATTGACCCACATGAGGAGATACAGATTGTGCTTAAGCGCTTTATTGAAAAGCCTGTAATTGCATGCTACAAGAAGCATTTAAAGAAAGTAAATAAATAATTTTTAACTATAAATTTAAATTTTTTGGAGGCAGATATATTATGAAGATTGCAATCGGAAACGATCACGCAGCAGTTGAGCTAAAAAAAACAATAATGGAGTACGTTGAGAGCATGGGTCACGAGGTGACCAACTTCGGCACAGATTCAAGTGAGAGCTGCAATTACCCGGAGTATGGTGAGAAGGTGGCTAATGCAGTGGCGTCAGGCGAGTTTGACTGCGGAATACTGATATGCGGTACCGGTGTGGGTATCTCAATAGCAGCCAATAAGGTCAACGGAATCCGTGCGGCAGTTTGCTCAGACACAGCCACAGCACGCCTTGTAAAACAGCACAACAATGCCAATATCATAGCCTTTGGTGAGAGGATTGTAGGTGTTGAGCTTGCAAAGGATATCGTAAAGGCTTATCTGACAGCCGAGTTTGAGGGCGGCAGACACGCAAAGAGAATAGCTATGATATCGGATATCGAGGCTAGAAACTAATATAAAACCAATACAAATTCATGCAATAGAAAATAAATACTTGAAATGTATTGCTTTTTATTGTAAAATGGACGAATGAGAGAGCTTAGGCTCGCACGATTTAAGGAGGAAGTAACTAATGATTTCAGCAGGAGATTTCAGAAACGGTGTTACTATCGAGTTCGAGGGAAACATCTATCAGATTATCGAATTTCAGCATGTTAAACCAGGAAAAGGTGCAGCATTTGTACGTACAAAGTTAAAGAATATCATCAGTGGTGGTGTTGTTGAGAAGACATTCCGTCCAACAGAGAAATGCCCTACAGCACACATTGACCGTAAGGATATGCAGTATCTTTATGCAGATGATGATTTCTATCATTTCATGGATGTTGAGACATATGACCAGATTGACTTACCAAAGGATGAGGTTGGCGATGCTCTCAAGTTTGTAAAAGAGAACGAGATGTGTAAGGTTTGTTCACACAAGGGCAATGTATTTGCAGTTGAGCCACCACTTTTCGTTGAGCTTACTGTTACAGAGACAGAGCCTGGCTTCAAGGGTGATACAGCAACAGGTGCTACAAAGCCTGCTACAGTTGAGACAGGTGCTACAGTTTATGTACCACTTTTTGTTGAGACAGATGATGTTATCAAGATTGATACAAGAACAGGTGAGTACCTTTCACGTGTATAATCTGTAATTTTATGAGTCTGCACATATTCCGGTATGCCTGGAGTATGTGCAGGCTTTTTTTATTTGTGTGCTGTGTGGCAGGTGAGAATCCCGACAGCAAGTGTCATAAACACATGCGACACAAGCATAGCCCACAGATATGCATCTATCCCATAGTGGGGTACGAGAAGCATAATCATAAGAATTCTTATCGCACAGGTGAGCAGATTGACAAAGAGCACCTGCTTTGCTTTACCCAGACCGTGCAGTATGCTGCAGAGCATTCCGCTTATGTGCATCAGTGGGCACAGAAAACACAGTCTTCTAAGGAAATATCCACAAAGCTTCGATGAAAAAAGAAAATCCCCTATAAAATCCGACAGCAGATAGAATATGCATGTAAAGATAAGACCAAAGCATAGTCCGAATAAGGCACAGGAGTTTATGGTTTTTGTGATTTTTGTATCCTTTCCGGCGGCATTTGCTTCAGAAACAGATGGCAGAAGCATCACGCAGGCACAGCTGCAAAGCACACCGGGGAATAAAAGCACAGGAAGGGTGAGTCCGGAAATGGTTCCGAATATGTCAAGGGCCAATGCCGGTGATAGTCCGTAGAGCTTAAGAGTTCTCGGGATAAGCACATTTTCGACGGAGGATGAAAAGCTTGTCAATATGTAGTTTAGTGATAAAGGGATGAAAAGCGCAGCCATGCCATAGGCTGTTGTTTTCAGGCTTTTGACGGATATTTTAAAGTATGAGAAATCTTTTTTTATTGTGATAACGGAAAAGACGGTTGCGCTCGCTTCGCCTGCCACGATACCGTATATAGAGTATACAGGCTTAAAGCAGCTGCCACCGTCAGATAGTATTGAGTATATCAGATAGCAGGTGCCAATGCGTGCGGTCTGCTCAATTAATTGAGTGGCAGCTGGAACGGCTGCTTTTTTCAATCCATAATAGTATCCGTTTATGCAGGAATGGATAGCAGCGGGCAGAATGGAAAAGGACAGCGCCTTGACAAGCTCTGTGCAGCGTGACTCACTTAAAATACAAATGCTTATGTAGTTGGCATTGGAATACATAATAATTGTGAGTAAAAGAGCAATGGTGGCTGACATAATTATTGCGCAAATGAGTATAATCTGCCTGTTTTGAGGCTTTTCGGCAACAAGTTTTGATGTGGCAGTCTGAAAGCCGTTGCAGCAGAGTGACATGCATACGGACATGAGTGGAATCACAAGCTGATAGAGTCCAAGACCTGTTGAGCCCATGACGTTATTAAGAAATATGCGAAAGAAAAAACCCATAAACCGACTGGTTGTACCGGCAAGTGTCAGGAAAATAGTTCCGGTCACAAGTGGGTTGGATAAATATTTTTTTACAATCAAAAAATCACCTGTCATATGTTGTCTTAGAAGTATATGTGCTTCTTTGGATATATATGACAGGTGATTATTTATTGTGTGTTAAACAGCTATTTTGCGCTAAACAACTATTATACTCTTATATGACCGGTATCGTTATATTAAATTTGTGAGATTAACCCATAAAGTGGCGGATAGCCTTGGCTACGCCGTCATTTTCGTTTGTGTCGGTGACGTAATCAGCCTGTGCCTTAAGCTCATCGGTTGCATTTCCCATGGCCACGCCGATGTGTGCGGCTTTTACGATAGCCATGTCGTTTTCGGTGTCACCGACAGCCATTGTCTCATCAGCTGCTATATTCAGGATTTGAGCCAGCTTATGAAGTGCCACACCTTTGTCAACGCCTGCTTTTGTGAATTCCAGATTACCGTAGCCACCGCTTACGAGCGTGATTTCAGGGATTTTTTTCAGATGCTCAAATACTTCGTCGCGGCAGTAGTAGTTATCATCTACATCCTTTGGGAAATTGATGGTCATTTTCTGCATATGGTAATTGTTTTCGCGCATCATTTCAGTGATATCGTTCACACGTTTTCTGGTTGTCATGATGTATTCCTTTATAGAAGGAGGCATTTTGAGATCCTTTGCATCCTCGAGACACTTGTATGGAGAATAGCCACAGCCGTTTATGAAGGCATCCATATGAACGCGCTTTGTCATCAGGTAATCGATTATTGAAAACGCTGTCTCATCAGAAAGGCAGTTTTCGTAAAGACATTTTTTGGTGTCAATCTCGTAGATTGCACTTCCGTTTGCAGTGATAGCGTAGAGGATGCCGGTGTCCTTAATTGCCTCAAACGGCAGCCCTCCGAATGGACGGCCGGTGGAGATGACCACATTTATTCCGGCAGCAGTTGCCTCTTTTATAGCTTTTATATTTTCCTGGGATATCTGACTTTTGTTGTTGAAAAGTGTTCCGTCAAGATCTAAAGCGATAAGTTTCATAAGAAATCCTTTCTTTTGTTTGAAAAATATAGTGTTTTAGTATATTATGGTGAATAGACTATTGATTTTTGTGTTTTAAAATCGGTTACAATGATAATATAAATTATCACAAATTTCAAGGATGAAGAGCACATAGCTTTTGCTTTGAAATATTTTACACTGTGGAGTGAATAACAGCTGAAACAGAAAAGGAAACGAAATGACAAGAGAAGAATTCAGAAAATATATCAGAGAAAACATAGTTATCCTGGATGGAGCGACCGGTACAAACCTGATGGCAGCAGGCATGCCGGTAGGAGTGTGTCCGGAGGAATGGGTGATGGAGCATCCGCAGGTGATTCTTGATTTGCAGAAGGCTTATGTCGATAACGGCACGAATATTGTTTATGCACCTACATTTACAGGAAACAGGATTAAGCTTTTAGAATATGGTTTACAGGAGAAAATTAACGAGATAAATACCACGCTTGTTGGCCTGTCAAAGCAGGCTGTCGGGGATAGGGCGCTTGTAGCAGCAGATATGACGATGACCGGCAGACAGCTTTTTCCGCTCGGGGATCTGATGTTTGAGGAGCTTTTGGAGGTGTACAAGGAGCAGGCGAGGATTCTTGATGCGGCAGGCGCAGATGTATTTGTGGTTGAGACAATGATGAGTCTTCAGGAGTGCAGAGCGGCAGTGCTTGCTATAAAAGAGGTAAGCGACCTGCCTATTATGGTGACACTCACCTATAACGAGGATGGCAGGACTCTTTTTGGTACACCGCCTGAGACAGCAGTTGTTGTGCTGCAGTCACTTGGAGTGGATGCTATCGGTGTGAACTGCTCGACGGGACCTGCTGAGATGATAGCGCTGGTTGAGAAAATGGCAGAGTACTCTACAGTGCCTCTTATTGCCAAGCCAAATGCAGGGCTTCCGGAGCTTGAGGATGGTAAAACTGTATACAAGATGACTCCGGATATGTTTGCCGATGCGATGAGAGGGCTTGTGGAGGCGGGGGCATCCATTGTCGGAGGCTGCTGTGGCACCACACCGGAGCATATACGTGCTCTCACAGAGGCCGTAAAGTCAATGCCTGTTCATAAGCCGCTTGAGCATCATAGAAGAGTGCTTGCGTCTGAACGAAAGAATGTAGAGATTGACTTAGATGGCAACTTTACTGTGGTCGGAGAGAGAATCAACCCTACAGGCAAGAAAAAGCTGCAGGCACAGCTTCGTGAGGGAAAGCTTGACCTGGTGCGCCAGATGGCTATGGAGCAGGAGACAAATGGTGCGAGAATACTTGATATCAATATGGGCATGAATGGTATCGATGAGAAGGAGATGATGAAATCGGTTATATATGAGGTTTCATCAACAGTGGACTGCCCTCTTTGTATTGATTCAAGCTATGTGGAGGTAATAGAGGAGGCTCTTAAGATTTATCCGGGAAGAGCTCTCATCAATTCCATTTCTCTTGAGACAGAGAAGATGGAAAAGCTTCTGCCTCTTGCGGCAAAATATGGGGCGATGTTCATACTCTTACCACTTTCGGATGCAGGATTGCCAAAGGATGTCGAGGAGAAAAAGCAGATTATAAATACTATTTATGACAAGGCACTTTCGCTTGGAATGGCACATGAGGATATCGTGGTGGATGGACTTGTTGCGACAATAGGTGCAAATCCAAAGGCCGCAATCGAGTGCTATGAGACCATTGCGTACTGTAAGGATGAGAAAAAGCTTCCTACAATATGCGGACTTTCAAATATATCCTTCGGACTGCCTGAGCGTATGTACGTGAACACAGCGTTTCTTACAATGGCCATATGCAAGGGACTCACCATGGCTATTGCCAATCCATCACAGGAGCTTTTGATGAATGCTGCATTTGCATCTGATATGCTGCTCGACAGACCTGACAGCGATATAGCATACATCGAGCGCATGAGCAGACTTGCGGAGGAAAAGGCCCAATATGAGACTGTTGTTGTGAAAAAGTCGGACAATGATGCGTCTGCTTCAAACGGCACATGCGCAGCGGGCAGTAAGGATGCGGTATTTCAGGCTGTCTTAAAGGGAAACAAGGGCAGTATAATTGATGAAGTAAAGAAAATGCTTTCTGATGGGGCAAAGCCTGACGAGATTATTAATAACAGCCTGATTCCGGCTATTAATGAGGTGGGAGAGCTTTTCAACCAGAAGAAATATTTCCTGCCACAGCTTATCGGCAGCGCAAATACCATGAAGCTTGCTATAGAACATCTCGAACCACTGCTTGAGAAGAAAGATTCAGGGGAGGATATGCCGACTCTTGTCATTGCAACGGTGGAGGGCGATATCCATGATATAGGAAAGAATCTTGTCGTGCTTATGCTTAAAAACTATGGCTACAACGTGATTGATATGGGAAAGGATGTGCCTTGTGAGGATATTGTCAACAAGGCGATTGAGACGAATGCGGCAGTTATCGGACTGTCAGCTCTTATGACCACCACCATGATGCGCATGAAGGATGTAGTGGAAATATGTAAGGAAAAGGGCTGTAAGAGCAAGGTTGTAATCGGTGGAGCCTGCATTACACAGAGCTTTGCAGACGAGATAGGAGCCGACGGATATTCAAAGGATGCGGCAGAGTGCGTGAAGCTTGTGGAGAGACTTCTGAATAGTTAAAATTTTTTTAAATAAAATGAAAAAAGTTGTTGACAATAAGGTGCCGACTGTATATAATAATCAAGTCGGTTGACGACATGGGATCTTAGCTCAGCTGGGAGAGCATCTGCCTTACAAGCAGAGGGTCACAGGTTCGAGCCCTGTAGGTCCCATCCTTTTAAAGGTATCAATCAAATATGGCGAGGTGGCTCAACTGGCTAGAGCGTCCGGTTCATACCCGGGAGGTTGAGAGTTCGAGTCTCTCCCTCGCTACTTGTTAAGACTTGCAGTTGTTGCAGGTCTTTTTGTTATAAATAGTTACGAAACAGAAAGGGATAAGCATGATAAGACCTAAAATAGGACTTGACTGGGATGATGTGACAGCCCCATTCAACAGTATAGCCATAGATATGGCAAACAAAAAATATAATATCACCCCACCGCTTGAACTGGAGGATATAGATTCCTGGGAGAATACCGGCAGAGCCTCTGTCATAAAGGAATTTTACCGGGATAATACACTTTACGAGAGGCAGAAGCCTACGGAAGAGACAAAGCGGATGATAAGAAAGCTCATGGATATCGGAGAGGTCTATTTTATCACTGCGGTGGCACCGGGCTTCATGGGAGTGAGGGCGAGCCAGATAATGGAGGCATTTCCTGATTTCCCGACAGAAAATATCATACTTGGCAATGCAAAAAATCTTGTGCAGTTTGATATTATTTTAGATGATGCCATACACAATGTGCTTGAGACACCGGCCACATATCCTGTGCTCATGCGAAAGCCGTGGAATTCAAAAATGACAGGACTTTTATCTGTTAATAATATCACAGAGTTTGTATATCTCGTGGAGCAGATAATAAATGCATCATTATATAGAAATAAAAATATAAAGAATCCGTCAGTTGTGGCGCTTGTCGGACCATCAGGCTCGGGAAAGACAGCACTCTCAGACAGCCTGTGCGCCATGGAGCAGTTTGAGAATCCGAAAACCTACTGTACCAAGCCCGGAGATAAGCACAGGTACCTGACGGAGGAGGAGTTCAATGCACAGGATTTCTTTGAAAAGACAAGATACGCAGGAATACAGTATGGCACCAAAATGGAGGATATAGAGGCGGTGCTTGCAAAGGGACACTTTGTCGTGATGCCGCTTGACATGTGCGGCGCCATTGCCATGAAGCGTCATTTTCCTACTGTTATAGTGTATGTGGCACGTGATAAGGAGCTTTTAATCCGGGATATCATAGAGCAGGATTACTCAATAGAAGAAAAGACACTTCGTATTCTGTCCATAGATGCCGAGAAACGCAACCGCCAGATATGTGACTATGCAGTAAATAACATGGACGTTGGTGCAGCTACGAGAGAACTTGCAGATGTTTTAAAGAATATGCAGTTATAAAATATGTTTATAGCAAGCTCTTAGTTATAAGTATTAACACTTTTCCTAGAAAGATGATATGATATGATTAGTTCAAGGGAACAGCATCCCGGAATTAAAATTAAAAACAAATAACATTAACATATCATTAATAGGAGGATATTAATATGAGCAAGAAACATTATGCAGACAGAAATTTAAAATTTGAGACATTACAGTTACATGTAGGACAGGAAACACCTGATCCGGTTACAGATGCGAGAGCAGTTCCAATCTACCTTACTTCATCATATGTGTTCCATAACAGTGAGCATGCGGCAGACAGATTCGGACTCAGAGATGCAGGAAATATCTACGGCAGACTGACAAACCCTACAGAGGATGTATTTGAGAGAAGAATTGCAGCACTCGAGGGTGGCGTGGCAGCACTTGCTGTTGGTTCCGGAGCAGCGGCACTCACATATGCTTTCCAGGCAGTAGCACACGCTGGTGACCATATCGTTGCAGCAAAGAATATCTACGGCGGTACATACAATCTCTTGGCACACACACTTCCTGATTACGGAATTGAGGCTACATTTGTAGATCCATTCGATTATGAAGGAATCAAGGCTGCAATCAAAGAGAATACAAAAGCTATTGAAATCGAGACACTCGGAAATCCAAACTCAGAGGTAGTAGATATCGAAAAAATTGCAAATATCGCTCATGAGGCGGGAATCCCACTTATCGTAGATAATACCTTTGCTACACCATATCTTGTCCGTCCGATTGAGTACGGTGCTGATATCGTGGTTCACTCAGCAACAAAGTTCATCGGTGGACACGGAACAACAATTGGTGGAGTTATAATTGACAGTGGTAAATTCGACTGGACACAGAATGATAAATGGCCATGGCTTGTAGAGCCAAATGTATCATACCACGGAGTAAGCTTTGCAAAGGATTGCGCACCGGCAGCATTTGCGACATATATCAGGGCAATTTTACTTCGTGATACAGGAGCAACAATTTCGCCTGTTCATTCATTTATCTTCCTTCAGGGACTTGAGACACTTTCGCTTCGTGTGGAGCGTCATGTTGAGAATGCACTCAAGGTAGTTCAGTACTTAAAGGATCAGCCACTCGTAGAGAAGGTTAATCATCCATCTATTTCAGAGGATAAAGAGCAGCAGGAACTTTACAAGAAATACTTCCCTAACGGAGGCGGCTCTATATTTACATTCGAGATTAAGGGCGGAGCAAAGGAAGCACAGAAATTTATTGACAACCTTGAGCTTTTCTCACTGCTTGCAAACGTAGCTGATGTTAAGTCACTTGCTATACATCCGGCTTCTACCACACACTCAGAGTGCAATGAAGCAGAGCTCTTAGATCAGGGCATCAAGCCAAACACAATCCGTCTTTCAATCGGAACTGAGAATGTGGATGATATAATTGAGGATCTTGATGAGGCATTTAAGGCACTTGAAGAGTAAACGGTTTTTCATGATAAATACTCCTTAAACGAATAAATAGTGATCATTATAAAAGGAATCGGAAAATATTAATCCGGTTCCTTTTATTGTGCCATGAAATATCATGGATTGGATTTTTTCGCGAACATCTTGACAACCTTTTAACAATTATTGATATTCGAGAAAAATAAGTATATTATAGTCAGTGGTGTGAAACCAGATATAGTTTTAAATAATAAATAATATACATAAAGGAGACATTATCATGTTTGGATTTGGTCAGTTAATCGAAATATTAAAGAAAGACCCAAAGAAAATCGTATTCACAGAGGGAGAGGATCCACGTATTCTTGAGGCAGCTTCGCGTTTACTTGCAAGCAACTTCTTACATCCTATCCTTGTCGGAGATCCTGAGAAGATTAGTGCAAGCGCTGAGAAGAGCGGTTTCAATATCCGTGGAGCAGAGATTATAGATCCTATGAACTTTGACCGTATGGATGAGATGATTGAATTATTCTGCGAGCTTCGTAAGAGCAAGGGTGTTACACCGGAGCAGGCTAAGGGAATTCTTTCATCAGCTAACTACTTTGGAACAATGCTTGTAAAGATGGGTATCGCAGACGCACTTCTCGGAGGAGCTACATACTCAACAGCAGATACAGTTCGTCCGGCATTACAGCTTATCAAGACAAAGCCTGGCAACACAATCGTATCTTCATGCTTTATCCTTGTTCGTCCATCTGCAACAGGTGAGAATGAGGTGCTTGCAATGAGCGACTGTGCTATAAACATCCATCCTACAGAGGACGAGCTTGTTGAAATCGCAGGAGAATCAGCAGAGTGTGCTAAGATCTTCGGTATCGATCCAAAGCTTGCATTCTTAAGCTACTCAACACTTGGCTCAGGAAAGGGCGAGGACGTTGACAAGATGAGAAACGCAGCTCACAAGGCAAAAGAGAAATATCCAAATCTTCCAATCGAGGGAGAAATCCAGTTTGACGCAGCAGTTGCACCACGTGTAGCCCGCACAAAGTGCCCACAGTCTGAGGTTGCGGGTCATGCAAATACATTTATCTTCCCTGACATCAACGCAGGAAATATCGGATACAAGATTGCACAGAGACTTGGTAATTTCGAAGCATACGGCCCAATCCTTCTTGGACTCAATGCTCCAATCAATGACCTTTCTCGTGGATGTAATGCAGGAGAGGTTTACTCAATGGCTATCATCACTGCAGCACTTGCATAAGCATTTAATGGACTATTTCCATTTTAATAAAGACCGCTCCGGTTTGTCCGGGGCGGTCTTTTATTTGAAAATAGCTTAAAATAATATCTTGGCGCAACAGAAGAAATAAGGTATACTATAGTTAAAAACTAAAATACAGAGCAATGACAGTTGACAATAACATGAGGTGTTGTATCTGATAGAAAGAGAGACGATATATGAGAGTAGGAATGGGCTATGATGTGCACAAGCTTGTTGAGGGCAGAGATTTGATTTTAGGAGGAGTGAAGGTTCCGCATACACTCGGGCTTTTAGGCCATTCGGATGCCGATGTACTGTTGCATGCGATAATGGATGCACTCTTGGGTGCAGCGGCACTTGGCGATATCGGAAAGCATTTCCCGGATACCGACCCGGCATATGAGGGTATTTCGAGTCTTAAGCTTTTGGAGCATGTGAGAGACCTCATTGCAAAAAAAGGCTATGTGGTAGAAAACATAGATGCGACAGTAATTGCACAAAAGCCGAAGCTTCGTCCGTATATTGAGCAGATGGAGCAGAACGTGGCTGATACGCTGCAAATCGCAAAGGAACAGGTAAATATAAAGGCAACGACCGAGGAGTGGCTTGGTTTTACAGGCCGCGAGGAGGGAATTGCATCACAGGCAATCTGTTCACTTACAGGTCTCTATGAGGCAAGTATGCAGGTTGGAGGCGGATGCAGCGGCTGCGGAGGCTGTCAGGCCGATTGATTTGAATATATAGGGAAAACATGCTAAAATAAAAAGATAGTTATAAATCATCCAAAAGGAGATATAAATAATGGAGAACAATTTCAAGTTTTACAATACACTCACAAGACAGATTGACACTGTTGTTCCGCGTGTTGACGGCAAAATCGGCATGTATACATGTGGACCTACAGTTTACCATTTTGCACATATCGGAAATATCCGCTCATACATCATGGAGGATGTGCTTGAGAAGGCACTTCGCTATGTGGGCTATGATGTAAAGCGTGTCATGAATATCACTGATGTGGGACATCTCTCAAGCGACGGAGATACCGGAGAGGACAAGATGCTAAAGGGCGCAAAGCGTGAACACAAGAGCGTCATGGAGGTAGCAAAGGAGTACACGGACGCCTTTTTCAAGGATTTTACAGCCGTACACAACAGGATGCCTGATGTAGTAGAGCCTGCAACCAACTGTATTCCGGAATTCATCCATATGGTGGAGGTGCTTATCGAGAAGGGCTATGCCTATTTTGCCGGAGGCAATGTATATTTCGATACATCAAAGCTTGATGATTATTTTGTGTTTTCTTCAGCAGTAGAGAAGGAACAGCTTCAGGTTGGGGTGCGAGATGATGTCGAGGAGGATGTAAACAAGAAGAATAAAAATGATTTCGTACTCTGGTTTACACAGTCTAAGTTTGAGGACCAGGCTCTTAAATGGGACAGCCCATGGGGCGTCGGATATCCGGGCTGGCATATAGAGTGCTCATGCATCAGCATGAAGCATCTCGGAGAGTACGTGGATATCCACTGTGGCGGTGTGGACAATATTTTCCCACATCACACCAATGAGATTGCACAGTCAGAGAGCTATCTGGGACACGACTGGTGCAAGTACTGGTTCCATGTCAATCACTTAAATGACAGAGCCGGCAAGATGAGCAAGTCGAAGGGTGCAATCCTCACAGTTTCGGTGCTTCAGGAGAAGGGCTACAATCCGCTTGCCTACAGATTCTTCTGCTTACAGTCACACTACAGAAAGCCTCTTGAGTTTTCGTTTGATGCACTCGACAATGCAGTTGCGGCATACAATAAGATTGCAAAGCGTGTGGCAGAGCTTAAGGATGAGGGTGATATTGATGAGACAGCTTTTGCTGACTTTAAGAAGAAATTTACTGATGCAGTTTCAAATGATCTGAATACATCAATGGCTATAACCATAGTGTATGATGTGCTTAAGGCTGATATCTCAGACAGGACAAAGCTTGCACTTATCGATGACTTTGAGCAGGTACTTGATCTGGGACTTAGGGAATCAGGAAAGGCCTTACTTGAGGCATCGTCATCGGTAGACAGTGAGCTTGAGGCATTTATCAATGATAAAATTGCAGAGCGTGCAGCCGCTAAAAAGGCAAAGGATTTTGCGACAGCCGATGCCATAAGAGATGAGCTTCTGGCAAAGGGGGTTGCCATAAAGGATACCAGAGAGGGAGTAAAATGGGAGCTTGTATAGTATGAAGATAGACTCATATATTAAGGAACAGTTTGGAATAAAGGATGTTGATATAAGGACATACTCGCCGCTTACACTTGCATATATCGGTGATGGCATATTTGATATTGTCATCCGCTCAGTTGTGGTGGGAAAGGGCAATACAAAGGCAAATCTGCTTCATAAGCACACAAGTAATATAGTAAAGGCGCATACGCAGGCTCTCATGATTGAGGCACTTTTACCTCATCTGACAGAGGAGGAGAGTGATGTGTATCACAGGGGACGCAATGCCAAGTCGCCTTCCATGGCAAAAAATGCTACAATGGCTGATTACAGGAAAGCTACAGGGCTTGAGGCGGTCATGGGCTATCTTTATCTGAAGGATGATTTTGAGAGGGTTGTCTCACTCACTAAGCTTGGAGTGGAGCTTTTAGGAATTGAAATATAGCACAAAATAAGAGGAAAATATGGATAACAACAATAAAGAAAAATTTCATGAGAATTATATAGAGGGCAGAAATGCTGTGCTGGAGGCTTTCCGTTCGGGAAAGACAATAGACAAGCTTTTTGTGCTTGACGGCTGTCAGGACGGACCAATAAAGTCAATCACAAGAGAGGCCAGAAAGCATGATGCAATCATAAACTATGTTGCAAAGGAAAGACTTGATCAGATGTCTGAGACAGGCAAGCATCAGGGTGTCATTGCAGTTTCAGCAGCATATGAGTATGCCGAGGTTTCGGACATACTGGAAAATGCCGAAAGAAAGGGCGAGCCGCCTTTTATCATCATACTTGACGGTATAGAGGATCCACACAATCTTGGCGCAATAATCCGTACCGCAAATCAGGCGGGTGCACATGGCATCATCATACCAAAAAGGCGTGCAGTGGGACTTACCCCTACAGTGGCAAAGACGTCTGCAGGTGCGATAAACTATACACCTGTTGCCAAGGTTACCAATATCTCAAATACCATAAAGGAGCTTAAGGAAAAGGGTATGTGGTTTGTATGTGCTGATATGGGTGGCACTACCATGTATGACTTAAACCTCACAGGTCCTATAGGTCTTGTAATAGGCAATGAGGGTGACGGAGTCAGCAAGCTTGTAAAGGAAAACTGTGATATGACAGCTTCTATTCCTATGGTGGGCGATATTGACTCACTGAATGCATCGGTTGCGACAGGCGTGCTTGCATATGAGATAGTCAGACAGAGACTTAAGAGTGGAAAGTAGATTGCATGTCGCTGGATGAGTGGTGTATTATGAATTGTATATTTATAGAATAGGAAGCATATAGTGGAAGATTACAGCGCATATACGGATGAAGAGCTTATTATGAGGATTCATAATGACAAAAATGACCATGGTGACAACAATGAAATCATGGACTATATATTGGAAAAGTATAAGCCGCTTGTGCGTAAAAAGACGAATGCACTCTACCTGATAGGCGGTGAGAATGATGACCTTATTCAGGAGGGCATGATTGGCCTGTTTAAAGCGGTCAGAGACTATAAGAGCGACAAGGAAGCATCTTTCTACAGTTTTGCACAGCTATGCATCACAAGGCAGCTTAGCTCGGCGCTTGAGGCTTCAAACCGAAAGAAACATATGCCGCTTAACACATATATATCCTTTTCGCAGAGTGACAGTGATGGTACAGAGTTTGAGGAAATGTTGCAAGATGATATTGCAAGTCCTGAGCAGCTTCTCATAGAGAAGGAAAAATTTAAGGAATTTAAGGAACAATTGTGGAATAAACTGAGTAATATGGAGAAAAAAGTGCTACAATTGTATCTGGAAGGAAATAATTATACATCGATAGCGCATATGCTTGGAAAATCAGACAAATCAATTGACAATGCACTATCCCGTATCAGACAAAAGCTAAAAAGAAAGTAGGTGAAGCTTGTTATGGAGTTTTCAAGAATAGGTGAACACACTATAAAATGTGTTATTTCAGAAGAAGAAATATATGATCTGGGATATACAATGGATGAAATTATGAGCAATGGCGAGCGCACCCAGGAATTCATGAACCAGATATTTGACATGGCTTCAGAAGAGTTTGGAACTGATTTTAATTCGGGAATCAAGACTGTGAGAGCAGATTTTTTGGCGGATCACACACTTTCTCTGACATTTTCTGAACATCCTGCTACTGAGGGCATGATGGAGCATCTTAAGGATATCGTTAATGGATTGCTTAATTCGTTGCCGGCTGAGGCTGCAGAGAATGAGAAAAATAAAAAAGGCAGGACAACTGCAAAAAAGCAGGATATGGTGTCTGTTGTAATGTTCATTTTTGAAAAATTTGATGTGGCTGTCAGATTTGCAAAGATGATTAAAGGACTGCCAATGCCATTCTCACAGCTTTTTAAGTTTGAGGGAGAGTACTTTATGAGCATGGATTTATCGGGCTATGATGAGCATGAGCTTGAAAAGATGTCTGTCATAGCAGATGAGTATGCAGATGATATCATTGCAGGGGCTGACAAAAGGGCTTTTCTTATGGAGCATGCAAAGGTTATTCTTGATGACAAGGCTATTGAGAGTCTTGCGCAGCTGTGAAGGTACTGAACAGTTACAAAAATATAATAAAACACAGTTACAAAAATATAATAAAACAAGGTCTGTCAGCTATACTGACAGACCTTGTTTTATATGTAAATATTATCCAAGTACTTTTCTGATTGACTCGATAACACGGTCAGCCTGAAATGGCTTAACGATGAAATCCTTGGCACCTGACTGGATAGCGTCAATAACCATAGACTGCTGTCCCATAGCAGAGCACATAACGCATGTAGCATTTGGGTCAGCTGCTTTAATTTCCTTTAAAGCCTGGATGCCATCCTTATTTGGCATAGTGATGTCAAGTGTTACAAGATCAGGCTTGAGCTCATTGTACTTTGCAACTGCCTCATTTCCGTCAGCAGCCTCGCCTGCAATCTCGAATCCACCCTTTGTAAGGATATCCTTCAGCATCATTCTCATAAATGCTGCATCATCAACTATTAAAATTCTAGCCATTTTGTTAAACCTCCTGTTTGATAATCTGTTTTACTATGCTTATTGGATACAACTGTAAGAGATCACTGTCTATTAAATCTCCAACAGTCAGCCTGAATGTCACCTTGACAATATCTGTTCCGTTACACAACTCGTCCGGTATATCAAAGGTCTTCTGATAACTTGAATTGATAAGCGGAAAACCTATGTCGGTTGGCTCGTTTAAGAGCGAAGACATTGATGTAGCTATTGTACCACACATCTGGTTCATAGCCTCCGATATGGCGGAAAGTGTGATTTCATCAAGTGTCATATCAGAAACATTACTTCCGTTGCCTCCCATCATGAGATTGGCAATAACCAATGCATCATTTAATTTTATAATAAGTAGGTTGGTTCCGTCAAGTCCTTTTGTGTAAGGAACCTTAATTAAAATTCGATCATCATGATCGAGAGCATCCTCTTTTTTCAAAACCTCTACAATCGGAGTCGTAATATTTGTCGGTTTTTGTAGAATCATGCTCAGTGTTGTGGCTGCATTGCCTATGCAGATATTGGCTACTTCGCCTATGATATCGGCATTTTCCCGAGATATATTTTGCATTATTTTATCCTCCATATGACTGTGGTACCTATTTCCTAACATATATTATATCAGAGTTTTTAAAAATATCAAAGGAAATGTTTAATTTTTTTGAATTTATGTTAAAATAGTTTCAAAAGGAGATTACAATATGGGTGAAACAGAATATTCAGAAGCATTAAAGCTGGGAAAAAAAGAATACAGGGCAAGGATAGCTAAAGGACAGTTTCCTTATCTGCCAGTGCTTGATGAAATCTTATCAGAGGCAGATATTCAGACAGAGCAGAATATGGGGCTGGTTCATGTGCCTTTGGATTTCGTTGTAGGAACAAGCACCATGGGAAGGACATATTCATTTGCGGCAAATTTTATGCCGATATTGGACTGGGAAACCGAATTTGCAGTGAAGTGGTCTAATCTGTCAGATGCACAGATGAATGAGGGAATCAGAGATCCAATCAAGGCATTTGAGTACATGAACAGGTATTATGTGCTTGAGGGCAATAAGAGGGTCAGTGTACTCAAGTACTTCAACGCCGTTTCGATTCCTGCAATTGTGACCAGAAAGATTCCAAAGCTGTCGGATGATTATGATGTGAGGCTTTATTATGAGTATATGAAGTTCAATGAAATCACGGGGCTTTGCTCGGTGGAGTTTACGAAGCTGGGCAATGCTGATAAGCTTCTTTCGCTTGTTGGAAAAGAGGGCAGATGGGATGATGAGACCAAGGAAAAATTTGCCAAGGTAATGTTTGATTTTTCAAAGGTCTATAATTTCCGCGGTGGTGACAGGCTGGACATTAAGCTGGGTGATGCTATTACAGTATTTATGGAGGTCTTTGGCATGGATGCCATGCTTGAGATGTCTGAGAATGATTACAACAAAAACGTCATCAATACATGGAAGGAGTTTGCAGCAGAAGGGGAAAAGCACAAGATAAATCTGGTGCTGGATCCGAAAAAGGTGCAGACCAAAAAGAGTCTGCTCAATTATCTTATTCCTCAGACACCGAAGAAGCTTAAGGTGGTATTTTTGTATCCGAGAGAGCCAAAGACATCTGCATGGCTGTATTCGCATGAGCTTGGGCGTATGTATCTTGATGAAACCTTTTCAGACAAGCTGGAGACAGAGTATGTGGCAGGTGTAGATGAGAACAATGTGGAGCAGGTGCTTGAAGATATCATAAAGTCCGGTGCCGATATAGTTTTTTGTGTGGGACCGCAGATGATGCCAAACAGCCTAAAGGTGGCAGTTGCGCATCCGGAGGTTTATATACTCAACTGTTCGCTGAATGCGCCTCATCCTTATATCAGAACATACTATGGACGTATGTATGAGGCAAAGTTTCTCGCAGGAATGATAGCAGGAGCTGTCACAGACAATGAAAGGGTTGCATATATTGCAGACTACCCGATATATGGCATGATTGCCAATATCAACGCGTTTGCTCTGGGAGTTGCAAGTGTGAATCCAAGGGCAAAGGTATATCTGGCATGGTCAAAGACAAAGGATTATGACAGGAATAAATTCCTTACAGAAAATGACCTGCATTATGTGTCGGATCAGGATATTATCACTCCGAATGACGCGTCCAGATATTTTGGTCTGTACAAGCTGCAGGATGGACAGGCATTAAACCTTGCCATGCCTATATGGAACTGGGGAGTGTTTTATGAGAAACTTTTGCAGAGCGTACTGGCAGGCTCCTACAAGGCTGAAGGACAGGAGCAGGTTAAGGCACTTAATTACTGGTGGGGCATGTCTGCAGGTGTTATTGACCTGATTTGTTCAAAGCATGTACCTTATGGAGTAAAGAGGCTTGCGGATCATTTAAAGAGCGATATCACAAAGGGCGAGGTTGTACCTTTCTTTGGACAGATATATGACCAGAAGGGAGAGCTTAAAAACAAAGGTGAGCACGAGATGAAACCGTCTGATATCATGAAAATGGACTGGCTTGTAGATAATGTTGTAGGTAGTATTCCGCCTATGAGTGAGTTTGTTGACAATGCAAAGATGGTGGTTGAACTAAAGGGTGTAGAGGAAAATAAACTGTAATGAAGATACTATTCTTAGCTGATGAAGAGTCGAAAATGTACTGGGAATACTTTAAGAAAGAGGATTTTAAAGGAATTGATATTATTGTATCATGTGGAGACTTAAACCCGAGCTATCTGTCCTTTCTGACAACGATGGTTGGAGTCCCTCTTTTGTATGTGCATGGCAATCACGATGACAAATACAATGTAAAGCCGCCGGAAGGCTGCATATGCATTGAGGATGAGATTTACGAATATGAGGGTGTACGGTTTCTTGGCCTGGGAGGCTCAAACCGTTATAAACCGGGAGAAAATCAGTATACTCAGAAGGAGATGACAAAGCGTGTTAAGAAGCTGTGGTGGAAGCTTAAACGTAAAAACGGCTTTGATGTGCTTGTCACCCATTCGCCGGCAAAGGGACTGCATGATGGTGAGGATACATGTCATACAGGCTTTGATGTGTTTAACAGGCTTATTGAGCAGTATAAGCCAAGGTATTTTGTGCATGGACATGTTCATATGAGTTACGGCAGGCAGTTTGTCAGGCTTGACAAGGTGGGAGAAACTACTGTTATCAATGCATACGAGAAATATATTGTTGAAATATAGAATATTTCTGCCGGATTAAGAGTTTGTTTGTAGATATTTACCAAATTTAAGAAAATATTTATCACATGGCTATATTTAGGACACAATTAAGTGTTACTATAATATCATCAAAAGGAGCTGTTGTATTTCAACTATGTGTTGGGGTACACTCAGTTCCGACTAAAAATTATTCATGTGCACAGAATTGACGTCGCATATGCTTTTCCTCATATACATTGAATGCCACAGGCTTTATGTCTGTGGCATTCAATATATAAAATAACTATTTCTTTAAATAAGCTGATGACGGGAATTGAACCCGTGACCCCTTCCTTACCAAGGAAGTGCTCTACCTCTGAGCCACATCAGCAACTATCAACTTGCTAAGTTTACTATATACATCAGCATTTGTCAAGCCACTTTGAATTAAAATATAATTTTATGTGAGTCAGAATACAATTTATTATGAATTATAGTATGCCATAACCTTTGCTACATAGTTCTGAGTTTCTTTAAATGGCGGAATGCCGCCATATTTGGCTACGTTGCCGGAGCCTGCATTGTAGGCAGCTAAGGCCAGTGATTTGTCACCATTATACTGGGTGAGCTTTTCACTTATGTACCTGGCGCCACCCATGATATTCTGGTATGGGTCATAGGCGTTTGTGACACCAAGTGAGGCAGCGGTCTGTGGCATGAGCTGCATGATACCCATGGCACCTGAACGGCTGGTGCACTCTGTGGAGAAGTCAGACTCGCACTTGGCGATAGCCTTAAGGAATTTGGCATCCACACCGTATTTTGAGGCAGCCTCATTAAAAATTGCATCAAGATCGGCAGAGCATGACAAACCGGAAGCTTCGAGTTTTACGGAGCTGCTGCTAATTCCTGAGGCTCCGGAAGCTGCTGCATTATATGTATTTGTATCTGAGCTGATGCCGGCTGGAGAACCGGAATAAGCAGCTGTATTATTAACTGCGGCAGAAGGAGAAACTGTATTACGGCAAAGCTCGATATTTATACCATTTTGATCAAAGAACCTCTGTACAAGCGACATATCAACTGAGCCACCGTTACTTTGGGCAATCAGTCTGTCAATGGCAACAGCAGCTTCAGCCATTTTTGCATCGTCAAGCACCTGATCAAAATCAGCACCGGTGCTATTGACAGCGGAGCTGCTATTGGAAGGAATGTTATCACCGGTTACAGCAGCCTGACCGGTAGTTATATTATTTTTTGGTGTATTATCAATATACTGAAGTACTTTAATGTTCATTTTCCTGTTTCCCTTTATATCTTAATTTAAATAGTTATATCTGTTTTGAATAGTTATATCAGCTATACTTAAAAAAGTAAAGACATTTACCTAATGAGAAATTATACCATAAAAATTCTTGAAAATATACCCATTTTGTTGTAGCATATGTTTTAGTACACTTTACTATGTAAAAGTTAGGAGATAAACATGAAAAAGACACCATTTGTGACAAAACAACAGGTAGAGGAGATTGTTAAAAAATTCCCTACACCATTTCATTTATATGACGAGGCTGGCATCCGTGCCAACGCGCAGGCTGTAAAGGATGCATTTGCATGGAATCCGGGCTTTAGAGAGTATTTTGCTGTAAAGGCTACTCCAAACCCATATCTGCTCAAGATTTTAAAGGATTATGACATGGGCTGTGACTGCTCATCATACACAGAGCTTATGCTTGCAAAGTCATGCGGCTTCGACGGAGAGCATATCATGTTTTCATCAAATGATACACCGGCAGAGGAATTTGCATATGCAGACAAGCTTGGTGCTATCATCAATCTCGATGATTTCACACATATTGATTTTTTGGAGGAAACAATCGGACATATTCCGGAGACAATAAGCTGCAGATATAATCCGGGCGGAGTGTTCACACTGTCAAACGGTATCATGGACAATCCGGGAGACTCCAAGTATGGCATGACAAAGGGACAGCTTTTTGAAGCATTCAAAATTCTTAAGTCAAAAGGCGCTAAATACTTTGGCGTGCATGCATTCCTGGCAAGCAATACAGTAACCAACGAGTATTATCCACAGCTTGCAAAGGAGCTTTTTGAGCTGGTTGTTGAGCTTAAAAACGAGACCGGCTGCGATATTAGATTTGTAAATCTTTCAGGTGGAGTTGGCGTGGCTTATAAGCCGGATCAGACACCAAACGATATATCAGTTATCGGCGCCGGTGTACATAAGGTGTACGATGAGGTTTTGGTACCGGCAGGAATGGGCGATGTGGCTATTTACACAGAGATGGGACGTTTTATGATGGCTCCGTATGGCTGTCTTGTGACAAAGGCTATCCATGAGAAGCATATCTACAAGGAGTATATAGGAGTAGATGCGTGTGCGGCAAACCTTATGAGACCGGCTATTTACGGCTCATACCATCATATCACAGTGCTCGGCAAGGAGGATGCACCTTGTGACCATACATATGATGTGGTAGGCTCACTCTGTGAGAACTGTGACAAGTTTGCAATTGACAGACAGCTTCCGAAGATTGATATGGGAGACTATCTGGTAATCCATGATACAGGAGCACACGGCTTCTCAATGGGCTACAATTACAACGGACGACTTCGCTCAGCAGAGATATTGCTCGAAAGCAATGGAGAGGCAAAACTCATCAGAAGAGCAGAAACTCCGGCAGACTACTTTGCAACCTTTGACTGCTTTGATGATATTAAAATAACAGAGTAATCTGCTAGCGCACCTTGCAGAGCACGTGTCCGAATTTTATCCATTTGCTCATATCATCAACATTATCGCTGTCGACATAAAAGGTCTCACCGTAATTGTTGATTGGTGTGAGCTCACATGGGTTTTTCTGATGCAGTTTTCTGATGTATGCACGCTTGTTCTGTGCGTTGATAAAGATACCGGTATCGCCGTCGCGGATTGGGTTTCGACTGATTAGAAGTATATCGCCTTTATTATATACAGGATGTAGATGATTGCTTGTGATGCGGATTCCGATGTGAAGGGCATCACCGAAGGCTTTTCTGTAATTTGAAACATCAAGCTTTTCGACATTGTAGGAGTCCAAAATCATGCCGTCGGTCATATTGCCTGTCGGGATGAGGACGGAAATCAGATCCTCCGTATGACAGCTTTCATCCTTGTAGGCAGATAGCGCAAGCTCAGTGTCTATAATCGAGTCTATAAGTATGCGCTGGCTTTTGGAAAGCTTTTTGATGCGCTTTACAAGGTTTATTACATCATCATTGAAGCCTGTTAGTTCGCAGGGAAACCGTCCTGTCAGCTTGTATATCAGGTAAGCGGTGTAGACGTCTATACGAGAGGATTCTCCGTTTGCTATCCGCTTGTAGGTGGAGAGTGACATATCAAGTGCTTTTGCAAACTGTGCCTGGGACATACCAAGCTTTATGCGTTCGCGCTCAATATTTGTCGATATGTTATTTACTATTTCAAGTCGGTTCATTTATGAGCTAATCTCCCTTCTTTTTAAAAAAATAAACTCCAAATTTGGTCAAGTATTGACATGCGCAATACACTATAATGGTTATTGTTGAAACATAAATAAATATATAAGAAACGTCAATTACTGTCAAATTAGAATGTTTGTTATATAAAAAGGGAGGTGTCCTGAAACTTAATTAGTGTAAGCTGAATGCAGCTTACACTTTTTTTATTTAAACAAATGCAGCTTTATTTATAATAAATATCAAAAAACTTTTTTGAAATAAATGTGTCTGAGGCATTGATTAGAACACCGCTAATTGGTACAATGTTTTATTATATACAAAAGAGTAGGTGAATATATGTCGCTAAGTTTCAGAAAGTGGCGGGAAATGGCGCTGACTGAGTACCCGGTAGTGAGTGATAAATACTACAAGAAGGTGTACGAAAACATAGCCACAGATCCGCAGACAGGGGAGAGTATACTTGTACAGCTTACATTGCAGGGAGTTTTGGATAAGTGCGAGGGTACTAATTTTGAGGAGCCAATCAGAAAGTGCATTATGAAGTGTGTATACACGGGCTGTAAGATTGAAAAGGAAATAAATAAGGTGATGAATCAGTATTACGAGGTCTAGATATAAATGAATGATATAGCAATTGATAAAGAACACTTACATTATTTGGAACAGCTGTCGGAGATGTATCCGACAATAGGCAAGGCATCATCTGAGATTATCAATCTGCAGGCTATTTTAAACCTGCCAAAGGGCACAGAGCACTTTGTATCTGATGTGCATGGTGAGTATGAAGCCTTTTCCCATGTGCTGAAAAATGGTTCTGGGGCTGTAAGAAAGAAGATAGATGATGTATTTGGTCTGGCGATGAACAAGGCTGACAAGGCTGCGCTTGCCACACTCATCTACTACCCAAGGGAAAAGATGGAGCTTATTAAGCAGGACGAGCCGGATATGGATTCGTGGTATAAGACGACTCTTTATAAGCTGATAGAGGTGTGCAAGACCGTTTCATCAAAGTATACGCGCTCCAAGGTGAGAAAAGCTTTGCCGGAGGAGTATGCATATGTTATAGAGGAGCTCATCACAGAAAAGCCGGAGGTGTTAAACAAGGAGGCTTACTACGAGTCGATCATCAATACAACAGTGGAGCTGGGGACTGCGGAGGAGTTTATAGTGGTGCTTTCCGAGCTTATTCAGAGACTTGCTGTTGACCATCTGCATGTGCTTGGTGATATATATGACAGGGGAGCGGGGCCACATCTGATAATGGACAGGCTGTGCAGATATCACTCGCTGGATATACAGTGGGGCAATCACGATATTATCTGGATGGGGGCAGCAGCAGGAAATCCTGCATGTATTGCAACTGTTGTCAGAAACAGTATCAGATATGGTAATCTGGACGTGGTCGAGGAGGGCTATGGCATAAATATGCTTCCGCTTGCTACGTTTGCACTGAAGGCTTACAAGGATGACCCATGCACCAGATTTGTGTTTAAGGTGGCTCCAAGTGGTGCAGATAATATGGAGAGTGATCTGATAAAGAAGATGCACAAGGCCATTGCCATCATACGTTTCAAGCTGGAGGGACAGCTCATTAAGAAGTGGCCTGAGTATGGCATGAAGGAACGATTGCTTTTGGAACATATTGATTATGAACAGGGCACTATAGAGCTTGAGGGCAGAACTTATAAGCTTCTTGATACAAGCTTTCCGACAATTGACCCGGCTGATCCTTACAGGCTGACAGAGGGGGAAGAGGAAGTCATACAGAGGCTCAGGAGCTCGTTTATTCATTGCGAGAAGCTTAAAAACCACGTTGGGCTACTGCTTAAAAAAGGCAGCATGTACAAGGTATATAATGGCAATCTGCTTTTCCACGGCTGCATCCCTATGGAGGAGGACGGAAGCTTCGCAAAGGTAAATATCTACGGCAAAGAGTATAGTGGCAAGGCTTTGTTTGATATACTGGAGACTTACGTCAGAAAGGCTTTTTTCTCGGATGACAGGCTGGAAAGACAAAAGGGCAGCGATATCATGTGGTACATATGGACAGCACCATATTCTCCGCTTTATGGCAGAAATAAGATGGCTACGTTTGAGAGATATTTTATAGATGACGATGACATGCAAATAGAAAAGAAAAACTTTTATTATGACTATATAAACAAACCTGAGTGTGCGCAGCGTATACTCGAGGAGTTTGGTTTGCATGATAAAAGAGACCATATCATAAACGGACATGTTCCTGTGCACAGATTAAGAGGTGAAAGCCCTGTGAAGTGCGACGGAAGAGTGATAGTCATAGATGGTGGTTTTTCAAAGGCGTACCGCAGGCGGACAGGCATCGCGGGATATACCCTGATTTACAATTCATATGGGCTGACATTGACAGCACATGAGCCGTTTGAATCACCGGAGACGGCAGTAAGGGATGAGAGGGATATCGTATCAAGGCGTGAGGCTGTAGAGGTACTTGATAAGAGAATACTTGTCGGAGATACGGATGCCGGAATAAAGATGAAGGAAAAGATAGCTGATCTAAAGCATCTCATTGCGGCATATCGTTCGGGTGAGATTGCAGAGCGCGATGATTAGAAAGAGGGAATATGATGTATGTAGTTGATGGGTTTGAGTTTCAGACAAAGGAAGAGGCAAGGCAGGCTAAAAAAGAAAGTGACGGAATACGATATATAAAGGATCAGACTGATATGTCTGACCCGGATACGGTATACAAGCTGTATTTAAGGCTTAACAAGCCGGGGTATTTTTTTACTCCTGTAGGGCTATCGTTTCTTGTTGAACTGCAGGAATATCTGCATACAATCCCATATATCAAGAATGAGGATATCCGTCCGATTTATATTCCTGAGGATAAAAAAGCGGTTGTCGAGGTAAAAAAACAGACGGAAGGCTATAAGAAAAAGTTCCATGTGGCATTGTTTTTTACTATTGTATTATCGGCTGCCATAGTAACTATGTTTGGCATCACATATGTGAGTGGACACAGTCCGTATGTGGTGGACTACGAGAATGAGCTGATAGACAAATATGAAAACTGGCAGAAGGAGCTTGAAAAAAGGGAAAAAGCAGTAGAAGAGAGGGAAAAAGCACTGGATGAAAGGCAGGATGCAACAGAGTGGACAAAATAAAGATACTGGTGGTAGATGACGAGAGCAGGATGAGAAAGCTCGTGCATGATTTCCTTGCAAGGGAAGGGTACGAGGTACTTGAGGCCGGAGACGGCGAGGAGGCACTTGATATATTTTATCAGCAGAAGGACATAGCACTGCTGGTGCTCGATATAATGATGCCAAGGATAAATGGCTTTGAGGTATGCCGTGAAATCAGACAGACTTCAAAGGTGCCGATTATTATGCTTACAGCTAAGGGCGATGAGCGTGATGAATTAAACGGCTTTGACATTGGTGCTGATGAGTACATTTCAAAGCCATTTTCTCCAAAGATACTGGTGGCCAGGGTAAATGCTCTCCTTCGCAGGGCGAATAAACTGGGCAAGGAGGCAGTAATAAGCGAGGCCGGTGGTATTGTTATGGACAAGACGGCGCACACTGTAGCTATTGATGGCAGGAATATTGAACTTTCGGTAAAGGAATTTGAGCTTTTGGATTACTTTATGAGCAATCAGGGGATTGCTCTTACCAGGGAGCGCATACTTGACAGTGTGTGGAGCTATGATTATTTTGGCGATGCGAGGACTATTGATACACATGTGAAGAAATTAAGAAGCAAGATGGGCGCTAAAGGCGACTATATAAAGACTGTCTGGGGTGTGGGATATAAGTTCGAGATACAGTAAGTGTTAAGCTTAGGACTAATGGATTCGGGATAAGAGGTGTCACCATGAAAAAGAAAAAAACGCTATCCACGCAGCTTACGTTTGTGATTTCATTCATTGTACTTCTGATAGTAGGCGTGTTCTGGATGGCTAATAACACACTGCTGGAAAAGTATTATGTATATAACAAGGAAAAAGAGATGCTTGCGGTATACAAAATGGTGGACCTGGCTGCAAAAAATGATAAACTTTCAGATGATACGTTTGCTGTAGCATTTGAAAAGAAATGCGTTGGCGCCAATATAGATGCGGTTGTGTTCAACAAATACGGTAAGGTCATCATTGAGGGAACCACTGACAATCAGGAAATATTCCAGCTGCTTTTGGAGGCAAGCATGTCGTCGTATTCGGCAGACTACAACAACCTGAATATGACAAGGCAGAAGGATAAAAGGCTGGGGACAGAGTATATCATCATAAATAACAGACTGATTGACGGTAACTTTGTATACATGAAGACACCGCTTGAGAGCATTAAGGAGAGCGTGTCTATATCGAACCGCTTTTTTGCAATAGGCACAGTGGCTGCTATTGTTGTGGGAGTGTTTATGGCATATATTGTTGCTCGCAACATGACCAGGCCGATAAGAAATATGACTGAGCTGTCGACAAGGATGGCGAAGCTTGATTTTGATGCGAAGTACATTGATACGGAAAACAGTGCAAAGGAGCTTTATGTGCTTGGTGAGCATATGAATGAGCTGTCGCAGACACTTGAGCAGACCATCACAAGACTAAAGGTGGCAAACAATGAATTACAGCGTGATATAAAGAAAAAAGAAGAGATTGATGAGATGAGAAAGGAGTTTTTGTCAAATGTGTCACATGAGTTAAAAACTCCGCTTGCTCTGATCTCAGGCTATGCTGAGGGGCTCAAAGAGGTCGTAAATGACGATGAGGAGAGCCGTAACTTCTACTGTGATGTCATCATGGACGAGACTGACAAGATGAACCGCATGGTTATGAAGCTTTTATCTCTCAATCATCTGGAGGATGGCAGTGATGTGCTTGAGATGACGAGGTTTGATCTGACACCGCTTGTCAGAGGGGTTATAGACTCATCTAAGCTTCTGGCACAGAAAAATGAGGCTGCAATTGAGTTTGACCGCACCGATTCCGTATATGTGAGCGGTGATATATACAAGATTGAAGAGGTTGTGACAAACTATATCAGCAATGCGATAAATCACTGCACAAGAGGTGGTACTATCACTGTATCATACAGCATGTACAGTGACCGTGTGAGGGTCAGTGTGTTTAACACGGGAGAGCCGATACCTGATAAGGATATAGAAAATATATGGAATAAGTTCTATAAGGTGGATAAGGCCAGAACAAGGGAATATGGCGGAAGCGGCATAGGACTGTCTATAGTAAAGGCAATTATGGAACTGCATCACAGAGGGTATGGTGTCATAAATCACAAGGATGGTGTAGAATTCTGGTTTGAACTTGAGTTATTTATTGCAAACAATCAATAAATGTGTTACTATATGTATTATTAGGATAAAAGTCATAGAATAAGAATGGGTTTATTGCAATGATGGGAAGAAATATAAAAATGGCAGCTGTGGCATTTACAGCAATTATAACGTTGACAGGCTGCGGAACAAAATTATATGATATGACTGATGAGGAACAAGGCCTTATCGCTAATTATTCAGCATATGTTGTTGCAAAACACAATATATACCAGCAGGATGGCATGACTAACGCTACGGAGAAACGTGGGGATATGGAGGATGCTGACGACACTGAGAAAGTGGACGAGGCGTCACCTGATAATTCACTTTCGCAGGATAATAAGACATCTGAAGCTGGAAATGATAAGAGCAGCAATTCGCAGAAAGAGCCTTCTGCCACGCAGGAAAAGAAGGTGTCACTTGCCGAGGCAACAGGCTACGGCAGCCTTGAAATTACATATGATGGAGTAAACGAGTCAGATGTGTACAATGAGGGCTCATACTATTCTATAACGGCAGGAAGCGGTAATACTTTTGCGGTTATGAAATTCACTCTTAAAAATCCGACAGACGAGGATATAAATGTTGATATGTTTGGCAATGCCAGGACATATAAAGCCACTTTCCCCGATGGAAAGGAATACACGGCTGAGGGCACATTCCTTACATATTCCCTTAATACTTTTCAGGGAACCGTAAAGGCGCACGATGCGGTTGATGTGGTGCTGCTTTTCAAGATACCTCAGGGTACGGCATGTGACAATATTAAGATGTCGGTTATAAAAGATAACGAAAAAAGTTTGATTGAATTATAAAACATATGATATACTTAGATTACTAAGAGGTGGAGGTTGTATTATGGATACGAACATATTATTGGAGTCAGGAACAAACGAGCTTGAAGTGCTTGAATTCACGTTGGGAGACAATCACTACGGAATCAATGTCGCAAAGATCAGAGAGATTTTGCAATATATGCCGGTCACTCCTGTTCCGAATACTCATCCGAGTGTTGAGGGAATATTTATGCCACGTGACACAATGATTACGGTTATCAATTTAAAGAATTGTCTTAATCTGCCACAGACGGATGAAAAGGGCTTATTTATCATTACGAATTTTAACAAACTCAATGTGGCATTTCATGTAGATCAGGTTATCGGTATACACCGCGTATCGTGGGAGAATATCATAAAGCCTGACGAGACACTGACGGGCGAGCATGGCAGCACTGCTACAGGTGTTATCAAAATGGATGACAGGCTTATAGTTATCCTTGATTTTGAGGCTATAGTTGCTTCTATTAGTCCACAGACAGGACTTAGGGTTAATGATATCGATGAGATGGAGGCAAGAGATAGGAGTGATGCTACAATTCTTATCGCAGAGGATTCGGCTTTATTGTCAAAGCTCATCACCGAGTGCCTTAAGAAGTCGGGATATACCAATCTCATAGTGGAAGAGAATGGTCAGGAGGCCTGGGATGTGATAGAGGCTATGCAGGCAAAGGGCGATATTACAAAGCATCTTGACTGCATTATAACTGATATTGAGATGCCACTCATGGATGGACACAGACTCACAAAGCTTGTAAAATCAGATGCAGAGCTTAGAGATATACCGGTTATCATATTCTCTTCACTGGTAAATGAAGAGATGAGGAAAAAGGGTGAACAGCTTGGAGCAGACGCACAGCTTACAAAGCCTGAAATCGGAAAGCTTGTAGAGGCGATTGACAAGCTGATTGATAAAGCATAATATATTTAGATACAAGGGGTGTGGCTTGTTTAGCTGCACCCTTTAATGGATTATAGATGGAGAATACTAATGAGCGATAAATCGACAGAAAACTATCTGGACAATTTGCTGGATTCAATGAATAAGCTGCAGGATACAGATACGAAGATGTCTGGGACTGATCAGGATGAATTCCTCAAAAAGTTTGAGGACGAGCTTGAAAATGAGACATATGATGAGTATCTGTCGAACTTTGAAAAGGAACTTGAGAGGGAAAATGAGCAGGCCAAGGGTCAGGCTCTTAATGTACAGACTCCGGCTCCTGATGACAAGGATGCTTCACTTGATGATATGCTCACTGAGTTTGACCGCAGGATGAAGGAACAGGAGACTCAGGGAGATAAACAGGAAAACAAAGCAGACAATAATCTAAGCGATGCGGTATTTAATTTTACACCGGCAGATTCTGGGATAGAGATGATGGATGCAAACATGCCGGAAATGGCTGAGAATCCCAAACAGGAGGAGACTCCGGAGAGTATAATAACAAATGAACCTCAGATGGTTGAAGAAATAGGAGAGCCGGATTTGGCAGGAAATGCATCAAAGGATATACTTGACATACTGGGTAGTGATGGTCTGGATAATATCGGTGATCTGCTTGAAGGAAAAACCGGTGAGACAGGGGCTGATATAGATGATTATGCAAGCAGCCAGATGAAAGTGCACGAGACGGCTGATGCAGCAGTTGATGCACAAGATACTGAAAAAAAGAGCCTTTTAAAAAGAATAATATCATTTTTTACAAAAGAGCCGCAGTCAGATGATGTCACAGATATACAGAGCACAGCAGAAGGTGCAGAAACTGACGCAAAGACACTCTCAGATGAGAATAAGCAGATACTTGAAGCGCTGGATGCTGACGGAGAGCTAAACGAAGCCACAGATAAGCCAAAGAAGGGCAAAAAGCCTAAAAAAGAAAAGAAGCCAAAAAAACCTAAAAAAGAAAAAAAGCCAAAGGCTCCAAAGGAAAAGAAGGAACGCATTGGATGGGAGAAGGGACCTAAGCTTCCTAAGGGACCTGTTATAGTAATCTGGGTATTTGTTATGTCGATAGTTGTGTTTGTTCTCATATGCACCTTTTTGCTCGGAAACAACTCCAAAGTGACTGATGCTCAGAATACGTACAATCAGGCAATAGCTGATCTGGGACAGAATAAAGCTGATTCAATAGAACTGTATACAAAGGCCTACAGCAGGCTGAGCGGCTTGAAGCTTTCGGGTGACGATAAGCAGTTGTACAATAAGCTGTCGGTGCTTGCATCAGTGTCAGGTAAGTATGATGCCTATAAGAGCTTTAGCGATTCAGGCTATGTAACCATGGCAGCGGATTCCTTAGTATGTGCGGCAGGACGATGTGCTGTAAATGCAGACAATGCAAAGGAATACGGATGTGAGCTGCAGCTTGAGCAGCTTAAAAACATTATTTCTGATACCCTGAGCAGTCAGTATGGCTTATCATATGATGATGCCATTGCTCTATATAATATAGATGATAGAGATGACTATACACTGGCACTGACACAGAAATTAAATGAATTAGGCATTAAAGAGGAGACAAAATGATATGATTGCAATCATCGATTAAAATGCCTATCATTATTCGACAATCACCATAAAATAAGACTTTATAGATGTTACGTTTACAATAAATTTATATTTTACTAATTATTTACTAAATACAATGTCTTGAATGGATACAAGGGTACCAAATGGCGAAGAAACCAGGAGGTACTCTTTTTCTACATTATCTTTAATTTTTATGTATAATAAACCTTGTCAGTGAGGTGAAAAAAGATGAATTACATATGTGAATCTTGCGGTAGTGATTTGAAATATTATGATAAAGTTTCAAGAATGGTACGGACGAAAAATCGTAAAGTGTCTATCATTACTGTAAAAAGATTCAAATGTCCAGTTTGTAATTGTATACATAGAAATCTTCCCAATAATATTTTTCCTTATAAACAATACGACGCGAGAATAATAACAGGAGTTATAGAAGGTAAAATAACAAGCGATATGATAGACTATGAGGATTATCCTTGTGAGATGACCATGACTAGGTGGCGAACGCTTAATTTACAATCTCTCTTATGAGAAAACCTTTAATGAAAATGTAGTTATATGAAAGGAGATTTATATCATGGAGAGAAAAGGAAATAATATAGCTGAGGATACATTCTTACACTGGATGGACGTAGAACGATATATGGCAGAATTCAAAGAAGGAAATTTTGATAACTATGAAGAATGCCAAACGGTTTTACGATATCTGGCTTTAAGAGAAATGAATTTGGTTATAGAGAAAAATAATAACTCTCAAGTAATATCTATCGAAATACCAGCATTTTTAGTAAAGCACTAAAATTAGGCAGTCTGTGGGAACATGGACTGTCTTTTTTTGTATGTGTTCCACCGAGATTGTTTTTACTATTGTGTAATTCTAACCTAGAATAGAATCACCGCGGTAATAAAAACAAAGGAGATTTATATGGGTACAACATTAAGAGCTGAATTATCAGAAAAGAATCCATATTGGATAGAGAAACATAGATACTACGAGTTAAAGCATTTTTGCCTGCAATATCCTATATGGAAGAAAGCATATTCTGCGCTAGATGGACTTCATTCAAAGACTATGAATTTAGCAATAAATGTAGTCACACATGGGGTAACCGATTCGACAGCTAAGTATGCAATAGCAAAGGCGTATTATTCAGATAGAATAGAGATGCTTGAACGAGTTGCTACAATGACAAGTCCAGAACTTGGAGACTATATTTTAAAAGGTGTTACTGAAGGAATTTCGTATGATATTCTCAAAGCTAGATTAAATGTACCATGCTGTAAAGATACATATTATGAATTGTACAGACGTTTCTTCTGGCTGCTTGATATAGAAAGAGGTTAAATACGCAAAATTTACAAGCACTATTATGAGAGAAAGGACCCGTGGAATTAAAAATATTAACCGCAATTCTAGGGTGACTAGTGACGGCGGAGATTCTAATTGAATCGTAGTTAGGCAAGATTCCTTTCTCTCTTTTTTATCCTAGATTAGAAAACAGGATGTAGGTTACTGAAAAACATACTATATTGATATTTGAAAAATTGCCCGGTGGGAAAATTCCGGAAAAGTTTTCAGAAAGGAGGAAGATATGCCAGTTATATGTTTAATCGTAGGTATTCTTATAGGATTATCCTTATCAAGATTTATATTCAAAGATAAACCAATAGGTTCGCTAAGGGTTGATAGTTCTGACCCAGATAGCGGACCTTATTTATTTCTTGAAGTGGATCCAGGTAGAATGGATAATATTTATAAGAAACAATACGTACGTCTACGTGTGAAAATTAAAAATTACATTTCGCACAAATAACACTTTCTATTATGAAAGAAATTATTAGAAGGAGGTTTCACAAAATGAGCGAACCAAATATTAAAGATTTATTGAATGAGGAAATTGCAACGGAGATTCAGAACTTATCTGAACTTGAAGCAGGTTCTGATGAAAAATCGAGTGCTATTGATGATTTGGCAAAGCTGTACAAGCTGATAATCGAGGAGAACAAGAGTGAATGGGATGCGGATGAGAAGTATGATCGTCGTGTGATGGAAGGAGAAGCCAACACTAAAGACGATGAACTGAAACAGAAGCAGCTTGAAGAGCAGGTTAAGGAGCGATATTTCAGAGTAGGTGTAGCAGCGGCAGAATTAATGGTGCCATTGATATTCTATGGAATTTGGATGAGGAAAGGATTTAAGTTTGAAGAAACAGGAACATATACCTCAAAGACATTTACAGGTTTGATCAATCGTTTTAGACCAACAAAGAAATAATAATTTTATGGCAAGGGGACGTGTATAACGCATGTCCTCTTATTTTTTACTACGCAACTACAGCATTTCCTCTTATGAGAAAATAGAAAAGGAGGCAAAATTAGATGAATAAAATCTATGTGGAGGTACCAATTACTACAAATCAGACTACATTAAGTATTCCTTGTGGTGATGATGAAAGCTTATGGCATTTTACCGTCATATTCAATGAGAACGAATATTTGCATAAGAGATTGGTTACCGTTATGGACAACTTTGATGATGGAGAGAATCCAGCGGTTCAAAGTATGTTAGTAACGAATGAAAACAATCGTACGGCAACATTTGAGTACCATATGGATAAGGACGTAAAGGTTGATGTCAAGCTGTCAGTTTATTATTGCAAGGATTGCAGAATAATTACTGCTGAGTGGTAATAGTGCCTATAGGAGATGTGGAACTCTATACGCATCTCCTTTTCTTTTTTACGTGAAAAATACATTGCTCTTTATGAGAGAATAAAGCTTTATCTCTTGAACAGATTAACGCCAGTTTGTATACTAGATATACGAGTATGCGAGCAGGTCAATTTTGAAAGGAGATATTTAGCATGAGTATTTTTAATGAAAAACAGAGAAAGGCAATGACAGACGGAGAATATATCTGCTCTGAGTGCGGAGGATTAATGGAATTTGAAGATGAATGGGAAGACACATTGGTGTGTCCTCATTGTGGTCACAGCATTGATTTAGAGGAATATGGCTGTGAAGGAGACGAAAAGTACGAGAATTTATATCCGACTAGAGAGGAAGTTCTGGGTATTGCCGCGGATGAGTCCGAAGAAGAAAATTAAAAACGCAATAAGCTAGAGGAGAGGGTCTTAGAGAAATCTAAGGCTCTTTTCTTTTTATGGAGAATAGAGATGAGATACCATTATAAAAAACCAGATATTTATCTTTCTATGTATGGAAAATTATATATATGCAATCATCCGGTGTATGACAGATGTACATTATTTACAATTGGTGATAAAGGTTTGGCAGTTATTCAGCAAAGATTCAATCCGGATACAAAGACTACATACTGGACAGAGGTTGATTCCTGGTTGACAGATTCTTTATATTTGCATCCTAAGTTCAAAAAATTTTTTGATGAACGAGCAGGAGAGTGTACAGATGGATTGTATCCAACAGTAAGCGTTAGACAAATTATGTGGGCGTTGAAAATGAAACCAATACAGAGGCAAAGATGGGAAACATGCTTTGACAGACGTAATATTTAGCGAAATTTACAAAGCATATTATGAAAGGAGCGTGAATCTTATGAAGATTACTCAATTAGACAAAAGTATTGAAACAATAAAGAAATTGGATATTAGTGAATATTGTAAGGTGTATTTCTTGATTTTAAAAACAAGTAAAACCAAGAAAGGAACAGACAATTATGTGTTTAATTCCAAACGATTAGATTATTTACAGTTCAATGAAATTAATATCTATATGGATAATCCAAATTACATGCTTGTAAAAATTGAAGATTGAGCCAGCAATGGCTCTTTCTTTTCGCTAAAATCACAGTTCCTTTTATGAAAAACTAAAGCTTTGAAAGGAGTAAAAGGAGCATGGACGAAATGAAAATAGTATCTAAGTTTACAAGAGGAATTATTTCAAAAGCATTAAAAATGGTGATACATAAGAAAACGGGATATGATATTGATATTCAGTTAAATGAGGTCACTACAACTATTGCAGACGGAAAGGCACATCTTCATGTCGATGTAGATGCGGAAATCGGAAAGGACGAGCTTATAAACATACTGAAAAGTATTGGTTTGAATTGACGATTAGGGTCGCTTATGGCGGCTCTTTTCTTTTACTTCGCAAAATTTACAAAGCATATTATGAGAGAAAGATAGTTGGCTCAGTGGTGGAGCAGCACAATTACTGTGAAGGTCGTAGGTCCGAATCCTACACTGTCTTCTCTTTTATTTTTTTCTGGAAAGGAGAAGTTCATATGTCTATTGAGCAGCTTGAACTGATATTAAGTGACACATATCAGATGGATGTATCATTTCCGATGATATTCGGACACCGTAAGGAATTTATGCAATCTAGCTATTCCATATGGTCAGTAAATGAATTACTGGAATATGTATCATCTGAATTATATCCAAAAGACAATGCGTCAATAGCAGAAATTGAAGAAATTGTCAGATGTTTCAAATCTATGATAAGTAAATATTTTCATATGAGACAAGACACACAATTAATGTTTTCAATAGCAATAAATCTGGCAGATAATGTTCTGGATATTTTACGAGCTATGGAATAAAGAAAGGAGACAATCACTATGAAACCAAAAATCAATCAACTCATTAATAAATCGGTTGTACGACTGAAAAGAGGCTCACCAACAGTTTTAACCTGTCTTGGAGTTGCGGGTGTTGTTGCAACTACTGTATCTGCTGTTATGGCAACGCCTAAAGCAATTGAAAAGATTAGGAAAGAAAGCTTGATTAATCACGATGGCGACCCATGCGGATATAGCAAAACAGAAGCTATTAAGTCTGCGTGGGTTTATTATATTCCGTCAACAGTTATAGGAGTTTCTACAATCATTTGTATTGTTGGTGCAAATGTATTAAACCGACATCAACAGGCATCTTTATCAAGTGCATATGCGCTGATTAACAAATCTTACAATGAGTATAAAGAAAAACTCAAGGAATTGTATGGAGAGGAAGCACATCAGAAAATAATCGACTCTATAGCTAAAGAGCATTGTAATGATGTATATCTTAGCGGACAGGATATATGTGGATGGAATTCATTAGACTTTGACGAGCATGATCCGGACGAAAATCGTCTTTTTTATGACGAATATTCAAGAAGATATTTTGAAAGTTCCGTCAGCAGAGTGCTACAGGCTGAGTACCATCTTAACAGAAATTTTGTAATGTCTGGTCATCTTCCGGTAAATGATTTTTATGAGATGCTTGGTTTATCTGCTATTGATGGCGGGGAGTATGTAGGATGGAACTGCGATGATGGATTATATTGGATAGATTTTAATCACAGAAAAACAGTTTTGGATGACGGTCTTGAAGTATATGTCATTGAAATGGTTTGGACACCAGACACTAATTGGTGTGATGAAGAAGATTTCACAATGGAATAGTCTATTCGCAAAAATTACAGCCACTATTATGGAAAGGAGGCAACGGGCTATGAATAGTAAAATTATTAGAATCATTGGTCTTGCTGCAACAGTGATCGGTTTAGGAGCGAATCTTATTAACGATTGGGCTGATGAGCAGAAGATGAATGAGCAGATTGATAAGAAAGTTAATGAAGCTCTTGCTAAAAGAGACGCAGATGCGAAGGAGTCCTAAAACAAGGACTCTTTTGTTTTATGGAGGTTAAGTATGTCATCAATAGATACAGCTATTGAAATTACTGAATATTGTCTAAAGCAATCAAGAAAAAATAGAGTTGATTGGTGGTATAGCGATAGTTTTGTCAGTAATAGCTACTCTATATGGGCGGCAAAAGAGTTGTTGACACGATTGAATAACAACAGGGATATTCCGCCATTGATAACTCTTGAAAATTTTGAAGAGTTAATGGATGAGTACGCCTGCAAAAACATCAACAACAGTTTTTTATTTTCGTGTGCCAAAGACACGACACGATGGATCATTGATTTATTAATCGCATAAAGCGATATTTTGAAAGGAGATTAACATTATGTGTAAAAGAGAAATGACATTAGGAGAAGAAATTATTGGATTATCAACAAGAGGGATTGACACACCTACAGTAGAAAGAATGTACAGAAAGTATATTGAAATGGCTGCTGATAAAGAGTCAAAAGAAGCTATGAGAGAGTATTGCATTAATGATGAACTTGCAATTGAAGAATTTATTAATGCAATATTCGGAGTACCTGCAAAGTCCGACTTAAAAGATGCTGAGGTAGGAGATAAGACAACAATCAAGTTGGATGGATTGGGAGAATTTGTGGCAACAGTACACAAGGTTACGGACGATAAGGTTATGCTTATTTTCGATGATTATGTAGCTGAGAGACCTATGAATGAGTCAGGCACAAATAAGGGCGGATTTGAAGACTCTGATTTGAATAAATGGTTACATACAGAGTTCGTAAAGGCATTACCTTATTCAATTAGGGCAAGACTTACTGATGTGACTATTCCGACAGTAGGTGAGATGTTTGGCTGGGACGACGAGTGGGATAGAAATCACTTTGAGGCTGATAATGACAAACAGCTTCCACTTATGAAGCAGAGACGCAATCGAGTTGCTTATTATAACAATGAGTGTGAGTGCGGATGGCTCCGTAATGCTACCAAGAACGTCGTTTCTTCGGCTCGTTTCGCTATTGTGGACGGCAATGGCTGTACGTACTACGACATCGCTTCGGGCTCTCATGGGGTTCGTCCGGAAATCTGGTTGGTTAAGTAAAAATCTCCGCCCCTTGTGGGCGGGGTAATCTATAGGAAAGGAAGTAATAAAAATGCATAAACCCAATATTAAAGCGGCATATAATGCAGTGAAAAAATCAACCATAAAACACAGTCCGGAAATATTGACCGGAATAGGTATTGCTGGAATGGTAACAACGACTGTAATGGCTGTAAGAGCAACTCCTAAGGCACTAAAATTAATTGGTAGTGCGGAGCTTAAAAAAGCTAATGAAACAAATATACCATATGAAGGACATAACCTCAGCAAGACTGAAATTATAAAAGTTACGTGGAAATGTTATGTTCCAGTAGCTATAACCGGCGGTTTATCTATTGCTTGTCTGATTGGAGCAAGTTCAGTAAATGCCAGAAGAAACGCCGCATTGGCTACGGCATATTCTATAGCTGAAACATCACTCAAGGAATATCAGAACAAAGTTGTTGAAACGATTGGAGAAAAAAAAGAGCAAACTATCAGAGATGCCGTTGCAAAAGAGAAAATCGATACGCATCCGGCAAAAGAAAGCGAAATTATATTTGTTGGAGATGGCGAGACTCTTTGCTACGATGTATTATCCGGACGATATTTCAAGTCAAAAATTGACAGGATTAAGAAAGCAGAGAACGACTTGAATAGAAGGATGCGAGATGAAATGTATATTTCTCTTAATGAATTTTATTACGAAATTGGTTTGCCATCTATTAAAATCGGCGACGACATTGGATGGAATATTGACCGAGAAGGATATATCGACCTTCGCTATACTTCACAGCTTAACGACAATGATGAGCCCGTGTTTGTAATAGATTACGGATGTGGACCTAGATATGATTATAGAAACTTGATGTAGGTTCGCAAAAATTACAGCCACTATTATGGAAAGAATAACAAATTTTTAATCTGAAAGGAGATTAACATTATGGAAACAAAGGAAATCATGAACAACGAAGAGGTTATGGACACAACAGAGGAAATCGTAAAGACAGCTTCCAAAGGAGGATTCAGTAAGGTAACAACTATCGGTGTGGCTATGATTGCAGGCGGTTTAGCTTACAAGTTCGTAGTAGCACCAGCAGTTAGTAAACTGAAAGAAATGAAAGCGCGTAAAGGGTTTCGTGTTGTTGAGAATGAGACCACAGTTGAGGATGAAAACACTGAAACAGTTGATGAGAATGATTCTGAAAATTAAAGAATTATTATTCTGACAGGAGAGAGGGAGAGTACCTATAACAAGGTGCTTTCTCTCTTATTTTTTATTATGGAGGTATTGTTATGAATCAGTATGCTTATAATGGTCCAGTTATGGAATTTGGCAGGTGTATTGCCGATAATTGGGCGGGGTCTACATACGCAGCATCTGAAAAGAAAGCAAAGAGTAATTTAGCGTATCAGTTTAAGAAAAATAATAACCGTATGCCAGCATCGAAAATTACTTTGCCTGGGGAATTAATGGTTATCAATTAGGAGGAAAAGAATGGAAGAATACAAGTCCAACTCACATAAATCGAGAGAACGAGCGAAAGCTGAACTACCAGAAAAGAAGGTAGAAAAAATTGTATCCGGTTCTGTTAAGACAAAGAAAAAGAGCGGAATTAATAAACTTGCAGGGATATTTGTTCCGGAAGATGTAGATAACGTAAAAAGCTACATTTTCGAGGATATCGTTGTGCCTGCCGTGAAGGATATTATTCTCGATGCTGTTAAGGCGGTTCTTGGAGTTAAGAGCCCTAGTGGTAAAAGATCGTCCGCAAGCAAAGTATCTTATCGCAAATATTATGAAGACCCAGCACAGGGCAACAGAAGAAATTACAATTCACAGAGTTCTATTGGTGGTTGCGATTTCGATGATATTTACTTTGACACCAGAACTGAGGCAGAAAATGTATTAGCTGCTATGGACGAAATCGTTGCAAGTTACAGAATTGTAAGTGTTGCGGACTATTTCGATTTGGTTGGTATTGACGGTCCGTGGACAGGAAATAACTACGGCTGGACTGATAATATCAGAAATGCAAGAGTTATTAATACCAGAGACGGATATACTATCAAGTTTCCAAGAGCAAATCCAATAGATTAGGAGGAAGATTATGTACGAGTCAAAAGATGTTATGGTATCGCATCCGGCACATTATCAGAGTGAAACTGGATTAGAGGTAATTGATGTTATTGAGGCATTTACATTTGATTTGAAAGGCATTGAAGCTACTGATACTGGAAATGTACTCAAATATATGTGCCGTTGGAAAAATAAGAACGGCGTACAGGACTTAGAAAAAGCGAGATGGTATTTAGAGCATCTCATTGATCATGTAAAACTTTTAGAAGAGGAGAACAAATAATCATGAAAAAGAATGAAATCATTACAAAGGTAACAAACGCTGTAAATACAGCAACTATCAAAGTGAAAAAGCATAGCCCGGAAATTCTTATCGTAGCTGGTGTTGTTGGAACAGTTGCAAGTGCTGTAATGGCTTGTAAAGCGACAACAAAATTAAGTACGGTATTAGAAGAGCATAAAAAAGATGTCAATGCTGTGCATGAATGCTCTGAAAATGAGGAAATCAAAGCTGACTATTCACAGGAAGATGCTAAGAAAGACTTAACTATTATTTATGCTCAGACAGGTGTTAAGCTTGTTAAGTTATATGCTCCGGCTATTGCATTAGGTGCATTATCAATCACAAGTATTGTAGCGTCTAATAATATTCTCAGAAAGAGAAATGTAGCTCTGGCAGCAGCATACGCAACTGTCGACAAGTCATTCAAGGAATATCGTAATCGAGTTGTTGAAAGATTTGGAGAGCAGGTTGACAAAGAGCTGAAATATGATATTAAGGCTAAGAAATTCGAGGAAACTGTAAAAGATCCAGAGACAGGTAAAGAGAAGAAAGTAAAATCTACTGTCAATGTAGCTAACGCAGATAGCGGATATGCAAGATTCTTTGATGAGACTTGCAAAGGGTATGAGAAAGATACACAGTATAATTTACTTATGTTACGAGGACAGCAGCAGTATGCAAATGATCTTTTACATGCCAGAGGATATGTATTCTTAAATGATGTATACGATATGCTTGGAATTGACAGAACCAAGGAAGGTCAGATTGTAGGTTGGGTATATAACAAGAACAATGAAGTTGGTGATAATTTCGTGGACTTTGGCATCTTAGAAACAAACAGAGAGACAGAAGACGGATCTTATGAACCAGCAATTTTATTAGACTTCAATGTGGACGGTAATATATTAGATCTGATTTAAACGGAGAATTTGCATATGAAAAAAATAATTTGGATGGTACTACTGATAATCACCAGCTCTTTTTGTATAGCAGCATCACCAATCACAACAAGTGAAAATGATGAAATTAATGAGACAGTGACAGTTGAGGTTATCAAAACTGAGGCGGTTGAAGAAGTATCATTTAGTCCGAAGGAGGAAGTAGTAGTGCAAGAGCCAGCACCTCAAGACGTTGCCTGCGAAATTTATACTGATATTTCAAATGACGATATTGAGTTAATTGCTCTTGTTACTATGGCTGAAGCTGAGGGAGAATGTGAAGATGGCAAACGATTAGTAATTGATACTATTTTAAATCGTGTTGACTCTGATTCTTTTCCTAATACAGTTCATGAAGTAGTTTATCAGCCAAGTCAATTTTCTTCTATGTGGAATGGGCGAGTTGACAGATGCTATATTGACGATTATATTTGTAAGCTTGTAATTGAAGAGCTTCGTAATAGGAAGAATTACGATGTTATATTCTTTACAGCTGATAGATATGGGAATTATGGAACACCTATGTTTCAGATTGGAAACCACTATTTTTCAAGTGGAGAATAGAAAGGAGAATTATTATGCATGTAGTGGGATTAACATTATCAGCAGTTGCAGGAATTTGCTTTTGGAGTGGTCTGGCTGTTTTATTTGGTGGAAAGGAGCACTAATTATGGAAGGAATCGGTAACTTCATATCAATGATGGATTATATTCTCGATACCCATCGAAAAAGACATATTACAGGGGGCATTCTGTTGAGTGCCTCTTTACTTTTTGGCGGTTTAGCATTAACCGTTATGACTATCAAGACAGAGGGGGATAATAATGAACAGTAAAGTAGCATTTATTTTAGGCACGATTATTGGTGCTGGAATTGGTGTAATCGGTACATACTCATATTTTAAAGATAAGTATGAGAAACTCGCAGAGGAAGACTTCAATTCAAGAAGAGTATTTGACGAGGATAAAAAAGAAGAATCAGTAGAGCCTGTTGTTGAAAAAACTGCTGACAGTAGAACTGTAGATAAACCGAGTATTGCTGAATGTGCAGCAATATTACAGAGGGAAGGCTATGTGAACTATAGCGATATGCAAAATAAAAAACAGAAGCAGGAAATTGCTGTTGACAGACCATATGTTATACAGCCGTCAGATTTTGGAGAGTTTGATGATTACGAAAAAATAAGTCTTACATATACGGCTGACGGAGTGTTACTAGATGATATGAATGAAATTGTGGATGATATTGAAGAAGTTGTTGGTGAAGATTCACTTGAGCATTTCGGAGAGTATGAGGATGACTCTGTCTATGTGAGAAACGATGCTAAGAAATGCGATTATGAAATTCTGTTAGACCAGAGAAACTATCAGGAAATTTTTGAAACTCAGCCACATAGAACGGAGATGTAATGACCAGAGACGAATTAAAATTTGATTATTTCGATTGGATGTATGGTCTGGTATGTGATACAAAATATCCGAAGAAATTATCATATAGAAAGCTATTAAATTTTCTCCACAATATGGATTTCACATATCAGCTTACTATGGACAGCAATCGATTTGAGGATGGTATTGAACTGCGCTATCGATTTGGATACGAGAATGGATATGACTGCTCTGTTATAGCAAATTATCTGGATAATAGTCCATGTAGCGTATTGGAGATGCTAATAGCACTTTCAATTCGTTTAGAGGAACATATTATGGACGACCCAGAGATTGGTGATAGAACAGGACAATGGTTCTGGAATATGATTACTAATCTTGGGCTGGGCTCTATGGATGACAGAAAATTTAATGAGAATCGTGTTGAAGATATTGTAACAAGATTTTTAGAGAGGCAGTATGAGCCAGACGGGCAAGGCGGATTATTTACACTTGAAAATTGTCACTATGATTTGAGAAAAGTGGAAATTTGGTATCAGGCATGTTGGTATCTTGACAGTATTACTTGATTTGAAAGGAGATTACTTATTATGAACGATTTAGTAAGTTATATTTTTAGAAATATGGATGCTACAGATAAGCACCTTGTACGCATTTACAAAGCATTGGTGCATCAGAACAAATTTAATAAGGCTATAACATTATTTAGTGTTGTTACAACCTTAAATTTATTTGCAATGCGTGCTGACAACAAAAAGATGCAGCAGGAAATCGCAGTTTTGCGAAAAGAAATTGATGGGTTGAACGAATCGGAAGGAGTATAAAAATGTGATGTTGGATTTTATGGTGGTTTCAACGCGTAGTACAAAGCGCGGAACAATAGAAATCTATCCAAAGTTCCTTATTAAAAAAAGCACAGATCTTATGATTCGAGGTGGTGATTTTTACGCTATCTGGATAGAAGAACGTGGTTTATGGTCTACTGACGAACAGGATGCTTTACAACTTATAGACCGCGAACTGGATAGATATGCTGAGGAGAATCGCCAACGCTTTAACTCAGATATTAAAGTCCTGCATATGTGGGACGCTGAGAGCGGAATGATTGACTCTTGGCATAAATACTGTCAGAAGCAATTACGAGACAGTTTTCATACGCTTGATGACAAACTTATATTTTCCAATACGGAAACAACGAAAAAAGATTATGCTAGCAAGCGACTTAATTATCCTCTTGAAGAGGGGGATTTAACAGCATATGAAAAATTGATTAGTACTTTATATTCTCCGGAAGAACGAATGAAAATAGAGTGGGCTATCGGTTCCATAGTATGTGGTGAATCGCAGAAATTACAGAAATTTCTTGTACTATACGGAGCAGCTGGTACAGGTAAATCAACAATTTTAAATATTATTCAACAGTTATTTGAGGGTTACTACTCTGTCTTTGACGCGAAAGCATTAGGGTCTAGTAGTAACTCTTTTGCGTTAGAAGCATTTAAAAGCAATCCGTTAGTAGCTATTCAGCATGATGGAGATTTATCAAGGATTGAAGACAATACGAGGCTTAACAGCTTAGTATCTCATGAGTTGATGACTGTAAATGAAAAATTCAAATCGACATATGCGAACCGCTTCAAATGTTTCTTATTTATGGGAACTAATAAACCTGTACGTATTACAGATGCCAAATCCGGTCTTATAAGACGACTGATTGATGTATCTCCATCTGGAAATAAGTTGAATCCAAAGGAATATAAAACAATCGTGAAACAGGTCGGCTTTGAACTCGGAGCTATTGCGTATCATTGCCAGGAAATATATTTAGATAATCCAGGTAGATATGATGATTATGTTCCAATTTCAATGCTTGGTGCATCTAACGATTTTTATAACTTTATAGCTGATTCTTATTATGTGTTTAAAAAAGAAGATGGAACAACACTTAAGGCGGCATGGGAAATGTATAAGAATTACTGTGAAGAAGCGAAGGTTGGTTATCCGTTATCAAGAAGAGTATTCCAGGAAGAATTAAAGAACTATTTCAAGGATTTTCAGGAAAGATTTAACTTTGATGACGGTTCAAGAGTACGAAGTTATTACATAGGATTTAGAACTGATAAGTTTGAAAGCGATGCTCAAACAAAGAAAAAAGAGACACAGAAAACGTATCAGATAGAGTTCAAAGAACAGGAGTCAATATTTGATTCTGTATGTGCGGATTGTCCCGCACAATATGCTTCACAAAACGAAACCCCACAGCAGAAGTGGGAAAAGGTAAAAACAAAATTATCTGCTCTGGATACATCACAAATTCATTATGTGAAAGTTCCAGAAAATCACATTGTCGTAGATTTTGATATTCCGGACGAGACTGGAAATAAATCTTTTGAAAAGAATTTGGAAGCCGCCAGTAAGTTGCCACCGACTTATGCGGAGTTGAGTAAAAGTGGTCAAGGGATACATCTTCATTATTTATATTCTGGAGACCCTTCTCAGCTAAGCAGAATCTACGACGACCATATAGAGGTAAAAGTATTTACTGGTAAAAGTTCGTTAAGAAGAAAACTAACGAAATGCAACAATTTACCAATAGCTACTATATCCTCTGGGTTACCAATGAAAGGAGAAGACAAAATGGTAAATTTTGATGCCATAAAAAGCGAGAAAGGACTTAGGACACTTATAAAGAGAAATCTCAATAAGGAAATCCACCCAGGAACTAAGCCAAGTATCGATTTCATATACAAAATATTGGAGGATGCTCATAGTAGTGAACTCAAATATGATGTAACAGATATGCGAAATGCGGTATTAGCATTTGCAGCGAACAGCTCTCATCAGGCAGAGTATTGTATTAAGCTCGTCAACAAGATGCAGTTTAAATCGGAAGAAAATTCAAATGCTGTAAAGAATGATGATGCAAAGCTTGTATTCTATGATATTGAGGTATTTCCAAACCTGTTTCTGGTCAACTGGAAAATCGAGGGCGAAGGAAAACCTGTTGTTAGAATGATTAATCCGACACCAAGCGAGATTGAGGAATTAATACAGCTTAGATTGGTCGGATTTAACTGTCGACGATATGATAATCATATTATGTATGCCAGATTGATGGGATATACAAACGAACAGTTGTATAACTTATCACAAAAGATTATTAATAATAGTCCAAATTGTTTCTTCGGAGAAGCCTACAATATTTCATTCACAGATGTATATGATTTCTGTTCAAAGAAGCAATCTCTTAAGAAGTGGGAAATTGAGCTGAGTAACATGGCTAATGATCCGCATTCGAAGATGGACGATGAAGTCAGAGCATTATGTAAAAAGATAAAGCATCACGAGCTTGGACTTCCTTGGGATCAGCCTGTTCCAGAAGAGCTTTGGACAAAAGTAGCTGAATATTGTGATGATGATGTTATCGCCACAGAGGCTACATACAAAGCAAATCTTGGTGATTTCGTTGCAAGAGAGATTTTGGCAGAGTTAGCTAATGGTTCGGTAAACGATACTACCAATAGTTTGACTACAAAATTTATATTTGGAAAGAACCGTAATCCTCAGAGCCAATTTATGTATAGAGATTTGTCTGAGCCGGTTACGGAATTACCAGATGATGTATTAGCATTTTTAAAAGAGGCAAAGCCGGAGATGATGGCTGAGCCGTTCCACGGACCAAAAGGCGATAGCTTATTACCATATTTTCCAGACTATAGATTCGAGAACGGAAAATCCCTTTACAGAGGTGAGGAAGTTGGAGAAGGCGGAGAAGTATGGGCGGCTCCCGGAATGTACGGACGCTCAGAAACAGAAGATGTTGGTTCGATGCATCCTAACTCAGCTATATCAGAGTGCTTATTTGGACCAGATTTCACAAAGAGGTTCAAAGATATTTTGGACATTCGTATCTATATTAAGCATGGTGATTTCGATATGGTACGAGATATGTTTGAAGGAGCATTAGCCAAATATCTTGATGATACTGGCAAGGCAAAGGCACTGGCTCAAGCATTGAAGATTGCGATTAATTCTGTGTACGGATTAACAGCCGCAGGATTTATGAATGCCTTCAGAGACTCAAGGAATAAGGACAATATTGTAGCAAAGCGAGGAGCTTTGTTTATGATTGACCTTAGACATGAAGTTGAAGCACAGGGATACAAAGTAATTCACATTAAGACGGACTCTATTAAGATTGAAAATCCGGATGATTATATTCTTGATTTCATTTGTAAGTATGGCAAACGTCACGGATATGATTTCGAGGTAGAGCATATATTTGACAGGATTTGCTTGGTCAACAATGCTGTATATGTTGCAAAATTGGCTGACGATGATCCGGAAAAACCAGGAATATGGACCGCTACAGGAACTCAGTTTCAGATTCCTTATGTATTTAAGTGTCTCTTTAGTAAAGAGGATATTAAATTCGAGGATATGTGTGAAACGAAGTCTGTAAGCGGTTCTTTATATTTGGACTTAAATGAGGACTTACCGGATGTGTCTCAATATGAAAAAGAATTTAGTAAAGCTGAAAGCGATTTCAAGAAAGGGCTGCTATCAGATACAACATTTGAAAGCACCTGCCAGAAATTAAATCCGCTTATTGCAGAGGGACACAATTATCGATTTATCGGAAAAGTTGGACAGTTCTGTCCGATTAAAGATGGATGCGGTGGTGGATTACTTATGCGTGAGAAAGACGGTAAATATTATGCTGCAACTGGAACAAAGGGGTATAGATGGCTTGAATCTGAAATGGTTAGAGAGCTAGACAAGGTTAATGACATTGACAGGTCTTACTATGACAAACTTGTGAATGAGGCAGTAGATACTATTTCTCAATATGGTGATTTTGAAATGTTTGTGTCGGATGACCCATATATAACAGAAAGGAAGCAGGATATACCAAAACTTATGCCTTGCGGAGATGCTAAATACGCAACTTGCTTTGACTGTCCGCACTTCAATGATGACACATACCATATGGATTGTGGAAAAAATTATGATATTTCAGAAGTGATTTCAAGTCAGGTGATGAATCCACCTGTAGAAACTAAATAACAATTAAAGGAGATTTTTATCATGGCTAATAAAGCAGTAGGAAACATTAAAATTGAAGGCGCTCACATTATGTTTAGGAACTTTAGAGGAGAGGAGTCTAAGTACAATCGTGCTGGAGACAGAAACTTCTGCGTACTCATCGAAGATGACATGGATGCTGAGCAGTTATCAAATGATGGATGGAATGTAAGAATTCTTGAGCCTAGAGATGAGGGAGATGAACCAAAGCATTATATTCAGGTCGCTGTAAGTTACAAGAACATTCCACCAAAGATTTATATGGTTACTAGAAGAACAACTACTGAATTAGATGAGGATTCTATCAGCACATTAGATTTCGCTGAAATCAGTAATGTTGATTTGGTAATTAGACCATATTCCTGGGAAGTAAATGGAAAGACTGGAATTAAGGCATACGTTAAGACGATGTATGTAACTATCGAAGAGGATGAGTTTGCTGAAAAATATACAAGAGAAGAAGCTCCGGTAGAGAACGAGGTTCCATTCTATTAAAATCTGCGGGTGTCAGCTAATTATGGTTGGCACCCATTTATATTTTGAAAGGAGACACATATGTTCTTTAAGAAAAAGTCATTTAATAAGCCGAAGCCACCGGTTAAGAAAGTGACAAAGAAATGGGAACCGACAATTGATTTGTCAAACATTGATAAGAAGAAAACGGTTGAACTAAAACAAAAAGTAGAAATAAAAACAGAAAAAATGCCGGTTGGGACATATTCAAAAGACTTTCTGAATGAGTTTAATAAACTGACAAGAACTCATAGACCATTTGATGTTTGGAGAGATTTTGTAATTATGTTTGCTTGTGCAATATCAAATCCTCTTGATAAATTTCATTATAAAGACAGAGAGGAAAGATATTTGAGTATTATTCATAAATACAGCAAGGACGAACAGATGATATTTCCTAAACTGGCTGCATATACAACAATGGCTTTAGATGCTAATCCAGAACAGGATTTCTTAGGGAAAATGTTTATGGATTTAGGACTTGGTAATAGTTCTGCTGGTCAGTTCTTCACACCATATTCAGTTTGTCAGCTTATGGCGGATGTTGTTACGAGTGATTTAGATAGTAATCTTCAAGATAAGTTGGAAAAGCAAGGTTATATTTCTCTTGCTGATGAATGCTGTGGAGCAGGGGCAACCCTTATAGCCGCTATTAATACTATTAAAAGAAAGATGGAAAAAGCAACGCCATCGATGAACTTTCAAAGACATTTACTGGTTGTCGGACAGGATATTGATGAAACAGTTGCTCTTATGTGCTATATACAAATTTCTTTACTTGGTGTAGCCGGTTATATAAAAGTTGGAAATTCTATAACAGATCCGATGACCACGGATGACGATAAGAGCAAATACTGGTATACACCTATGTACTTTTCAGATATTTGGGTGATTAGAAGATTTTAATAACAAAGAAAGGATGACACCATATGAAAAAGAGATATTCAATTTCTCAGAAAAAGTGCGAGCAGGGACTGGTAGCTTTTTATGGTTATGTAGCCGAGATGTGCAATATAAAAGTTACAGAAAAGAGCACATTTGATTGCACGAAGATTTGTGTAACGAAACCTGTGCAGGATTCCATAATACGATATTATTCTGAATATCAGAAATTATCAGATGAAGAAATCGGTACAAAATTGCTTCTGTGCGGACCTAAAGCAAATCTCATAGGTGCTGGATACGAAGTTGAAGTTGAGGATGGTTTTGTCATTGAGGGTAAATAAATGGCAGGTGTTACATTAAGAAACTATCAATTAGATGCAATAAAAAGGATGAAAACAGGTTGCATTTTATGTGGTGGTGTTGGAAGTGGAAAATCCTTAACTTCAATAGCTTATTACTATGTGCGAAATGGTGGAATTATTGGAACTGATATTTATGAACCAATGGACGACCCACCTAAAGATTTGTACATTATAACGACCGCAAGAAAGCGTGATACTTGTGAATGGGATGGGGAATTAGCACCATTTTTATTGTCTACACATGATGATGCAAATTTATATTCTAACAAAGTGATTGTGGATTCATGGAATAATGTGAAGAAGTATTCAGATGTAAAAGATGCTTTCTTTATATTTGATGAGCAAAGGGTTGTTGGTAGTGGAACATGGGTAAAGGCTTTTTTGAAGATTGCGAAAAGTAACGAGTGGATTTTGTTATCTGCCACACCCGGGGACACTTGGCAGGATTATATACCGGTTTTTGTTGCAAATGGATTCTATAAAAATCGAAGTGAATTTACAAGAGAGCATATTGTTTATAGCAGATTTAGCAAGTTTCCGAAGATTGACAGATATCTTAATACAGAACGTTTAACCAGGCTTCGGAATAAAATTCTTGTTAATATGGATTTCAAACGAGAAACGGTATCACATCACGAAGATATTTATGTTGGGTATGACGTCATTAAATATAAGGAAGTAACTAAAAATAGATGGGACCCATATAAAAATGAACCCCTCCAGAATGCAGCAGGGCTTTGCTATGTATGGCGGAAGCTTGTAAATATGGATGAATCAAGACAAGTGGCTTTGCTTGAGGTTATGGAGAAGCATCCGAAAGCTATTATATTTTACAACTTTGATTATGAGTTGGAGCTATTGAAAAATATTCTGACAGAATATGAAGTTGCAGAATGGAATGGTCATAAGCATCAACCAGTTCCAACAAGTGATAAATGGGCTTATCTTGTTCAATACAATGCTGGAGCAGAAGGATGGAACTGCATTACAACGGATACAATTATATTCTTCTCACAAAATTATTCTTACAAAATAATGGCTCAATCAGCAGGAAGGATTGACAGAATGAATACACCATTTAAAGACTTATATTATTATCACTTAAAATCTCGCTCTGGAATTGATACAGCCATAGCCAGAGCATTAAAAGAGAAAAAGACGTTTAATGAAAGGAGATACGTAAAATGGTAAACAATTCAGTAAAGGTAGTAGGACAGATACGATTAGGTAGCAGTGTTCTTGATGTGTATGGTGATTTGGATGAACCATTGTTCAAGGCAGCAGATATAGCAAATATTATTGAGTATAGTTACGGAAATACGTGGCGAATGCTTGATATGTGCGAGGCTGATGAAAAGCTGAACCTACCAATGGTAGTTGCAGGTCAGAGAAGATCTGTAAGTTTTGTAAACGAGCACGGATTGTATAGTATTCTTTCACAGAGTAGAAAAGAAATTGCCAGAGCTTGGAGAAGGGTTGTTCACGATGAACTTATCAATCTCAGACGAACAAAAGGGTTTGATATTTCCGAGCAGTTTGATGAATGGAACAACGCTATGGACAATATATATTTCGACGAAGCAACCGGACAGCTTATGCAATCAGTCACTACTCCTGGCGGAGATGTAGAACAGATACCATATAAAGGATAGGTGCTTTATGGAAAATTTATATTTTGAAGTTGATTTTGAAAAATATTGCAAGACTTGCGAGTATAAAGATTTGGATGAGAAATGTGACCCTTGTTGTGAGTGTTTAGACCATGGCTGCAATACTCAATCGGAAAGACCTGTAAATTGGAAGGAGAAGAATGAATAAAGGTACAGAAATAGAAAAGGTAATTGCATATTTAGAAAAACGAAAACAAGAAGGATATACACATGTAGCTATAACAACACCAGATAAAATGTATGATTCAAGTATTTTTTATGACGAATGCAGTAGGAAAAATGAAGGTGTGCTGCGTATAGGTTCATCATGCCCTAGGTGTTTGACCTGCTTTAACTATAGTAAGTACCGAAAGGAGGATATTCAATAATGAGAGATACAGTTTTAGTAAGCATTGATTATGATGATAAGACCAATAAAGGTGTATTGTGTGTTGGAAGACAGTTGCCGAATAAATCTGTTGATATTGTTAATGCGATCGATGGTCCGGAAGCTAAAGAGCTGTTTGTAAAGTTAATCACGAAAAAGGCGGTGAAGAAATGAGCTTCCAGTATGACCAATATTTAGCAAATCACAGGGCTAATGTTAAAAGAGGATTTGACTGGCTATGTGAAAATTTATCAGATGTTACGAATGATATTTCAGATGCAGCTTGGCAGATTGAATTTGCTCATGATAAGTCTAAAGATGAAGAAGACGAGTATAATGCATACGATGCATATTTTTATGGAAACAACAGGTCTTATAAAGTCGTCCAGGATTATCAAAAAGCATGGATTACACACATTCATAGAAACCCACATCACTGGCAGTATTGGATACTTATTCATGACGATATGGAAAATGGAGAATTAGAGACCATTCTTGAAATGCCATACAATTATATTGTGGAGATGATTTGTGACTGGTGGGCTTTTAGTTGGGCTAACGGAAATCTGTATGAGATATTTAACTGGTATGCCGAACATTCTAAATTCATGAAAATTGCACCTAGAACTAGAGAAACTGTTGAGGATATTCTTGATAAGATAAAGAATAAACTTGACAGTTTAGAAATTGAGCATAGCGGCGTAAAAGGAATGAAGTGGGGTGTTAGAAATGGTCCTCCATATCCGATAAAAGATAACGGACGGGTTGCATCACAAAAATCCACATTGAAAAACGCAGCTGGTAAAGATATAATTAGCGTAACTCATGTTGAATTAATGGGAGAACCTAATAGTATTACACAGATTCAGAGGAAAAATGGTGGAATTGATCGCAACTATTATGACGGTAACGGACGACAAATAAAACAAATAAGCAATAATGATCACGGACAACCGCAGCGCCATCCATATGGAAAAAATGGAGAACACGCACATGATTATGTTTATGATGAAACTGGGAAATTATGTGATCGTCCAGCTAGAGAATTAACACAGAAAGAGCGAAAGGAAAATGGTGACTTTTTATGACGGATTTTAATGTTAAAGAATACCTTGGCAGTTTGACAAGTCATATTATGTTTGAATATGATGGGAAAAATTGTGGAGTAGATCCATTATCACTTGACAAATTTGATATGTGGTATGGTGATAAAAGCATGACTGCTCATTCAATCGAAGAGGTTATGGGCACAAAATTCTTTGATGGGAAATCCCTTGAAGATATTTGGGATGACATAACTGATTTAGAATATTAATTTATATTTACGAAACCCATGAGTCTTTATAGACTTGTGGGTTATTTTTATTTAAAGGAGACGAATACAATGGAAAACAATATTATTGCAGTAGATTTTGACGGAACTTTATGCGAGAACAAATACCCGGAGATTGGTGAGCCAAATATGGAGCTTATTGATTTCCTTATGAATTGCCAGTTAAATGGAGATAAAGTTGTTCTTTGGACTTGTAGAAACGAGGAGCAGACAAAAGCTGCTGTTGACTGGTGTTCAGAGAAAGGGCTTGTCTTTGACGCTGTTAATGAGAATCTTCCAGAAATTATTACAGTGTTCGGTGGAGATACCAGAAAGATATTTGCAAATGTTTATATTGATGATAGGAATGTGTCTTTATATTCTTGCAGAGAAAAGACATCTATGGATTTATGGGCTGAAAGTGAAGTAGAGTTGGCTTGCGAACGTGAAAAATCCGGTGATGACGGTGATGGAGCTGCTTCTGAGTATGGCTGTGCTTGTCACCGAAGTGCATTAAAGGCATTTAACAGTCTTATGGAGGATGGACACAGTGGCATGAGCATTGGAATTACCAAGAATATTCTTAACCGCTTAATTGCTGGAAAACCATTGACACCAATTGCAGATACTGATGATATTTGGAGTAATGATATGAGCTTTGAAAAGAATGGGGAAAAATCAATTCAGTGCAAGAGGATGAGTTCTTTGTTTAAACATATCAAAGCAGATGGTTCAGTCAGTTATAACGATGTATCAAGAGCTGTATGTGTGAGCGTTAATAACCCAAACAATAGATACCATAGCGGATTAGTTGACAAGATTATGGATGAGATGTTTCCTATCTCTATGCCTTATATGCCGTCAACAAACCCATATTATGTATATTGTGAGAATTTCTTATACAATACAGAAAATGGTGATTTTGACACGGTTGGTGTATTCTATGTAATTACTCCAAATGGTGAAAAAGTTAAGATTAATCGCTTCTTTGCTGAGAAAGACAATAAGTTTGAAGAGATTGATATTTTTAAATACGACGCTAGAAAAGAGGCTGCGGAACAATTAAAGAAAGCTGGTGAAAAGAATGATTAATTTCTTTTTAGGATTTGGTGTTGGCTCTATTCTTAGTATGTTTTGTTTGTGTCTATTACAGGCTGCAAGCAAATTAGATGAGATGGAAGAAAAATTCAGAGAGGAGTCTGAGAATGAATAGAACTAGATTTATTCAAGGTTTAAATAGTAATATTGAACTTTCTGACAAAGAGAGAAGGCGAGCTATACGAAATAGTATAAATAAAAGACCTTGGAAATTAAATTGCACTATTGCTATGGAAGAATTTGCAGAGCTTACACAGCAGGTTAGCAAACAAATTAGAGGTTACGGAGACAGAATTGGACTCATAGAAGAGATGGCAGATGCTTATATTTGTTTATCGCTTCTGGAGTCCATTTTTAATATCTCACCGGAAGATATGCAGAAAGCGATTGATGTGAAGATGGACAGAGAAAGGAAAAGATAGTGAATCGAACAACAAAAATTAATGTGCTTGCATATGCTTCTCGACCAGAAATGGATATCAACTACTTCGGGGATATTGTGGAATATCAGGGAAAAAGATATTTTGTCAGTCTCTCCGAAGAATTCGTTGAATTTCGTGGGATTGTGAAAGAGGAGAAAATATATGAGCAATAATATAAGTACAATGTATACAAAGAGCCAAAATCTGAAAGCTGGACGAAAAGGATATGTTGCTTGGAAGACCGAAAAAGAAACTGCTATATCTCCAGCGGCTTATGGTGATTATATTTTACAGCATAAAAAAAGAGGTGAGAAAAGATGAAATTATTTGAATTTAAAGCTGAACTAATAGCTCGTTGGTATGAAATAGCACCTTTTTCAGAAATATCAATACGCGAGGATGACCATTATGGTGGTTCATTAAAGATACATATCGAATGGTTTTGTAGAGGAACAGTACGTTGCTATGATACTTTACTTAGTTATAGCGAACTTTCAGATGCAAAATATAATGTAATGGATACCATATTAAACAAGCTCACAGGAGCTTACTATTCAACACTTCTTTTAAAGAATAAGGAGAAAAATGATTAGATTAATAGTAGATGAATATTGTGAAAACTGTCCTGAATTTTGTGCTGATGTAGAAAAAACACATATATACACTGATGAATTACAGATCACTAATACAGTAATTATGTGCGAGCATAGAGACAGATGTAAATGCATAAAGGACATGATACAAAAAGAGAAAGTGAGGTATGAAAAAGATGATTAAATTAGAGCACGTAGTTCTGGCGAGTCCGGAGCAGATTGAGTTTATTATTGAGGGTATGCGTAATCCTATGAACTCATGGGAGAAAAAAGACTCAAGAGAAGGATGTGAACAGGGTTTATGCTGGAAAACCTGCAAGTTTAGCCCTCATTGGTGTGGTAGTACTCCGAGATATATAGTGGGTGAAAATGACCACTCACTTATGCAGCGTTTAGCCAGTGCAAGTACTGACCATAGAAAATTTATGAGAATGATGCCGGTGTATGTGAGAATTACGGCACCTTTATATTGGTGGAAAGAATTTGATACATACAAAGTTGGAACGGTCGCTAACAGCTGTAGTACGATGCACAAGATCCAGGAGAAAGAGTTTACACTGGAGGATTTTAGCTGTGAGCATTTGATTTCAGACTGGATCGGAGATAATAACGATGCTATCTGGTATAAAGACCCGCCTAAAAATGGATCGATTGAATGCCCGATAATATTTTCTCCTCTGGATGCTTTAAGAACCACTATTGGAGTATTAAATACGAACCGAGAAGCTTATCTTAAAACAAAAGACAAAAAGTTCTGGTGGCAGATGATTCAGCTTCTCCCTAGCAGCTATAACCAGACACGTAATGTTATGATGAATTACGAGGTGCTGGCGAATATTTATAATTCTCGTAAGGATCATAAGCTGGATGAATGGCGAGAATTCTGTAAATGGATTGAGACTCTTCCATATTCTGAGTTGATTACTGGAGGTGCGGAATGAATGATAAGTATATAAGCATTATCACCAACTTTGGATGTCACTATACTTGTCCATATTGCATCGTTAAGAATAACAACCTAGATATTCCTAGAACAACAATTAATGGTTTGGACTCATTGTGGCTCGAAATTGTAAGGAATCAGTGTAATTGGGTTTCTTTATCTGGAGGTGGAGACCCATTATGGCATTATAGTGAACACACGGACTGGTATGATAAATTTTTTGAAATTACAGAAGATTTAAACATAGAACTTCATACGAGTTTACCTAATGTTGCTGGAGCACCATATGATGCATTTGACAGGGTAGTGTACCACTTACATAGCTTAGAGCAGTTATACAGTATCAAACGACAAAATTGTGCAATCGTCAGGGTTGTGTTTGTAGTGACCGAGAATTTTACAGAAGATCTTATTAATCGTATAGCTGTATTTTGTGCGAATTCAGATGATATTGACGAGCTTAGTTTCAGACAGATGGTAGATAATCATTATCAAGAGACCTATTACTGTTACGAATATTTAAAAGCTGGTCATAAAAAATTGTGGTGGTATATAGAGCAGAATGATTACAATTTATATTACTGCCAGAATAAAGTCTATACAGAATATAAGAACATTGGAAGATAGGAGACAAGCATTAATGCTGAAGTGGTTAAGAAAGATATTTCATAAGAAGCCAGATCCGTGTGATGGATGCGATATGGCTATGCTTACAAGTTGGATTTCCTGTGATACTTGCGTAGATGGATGTAATAAGCGGAAAGCTACAGAAAAAGAACTTGACGATTTTATGAAATATAGGGGAAGTCTTATGGACAAGGAGTGATATTTTGACAGTTATAGTAAAAGACTACTGGAAGTCTCATATCAGTGCTGTAATTTATGGATATTGTGTTTGTGGGCGAGAGGTACAGCACTCAGTTAAGAAGATTGATGAGGAATGCCCCTTATGCGGAGCAACTCTTGAGTGGGATTTATCGGATAAGAAATTATGGCATAACGGAAAGGAGAACGAAACAATATGACACATGATAAGTATGATACTGATATTTTGAAAACTCTTAAATCTATAGATGCAAGTTTGAAGAATATCGCCAAAAGTGTACAGCCAGTAAACACAACAGTTATAATTGACAACAATTCGGAAGAAGCTGTAAGAAACTTCTTAAATTCATTACAGAGAAAAAATGTTCAACGGGAGGATGCGGAATGTTAGCAAAATTTTTTGGTGTTTGTGTAGCACTACTTATTATATTTGTAGTGATACCGTCATTCGCCATTGGATTAGTTATATGGTGGAATTTTGTTCACTACATATTCTTCGAGCCAAGTAGAAATGAATGTGGCGAAATTGATGAGTGCATCGGCTGTAATATTGAGGATTGTTATGATATTTATGGTGATGGTACAAACAAGAAGTGTAAATGGAAAAATTTAATCGATAAGGAAGCGGAGGAAATGAAAGATGACAATTAATGAGTTATTACCTATTTTAATACTGTTATTTGCGGTGTTTATCTTGGTATACACACTTACAACCAGAATTTTGGAAAGCTTTGAATATGAGTCAAAGATGGAGACACTTGGCAAAATTGCGAAAGCTATGATCGAAAGAGGTTCAAATGTGAATATTGAGAACCTCATGAATGAGTTAGACAGAGAAAAGAAGGACAAGAAATAACAGGCTAAGGAGAAGTAAATGCGTATGATTAGTGGGTTCGGTTACAGAAATCCAGAAGGTTATCCGGATCCAACTGCGTATAGTGCAATAAATAATGTAGAGAAAACACCTGTAGAAAACAAAACATCATCAGAAGATGAAGAACGTTTCCACAAGCTTTTAAATACTATATTTACTATATGCGAGTTGGCTGGATTTCATATTGAAGGAAGAATTGCTATAAAAGACTGTAAAACAGGTAAAATTTGGAGGTAACTATATGAAAACATGTAAAGTAAGACCAGATCGCTCGACTTGTTCCGCTTGTTTAGCTACTCAGGAAATGTGTAATGTGGTCGATGATTGTAGCAAATGTAAATTAAATACTGATACTTATGAATTATTGCAGATTGGAGCTGGATTTTTGAGCGTAGATTACGCAATGGTTCAAAAAGATGGAAAAATCACCAAAGTATCATTAAGTCGTATTTATGATGTAAAGGAGGTTTTATAATGGATATGGAATATGATGATATTTTACGGACATTATGTGATGTGTGGGAAAGAGTTAAGGAAGCTATGAAGAAGTTTGCCGAACGATTAAGGGAACTTTTCGGAAGTTTATCTAAAGTCGTTGAGCCTGGAAAGCCTATAAAGGCGACAGATTATCGATGTCATAGGGACTTTTACGTTCGTGCAGAGTATACATATATTCCAATATTCCGCAGAAATATGCCGTATCACAGAAGAAATTTTTAAGATTTGGAGGTAAATTTGCAGGTGGATAAGCGTGGAAGACCGCCTAGAGACGACGGAGAAGTAAAAAATAAGCAGTATAGATTGCGTTTGTCGGACAGTGAGGAGTCTATTTTAGATGAATTATCGACTGAATATGGTATGCCAAAGGCTGAAATTCTGAGAAGAGGACTAAGAATGCAACATAATTTACTGAGACATACCGGGTAAATTGATGAAAATTGGTTGAATTCTTGGATATCCATTTAATCATTTTTGGTCATTTTCACCCACTTTTGGAAAAATAAAAACGGGCAGAGACTGAAAAATTTGGGCAAAAGTGCGAAAAATATTTAGTGGATATCCAACTTTGGTCAAAAATTTGGGTTTTCTGCCCACTTTTTAAAACGTTTTTGTCCATAGACCGAATGCCCGCAAACCCAGCATTTATGCGGGTTCCGAATTCTTGGATATCCAACTTTGGTCAAAAACCCACTTTTTTTTCAACTCTAATGTGAAGAAAAAGTTTAATAAATATATATAATTAGCAAAAATTTTTGGGTTTTTGTCCAAGAAGGTAGTTCCAGCTCAAGAAGCGACTTTAAATTTAGTTTCAGCTATGGTATAATTTAAGAGCCACACAATCATATATTGCTAAACGTTTAAGGGAATGACTTTGGTAAAAAGTGTATTCTCTCTTTACTTGTACCCTTAGACGGAAAGCAAGATTGTGTGGCAACAATGGGAGATGCCTTTTTCGGTGCGTCTCTCAGATGGGGCGCACTTTTTATTTTGCGTTTCCATATTGATGTTCTGGATATATGGAGGAGCAAGTGTTATGGATAATAAAAATAACAAACAAGTCGGCGGTAAGAAAAAAATAGAAGCTGGAGGAGCAATAGGTGCTGTTGGCGGAATAATATTCAGTAATCTAATTCAGCCTTACATTAAAGAATTTGTAAATGCTATAGTTAATAAACTTGACTATCAAATAAAGAATAGTAAAGATGGTAAAATAACAATTCCGGATATGTGTCAGCCAGATTTTCCTTTGGATGTAGAGACTGTTGTATCGTTATTAGAAGATAAAAAATTTATAACGGCGACAGTTCCTTTACAATTAAAGGATGCAAATTCAAAATATAAAGATTGCATTAATAATCAAGTTGTAGGAACAAGTCCTAAACAAGGAAAAAGAGTTGAACTTGAAAGTATCATAAAAGTTAGATACATAACTCAAGAAGTGATCGATGCTAGTATAAAAATTTTTGAAGATGAAGAGAAAGCCAAAGCTGAACTTAAAGAACATAAAGCAATAGAGAAACAGGAACGTAAAGACCACAGAAAAGAAAAAGTTTCAGAAGTAACTGATAAGGCAAGAAACACAATCAGTCACATATTTAAGAAAGGAGATCGCAACAAGGTATCTGAGAAATAACAGCTAAATATATTTTAGAGACAGAGATGCTTAATTGTGTCTCTGTTTTTTTTATGCTCTTTTTTGCGCGCGAAAAATACATTCCCTTTTATGAGGAGAGAGGTAAAATATGCATTTTTAACAGCATTCACTTTCTCTTTTGATATTTGTGAAAGGAGCTTACAAAATGTTAGAAAACAAATTCCAGGCTAATTTAATTAAAGAGCTTAAGAAACTTTTTCCTGGATGCATCGTTATGAAGAATGATGCGAGTTATATTCAAGGTATTCCAGACCTGCTAATTCTTTATAATGATAAGTGGGCTTCTTTGGAATGTAAAAAAAGCGCGTCGGCTAATAAACAGCCTAATCAAGAATATTATGTGGACCAAATGAACAGGATGTCTTTTTCTCGTTTTATTTGTCCAGAGAACAAGGAGGAAGTATTATATGAACTTCAACAATCATTCCAATCTTGAGGGACAGCACGCTTTTTTAGGAGCTAGTAAATATCATTGGATTAATTACAGCGAAGATAAAGTTGCCGATGCCTATTCAAAATTTCTTGCTACTCAGAAAGGTACCGTGTTACATGCATTTGCTGCACAGTGTATTTCTTTGGGACAGAAATTACCAAAATCACAAAAAACTTTGAATATGTATGTTAATGATGCCATTGGTTACAAGATGACACCGGAGCAGACATTATTTTATTCTGAAAACTGTTTTGGAACAGCAGACTCAATTTCATACAGGTCTGGATTACTTAGAATTCATGATTTGAAGACAGGCATAATTCCAGCACACATGGAGCAGCTTATGATTTATGCCGCTCTTTTTTGTTTGGAATATAAAGTAAAACCTGCTGATATTGATATGGAATTAAGGATCTATCAGAACAATGAAGTTCTGTATCATAATCCAACGGCAGAAGATATCGTTCCAATTATGGATAAAATAATTACCTTCGATAAGGTTATAAGAAAAATAAAAGAACAGGAGGGTTAATCAATGAATCGAATAGCTAAAGTATTATCTCAAATTTCTGATGATATGCTTATGCATTACGGTGTTGCCAGAAGGTCTGGTCGATATCCATGGGGTTCTGGAGATAACCCTTATCAGCATAGTGGAGACTTTCTGAGTCGTGTGCAGTCTTTGAAAAAGTCTGGTATGAGTGAAACAGATATTGCTAAGACTATGGGTCTTACAACAACTCAGCTTAGAACACAAATGAGCCTTGCTAAAGATGAAAGAAGAGCAGTGCAGGTTGCAACAGCCAAAGACCTTAGGGAAAAAGGTTACAGCTTGAATGAAATCGCTGACAAGATGGGATTTGCAAATGACTCATCTGTAAGGTCTTTATTGAATGAAAATTCAGAAGCCAGAATGAACCAGGCGAAAGCCACTGCTGATGTTCTTAGAAAGCTTATTGATGAAAAAGGTATGATTGATGTCGGTACCGGAGTTGAAAGAGAACTTGGAGTATCGAAAGAGAAACTTAACCAGGCTCTTTATATTTTGGAAATGGAAGGTTATCCGATTTATGGAGGTGGAGTTCCACAGGTTACTAATCCTGGAAAACAGACAAACATAAAAGTAATCTGTCCTCCTGGAACAGAGCATAAGGATATTTATAATTATGAGGATGTACATTCTGTAAAAGACTATATTTCTTATGATGGTGGTGAATCTTTTAGAAAAGGCTTTGAATACCCTTCTAGTATGGATTCTAATCGACTTGCTATCAGATACAAAGAAGATGGCGGTATTAACAAAGACGGTGTTATAGAACTTCGTAGAGGAGTCCAGGATTTATCATTAGGCGATTCGCATTACGCACAGGTTCGAATAATGGTAGATGGAAAGAAATATCTAAAGGGAATGGCTGTCTATTCTGATGATATGCCAGATGGAGTTGATGTTATTTTCAATACCAATAAATCAAAATCAGTTCCTAAAATGGAAGTTCTTAAGGACATTAAGAATGACCCGGATAATCCTTTTGGTTCTTTGATAAAGGAACATGGTGGTCAAAGTTATTACGATGACCCAAAAGGAAAGTATACAGACCCCGTAACTGGAAAGAAACAGAGTTTGTCTTTAATCAATAAGAGAGCCGAAGAAGGAGATTGGGGCGAATGGAGTAAAACACTTCCATCTCAGTTCTTATCAAAACAGAGTCTATCTCTTATTAAAAAACAGTTGGGTCTAGCAACGGCAGATAAGCAATCTGAATTTGATGAGATTTGTTCATTAACCAATCCTACAGTAAAGAAAACTTTATTGAAATCTTTTGCTGATGATTGCGATTCAGCTGCTGTACATTTGCAAGCTGCGGCATTACCAAGACAGAAATATCAGGTAATACTTCCATTGACAACCATTAAAGATAATGAGGTTTATGCACCAAACTATAAAGATGGTGAAACAGTTGCCTTAATTCGTTATCCCCATGGAGGAACTTTCGAGATACCAATTTTGAAAGTAAATAATAAGTTAGCTGAAGGGAAGAGTGTTCTTGGTAATACTCCGGCTGATGCCATTGGTATTAATAAAAAGAATGCTGATAGATTGTCCGGAGCTGACTTTGATGGTGATACCGTAATGGTAATACCTTGTAATTCTTCAAAGAGCAAAGTAAAAATTACTTCTACACATTCTTTAAAAGGATTAGAGGATTTTGATACAAAGGATGCATATGGTCCAGATTCTAGTAAACCTGTAAAAGTAGATTCTAAAGGAAAAGAATACTACACCAGAAATGGTAGAACATACCAAAGGATGACAAATACTCAGACTGAAATGGGTAAGATTTCTAACCTTATTACAGATATGACTTTGAAGGGTGCTACTGAACCAGAATTAGCAAAAGCTGTTCGTCATAGTATGGTTGTTATTGACGCTCAAAAACATAAGCTTGATTATAAGCAGAGTGAAATTGATAACGACATTGCAACTTTGAAGAAGAAATACCAAGGTACAACAGATTCAAATGGTCACTATCATGAAGGTGCGTCTACTCTTATCTCAAGAGCAAAATCTGAAACTTCTGTATTAAAGAGAAAAGGAAGCCCTACTATCAATGAAGATGGTTCTCTAAGTTACAAAGAAGTTAAAGAGACATACACTGACAAAGATGGAAAAATAAAAATTCGTACTCAGAAGAGTACAAAGATGGCTGAAGTTAAGGATGCAAGAGAATTATCATCCGGCACCCCACAAGAAGAAGCGTATGCAAAATATGCAAATTCTATGAAGTCTTTAGCAAATCAAGCAAGAAGAGAAATGGTTAATACTGGAAAGATTGCCTATTCTGCTTCTGCAAAAGCAACCTATCAGTCTGAAGTAGACTCCCTTATGGGGAAATTAAATGTTGCTTTAATGAACGCCCCTCGTGAAAGACAAGCCCAGACTATTGCCAATGCAGAGGTTCAATCTAAGAAAAGAGACAACCCAGATATGACAAAGGCTGAAATTAAGAAGGCGAGTCAGCAGGCTCTATCGAAAGCCCGCAATTCTGTAGGAGCTAAGAGAACTTCTATAGATATAACTGATAAGGAATGGGAGGCTATACAGGCTGGTGCTATCAGTGAGAACAAGCTAACACAGATACTAAACAATACTAACATTGATGTTGTCAGACAAAAGGCTACTCCTCGTGCCACAACATCACTCAGTACAGCTAAACAGGGTAGAATTTCAGCTCTATCTGCATCTGGCTACAGTACATCTGAAATAGCAGAAGCTTTAGGGGTATCTACTTCAACTGTATCTAAGTATCTGAATGGAAAGGAGTGAACATAGAGAATGGATGTAACTAAGTGTGCATTGACTACAATTGACAACCCTTATGATCCGTTCGACCAGTTCACCGAATGGATGCTATATGACGAGGAGAAAGGCTATCACTCGACATCGTATCTTGGTCGCATCGCTAGGACATCGGATGAGCTATCGGATGAAGAGAATGACAAAGAGATCGAAAGAGCGATAGACGAAATCATCAAATATGATTTTAGAAACATATACAAGAAAGTGAAGAAAACACTAAAAATCACGCAGACTGTCTAAGGATATAGGGGGGGTGTCTCAAAAACATACCCCCACCCATATCGCGGCGGTCTTTATTTTTTCCCCAGAGGGAGATTTTTGAAAAATGTTCTGACATATCAGCAGGGTTTTAAAGAGTTTATAGGATTATTACTGAGCGGTGGCTGGCTCATCTTTAAAGGTTGTCTCCTTTCATATACAAGAGTGTAGTAATAGTCTCTGTAAACTCTTTAAAACCCTGCTGAAACTTTATATAAAGTGTGCAGAAATTACTTAAAAGGAGGCGGTAACTATGAGGAAAGTTAAGCCAGACTCATCTTCTGATACTGCCAGTCAGCGAATGCGACCAGCAATCACACCAGAAGCAAGACAGAAACAGATGATTTCTCTTGCAACTGATTGTGCTGAGGATTTAATGAGGTCTGGTAAGGCGCCATCGCAGATAATTGTTCATTATTTAAAGCTCGGAACAAAACAGGCAGAGCTTGAAATAAAAAGAGCAGAGAAAGATTTAGCTTTAATAGATGCTAAAACAAAAAGTATTCAATCTTCAGAGCAGGCAGAGGAATTGTACAAAAATGCTCTTGACGCTTTCAGAGGATATAGTGGACAAGATATACAAACGGAGAGCGATGAATATGAGTGGGACGATTAAAACATATACAGAGCTTACACGTTTACCGACATTTCAAGAAAGATTTGAATATTTGAAATTAGATGGTTCTGTTGGAATAGAGACATTTGGATTTGACAGATATTTGAATCAAATTTTTTATAACTCAAAAGAGTGGAAAAGGCTTAGAAATGAAATCATTGTCAGAGATAAAGGCTGCGATTTGGCATGTGATGGATATGAAATTCAAGGAAATATTATTATCCATCATATGAACCCAATTACACCAGAAGACATTATTAATAGAAATAATGATCTTCTTAATCCTGAGTATCTGATATCAACGGTATTGAATACTCACAATGCTATACATTATGGTGATTCGAGCTTATTGCCACATGTGCCTGTAGAGAGAAGAAAAAACGATATGTGTCCATGGAGACATTAGAAGGAGGTTACTTATGAGTGAGGAAAGAAAAGAAAATCAGTCAGTGCAGACAGTATCCGTTACCAAGTCATCAGTAGATGCAGCAGATACTAATACAAAGAATGAGGATGTTAAAATTCTTGGTATTGTTGAAAGTTGTGGACATCTGAGAATACGAAAAGAACCAAACAAAGAATCGGATGTTGTAGCGACAATTCCTGTTGGTACAATGGTAGAACTTGTAAATGATGAAGTTATTGATGGCTTCTATGCTGTTCATACAGAAGTAGGAGATGGCTATTGTATGGCTGAGTTCATTCAGGTTACTCGACCTGAAAAGGAGTGATTATATGGGAGCAGAGATAATGAATGACAGTATATTAACATCTGTGAAAAAAATGTTAGGTTTGTCAGAAGAGTATGACGCATTTGATTTAGACATTATAACACATATTAATTCTGTATTCACAATTTTGACGCAGATTGGGGTAGGTCCTGGCAATGGATTTATGATTGAAGATAAAACTCCTGTATGGACAGATTTTATACAGGATAGTGGAATTTATCAGCTTGTAAAATCCTATATGGTATTAAAAGTTCGATTGCTATTCGATCCACCGATGAGCTCTGCTGTATTAGAATGTTACAAAACCCAAGTAAACGAATACGAGTGGAGATTAAAAACAATGTCTGAAAACCAGGAGGTGAACAATCAAAATGAATAATGAAATTAAACACCATGGTATTAAGGGGATGAGATGGGGAGTGCGTCGCTATCAGAGCAAAGATGGTTCCTTAACTTCTGCTGGAAGAAAAAGACAGTCTGACGGTAGCGGAGAAAAGAAAGCCACATCATCTAATACAAAGAAAAAGATTGCCGTAGCGGCAGTAAGTACAGCAACAATTGCAGCGGCAGCATATTATGTTCATAAGAATCCTGAAAAAATTGGACAGGCAATGTCAAAGTTTAAAGGAGTGAAGATGAAAGATCTTAGTCAGAAAGCAGCTGATAAGGGCAGGGAATATGTTAAGAATGCTGTGAAAGGTGCTAAGGATGGAGTAGAAGAAGCAACTAAAGAAGCACCTAAGAAAGCTGCAAAAGCAGTTGTTGCTGGCATTATCATGAACCAGACCAAAAAGGCTCTTGATTCAGCGGTAGGAAAGGAAGAAAGTGCAAAAATATTCCAGGCAAATGATAATAAAAAAATCGGAAAATTCTGGAAAGTGTCACCTGACGATAAAGATGACGATGATTAATTAATCGAAAGGAAGACACAACATGGCATTATCAAACACAGCCGTCCCGAAATATTACGGCATGTTTCGTGATGCCGTTATTCGAGGTGAGATACCAGTAAATAAGGAAATCTCTATGGAGATGAACCGTATTGATGACCTTATTGCAAATACTGGAGTATATTATGACGATAAAGCAGTTGAAGGATTTATCTTATACTGCGAAAATGAATTAACACTTACCGATGGTTCGGATCTGAATCTTCTTGATTCATTTAAAGTATGGTCTGAACAAATTTTTGGTTGGTATTATTTCGTTGAAAGAAGTGTCTATGAACCGTCAGAAGATGGTCATGGCGGGCATTATGTTAAAAAGCATATCAGAAAGAGGCTTATTAACAAGCAGTACCTCATAGTAGCACGAGGTGCCGCAAAATCTATGTATGGTTCTTGTTTACAGAACTATTTTCTTAATGTCGATATCACGACAACACACCAGATTACAACTGCACCAACAATGAAACAAGCAGAAGAAGTCCTGTCACCTATTCGTACAGCCATTACTCGTTCGAGAGGACCATATTATAAATTCCTTACAGATGGTTCGATAATGAATACTAGCGGTTCAAAAGCCAATAGAGTTAAATTGGCATCGACCAAGAAAGGAATAGAAAATTTTCTTACCGGTTCGTTATTGGAAATTCGTCCGATGAGGATAGATAAGTTACAGGGATTGCAGCTCAAGGTTGCAACTGTTGATGAATGGTTATCTGGAGATATCAGAGAAGACGTAATCGGTGCTATTGAGCAGGGTGCGTCAAAGGTAGACGATTATTTGATTGTTGCTATTAGCTCTGAAGGTACAGTCCGTAACGGAGCTGGCGATACAATCAAAATGGAATTGCAGGACATCCTAAAAGGCGAATATATTAACCCTCATGTTTCTATCTGGTGGTACAAACTCGATTCTGTCGAAGAAGTTTCAAATCCAGATATGTGGTTGAAGGCTAATCCAAACTTAGGAAAGACGGTCAGCTATGAAACATATCAGCTTGATGTTGAAAGAGCAGAGAAAGCCCCAGCAGCAAGAAATGATATACTTGCAAAACGATTTGGTCTGCCGATGGAAGGTTATACGTATTACTTCACATATGAAGAAACTCTGCCACATCGAAAAAGAGATTTTTGGCAGTTGCCATGCTCTTTAGGTGGAGATCTATCACAGGGAGATGATTTCTGTGCATTTACGTTTCTGTTCCCATTATCTAATGGCGCATTTGGTGTAAAGACACGAAATTACATAACGCAGAGAACATTAATGAAATTACATCCTGCAATGAGAATGAAGTATGAAGAGTTCATTAAAGAAGGTAGTCTTATTGTCATGGAAGGAACTGTTCTGGATATTATGGATGTATATGAGGATTTGGATAACTACATTATTGAAAGTGGTTACGATGTAAGGTGTTTTGGGTACGACCCATATAACGCAAAAGATTTCGTAGAACGTTGGACACAGGAAAATGGTGTATTTGGTGTAGAAAAAGTAATCCAGGGAGCTAAGACAGAATCAGTTCCACTTGGAGAATTAAAGAAATTGTCAGAAGATAGGATGCTTCTGTTCGATGAAGAGCTTATGACATTTACGATGGGAAACTGTATTACTTTAGAGGATACTAACGGAAACCGTAAATTGTTAAAGAAAAGATATGATCAGAAAATTGATGCAGTGGCAGCTATGATGGATGCCTATGTCGCATATAAGCTCAATCGAGATATGTTTGAATAAGGAGGAAAAATTCAAAATGGAATTAACAGTTGGCTCCAGACTGAAACACGCCTGGAATGCATTTCTGAATCGAGCCCCCACTGCCAATTATCAGTATGGTATAAGTGGAGGATATGCATATCGACCAGACAGATTTAGGCTCACAAGAGGAAATGAGCGTTCTATCGTGACCTCTGTTTACAATCGAATAGCTTTAGATGTAGCCGCCATTAACATTCAGCATGTTCAGTTGGATGATGAAGGGCGGTTTTTAAATGTTATAAAATCTGGACTTAATGATTGTCTATCATTAGAGGCAAATCTTGACCAGACAGGAAGAGCATTCATACAGGATGTTGTTATGTCAATGATGGATGAGGGCGTAGTAGCGATAGTACCGATTGATACTACTATTGACCCAGATATATCTAATGGCTTTGATATAACGTCAATGCGAGTAGGAAAAGTAGTTGATTGGTATCCACAGCATGTAAAGCTGGAGGTATATAACGAACAGACAGGTACAAAGCAGACAATTACTATGCCTAAGAGAAACGTAGCAATTATTGAAAACCCACTTTATGCCGTTATTAATGAACCTAATTCTACAATGCAGAGATTGGTTCGAAAGTTGAATCTGTTGGATGCTGTTGATGAACAGAGCAGTTCTGGAAAATTAGATTTAATTATCCAGTTGCCATATGTTATCAAATCCGATGCAAGAAGAAAGCAGGCTGAACTTCGAAGGAAAGATATAGAAGAACAGTTATCCGGCTCAAAGTATGGAATTGCGTATATTGATGGAACAGAGCATGTTACACAGTTAAATCGTTCAGTTGAGAATAATCTGATGAAGCAGATTGAATATTTGACGAGTATGCTATATAGCCAGTTAGGTATCACTCAGAGCATATTAGATGGAACAGCAGACGAGAAGACAATGCTTAACTACTACAATAGGACAATAGAACCAATTTTGTCGGCGATTGTTGATGAAATGAAACGTAAGTTCCTTACAAAGACAGCTCGCACAAAGAATAAGTCAATTAAGTTCTTTAGAGACCCATTCAAACTTGTACCGATAAGTGAAATCGCTGAGATAACGGATAAGTTTACGAGAAATGAAGTAGCATCATCTAATGAAATGCGTCAGGTAATTGGATGGAAACCATCTGATGACCCTAAGGCAGACGAATTGAGAAATAGTAACATATCACAATCTGACCATAAAATAGCAAATCAGACTGATGATGAAAATCAAGATATAGGAGGAGAAATTCAAAATGAAGTATGATTTTGGCGGTTATGCCACACGAAATGATCTTACTTGCACCGATGGTCGTGTGATTAAAAAAGATGCTTTCAAGTCACAGAATGGACAAACAGTTCCGCTGGTTTGGAATCACAATCACGATGATGTGAACGATGTACTTGGATTAGCACATCTTGAAAATCGCAAAGACGGTGTATATGCGTATTGTGAATTCAATGATACGGAAAATGGTAAGACAGCAAAAGAATTAGTACAGCATGGAGATGTAAGGTCGCTGTCAATCTTTGCAAACCAGTTAATGCAGAAAGGTTCGGATGTAATTCATGGATTAATCAGAGAGGTTAGCCTTGTGCTTGCTGGAGCTAATCCAGGAGCTTTTATTGATGATGTAATTGCTCATGGAGAAGATGGTTCTGGAATTATTGCTTGCTATGATGAGGGTGTAACAGTATTTATGCACTCTGATGACAAACCGGATGACGAAGAGAAAACTGAGGATTCGGAAGATAAGAAAAAAGAAAAGTCAGAAGATGATGAGACCGTTGAAGACGTGTTAGCAACTCTTACTGAAAAGCAGCAGACAGCTGTATATGCCATGATTGGCGCAATGACTGGAGAAGACCCAGAAAACAACAATGACGACTCAGATGATAATGAAGGAGGAAATGATAAAATGGCGATGAAACATAACGTATTTGAGAATGGTGCACAGGCACAGGATAACACACTTTCTCATGCTGACCAGGTGGCTATCCTTGAGACAGCAAAGATGAGAACTGTTGGTACTTTTAAGAATGCATTACAGATGTATGCAGAGGAGAATGCACTTCAGCATGATGCAACTAGCAGTGGTGTTGCAACAGGAGACCTTTCTAAGCTTTTCCCAGAGTATGCAGAGGTAAGACCTGGTGCACCGGAGCTTATTACTAATGATCAGGGTTGGGTTAGCACTGTTATTTCTAAGGTACATAAGTCACCTATGTCAAGAATCAGAACAACACAGGCTGATATCAGAAGTATTGACGCTCTTAAAGCTCATGGCTACCAGAAAGGAAAGCAGAAGAAGTTAGCAGGAAACTTCAATCTTGTAAGAAGAACAACAGATCCACAGACTATTTATGTAAAGAATGCACTTAACAGAGATGACATTGTTGACATCACTGATTTCGATTATGTTGCATATCTGTACAGCATTGATCGTATGAACCTTAATGAGGAGCTTGCTAAGGCAATTATGATTGGTGACGGTCGTGATGATGGTGCAGAGGATAAAATCTTCCCAGAGCATATCAGACCAATCTGGCTTGATGACGACCTTTACACAATTCACGTAGACCTTGATATTACGGCTATGAAGGCTGAACTTCAGGGAACAAATACCGGGGCAAACTTTGGTGACAACTATGTGTACGCGGAGGCAATGGTACAAACAATACTTTATGCAAGAGAGAATTATAAGGGAACTGGCACACCGGACTTATATTGCACACCTCATATGACAAACGTGATGCTCCTTGCAAGGGATATGAACGGTAGAAGAATTTACTCTTCTAAGGCTGAGCTCGCTACAGCATTAAATGTTGGTGGTATCTATACAGCTGAGCAGTTTGCTAATAAGACCAGAAAGACTTCTGATAATAAGATAAAGAAGCTTATTGGTATTATCGTAAATCTTCAGGATTACTCTCTTGGAGCAACAAAGGGTGGAGAGATTACACACTTTACACAGTTTGATATCGACTTTAACCAGGAGAAATCGCTTCTTGAGACACGCTGCTCTGGAGCTCTTACAAGAGTCTACTCTGCAATTGTTATTGAGGAAGATGTAACAGATACTAAGGGTCAGCAGACTGGCGGTTTAGCAGGCTAAGATAGATCGTAGAAAGGAAATTTCAAAATGAGTAAATTTTTTGGAGCAATTGGTTATTCCGTATCAGAAGAAACAGCTCCCGGGGTATGGATGGACAATATTGTAGAGCATAACCATTATGGTGATGTTAATAGGAGTAAGGCTCAGCACGAAACTGGAACATCACTTAATGACAATCTCAATATTTCAAATGAGTTTAGTATTATTGCTGATCCATTTGCTTATGAGAATTTCCAGAATATGCGATATATCGTATTTATGGGAGCTAAGTGGAAAATTACGAGCGTAGAAGTTCAGTATCCACGATTAATTCTGACAGTTGGAGGTGTTTATAATGAGCAGACGACTTAAACTGCATAGTATTCTTTGCGGCATATTAGATTGCCCAGAGAGAGGAAAAGAATGTCGAGCTTATTTTCAGCCGCCAGCATCTGTTAGTATGAAATACCCTGCCATTGTGTATGCCCTTAATGGAAAAGATAAGAGGCACGCCGATGACAGGGTTTATTTGTCTTCAAATCGTTATTCGGTAACAGTTATAGACAGTAATCCGGATAGCGACATAGTAGACAAAGTATCTGAGTTACCAATGTGCAGGTTCAATACAGCCTATACCAAGGATAATTTGAATCATACAGTATATGAAATTTATTATTAGGAGGAAATCAACATGTCAAAACTTACATGGGATAATGAAGGTGAGCGATTGTTTGAAACTGGTGTCAGTGAAGTCGCTCTTTACCCATTTCAGACAAATGGCTACACAAAGGGCGTTGCTTGGAATGGTGTAAGTTCTATTACAGATAGTCCTGGAGGAGCAGAGTCAAATAAGATTTATGCAGATAACATCGAGTATCTCAATCTTATGTCTGCTGAAACAGCTGGAGGAACTATCGAAGCATATATGGCTCCGGATGAGTTTGCAGAATGTGATGGTTCTGTAGAGGTTGCGCCGGGAGTATATGCAGGTCAGCAGAACCATAAGAAGTTTGGTCTTGCATATAAGACTATTCTCGGAAATGATACAGAGTCAAATGACCATGGCTATAAGCTTCATTTAGTATGGGGTTGTCTTGCTTCTCCATCAGAGAAACAAAATTCATCTGTAAATGAGAGTCCAGAGCCATTGGCTATGTCTTGGGAATATAGCGCAACACCTGTTAAAGTTACTGCAGCTGTTAAGGACAAGAAGCTTAAAGCAACAGCAACAATGACATTCGATTCAACAAAGGTAGATGCTACAAAGCTTCAGAAGCTGGAAGGTATTCTTTATGGAACAGATAGTTCTGGATCTACACAGCCAAGGCTTCCAATGCCTGATGAAATCATTTCCATGATGACAACAGAAGGTTAATTAAATATTCAGTCTATGCGACGTATTCAGTTCGGCTGGCGTCGCTTTTTATTTGAAAGGAGAAATTCAAAATGCATAAAGAAACTATTACTTACGTTGACTTCAACGGGACAGAAAGAACAGAAGACCACTATTTTAATCTCAGCAAAACAGAGATTACGGAGTTAGAAGTAAGTATGCCTGGTGGTCTTGCTGAGTATCTTATGGGAATTGTAAATGCCAAGAATGTTCCGGAAATTATGGCTTCATTCAAGAAGATTATCTTATCCGCATACGGCATCAAGTCGGCAGATGGAAGAAGGCTTAAAAAAGGAGAAGAAATCAGCAAAGCATTCACAGAATCACCGGCATATGACGTGCTGTTTCAGAGATTATTCTTATCTGGAGATGTTAATGCTGCTTCTGATTTTATCAATGCAATCATTCCTCAGATTAAGGATGATGCAGCACAGTCAGCAGCAGAGAATAAGAATTTAACAGTTGTTTCGGGAACGGCACAGTAAATTCATTTGGGAGGTGTACAGATGCTTAATATCGTAATACCTTCAGTTGAATTATGGGATGAAAAGAATGAACAGTTCATCCATACAAAGGAACGAAAATTACAGTTAGAGCATTCTCTGGTTTCAGTTGCTAAATGGGAAGCTAAGTGGAATAAGCCTTTTATAAACAAGAAAGAGAAAACCACCGCAGAGATTATCGACTATGTGCGATGTATGACCATTACACAAAATGTACCAGATGATTGCTACAACTATTTAACAATAGCAAACATAGAAGAAGTGAACAGGTATATTGCGTTACCAATGACTGCTACTTGGTTCACTGAAACAAAAAAGAAAGTAACAACAAATCGAGAGCAGATTACAGCGGAACTTATTTATTACTGGATGATTAGTTTCAATATTCCTATGGAATGTCAGAAATGGCATTTGAATAGATTGCTTACTTTGATAAGGGTATTCAACGAGAAGAATCAACCTAAAAAGAAAATGAGTCAGCAGGAACTATATCGTCAGCACGCTGCAATAAATGCTGCAAATAGAAAGAGATTTCATTCAAAAGGATAGGAGGAAATACTATGGGACTTAATGGTATTGATATCAGCGGTTGGCAGGAAGGTATTGATTTATCTGCTGTTGCCGCTGATTTTGTAATTATGAAAGCTACTCAGGGTACTGGATTTGTCAGCAAAGATTTTGTTAGACAGTATCAGCAGGCAAAAGAAAATGGAAAGCTTGTCGGATGTTATCACTATGCCGAGGGAGGCGATTATGTTGCAGAGGCAAACCATTTCCTTGATGTTGTTGGAAATCGCGTCGGAGAAGCTATTCTTTGTCTTGATTGGGAAGGACAGGATAATCCAACATTTGGTAAGAACGATTTCGATTGGGTTAAAGGATTCTGTGATTATGTATTCTCTAAGACTAGTGTAAAACCACTTGTCTATATTCAGAAGAGTGCTATGGAAAGAATTGACGGTATTGGCGATTACGGATTATGGATTGCGCAGTATCCAGATTACACACCAACTGGATACCAGGAGACACCTTGGAATGAGGGGGCTTATGCGTGTGCTATTAGACAGTATAGTTCAGTTGGTCAGATTAGCGGATATAACGGAAATCTTGACCTCGATAAGTTTTATGGTGACGCTGACTCTTGGAGAGCATATGCAGCTATAAACGGAGAGAATGTGCCACCAGAGCCAACACCTCAGCCAGTAGTTAATATTCCAGATGGTTCCACTCTTGAATTAGTTGAAAGAACTATGAGTGGCGAATTTGGAGATGGAGATGACAGAAGAGCTAATCTTGGAACACGATACGATGAAGTACAGAGTTTCATTAACCATATTTATGAAGCTTCTGCTAATGATTTGGCAAATGAAGTTCTTTCTGGAAAATACGGTAATGGAAATACAAGAAAAGCTGTTTTAGGAGACCGTTATTCGGAGGTACAGGTAATTGTAAATGGTGAAGCAGAAAAGAAATACTACACAATTCAGTCTGGTGATGTGTTATCAAAAATCGCCGCTGCTAATGGTACTACGGTTGACAATCTTGTACGTCTTAATGGCATTGGCAATCCGAATCTGATTTATGCAGGTACGAAGATTAGAATTAAGTAGGGATAAATACATATGATCAGTTTCAGACAAAAGGGCGACTTCCACAAGCTTACCAGATATCTGGAAAGAGTGAAAGAAGTAGCACAAATAGGTGACCTTGATAAGTATGGTCGTCAAGGTGTGGCAGCCCTTGCGTCTGCTACGCCGAGAAATACTGGAAAAACTTCAAATTCGTGGAATTACGAAATCAAGCAGGAGAAGGGTTCAGTATCTATTAGATTTTATAATACAAATATTCAAAATGGAGTTCCAATTGCAATTATCTTGCAGTATGGACATGGAACTCGTAACGGAGGCTGGGTACAGGGTCGAGATTATATCAATCCTGCTATTCAGCCTATTTTTGACGAAATTGTCAAGTCGGCGTGGAAGGAGGTTACAAGTCTATGAGTACAACTGTTGATCAAAGAGTCGTTGAAATGCGATTTGACAATAAGCAGTTTGAAAATAATATTCAGACAAGCTTATCTTCTATAGACAAACTTAAAAAGAGCTTGAATATGGATGGAGCAACAAAAGGACTTGAAAGTGTTGAAAAAGCCTCTGGTAAGATAAATCTTTCCGGATTATCGAATGCCGTTGAAACTGTTAATGCTAAATTTTCAGCATTAGAAGTAATGGCAATTACGGCATTGGCAAATATTACAAATTCGGCAGTAAATGCAGGTAAAAGTATTGTATCGGCATTAACTATTGATCCAATCAAAACAGGATTTCAAGAATATGAAACGCAGATTAATGCAGTTCAGACAATCTTAGCAAATACTTCATCAAAGGGAACCACCCTTGACCAGGTTAATAATGCATTAGATGAGTTAAACCACTATGCAGATATGACCATTTATAATTTTACGGAGATGACACGTAATATTGGTACCTTTACAGCGGCTGGTGTTGATTTGGATACCTCTGTTTCTGCAATTAAAGGTATTGCCAACCTTGCCGCTGTATCAGGTTCAAATTCACAGCAGGCAAGTACAGCAATGTATCAGTTATCACAGGCATTAGCAGCAGGAACAGTAAAATTACAAGACTGGAACTCTGTTGTAAATGCCGGTATGGGTGGTCAGGTATTCCAGGATGCTTTAAAAGAAACAGCAAGAGTGCATGGAATAGCTATTGATGACATGATTAAAGATGAAGGGTCATTCAGAGAAACTTTACAGAAAGGCTGGTTGACATCTGACATCTTAACCGAGACATTATCTAAGTTTACAGGTGACTTGAACGAGGAGCAGCTCAGAACTATGGGTTACTCAGAAGAGCAGATAGCATCAATAATCAAAATGGGTCAGACTGCTAATGATGCCGCTACAAAAGTAAAGACATTTTCCCAGTTATTTGACACATTAAAGGAAGCTGCACAGTCTGGCTGGACCCAGAGTTGGGAAATTATCGTTGGTGGCTTTGAAGAAGCGAAAGAATTACTCACAGAGATGAGTGATACATTCAGCGCAATTATAAATTCATCGGCGGATGCCAGAAATAGTATGTTGCAGGGCTGGAAAGATTTGGGAGGAAGAACAGCACTTATAGAAGCAGCTAGAAATGCTTTTGAGGGAGTGATTAGTATTATTAAGCCTGTGAAAGAAGCATTCCGCGAAATCTTCCCACCAATGACGGCACAACAACTGTACAACATTACAGATGCGTTAAGAAATCTGACGGCGCATCTGAAACTCAGCGATACAAATTCGGAAAATTTGAAAAGAACATTCAAAGGTTTGTTTGCAGTAATTGACATCGTTAAACAAGCATTCGTAGCAGTTGCAAAAGGAGTAGGCTCTCTATTAGGAGGGACTGGTGACTTAGCTAGTTCTATTTTATCGGTAACGGCACGCTTCGGAGATTGGCTTGTGAAACTTGATGAAACTATCAAGAAAACAGATATATTCAATGTCGCTATACAGACCGTGATTAAATATATAAAAACAGGTGTGGCAGTAGCAACAGATTTAATTGACAAAGCTGTTGATGCGGTCACAAGATTCGCAAATTCTATAAAGCAGAAGTATGACACTGGTGGATTTGCAGTTATTCATTCTGTTCTGGAAAGAGTACATACAAGAATGTCAGAAGTTGGAGAAGCTGCTGACGGAATGCGAAGTGGTGTTGAAATTGCAATTGGTGCAATGGGTAAAGCACTCGAAAATTCTAAGTTTTTACAAGCACTCCAGGCATTATGGGAAGGAGTAAAGACTATTGGAACTGGTATTGCAAAAGCAATGAAAACCCTTGCTAGTGGATTTATAGAAGATATCAGTGATGTCAATTTCTCAAGTGTGTTTGACGTTCTCAGTGGAATTTCATTAGCTGGAATTGCGGTTGGAATCAATAAGTTCCTTAAAGGAATCACAGATGCAGTAAGTGATGTTACAAAACTAACAGACCAAATCAAGGGAATTCTTGATAGCGTTAGAGGTTGCTTTGAAGCATATCAGACACAATTGAAAGCAGGAACTTTGATTAAGATTGCAAGTGCAATTGCAATTCTTACGGGAGCGATTGTTGTACTTTCGCTTATTGACTCTGCAAAATTGGCATCAGCTATTACCGCATTAACAGGATTGTTTGCGGAACTTATGACATCTATGGCTATCTTTACAAAGATAAGCGGTGACCTTAAGAATGCGGGAAAGACAGCTACAATTATGTTGGGATTATCAGTTTCAGTGTTAATTCTTGCATCAGCGTTGAAGAAGATTGCATCTTTGAGTTGGAATGAGATAGCAAAAGGACTTACAGGTATTACAGTAATTTCTGGCGTATTGACAGGAGTTGCAAAAGTTATTTCAAAAGATGAAAAGACAATTGCTAAAGGAGCATTCAATCTTATATTCCTAGCGACAGCTATTAAGATATTAGCATCTGCTTGCAAAGACATATCAAAACTTAGCTGGGGAGAACTTGGTAAGGGACTTACTGGAGTAGGGGTTCTGATGGCAGAAATAGCTTTATTCTTGAATACGGCTAAATTTAGTGGAAAAGCAGTATTAACAGCAACAGGAATTCTTGTGTTGTCAGCCGCTATAAAAGTATTAGCATCTGCTTGCAAAGATTTTGGTTCTATGCAGTGGAGTGAAATCGGAAAAGGTCTTACAAGTATTGGCATATTACTTACAGAGATTGCAGCATTTACAAATCTTACAGGTAATGCTAAACATGTTGTATCTACTGGTATTGCTTTAATCGCTATTGCCGGCGCGATGAAAATTATGGCATCAGCTGTAGAGAATTTCGGTTCTATGCAGTGGAGTGAAATTGGCAGAGGACTGACCGTTATGGCAGGAGCATTAGCAGAGATTACATTAGCTGTCAATTTAATGCCTAAAAATATGATATCAACAGGCGTTGGTCTTATTGCCGTTGCCGGAGCTCTTACAATATTATCAAATATTCTAAGTACAATGGGAAATTTCACATGGGAAGAGATTGTAAAAGGTCTTGTTACTATGGGGGGAGCGTTAGCGGAACTATCGGTAGCGTTAAATCTTATGAACGGAACATTGGCTGGTTCAGCGGCATTACTCATTGCAAGTGCTTCATTAGCGGTGTTGGCACCAGTTCTGAGTATACTGGGTGCTATGAGTTGGGAAGCAATAGCCAAAGGTTTGGTTTCTTTAGCAGGAGCATTTGCAATTATAGGTGTAGCTGGTGCTGTATTATCACCGCTTGTTCCAAGTATTTTGGCATTAGCAGGAGCATTTACACTTATAGGTGTAGGAGTTGCTGCGACAGGAGCAGGTTTATTAGCTGCTGGACTTGGACTACAGGCACTTGCTATTGGGCTTACTGCGATAGCAGCAGCTGGAACAGCAGGAGCGACAGCACTTGTAGCAGCATTAGCAGTCATTATAACAGGTGTGGCAGATTTAATTCCAGCAGTACTGGTTAAATTGGCAGAGGGAATTGCTCAGTTCTGCGTTGCATTAGCAGGTGCAGCACCACAAATTTTAGAGTCGCTGGTCGTTATTATTACGGCTTGTCTGGCGGCGATATCAAACGTGGTACCTCAATTGGTCGAAGTTCTCGTAACACTACTGGTTACAACTCTTCGAACTTTGGCTGAGCATACGCCAGAAATTGTACAGGCTGTGTTCGATATTCTGATTGCATGTCTACAGGGAATTGCAGATAATATCGGAATGGTGGTTCAAACTGCTATAGATATTGTGCTGAATTTCATCGACGGAATAGCTCAAAAATTACCAGATGTGATTCAGTCTGGTGTTAATTTGCTCTTGAGTTTCATCGAAGGCATTATTAGTGCTATCAATAATAACTCCGAGCGATTAGCAAATGATATACGAAATTTGTTTAAAGCATTAATTCGCGCAGCGGTTCTTGTACTTACTGGTGGAGTTGTTGATATCAAAGAAGTTGGTTCCAAGATAATGAATTCTGGACTTATCAGTGGTATCAAGGAGAAATTATCAAATCTTAAGGAAACTGTACGTGATTTGATATCAAATGCCAAGCAGGTTATTCAAGATAAAATAAATGACTTCAAAGATGTGGGAAAGCATATTATAGGTGGACTTATCAGTGGTATTACAGATAAAGTCTCTGATTTGGCTAATTCAGCGATTAATGCGGCTAAGAGTGCTGTGAATGGTGTAAAGAATTTTCTTGGCATTCATTCACCATCAAGAGTATTTGCTGAAATTGGTAGATATACTGATGAGGGATTTATTAATGGTGTGAAGGCTTATGCTGGAAAAGTATCTGACGCTACGGTTGATATGGGAAAAGGTGCTGTTGGCGCAATGTCCGATACACTTTCAACTATTGCAGATTTGGTTAGTTCCGATATAGACACAGAGCCTACTATAAGACCTGTAATGGATCTGTCAAATATTCAAAATGGTGCTAATCAGTTGTTTAGTATGATGAAGAGTGTTGACGGGTATTCGTTATCTGGTTCATTAGACATTGCCAATAGAACCGGTAATCGTATTAATGAAGTAAGAAGCAAAGCAACTGATAATTCCAGTGTGTTAGATAAGATTTCAGATGCTGTTGGAAACTTCAACGGCGGAAATTCATTCGAAAATACATTTAATATCACGGGAAGTAATCCTAAAGAGATTGCAGAAGAAGTATCAAACATTATTCAGAGACAAGTTGAAAGGAGGGATGCTTCATGGGCGTAATTATTTACAATGGTATTTCATCGGAAGAATTCGCTATCCAAGTGGAGCATCCGCCTGGATATGAAACTCCGGAAAAGGACTATGAAGTTACACATATTCCTGGAAGAAACGGGGATATTTATGTCGATAAAGGGTCGTATAAAAATGCATCAAGAAGTTATGACATAGCTATTGGTGCTGAAAATAAGGATTTTACAATGATGGCAAATTTTATTTCGGAGTGGCTTAACTCTGCGTCTGGATATGCTAAGTTGGAAGATTCATATGAGCCGGAATATTATCGACTTGCTGCTTATAAGAGTGGCGGAACAATTGAAAACATATTACAGCACGCTGGGCGTATTACAGTTGCATTTGATTGTAAACCTCAGCGTTTTCTTAAATCTGGAGATATTCCAGTAATTGTTAGAGCAACGAGCAAATTAAGAAATCCCACAGGATTCAAATCGCTTCCTATTATAAAAGTGAACGGTTCTGGAAAGGGTAATCTGAGAATTGGTGACTATGTTATCACTATTTCGAACATTAGCTCGTATCTGACAATCGATAGTGAATTACAGGATGCTTATAAAGGTACTACAAATTGCAATTCACTTGTAACGTTGAGCAACGGATTTCCGAAGCTTATAAAAGGCGAAAACGAAATTTCTTTTTCTGGTGGAATAACAAGTGTGGAGGTGATACCTAAATGGTGGACACTATGATTACTCTTCATGAGTCTACAGAAACATCATTCACAACGAATGGATTAGGCACATTAAGTGGCGCCATTACTTGCGAAGTTACTGAAGAAAGAAATGGAGAGTTCGAACTTGAAATTGAATATCCGGTTACAGGTATCAGATATAAGGAATTACAGCTTAGGCGTATCATTATGGCAAAGCCAAATCCTTATTCTGACCCACAACCATTCCGAATCTATGCAATCACAAAGCCAATCAATGGAATTGTTACAATAAATGCAGAACATATAAGTTACGATATGTCTGGATACCCAGTATCAGCATTTGCAGCCGACACAGTTCAAAATGCATTTATTAATATGAAATCCGCATCAGCGGTTGATTGTCCTTTTTCATTTTCAACAGATAAAACTACAACTGCAAATATGACAGTTCTCAAACCATCGAGTATGCGTTCACTTCTTGGAGGCGTTGACGGTTCAATCCTTGATGTGTATGGAGGAGAGTATGAATTCGATAAGTTCAACGTAAAGCTTTGGAATAAAAGAGGCGCGGATAGAGGTGTTAGCATTAGATATGGTAAGAATCTTACTGATTTGAAGCAGGAAGAGAATTGCAGTTCTGTCTATACAGGTGTTTATCCATTCTGGTATTCGGAGCAGGAAGGTCTTGTGCAGCTGGATGAGAAGATTGTAAAAGCCTCTGGCACATATAATTTTACAAGGATTTATCCATTGGATTTATCGCAGGAATGGCAGGAAAAACCAAATCAAGAGCAGCTCAGAGCAAGAGCTAATTCTTATATGAAAGCAAACAACATAGGAGTACCAGCTGTATCATTGACTGTATCATTTGTACAATTGTCACAATCTACGGAGTATGCTAAATATGCGCTTTTGGAGGATGTACATCTTTGCGACACTGTAAGCGTTGAGTTCCCGGAGTTAAATGTTAGCGCCACGGCAAAGTGCATAAAAACTATATATGATGCCATAAGTAATAAGTACGTGTCGATTGAACTTGGAGAATCAAGGACAAATCTTGCATCGACGATTTCTGACCAAAAGCAGGCAATCTCTGATACCATTACTAAAACATTTATGCAACAGGCTATTGAGAATGCTACGCAATTGATTAGTGGAGGTCTTGGCGGTTATGTGATTATGCACAGCAGCACCGGTGGAAAATATCCTGATGAAATTCTTATTATGGATACAGATGATATTGCTACTGCGAAGAAGGTATGGCGTTGGAATAAAGGTGGATTGGGATATTCTTCAACAGGATATAATGGTCCATTTGCTTTAGCTATGACACAGGATGGTCAGATTGTAGCAGATTTCGTTAAAACTGGGACGATGAGTGCAAATCGTATAAACGGTGGCACTTTAATTCTTGGTGGAAAGAACAACTCAAATGGTACGGCACTTATAAAAGATTCATATGGAAAAGTTCTTATTCGACTTGATAGGGACGGAATAACATTGTCAGAAGATGTTCAGATTTCTTATGAAAATATTTCAGACGCTCCGTCTATTCCAACTAAAGTATCAGAACTTACGAATGATAGTAAATATACAACTATGCCGGATGTTGAAAAGAAAGGGTATCAGACAAAGGCTAATGTGACCAAAATCACTAAGGATACAGTTACAACAACATATGTAAATGCTTTGGATATAACTGCTAAACAGGTTAATTGTAAATCTGGTAGTAAAGAAGCCAATATTAATGCTGGGGCATCTCATTATAAATATTCCAATGAGTACATAGGAGAAATAGGTACAAATAGTTGGACAGGCAATGACAATCGTAGAGGATTGGTATTTGACCTTGATGAAAATGGCGATTACATGACATGGGCGGCACAGCCTAAGAGTGGTCAGAGTTACCTTGTTAAGCTTTTATATGAGCGAAACGGTTATACCTCAAACACTGTGACATACAATGCAGATACCATAAACTTGGGGTGTGATGTTGATATGCATTACTACAAACTTAAGAATGTATCTTGGGAAAATGGTAGTGGAATAACAGGAACAATGAGATTTGTTCAAGTAGGTGGAATGAATAGCGATGGAACCGCTTCAAATTGGAGTAATAACGCATATTTACAATTTGAGAGAGGTGTTTTAGTAAAAGCGGGTTGGTACGATTATTAGGAGGTTTTATGGAAGAAAATGCCACAGAAGTAAAAGATAAGGACCTCGTATTAATCGAGGCGAGCAATGAAGTATCTAAACCGGATGAAGGTGAAGATGTTGTACAAGATAATTCCGAACAGGAACAACTTCGTTCTGATGTAGAATTTTTATCAATGATGACTGGCGTTGATTTAGGGGGTGATTAAAAATGGGTGTATATACACCAGACTCAAACAGAGTTGTGCATTATACGTATGCAGACATGACAGCTCGTCAGATTGTACGTCCGGTTCATCTTGTGCAGTATGATCAGGGATTGCCGATTATTGCGGTAAAATTATATAATGACGGACTTGAATATACGATACCTACTGGCGCAACAGTTAATATAAGATGTGGTAAGGTTGACGGTAATTTTGTATATAATCCTGCATTAGGGTGGGATTCTGCTATGCATACGGTTTACTTTGAAGTTACAAAGCAAATGACCGCACTGGCAGGAGAAATAAATCCTATTGTAGAGATTGAGTTAAATAACAAGATTGTATCCAGTGGGTCTATTGCCGTGCAGATTGATTTCAACCCTGTACAGGAACAGAGCATAAGGTCAACAACGGAATACCTCACTGCTAAGCAATATGCAGAACAGGCAGTTGATGCAGCAGCAAAAGCAGCAAGCTCTGCTAGCCAGGCATCTGGATATGTTAGCACAGCAAATTCAAGAGCAAACGCCGCGGCATCATCAGCTTCAGGTGCGGCTAACTCTGCAAGTGCAGCTAGTACGAGTGCGGCGAATGCAAAAAGCTATGCTGATTCAGCTGCTTCATCGAAGAATGCATCGGCATCATCAGCTTCTAATGCATCAGCATCAGCAACAAATGCCAAAAAGTCTGAAACAGCGGCAGCAAACTCAGCATCTTTAGCGCAGGCAGCATATGAAGAAATTCTTGGAGCAGATGTCGGCAAATTTGGTTCACAGCTTGCTAATGAACATTCTGTATTACAACCAATTTATGACTCATCTGGACAGAATATATGCGATTCAAGCGGAAGAGAAATACAGGGACGTATAATATTTGCTGATGAGAGCGAAGTTGTATCATTACGACAGCAGGTATCTCATTTAGATACTTTTATAAGAAGTGTTATCAGTAGATTAGGATATGTGACAGATCATGCACTGTTAGACAGTGACTATAAAGGGCTTTAGAGAAATCTGAGGCTCTTTTTTATTTTAAGGAGGATTAAAGAAAATGCCTAAAGTAACAGATTATTCCGCAGCAACCAGATTTGATAGTGGAGATGTGATTATTAAAGATGGTACTGGCGGAACAAAGAAAATGACAGCTGCAAATGCAGCAGTAGAGTTTGCCGGGCTTGTATCAGCGATTAATCATCGCAATGTATATAGAGGAAAGAACCTCGGCTCATCAGTTACAGCAGCCCAGAAGGCAGCTATTCAAAATGGAACTTTTGACGACCTGTTTATCGGAGATTATTGGGTAATTGGCGGTGTGACTTGGGTTATTGCAGATATGGATTACTTCCTTAGATGCGGTGATACAGATTTCACAAAGCATCATCTTGTTATTGTTCCGGCGTCATCACTTTACAATGGTCAGATGAATGCGACTAATACAACAGAGGGCGGATATGTAGGCTCTGTAATGTATAAAACAGGGTTGGATAATGCGAAAGCAAAATTTAAAGCAGCATTTGGAAGTATGCTTCTTACACATAGAACTTATCTCGTAAATGCAGTTGCAAATGGAAAGCCGTCCGGAGAAGCATGGTTCGATGAGACAGTAGCTCTTATGAATGAGGTTATGGTATATGGAACACATTTCTTCGAACCTGCAAATGATGGAACCACAATTCCTACAAAATATAGCGTATGCAATTCGCAGTTAGCATTAATGCAACTCAATCCGAAAATGATTAAGACAAGAGAAACATATTGGCTACAGAACGTCGTTTCTTCGGCTGATTTCGCTTTTGTGGACCACGGTGGCAGTACGGACTGCAGCGGCGCTTCGTACTCTTTTGGGGTTCGTCCGTATGGAATCATTGGTTAAGTAAAAATCTCCGCCCCTTGTGGGCGGGGGAATCTATAGGAAAGGATAAGTATATGGAAGATTTAATTTATACTATGGTGCTGTCTGATGGCACCATCATTGAAAATCTTAGAAAAAATGGTGATAACTATATTTCAGCATCTAAGCTTACAACGGATATGTTTGAAGGAAAATTATCAGAAGTAACAGTAAAAACTTCTGAAAATGAAGTGGTTATGGAAAATATGGATCTTGTCCAGATTACTGAGATGGATGGCGAATACTGGTTTGTATTACGTCAGTTCTCAGCTACGGAACTGGCTATGGCTAAAATGTCTTCTAATATTGACTTCTTAGCTATGATGCAGGATGTAGAACTGTAAATTAGAAAGAGAGGAATAACAATATGGAACATAGTAAAAACTTTAAAAAGGTTAAAGACTATTATGACGATAAGCTCTGGGATGAGCGTAGAGTACGCTTAGCAGTTGGTCGCTGGATTACCGCAGAAGAGTATAAGGAAATTACAGGGAAAGATTACGAATAATGAGTGTTTTAGTTAGTGATCGTACAGAATCAAAATTTGAGGCTATCACATATTCAATTGAATTACATGATATGTTGATAGATTTTATGCAACATGGATTTGGTGTTAAAAGCGTAGACGATTATGTAAGACTTCGTTATGCATACGGAAAAGATGATAGAGAGAACTTTTCCAAGTATCGGTTTATGATGCAAAATTTTAAAAACAGAGTAGATCAACTGGCAGCACTAATTACGAGTAATGTCCGGGCAGCCAACACGATTTATCCAACGAATCTTCACGAGTGTGAAAAGAGAAGAGATTATCAAAACACTGCTATAGTCAATTGCGAGCAGCTTCTTAAGGAACTGCAACGGATTGCAGAGATATTTGAAGTGGACTTGAATCTCTACAGTCCATATGTTAAAGCTATCGACCGAGAAATCGGATTGATAAAGAAGTGGCGTCAGCGTGACAAGAAGATGGAATCATATTTCAGACGTAAGGGTGATGTCTAATTATGCGTCGTTTCTTCGGCTAATTTCGCTAATGTGAACAACAATGGCAATACGAACTACAACAACGCTTCGAACTCTAATGGGGTTCGTCCGGATTCTTCACTTAACCAATGAAGAAGGAGATATCATACCATTCCTTATAAACAGGATAAATAGCAAAGCCTGAAACAATTTACTACGGTAAGTATTGTTATAACGGTGAATAGTATATGAATTATGAGGAAATTGTATGCGATGCCAATAATTTGTATCGGGCTTATAAGACCTCTGTGAAAAGTAGCAAATGGAAAGAAACCACACAGAAGTTTATGATGAACTTTCTGCGTTATATTTTTGAAATCCAGGATGACATTATCAACAGGACTCTCAAAAATGGTCTTACACAAGAGTTTACTTTACACGAGAGAGGTCGAGTAAGACCGATTACAAGTATACAAATCCGTGATAGAATTGTTCGCCATGTTTTATGTGATGATATTCTTTTACCAGAAGTTAAAAAGCACATAATATATGATAATTGTGCATCAATTAAAGGGAGAGGTATATCTCAGCAGAGAAAGCGATTTGAAATACATTTGCACAAGTATTACAAATTGCATGGAAATGACGGATGGATTTTATTTGGAGACTTCTCAAAATTTTATGACAATATAATTCACGAGATTGCAAAACAAGAACTTCTTAAACTATTTGACGATGACGAATTTATTGACTGGCTTTTGACACTTATATTTGATGGCTTCAAAGTCGATGTGTCGTATATGTCTGATGAGGAATATGAAAATTGCTATTTGGATTTGTTTAATAAGCTCGAATATCGAGATATACCATCTGAAAAATTGACTGGTGAGAAATGGATGGCTAAATCTGTAAATATTGGAGACCAGCTATCGCAGGTAATTGGAATATATTATCCTCATAGGATTGACACATATGTGAAATATGTCAGACAACAGAAATTTTACGGACGATATATGGATGATTGGTATATCATGAATCCAAGCAAAGAAGAACTTGAAGATTTGCTATCATGCATCATAGAAATTGCGAAGGAATATGGAATTCATATCAATAGAAAGAAAACTCATATTGTTAAAATTTCAAGTACATATAAATTTCTTCAAATAAAATATACATTAACAAAAGATGGAAAGGTGATTAAGAGAATTAATCCTAAAAGAGTTACTACAATGCGTAGAAAACTCAAGAAACTTTCACTAAAAGTAATAAATGGCGAAATAGAATACGAGAGTATTGAGAATATGTTTCGCGGTTGGATGGGAGCACACTATAAACTTCTATCAAAGCAACAAAGAAAAAATCTAATACAGCTGTATGAAGAATTATTTAATAAGAAGATTTCGGTAATTAGTAGAAAACTTATCGTGTCTGATGCATCTTCATTAGCCGCATAAAAAGGAGGAATTATGGAACCTTGGTTTCAAATCATAATTACAATTTTTAGTTCGGTACTTGCGTCTTCTGGATTATGGGCGTATTTATCAAAACGAACAGAAAACAAAGATGTAAAGACGGAGATGCTTATTGGATTAGCACACGATAGGATTATGTATCTCGGTATGTCATACATCGAGAGAGGGTATATTACCCAGGATGAATATGAAAATTTGAAAGTATATCTTTTTGAACCATATGAAAAATTGGGAGGTAACGGCTCTGCTAAAAGAATTATGCAGGAAGTCGACAAACTGCCAATACATAAATTTATTCAAAATAAGGAGGATGAACACGATGAACATGATGAAACTTAATGACAAGACTTACGACACACTGAAATGGATTGCAATGTATTTGCTTCCAGCGGCTGGTACTTTATATTTTGCTCTTGCAGGTATTTGGGGACTCCCATATGGTGAGCAGGTTGTTGGTACGATTACAGCTGTTGACACATTCCTTGGAGTTATTCTTGGAATTAGTACAGCACAGTATAACAAAGCAAACAAAGCAGAGTAAATATCAGTATTTGTTAAGGGGGCGTGCTAATAGCATTCCCTCTTAATTTTTCCGTACGTAGGTTACTGGTAAAAAGATTATGATTACCTCAAGACTGGAGGTGATTGCATGAAAGATAAACTTTTATTATCTATAAAGGAGACATCGGATTTATTTGGTATAGGTCAGCACAGATTAAGAGATATAATCCGTGAAGATTATGATTGTAAATATCATCTAATGGTTGGTCGTGTTATAAAGATAAAAAGACAATCATTTGAAGAATTTATAAGCAAAGTAGAGCAGATATAAAATATCGACAAGGTGCCCTGAATGTGATATTATTATTTAGTATTCATTCGAGGCACTTTTTAATGGAGGGCTGAGAATATGGCAAATAAAACTACATCTGAAAAGAACAAACCGACAAGAAAAACGTTGAGGGCGGATGAATACTATAACCCCAAAACGAAAAGGTATGAGTATCATTATAAAGATGCTCTTGGAAAGGAAAGAGTGGTAAGTTCCTATAGACTCGAACCTACGGACCAATTACCAAAAGGTAAACGTTCAGGTAAAAGTTTACGTGAAAAGGAAGCAGAATTAAAAGTACAGTTAGAAAATAATATCGACATAGATGGGGCTAAACTGACATTACTAGAAGTAATAGATAGATATCTTAATCATCTATATAATAGGAAAGAACTGGCTCATAATACTAAGGCTGGATATAACACAACAATAAAAACGTTAGCGCAGTACAAACTTGGTCACATGGAAATAGGTAAAATCAAGCCAGAGCATTGTGAAGAATGGCTTTCAGATATGAAGAAAAAGCATCGAGGTTCAAGTATTCAGACTCAAATTAGTCTTATAAAAAGATCATTTGAATATGCAATTGATTATGATTACATAGCAAAAAATCCGTTCAGACGTATTACTACCGATAGAAGCGATAGCAAGAAAATGGAAGCAATATCAATTCCTGATATGCATAGATTCCTTGAATTTTGTTCAAAGGATGCTCATAGTGCTCATTGTTATGATATGATATATGTGCTGTTTTGGACTGGTTTAAGGGCATCTGAATTATGTGGTCTAACACTTGATAATATAGACATGGAAAACCATTTAATTCGAGTGGAAAAGCAACTACAATGTATCAATCATACGCATGTTGTCTTACCGACGAAAACCATAAACGGAACAAGGTACATTCCTATGACTGATGGTGTATATGAATGTTTTCAGAGAATATTGAAAAATCGTTATATTATGGGTGATATTGAACCAGTGTGCTATGATGAAAAGGAAAAAGCATATGAAGGATTTGTGTTTCTGGCAACAAGAAGTAGAAAGACAATTGTTAGATCACATGTCGAAGAATACTTGCAAAATTGTATCAAGAGATTCAATAATGCAAATCCCGACAATCCTATACGAAAATTTGAACCACATATATGTCGGCATACATTTGCTACGAATATGCAGGGATTACCACCAAAAACACTACAGTATATTTTAGGACATGGGAACATAACTACCACTATGAATAACTATGTAAGTGTGAGACCGAGTGAGCAGCAACTTGTAGAGATTAACTCGCTCGCAAGCTTGATAAATGATAATTAGTATAAAAAATCACGTACTAATTATTTACTAAATATATGCTGGTATGAGATGTAATTAAACATAATAAAGAGTAATGAGATGGAATGACTCCAAAAGCTGTAAATAGCTGAATTACTCAAAGAATGAAGTAATGAATGGAGATGAAAATATATGATAGCGATTATCGATTATGGAGCAGGCAACCTGCGAAGTGTGGAAAAGGCTCTTACAGCTATAGGCGAGGAGAGTATTGTGACCAGAGACAGGCATGAGATTTTAAATGCCGATAAGGTAATACTTCCCGGAGTCGGAGCTTTTGGAGATGCAATGAATTCGCTTAAAAAATACGAGCTGGACAAGGTGATTCACGAGGTTTGTGACATGGACAAGCCATTTCTTGGCATATGCCTGGGACTTCAGCTATTATTTGAGGGAAGCGATGAGAGTCAGGGCGTTGAGGGGCTTCATGTGCTTGACGGACAGATACTTCGCATACCAGATAAGGAAGGACTTAAAATACCTCACATAGGCTGGAATTCACTTGATTTACAGAACAATGGAAGGCTGTTTAAAGGTCTTTCAGAGCATCCGTATGTATATTTTGTGCATTCGTACTATCTGAAAGCCGCTGATGAAGCAATTGTCACAGCAACGACAGAGTACAGCACACACATTCATGCGTCTGTAGAGAAAAACAATGTGTTCGCCTGCCAGTTCCATCCGGAAAAGAGTAGCACAGTCGGACTTTCGATACTTAAAAATTTTGCAGGGATAGGTGAGGCATAATATGTTTACGAAGAGAATAATCCCATGTCTGGATGTGAATAACGGACGTGTTGTGAAGGGCATAAACTTTGTCAATTTAAGAGATGCAGGTGACCCGGTTGAGATTGCGGCTGCTTATGATAAGGCAGGTGCAGATGAGGTGGTTTTTCTGGATATTACGGCGTCAAGCGACAACAGAAATACTGTTGTGGATATGGTCAGAAAGGTCGCTGAAAAGGTGTTTATACCGTTCACGGTGGGCGGTGGCATCAGAACAGTCGATGATTTTAAGGCACTGCTTAGAGAGGGTGCGGACAAGATTTCAATAAATTCAAGTGCTATAAATACCCCTCGGCTCATAAGTGATGCGGCTGACAAGTTTGGCAGTCAGTGTGTGGTTGTGGCAATCGATGCAAGACGTCGTGCTGATGGAAGCGGCTGGAATGTATACAAGAACGGAGGACGCATAGATACAGGTCTTGATGCCATTGAGTGGGCTGTTAAGGCAAATGAGCTTGGAGCGGGAGAAATCCTTCTTACAAGCATGGATTGTGACGGCACAAAGGATGGCTACGATATCGAGCTTACAAGGCTTATTGCCGATAATGTTTCTGTTCCGGTTATCGCATCGGGCGGTGCAGGCACAAAGGAGCATTTTTACGAGGCTCTGACAGAAGGAAAAGCGGACGCAGCGCTTGCAGCTTCACTTTTCCACTACAAGGAGCTTGAAATTATGGATTTAAAGAATTATCTGGCAGATAAAGGTGTGTCGGTCAGAAGATAGGCGGGAGATAAAGATTATGAGTATGCTTGACGGCGAGTGGGCAAAGGCTGTGGGAGCCGAGTTTAAAAAACCGTATTATAGGGATTTGTACAATTTTGTGAGAGATGAATATGCCACACATGTGGTATATCCTCCGGCAGATGACATATTTAATGCCATGCATTTTACGCCACTTGACAAGGTGAAGGTGCTCATCCTCGGACAGGATCCGTACCACAATGTCAATCAGGCGCATGGATTGTCGTTTTCAGTGCTTCCGTCTCAGAAGGATATTCCACCATCACTGCAGAATATCTACAAGGAGCTTAACGATGATCTGGGGTGTGATATCCCCAATAACGGATACCTGAAGAAATGGGCTGATCAGGGAGTTTTGCTATTGAATACGGTGCTCACTGTCAGGGCTCATCAGGCAAACTCGCATCAGGGACACGGCTGGGAGAAGTTCACGGATGCAATCATAGAGGCTGTAAATGAGCAGGACAGACCTATAGTATATATGCTCTGGGGGCGTCCGGCGCAGTCGAAGATTCCTATGCTTACAAATCCAAAGCATCTGATATTGACAGCACCGCATCCAAGCCCGCTGTCGGCTTACAGAGGCTTTTTTGGTTGCAAGCATTTTAGTAAAGCCAATGAGTTTCTTAAGGAGCATGGAGTGGAGCCTGTTGACTGGCAGATAGAGGATATATAAAGGACGACAATACCGGCTCATATGTTAGTAATACCGGGCTGGGTAATACCGACAGATATTATCTTGACATAAATTGGAAAAGCGTCTATATTAAAAATATATAGAAGGTAACGGATTACATGATTATCAAAGGAGTGATACTATGAGAGGAATAGGAATGTGGGATTCGTCATCCATATCCACACTGTTTTCCGGCTTTAGCAGCAGTAGAAGCAGTAGAAGCAGCAATGCAGCATCGTCTTTTATTGCCAATATGGATATGACTACATATAGTGGCATTAGAAGTGGCAGCTATTTTAAGCTTCTCAAGTCATATTATGGAAATAACCTTAATTCAAAGGCCCAGTCTCTTGTCTCATCATCTGTTTCTACATCTAAGGATTCAGCGAAGACACTTGCGTCCATCGAGTCGGAGTCAGAGGACATGGTAAAGTCGGCGCAGGCTCTTTACAAAAACAGCCGCAAGGACGATACAGATGCTACGTACAAGAAGGTGTCAGCTTTTGTGTCTGATTACAACAGCCTCATTAATGCTGCGGATGATTCCGAGACAAAGCAGATTTCGAGAAATCTTGAGTCTATGAAGTCACTTACAGATATCAATTCAAAGTCGCTTGCGAAGGTGGGAATCACAGTTGATTCAAAGTCCGGCAAGCTGTCTGTCGATGAGGATACCTTTAAAAAGGCTGATTCGACCAAGGTTGATGCACTTTTTAAGGGGAATGGCTCTTATGCTTACGCAGTGGCAAGCAAGGCTTCAATGCTTGAGTATGCCGCAAAGAATGAGGCAGAAAAGACTAACACATATGGCGCCAATGGAAGGTATACACAGGCCTATAACAGTGGATATAATTATAATATGTTTTTATAGTCAAAGACAGGCAGGGAATCACCCACCTTACTTTACGGCTTAATAAAAGAAGCATCCCGGATTGGGATGCTTCTTTTTAATTAATTAGCGTTTAGTTGTCTTTTTCATCGTCCTCGCTCATTGAGTAGACCTGACGCTTACGTGCCATCTCATCGCTATCAAGATATTCGTCGTAGGTTGTGATCTTGTCGATCATTGAACCGTTTGGCAGGAATTCTATGATTCGGTTGGCGGTTGTCTGGACTACCTGGTGGTCACGGCAGGCAAAGAGGATTACTCCCGGGAATTTTATCATTCCGTTGTTTAATGCTGTTATTGACTCCATGTCGAGGTGGTCTGTAGGCTCATCGAACATGAGTACATTGCTTCCCATGATCATCATGCGGGAGAGCAGTACACGAACCTTTTCTCCTCCGGAGAGTACACGCATTTTCTTTACTCCATCCTCACCGGCAAAGAGCATACGGCCAAGGAAACCTCGCACATATGTGGCGTCCTTGATTTCTGAGTACTGTGTGAGCCAGTCGACGATTAGCTCATCAGTATCAAAGATTGTGGTATTGTCCTTTGGGAAGTATGACTGGCTGGTTGTGACACCCCATTTATATGAGCCCTCGTCAGGCTCAAGCTCTCCGGCAAGGATTTTAAACATAGTTGTTTTTGCAAGCTCGTTTCCTCCGACAAATGCAATTTTGTCATCGTGGTTGACAGTGAAAGAGATATTGTCAAGTACCTTTACACCATCGATGGTTTTTGAAATACCCTCGACAAAGAGCACATCGTTTCCGATTTCACGCTCAGGACGGAAATCAATGTATGGGTATTTACGGCTTGATGGACGTATTTCATCAAGCTGGATTTTTTCGAGGGCACGCTTTCTTGATGTAGCCTGCTTTGATTTAGAGGCATTTGCAGAGAAACGCTGGATAAATTCCTGCAGCTCCTTGATTTTTTCCTCTTTCTTTTTGTTTGCTTCCTTCATCTGACGGACAATAAGCTGGCTTGATTCATACCAGAAATCATAGTTTCCTGCGTAGAGCTGGATCTTACCGTAATCCATGTCGGCGATGTTCGTGCAGACCTTGTTGAGAAAGTATCTGTCATGGGATACAACGATGACCGTATTCTCGAAATTGATGAGGAATTCCTCAAGCCATGAGATGGCATCGAGGTCTAAGTGGTTGGTAGGCTCATCGAGAAGCAGTATGTCAGGATTTCCAAACAGTGCCTGAGCGAGAAGCACCTTGACCTTTACTGCACCCGGCAGATCTGCCATCAGAGTGTAGTGATCCTCAGTAGGTACACCGAGACCGTTTAAGAGAGTAGCTGCATCCGACTCGGCATTCCAGCCGTCCATATCGGCAAACTCAGCCTCAAGCTCGCTGGCACGGATTCCGTCCTCGTCTGAGAAATCCTCCTTCATATAGATGGCTTCCTTCTCCTTCATGATATCATAGAGACGCTTATTACCCATGATAACCGTATCAAGTACTGTAAACTCATCGTACTTGAAGTGATCCTGCTGTAAGAATGACAGTCTCTGTCCCGGAGTGATTGCGATATCACCGTTTGTAGGCTCAAGCTGTCCTGAGAGAATCTTTAAAAATGTAGACTTGCCGGCACCGTTTGCACCAATAAGTCCGTAGCAGTTTCCCTCTGTGAATTTTATGTTGACATCCTCAAATAAAGCTTTTTTACCAATTCTTAATGTAATATTGTTTGCACTAATCATTTTGTCTTTATTCAATCCTTTCCTATTTAATAACCTGTTCGTTTCTGTAACATATCGTTTCTATTTTAACGTAAAACCAGTATTTTGCAAGTGTTTTACAGGCGATTTATAGCCATTGTGCCCTTTTGTACATAAATTTTACCTTGTTAATAAATATTTTAGGGTTTTTGTACAATGTATTGCTAAAAAAACTTGATTTTTTACAGCGCACAAACTAAACTATTATGTAGAGACATTCTGATTCATGTCTATAATTGAACATTTATTTTACAGGAGGAAATATCATGTCTAGAGCAAAACAGTCGATGGATGGAAATACCGCTGCCGCTCATGTAGCATATGCCTACACAGAGGTTGCCGGAATCTATCCTATCACACCTTCTAGCCCAATGGCTGATACAGTTGATCAGTGGTCAGCAGCAGGACAGAAGAACATTTTCGGAAGCACTGTAAAGGTAGTTGAGATGGAGTCTGAGGCAGGTGCCGCTGGTACAGTTCACGGATCTCTTGCAGCTGGTGCACTTACTACAACATTTACAGCTTCACAGGGACTTTTACTTATGATCCCTAATATGTACAAAATCGCAGGTGAGAATCTTCCTTGCGTATTTGACGTATCAGCTCGTACAGTATCTTCACATGCACTGAATATCTTCGGTGATCACAGTGATGTATATGCTTGTCGTCAGACTGGTTTCGCAATGCTTTGTGAGACAAATCCACAGGAGGTTATGGATCTTTCACCGGTTGCACACTGTGCAGCACTTGAGGGAAAGGTTCCATTCATCAACTTCTTCGATGGATTCCGTACTTCTCATGAGATTCAGAAGATCGAGAAGTGGGATTATGAAGATCTCAAAGAGATGTGTCCAATGGATGCAGTTGCAGAATTCAGAGCACACGCTCTTAACCCAGAGCATCCAGCAGCTCGTGGATCACACGAGAACGGAGATATCTTCTTCCAGCATAGAGAGGCATGTAACAAGTTCTATGATGAGCTTCCAGCAGTTGTTGAGAAGTACATGGACAAGGTTAATGCTAAGCTTGGTACAGATTACAAATTATTCAACTACTACGGAGCACCTGACGCAGATCGTGTAATCATCGCTATGGGTTCTATCAATGATGTAGCTGAGGAAGTAATCGATTACTTAACAGCAAAGGGAGAGAAAGTCGGACTTATTAAGGTACGTCTTTACCGTCCATGGTCTTCAGAGGCTCTTCTTAATGCTATTCCAAAGACAGCAAAGAAGATCGCTGTATTAGACCGTACAAAAGAGCCAGGATCACTTGGTGAGCCATTATACTTAGACGTTGCTACAACACTTCGTGAAGCTGGAATGAACGATGTTGTATTAGTAGGCGGACGTTACGGATTAGGATCTAAGGATACACCACCTTCTTCAGTATTTGCTGTATATACAGAGCTTGAGAAGGATGCTCCTAAGCACAGATTTACAATTGGAATCGTGGATGATGTTACAAATCTTTCACTTCCAGAGGTTAAGCCAGCTCCTATCACATCTGCACCTGGTACAAAAGAGTGCAAGTTCTGGGGTCTCGGCGGAGATGGTACTGTAGGTGCTAACAAGAACTCTACAAAGATCATCGGTGACCACACAGACAAATACATCCAGGCATACTTCCAGTATGATTCAAAGAAGACTGGTGGTGTTACAATTTCTCACTTGAGATTTGGTGACAACCCAATCAGAAGCCCATACTACATCAACCAGGCAGACTTCGTAGCATGCCACAACCCTGCATATGTTATCCAGGGCATGAAGATGGTTCAGGATGTTAAGCCAGGCGGAGTATTCATGATCAACTGCCAGTGGTCAGATGAAGAGCTTGCTCATCACCTCAACGCTGACGCTAAGAAATATATCGCTGACAACAACATTCAGCTTTACACAATCAACGCTATCGACAAGGCTATCGAGATCGGAATGGGTAAGAGAACTAACACAATTCTCCAGTCTGCATTCTTCAAGCTTGCTGACGTAATGCCTATCGATAAGGCTGTAGAGTACATGAAGGCTGCTGCTAAGAAGTCATACTCAAAGAAGGGTGATGCAGTAGTAGAGATGAACTACAAGGCTATCGATGCCGGTGTTGACGCTGTACATAAGGTAGAGGTTCCTGAGTCTTGGAAGAATCCAGAGGCAGATGCTCCTAAGGCAGAGCGCACAGGACGTCCAGAGGTTGTTAAGCTTGTTAACGAGCTTCTTGATCCAATCGCTAAGATGGATGGAGACAGCCTTCCGGTTTCAGCATTCGCTGACAAGGCAGACGGACAGTATGTAACAGGTGCTTCTGCATACGAGAAGAGAGGAACAGCCGTTACAGTTCCACAGTGGGATCCAGAGAAGTGTATCCAGTGTAACAACTGTGCATTTGTATGTTCTCACGCTACAATTCGTCCATTCTTACTTACAGATGACGAAGTAAAGGCAGCGCCTGACAACATGAAGGTTGCTGATATGAAGCCAAAGGCAGGCGCTTACAAGTATACAATGAGCGTATCTCCACTTGACTGTATGGGATGTGGTGAGTGTATCACAGTTTGTCCTACAGCAGCTATCTCAATGCAGCCACAGGAGTCTCAGGCAGCAGAGCAGCCAGTATTTGATTACTTAGTAGCTAACGTTTCTAAGAAGACAGATGCCGGAATGGTTGATACAACACCTAAGGGATCACAGTTCAACCAGCCACTCCTTGAGTTCTCAGGCTCATGTGCAGGATGTGCTGAGACATCTTACGCTAGACTTATTACACAGCTCTTCGGTGAGCAGATGTACATCTCTAACGCAACAGGATGTTCTTCTATCTGGGGTAACCCGGCAGCTACATCACCATACACAGTAAATATCAACTCTAAGAAGGGACCAGCTTGGTCTAACTCACTCTTCGAGGATAATGCTGAGCATGGTTTAGGTATGGAAGTTGGACAGAGATATCTCCGTGACCAGGCTATCGAGCTTGTTAAAGAGATCGCTGCATCAGACAAGGCTACAGCTGAGTTCAAGGCAGCAGCAGATAAGTTCCTTGAGACAAAGGATGACACAAAGGCAAATGTTGAGCCAACAACAGCTCTTATTGCAGAGTTAGAGAAGGCAGCAGCAGCCGGATGTGAGAAATCTAAAGAAGTACTTGCTAAGAAGGATTACCTCGGAAAGAAATCTGTATGGATCTTCGGTGGTGACGGATGGGCATATGATATCGGTTTCGGTGGATTAGACCATGTACTTGCTTCTGGCGAGAACGTAAACGTAATGGTATTCGATACAGAGATGTACTCTAACACAGGTGGACAGGCTTCTAAGGCTTCTAACATCGGTGAGGTATGTCAGTTCGCAGCAGCCGGTAAAGAGACAAGCAAGAAGTCACTTTCAGAGATCGCTATGAGCTACGGATATGTATACGTTGCACAGATCGCTCTTGGAGCAAACCCAGCACAGGCTGTTAAGGCTATCACAGAGGCTGAGGCTTATCCGGGACCATCACTCATCATCGGATACGCACCTTGCGAGCTTCACGGTATCGCTAAGGGTGGTATGAACCACTGCCAGGATGAGATGAAGAAGGCTGTTAAGGCTGGATACTGGAACCTCTTCTCATTCAACCCTGCACTCAAGGCTGAAGGAAAGAATCCATTCACACTTACATCAAAGGCCGGCGACGGATCTTACCAGGAGTTCCTTAACAACGAGGCACGTTATACTCGTCTTATCAAGCCATTCCCAGAGAGAGCAGAGAAACTCTTTGCTAAGTCTGAGGAGACAGCTAAGGCACGTTATACACACCTTGAGAAACTCGTTAAATTATACGGAGAGGACTAATTCATTAGTCACGGTATATATTTTATCCCACAGGGCAAATGCCCTGTGGGATTTTTGCTTTTTCTCCTGTGATTACACTATATTTCGTGTTTTTTTTGTTTACAAATACAATATGTAATGGTAAAATATATATGTTAATGGTATTTAATTGAACCATCGGAGGAATACGAATGTCAGGCATATTTGATAGACGTGCAAAAAGATTTATATCGACAGAACAAGCGGAGCGGGCAGTACCTTCAAGAACAGTAATGGCATCCCGTGTAGCAAGAGACGATGTTAACCGTAGTGAAAGAGTGCAGAAAAAAGAGGATAATATACAAATGGATAAAGATGATTTTTTGTTAACACAAATTGATGAGTTTCGTGAAAAGGCAAAACGTCTTCAGGAGATGCTCAATACGAAAGAATCAAAAGCAGAGGAGCTTTCAACCATAGTTGAGGAGAGGGAAGCTAAGGCAGAGGAGCTGCAGCAGATACTTGACGAGAGACAGGAAAAAGCCGATGGAATCACTGCACAGGTTGCTAAGCAGATAGATGTGCTTATAGAAAGTGTTCATGAAAAGATGGCTGAGATAGAGCAATCTATGAATGCAGGCATGGACAGCTTAGGCCGTCAGGTAAGCTCAGATATGGATAATCTTGGACGCTCGGTAAATGCCAATATGGACAATCTTGGTAGTTCGATGTCCGGACAGATTGGAAATCTCGGACAGTCACTTGGCACTGAGATATCAGGCATCAGCCAGAATATAGGTCAGAGTCTTGATTTTGGTGACACATTAGAGCAGACAAGGCGTATCACAGAGGAGGGCACAGCAGCAGTTACATCAGCGGTAAATGAGGCGAATGCCCATATGCTTCAGTCGCTTACAGAGCTTAATGATCAGCTTGTTTCGTTAAAGGCGGAGCTGTCTGACAAGGTACATACAGAGAATGTTAAGTGCTTCAGGAATATTCAGGATCTCTTTAAGGTAATGGGAGACAAGGTGGACACAGTGTCAGAGCTTGAGAAGCAGGTAGGAACAACAAAGACTTTTGCAGTCATCTCTACTGTGCTGGCTATTATCAATACATTTGGTTTTGTTGCAATCGCATTGTATATATTGGGGTTCTTTGGTTCGATTTTTTAATAAATATTATTGTAATAGGGTGGTGCAGTTCCCAGTCAGGGAGTTGCACCATATTTTGACATTTTATAAGGCAGACAGAGAGGAAGACTAAATGGCAAAAAAGATTGTAAGAGTTGTTGGACATAAAAATCCTGACACAGATTCTATCTGTGCAGCAATAGCGTATGCAAACCTTAAATCACATACAGACGATACAATGGAATACATACCAATGAGAGCAGGCAGCATCAGTGCAGAGACAGCATTTGTGCTGGATTATTTTAAGGCAGATACGCCTGCCCTTTTAAAGGATGTTGGCACACAGATAAAGGATATACATATCAGAAGGACTGAGGGTGTCAGCAGTAATCTATCCATGAAAAAGGCATGGGAGATGATGAAGATACTCAACGTAGTCACTCTTCCGGTTGTCAATAAGAAGGACAAGCTTGAAGGGCTTATTGTGACAGGTGATATAGCAAAGTCATATATGGATGTGTATGACAATTCTATCCTGGCAAAGGCGAGGACCCAGTACAGAAATATTATAGAGACGCTGGATGGCAAGATAGTTGCAGGCAATGAGCATGGCTATTTTGTGAAAGGAAAGGTTATAGTTGGAGCAGGTACACCTGATACCATAAAGGGAAATGTGGCTGAGGATGATCTGGTCATCATATCAGACCGTGAAGAGTCACAGCTTATATGTATTGAGGCAAACTGCAGCTGTATCATTGTGACAAGCGGCTTCGATATATCGAAGGATGTCATAAATGCTGCAAACGCTAAGGACGTGGTAGTGATAAGTACACCATATGACACGTTTACCACATCGCGTCTGATAAACCAGAGTATGCCGATAAAGTCATTTATGACAAGGGAAAATCTTATTCATTTTGATTTGGATGATTATGTGGATGATGTGCGTGATACTGTTTCAAAAATCCGACACAGGGATTTCCCAATACTTGACGAAAACCAAAATTATGTGGGTATGTTTTCACGCAGAAATTTAATGAATGCAAGGAAAAAACAGGTGATACTTGTGGATCATAATGAGACCTCACAGGCAGTGGCCAACATTGATGAGGCTGAGATTCTTGAGATAATTGATCATCATCGAATTGGTTCTCTTGAGACAATAGGGCCTGTGTATTTCAGAAATCAGCCGCTTGGATGTACCGGAACCATCATCTATCAGATGTATATGGAAAAAGGTGTGGAGGTTACTCCTCAGATGGCGGGGCTTATGTGCGCTGCAATACTCTCTGACACACTAGTGTTCCGTTCGCCTACATGTACCCAGGTTGATAAATCTACAGCACTTATCCTGGCGGAGATTGCGCAGATAGATGTAGAAGAGTTTGCCCAGAAAATGTTCGAGGCAGGCAGTAACTTTGCTAACAAGACAGAAGAGGAAATATTAAATCAGGATTTTAAAATCTTTCATTCAGGGGATTATACATTTGGAGTATCACAGATTTCTGCTCTTTCGAGAACAGAGCTAGATAAGGTACAGGCAAGAGTGGTGCCTCTGCTTGACAAGATGCAGGTGGAAAAACAGCTTGATATGCTCTTTGTTATGCTCACGGATATACTTAATGAGTCCACATATCTCATCTACAGTGGTGCAGAGGCAGCGTCAATAGCAGCTTCAGCATACAATCTGCCACAGAGCAAGGATGGAATTATGCTTAAGGGAGTAGTGTCGCGTAAGAAGCAGCTCATACCTGAGCTTATAAATGTGATTAATGAGAGATAATGCAGCATTAAAAATAATTAAAAGCTTCATGTGATATATCGTGAAGCTTTTATGTATTTGTAGGGGTAGAATGGAATTGCTTGCGGTATGCACGGATAAATGAGGAATAGCTTCCGAATCCACAGGCATCGCAGGCGACAGACACACTGCTTCCGTCGCGAATCATATCGCGGGCGAGCAGCAGACGCTTTGTTGTGATATATGAACCTATGGTGAAGCCGGTTTCTTCCTTGAAGGTGTGCATCAGGTGATACCTGCTCATATAGAATTTATCTGCCAGTTCATCAATACTTATACGGTTTGTTAAATTCTTATTTAAGAAATCCAAAATCTCTACAATTTTTTTGTTTGAGGAAAATGTGTTAATATATTCGATACCGCCATGCAGAGTGATACGATTGAGCTGTATCAGAAACTCTAAAAACAGGAGCTTCTGGTACAGCTCATTTGCGTATTCATTGGTTTCTCTAAGTGTAGAGTCTAGTCCCTTGATTGTATCAGCCAGACGGCTGCCCTTGGTCGCAGCGAGTCTTAGTACATGTGACTGGTTAGCATAGGCCTGCTTGAAACAGCATGCCAGATCATAGCCTTTGCTCACATAATCGTCAATAAGCTGCTGTGACACATATATAATGATTCTTTCATAAATTGAATCGTCATTTAATATTGGCTTATGAACCTCGCCGGCATTGACAAGCACGATATCATGTTCTTTGAGCTCATAGCTGCGGCCCTCTATGCAGTAGGATACATTGCCGTGCAGATGAATCAGAATTTTGTGGAAATCATGGTAATGGAAATCTATATTTAGCTTGTGTTCATCTCTTAGATGAAATATTTTAAAAGGCTCCGTCAGGTAGCCTGCTTTTGTATAATTTGAATCCATGATATGCTCCTTTGATAATAAGATGTTACTATAAGCATAATCTATAACAGCACAAAACGCAACATAAAACGCACAAAATGCTATAGAAAAACAAGAAAGTGCGCTGTATAATATAGTTACCAATATAAAACCAATAACGAGGTGATCACTATGAAATTTACAAAAATGCACGGCTGTGGAAATGATTATGTATATGTAAATCTTTTTGAGGAGAAGTTGGATGACCCGGCAAGGGTGTCAATATATGTCAGTGACAGGCATTTTGGAATAGGCTCAGACGGACTAATCACAATAGGTCCGTCTGATAAGGCAGATTTTAGAATGAGGATATATAATGCAGACGGTTCGGAAGCCGAGATGTGCGGAAACGGCATACGCTGCGTGGCGAAATACGTGTATGACCACAAACTTACTGACAAGACTGAAATATCGGTTGAGACAGGAGCAGGCATCAAGTACCTTACACTATATGTTGAGGAAAATAAGGTATCACAGGTGCGCGTGGATATGGGTGAGCCTATTCTGATGCCTGGGGACATTCCGGTTGTGAAAGCAGACGGAAGTGCTTATGGTGATGACTACAGGGTAATAGATGAACCGATTTCAGCAGGCAATAGAGAGTGGCACATGACCTGTGTTTCAATGGGAAATCCTCATGCGGTAGTGTTTGTCGATGATGTGGCAGGTTTTGAGCTTGAGAAATACGGTCCGCTTTTTGAGAATCATAAGATGTTTCCAAAGCGCACCAACACGGAGTTTGTAGAGATACTTTCAAGGAATGAGGCGAAAATGAGAGTATGGGAGAGGGGCAGCGCTGAGACCTGGGCCTGCGGTACAGGAACCTGTGCGACCGTCATGGCATGTATACTCAACAAAAAGACTGACAACAAGGTGCTTGTGCATCTAAGAGGCGGAGATCTGACTATCGAGTATATACCAAAGACCAATCATGTGTTTATGACTGGACCTGCTACTGAGGTCTTCTCAGGAGAAATTGATATCATATAAATCACAAGTATTGTGCGGTTTGGCGAATGTCTGTGGTTGAATAGTTACAAATCTTTAAGAAACAAAATTAACAGAAAATATATATCAAAAATATAATAAAATATGGGAGAAAATAAAATGAAGCTTGAAAAATTACTTGAAAGAATGGATTATAAAGTATTAGCAGGAAGCACAGATATAGAGATTTCCACACTCGTGTATGACTCGCGCAAGGTGGAGAAGGCATCGGTATTTGTGTGCATATCGGGAGCTGTGTCAGATGCGCATGATTTCATCCCTGATGTGGTAAAGAAAGGTGCAGCGGCAGTGGTTGTCGAAAAAGATGTGACTCCTATCGAAGGGGTGACATATATTAAGGTAGATGATACAAGGCTTGCACTTGCGTGTATGTCAGCAGCTTATTTTGATTATCCGGCCGAGAAGATAAAGACTATCGGTATTACAGGTACAAAGGGTAAGACCACTACCACATATATGGTAAAGTCAATTCTTGAGTCAGCCGGCATAAAGACAGGACTTATCGGTACAATAGAGTCTATATGTGGTGACAAGAGAATTCCGTCAGCAAATACCACACCTGAGTCATACAGAGTTCAGGAGCTGTTTAAGGAGATGGTGGATGAAGGCCTTGATGCAGTTGTTATGGAAGTGTCATCACAGGCTCTCATGCTTCACAGAGTATCTGGCTTTACCTTTGATATTGGTGTATTTACAAATCTTGAGCCTGACCACATCGGAGAGCACGAGCACAAGGATTTTGCAGACTACATGCATTGCAAGAGCCTTTTATTCAGACAGTGCAGGCTTGGTATCTTTAACGGAGATGATGAGCACTTAGAGGGTGTTATGAAGGGACATACATGCCAGGTGGAGACTTACGGCTACAAGTCCACAAATAACCTGGTAGCAGAAAATGTTGAGCTTAAAAAGGAGCATGGAGCACTCGGCATTAAATACCATGTATCGGGGCTTCTGGATTTTGATGTGGAGGTCAATGTGCCGGGCAAATTCTCAGTATACAATTCACTAACGGCCATTGCTATCTGCCATCATTTCAATGTGGATAAAAAGGCAATCGGGGAGGCTCTTCATCATGTGAGTGTAAAGGGCAGAATAGAGATTGTTCCTGTTACAAAGAGATATACCCTTATGATTGATTATGCACACAATGCGATGGCACTTGAAAGCCTTCTCACCACTCTTAAGGAGTATGAGCCGGGCAGACTTGTATGCCTGTTTGGCTGTGGCGGAAACAGGGCAAAGTCACGCCGTTATGAGATGGGAGAGGTGTCATCGAGACTTGCAGACCTTACTGTTGTCACATCCGATAATCCAAGAGATGAGGAGCCTATGGACATAATCAATGATATTTTACAGGGTGTACACAAGGCAGATGGAGAGTATGTGACAATTCCTGACCGTAAGGAGGCTATCAGATACTGCATGGAGAATGCCAAGGACGGTGATATCATAGTGCTTGCAGGAAAGGGCCATGAGGATTATCAGGAGATAAAGGGTGTAAAGCATCACATGGATGAGAGAGAATTAATTGCTGATATAATAAAAGAAAATCCTGACATCAGACTTTAATATTTTAGTATAGGTTAAATAGTTTAGTATAAAATAGTTCAGTAAAATAGTGTATTTGGGAGGTATATATGTCTCTGTTTAAGGGCGCCGGAGTAGCGCTAATTACTCCTTTCAATGAGGATAACAGTGTAAACTATGAAATGCTTAGGACACTGGTGAAAAGACAGATAGACGGTGGCACTGATGCAATTATCGTGTGTGGCACGACAGGTGAGCCTGCCACGATGACAGAGGAAGAAAAGCTTTCGGTAATAAAATGTGTGGTAGACGAGACAGCCGGGCAGATTCCTGTAATAGCGGGAACCGGTGCCAACTGCACACAAAATGTGATAGATTTCTCACAGAAAGTTGAAAAGCTTGGTGTAGACGGTCTGCTTGTTGTCACACCTTACTACAATAAAGCCACACAGAATGGTCTTTATGCGCACTATGCAGCGATAGCAGGGGCGGTTGGGCTTCCAATCATTATGTACAACGTACCGTCGCGTACAGGCTGCAATATACTTCCGCAGACTGCGGCAAGGCTTGGCAGGAATTTTGAAAATATAGTAGGAATCAAGGAAGCAAGTGGCAATATATCGCAGGTTGCAAAGCTAAAGAAGCTGGCAGGAGATGACCTCGATATTTATTCGGGAAATGATGACCAGGTCATCCCAATACTCTCACTCGGTGGAATCGGTGTGATATCAGTACTGTCTAATGTAATGCCCGCTGCAGTGCACGATATGGTAATGGAATACCTGAATGGAAATATTAAATCAGCACTTGATATCCAGCTTAAATACCTGGATTTAATAGAGGCGCTGTTTTGTGAGGTGAATCCGATTCCTGTAAAGGCAGCTATGAAGCTTTTGGGATATGATGTGGGAGGGCTTCGTCTGCCGCTCACGGAGCTTGAGGAGGCAAACCGTGCAAGGCTTAAAGAAAGCATGGAAAACCTAAAGGAAAATTAGTGGATATAAAAGGATATTAAAGAAAAATTAAAGGATAAATTAACATATGGGAAAACAAAACTGGAAGCCGGGCAATATGCTAAACCCGGTGCCGGCTGTGATGGTGAGTGTCACTGACAAGGCCGGAAATAACAATATAATAACAGTGGCATGGGCGGGAACGGTGTGCACTAATCCGCCTATGCTTTCGATATCTGTAAGGCCGGAGCGCTTTTCTTATAACATGATTAAAGAAACCGGAGAGTTTGTGGTAAATCTGACCACCGAGAAGCTGCTTAGAGCTTGCGACTACTGCGGAGTGAAAAGCGGCAGGGATGTGGACAAATTTAAAGAACTGCATCTGACACCGCTTGCGATGCAGCATGTGTCAGCAGTCGGAATATCACAAAGCCCGGTAAATATTGAGTGCAGGGTAAGAAAAATCGAGGAGCTCGGCAGCCATACAATGTTTATAGCAGATGTTGTCGGCGTGACAGTGGATGATAAATACATGGACGGGACCGGAAAATTTCATATCAATGATACCGGCCTCGTGATGTACTCGCACGGAGAGTATTTTGGCTTTGGAGATAAGCTCGGAAGTTTCGGTTACTCTGTAAGAAAAACTAAAAAATAATCTATCGAAGCAGCATATCCATGAGGTATGCGTATACATCCTCGTTCTGATTCTTCCAGTTGCTGCAGATGGCCTCGGCCTGCTCCTTTGTGCCGACTGAGAGAGTCAGGTCGATGATGGTGGTGCTCTCTGAGCGCACCTGACAACGTACTGCATATTTGCGGTCAGTTGTCCTGTAATAGTCGGCAAGAATGGAGTTTTCCTGCCTGAACTCGAGCTTGTTGTCCGTAAAGAAGCTCTTTACATCGGACTCAATACCGTCGGTAATCTTGTCTTTGAAGAAACCGAGAGTCTCTTTTCCGGCAGCAGTCAGAGTGTACTGTGTATTGGAATGAGTAGACTCGAAATTAATTAAATCAGCATTTACTAAATCACCGATGACCTCCTGTACACGGAAGTAGTCGGTGTATTCTTTTTCCAAAAAGAAATTGGAAATCTGTGTGTTTGACAGCGGAAAGCCCGCTTTGTCGAGCATGTATAAAATTGTCAGCTTATATATGGTAAATGGCTCAGCCATGATTTTCTCCTTTAAAACAAGTTTAATCGTCCCTGATATGTGTCTCGCACTTCAAATCTTTTATTGATTGTGTTCAGAACCCGTTTTTTATCTGTGCTCCAAAGAGGTGCAACAAGTAAAGAACGTGGTCCATCACCGGTCATGCGGTGGATAACCATATCCTTTGGAAGTCTTTCTATACAGTCTACCACAAAATCGCAGTAATCATCCAGCGTAAAAAGCTCAAATGGCTGTTTAATATACATATCAGCCAGTGGTGTGCCCTTTAGTACATGCAGCAGCTGAAGCTTAACTCCGAAAATACCGCTTTTAGCAACAAAATCAACTGATTCAAGCATCATTCCCCGTGTCTCATGAGGAAGCCCGAGTATGAGATGTGCAATAACCTTTATGCCACGTCGTCTAAGCTCATCCGTTACAATGATGAAATTCTCAACACATGTATGTGTATTCATGGCATCAAGAGTAGACCGGTGAATGGTCTGAAGGCCCAGCTCAACCCAGACGGGCTTTATTTTGTTTAATTCTGAGAGCAGATCATAAATTTCAGCAGAAAAACAGTCAGTTCTTGTGCCGATGGACAGCACAGCGACAGATGGATCTTCTATAGCCTCATAAAATATGCGCCGCAGATAATCTATCGGCGCATATGTGTTGGTAAAAGCCTGAAAATATGCGATAAAGTGCTCACAGCTGCTCTTTGAAGCAACCTTTTCCTTAGCGGCAGACAGCTGCTCCTTTATGGAAAGGCTGCGGTCCGCCGCAAAATCACCGGAGCCACCGGCGCTGCAGTACAGGCATCCAAGCGATGAGAGTGTGCCATCACGGTTTGGACAGGTCATGCCTCCATCTAAAGAGAGCTTGTAGAGCTTTTCACCGAATGTATCGCGGCAGTATCTGTTGAGTGAATAGTATCTCATATTAAATATGTGACTTTACAGCTTCGCTGACAACAGCGGCAACACGCGGGTCAAATGCCTCAGGCATAATAAAATCATCATTTAATTCTTCGTCAGAAACAAGACCGGCCAGTGCTTCTGCGGCAGCAAGCTTCATTTCCTCAGTGATCTGTGTAGCGCGTCCTTCTAAGGCACCCTTGAAGATTCCGGGGAATGCAACCACGTTGTTTATCTGGTTAGGGAAATCACTTCTTCCGGTACCGACCACTCTGGCACCTGCAGCCTTTGCCACATCAGGCATAATCTCAGGAACAGGATTTGCCATGGCAAAAAGGATAGAGTCCTTGTTCATAGAAGAAACCATCTCGGCTGTGACGATATTTGGAGCGGAAACACCTACGAATATGTCAGCACCCTTTAAAGCATCTGCGAGAGTACCCTTTGCATTTTCAAGGTTTGTAACCTCTGTCATTTTCTGCTGCATCCAGTTGAGGTTTGGATAGTCCTTTCCTATGATGCCTAGACGGTCACACATGGTCACATGTGTAAAGCCGTATGTCAGAAGAAGTTTAGTGATGGCAACACCTGCTGAGCCTGCACCGTTTACAACAACCTTGCAGTCCTCTTTCTTTTTGCCGGTAAGGCGCAGAGAGTTGATGATACCGGCGAGTACGACGATTGCAGTTCCGTGCTGGTCATCGTGGAATACAGGAATATCGAGCATCTCTTTAAGTCTCTCCTCAATCTCAAAGCAGCGCGGAGCAGAAATATCCTCTAAGTTTATTCCGCCAAAGCCCGGTGCGATATTTTTGACTGCAGCAATAATCTCCTCAGTGTCCTGAGTGTCGAGACAGATAGGAACAGCGTTTACGTTTCCAAACTCCTTGAAAAGTACGCATTTGCCTTCCATGACAGGCATGGCAGCGTAAGGACCGATGTTTCCAAGACCAAGCACAGCACTTCCGTCTGACACTACGGCAACGGTATTTGCCTTCCAGGTGTATTTGTATGCAGCCTCCTTATCCTCGGCTATGACCTTACATGGCTCAGCAACACCTGGGGTGTATGCAATTGCAAGGTCCTCTCTCGAATTAACCTTTGATTTGGCGATGGTTTCGAGTTTTCCGTTCCACTCTTCGTGGCATTTCAGTGCCTTTTCTTTATTATCCATGGTAATTCTCCCTCTAAAAATTCTTTTGAATAATCATAACATTGCAGGTGATTTAAATCAAGTAACTATGCAGATAACCGATTATATAAAAATATGATAAAAAATAAGAAATCGCTTTATATTTTTAAAGAAATGATGTATAATCAGTAATTAATAATTCAAAAGTCAATTCAGGCGTTATTTCCCAATAGCTACACAGATATATTTGTTAAATAATATTGTTTAGACGAATTGAATAAATACTGTTATCAAATTTAAGGAGAAGACGAAATGGAACAGATGAGAGAAAAATATGAAAGTTTGTCGGCATTTGTGCTTAAGGATCTGGCGAAGGCAAGAGGAATTAAGGGCGTTTCATCACTGAAAAAGGGACAGATTATTGAAAGAATGCTCGAGGAGGATGCAAAAGAGGCTGAGGAGGCTGAGAAAAACGGTACAGCCGAGGAGCGCGCCAACTCTTTTAAAGATGATTATGCAGCACTCGACAGTGGAGAAGAGGCAGAAGGCATACTTGAGGTAATGCCGGAGGGCTTTGGATTTATCCGCTGTGATAATTATATGCCGGGAGATCATGATATCTATGTGGCACCTGCGCAGATACGCCGCTTCAATTTAAAGACAGGTGATATCGTAAAGGGTAATATGAAGGTGAAGTCTGAGCGTGAGAAATTCCAGGCTCTTTTATACCTGACCACTGTCAACGGATATACACCGGATGTAGCACAGAAGCGTACAAGCTTTGAGGATCTTGTGCCTATATTCCCGAATGAGAGACTGCGTCTCGAGAGACCCGGAGCAAGTGTTGCGATGAGAGTTGTAGATCTCATCTCTCCAATAGGAAAGGGACAGCGAGGCATGATCGTTTCACAGCCTAAGGCCGGAAAGACCACATTACTTAAAGAGGTTGCAAAGTCTGTCACTGTAAACAATCCTGAGATGCATCTTATTATTCTCCTTATTGATGAGAGACCGGAGGAGGTTACAGATATCAAGGAGGCTATAGAGGGGGACAATGTCGAGGTAATCTACTCTACATTTGATGAACTTCCTGAGCATCACAAGAGAGTGTCAGAGATGGTAATAGAGAGAGCAAAGCGCCTTGTAGAGCATGGTAATGATGTCATGATACTCCTTGACAGCATAACAAGGCTTGCAAGAGCTTACAATGTGACAGTTCCACCATCAGGCCGTACACTTTCAGGAGGACTTGATCCTGTAGCACTTCATATGCCAAAGAGATTTTTCGGAGCAGCACGTAATATGAGAAACGGCGGCAGTCTGACAATACTTGCAACAGCTCTTGTTGATACTGGAAGCAAGATGGATGATGTAGTATTTGAGGAGTTCAAGGGAACAGGAAACATGGAGCTTGTGCTCGACAGAAAGCTTTCCGAGAAGAGAATCTTCCCTGCTATAGATATAGTAAAATCAGGAACAAGGCGTGAGGATCTGCTCCTTGATGAGGATGAGCAGGCAGCAGTCGATAATATGCGTAAAGCCTTCAACGGTATGCGCTCTGATGAGGCTGTTGAGAATGTACTCAACATGTTTGCACACACAAAGAGCAACAAGGAATTTGTTAATCTTGTAAAGAAAAACAGAATTTTATAAAAATGTCTTGCAATTGACAGATTCATGTGCTACAATAACTAAGCTGTTTATCGGGATGTAAACGGACGCAACGTGTCGCTCTTGCAGCAAGTATCATATGCGGATCGGGCATACGGGTATAAAGAGTGAAGCTAAAGAAATACGATAAGAATATAAAAGAGGTGAAAATCATGAGAGAAGGAATCCATCCAGATTATTATCAGGCAACTGTTACATGTAACTGTGGTAACACATTCGTTACAGGATCTACAAAGCCGGAGATCCACGTAGAGATTTGCTCAAAGTGCCATCCATTCTACACAGGTCAGCAGAAAGCTAACCAGGCTCGTGGACGTATTGAGCAGTTCAATAAGAAATATGGTATGAAATAGAATCATATAGTTACTTGAAAGGTTGAGGTTGCAATATACCTCAACCTTTTTTGGAATATAGAGAGGTTTTATGAAGTATTCAGGTATTGGCGGTCAGGCTGTCATGGAGGGCGTAATGATGCAGAACAAGGACACATACGCAGTAGCCGTGAGAAAGCCTGACCATGAAATAGATGTCAAGGTGTCAAAGCGTAAGAATTCAAAGACGCTTGATGCAATTAGAAAAATCCCTATTTTAAGAGGTGTGGTGAGCTTTGTCGATTCGCTTTATCTGGGCATGAGCACACTGATGTATTCAGCGTCATTTTTCGAGGACGAGGATGATGAAGGTGCCTTGGCTTCAAAGAAAAAGGAAAAGGAAGAAGAACTCACAGCGGAAGAAAAGAAAAAAAGGGCTGCCAAAGAAAAGAAACAGGAAAATGCCATGCTTGGAGGTTCAGTGGTACTGTCAATTGTCATAGCACTCGCGCTGTTTTTTGCATTGCCGTATTTCCTTTCAGGGTTTTTTAAAAAGGTGATAAGCTCACAGATGCTCATAGCGTTCATAGAGGGCGTTATCAGACTGGCAATATTTCTGGGGTATATAGCAATTATATCGCTGACCCCTGATATTAAGCGCACATTTATGTATCACGGCTCTGAGCATAAATGCATCAACTGCATAGAGCACGGACTGCCTCTTACAGTGGAAAATGTGAGAAAAAGCTCAAAGCATCACAAGCGCTGCGGTACAAGCTTTCTGCTTATAGTAATGCTCATAAGCATATTGTTTTTCATGTTTATCCGTGTGGATTCAAAGCCGCTGCAGTTATTGTTACGACTTGTGCTTATTCCTGTAATCGCAGGTGTATCTTATGAGTTTATCAGACTTGCGGGCAGATATGACAATCCGGTTGTCAACATGCTTAGTGTCCCTGGGCTTTTAATGCAGCGAATGACCACAAAGGAGCCGGATGATGAAATGATAGAGGTTGGCATTGCATCGGTTGAGGCTGTGTTTGACTGGAAGAAATGGCAGGAGGAAAACAATGTGTGTGCACATTGACCGCCGGATAGAAGGTATATATGACATATAGAGAAGCAATTTTACTTGGGGAAAGCATATTACAAAAAGCAAAGATAGTTGATGCAAAAAACGATGCATGGCTGCTTTTAGCCATGGCATGCAGGATAAATCACACATATTACTATGTGCATATGGATGAGGAAATGTCGCAGGAGCAGATAAGGGAATATCAAGCATTGCTGAGTAAGCGCGCTGAGCGTATTCCGCTCCAGTACATAGTCGGAGAGCAGGAGTTTATGGGACTCAAATTCCGTGTGAACAGCAATGTGCTCATACCGCGTCAGGATACAGAGACTCTTGTAGAGGAGGCACTCAAGGTGATAGAGCCGGGTATGAGAGTGCTTGATATGTGTACAGGAAGCGGCTGCATAATTATAAGCATCTTAAAGAACACGACTAATGTGGACGGTGCAGCCTGTGATATCTCAAAGCAGGCGCTCAATGTGGCAAAGGAAAACGCAAGGCTTAACGGCGTGTTTGTTGATTTTGAGAGAAGCGATCTGTTTGAGCATGTCGATGAGATGTATGATGTGATAGTATCCAATCCACCATATATAAGAAGCGATGAGATACCGCATCTGATGCCGGAGGTGTCGGTATTTGAGCCGCATGAGGCTCTTGACGGCTCTGAGGATGGACTTTTATTTTACAGGCGCATCATAAAGGATTGCAGGGCAAATCTAAAGCCACAGGGCAGGCTGCTTTTTGAGATAGGCTGTGATCAGGGCAGGCAGGTGTCAGAGATGATGCAGTTTGCCGGATTTAGCGATGTACATGTGATAAAGGACCTGGCGGAAAATGACAGGGTAGTATCGGGAGTGTTTGACAGCAAGGAGGAAAAACATGTTTGATAAGTTAGAAGATCTTATACACCATTATGAAGAGCTGATGAATCTGCTCAGCGAGCCGGATGTGGCAAATGATGCAAACAGATTTAAAAAGCTTATGAAGGAGCAGAGTGACCTTGCTCCTATAGTTGAGACATATAAGAAATATAAAGAGTGCAAGCAGAATATCGAGGATTCACTGGCTATTTTGGATGAGGAATCAGATGAAGAGATGAGAGAGCTTGCAAAGGAAGAGCTTAAGGATTCAAAGGAGCAGGTGGAAGAGCTTGAGAAGGAGCTTAAAATACTTCTTCTGCCAAAGGACCCTAACGATGACAAGAATGTAATCGTCGAAATCCGTGCCGGTGCAGGCGGAGAGGAAGCAGCACTTTTTGCAGCGGAAATCTACCGTATGTATGTGCACTACGCAGAGAACAGAGGCTGGAAGGTGGAGACACTTGATGCCGATGAGACAGGAATCGGCGGTATGAAGTCTGTCGAGTTCATGGTAAAGGGCTCAGGTGCATACTCTATCCTAAAGTATGAGTCGGGAGTACACCGTGTGCAGCGAGTGCCTGAGACAGAGTCGCAGGGACGTATCCAGACCTCTACGTGCTCAGTTGCTGTAATGCCTGAGGCAGAGGATGTGGATGTCAAGATTGATGACAAGGATATCCGAATTGACGTAATGCGTGCTTCCGGAAACGGTGGACAGTGTGTCAACACAACAGATTCAGCAGTCCGACTGACACATTATCCAACAGGTATTGTCATCTACAGCCAGACTGAGAAGTCACAGATACAGAACAAGGAAAAGGCTTTTGCACTTCTTCGTACAAAGCTCTATGACATGGAGCTTCAGAAGAAGCAGGATGCAGAGGCAGAGGAGAGACGAAGCCAGATCGGTACAGGAGACCGTGCTGAGAAGATTCGTACCTACAACTTCCCACAGGGACGTGTGACAGATCACAGAATCAATCTGACACTCTATAAGCTTGACAAGATTCTTAACGGAGATATCCAGGAAATAATTGATGCCTGTATCGCAGCCGACCAGGCGAAGAAGTTAAGTAACATGGAGCATGATGCATAAATATTTGGTATAAAAGAGTCTGAGAAAATCAGGCTCTTTTATTTTATAAACTAATATGATATAATTGTGAATAAATATTTATACAGAAATGAGGAATAATATGAAATCCATTAAGAAAAAACCGATTATGATTTTGCTTATGGCAGCATTAATGGCCACATTTATTGTTGGCTTATGCGCATGCGGCAAAAGCGACAGCAAAAAGGTCGCTTGTGTGGACGATCTGGAGGGCGCAAAAATAGGTGTCCAGCTCGGTACCACAGGAGATATCTATGTATCTGATTATGAGAACGACGGTTCAGGCACCAAGGTAGAGAGATACAACAAGGGTGCTGATGCAGTCCAGGCATTAAAGGTCGGCAAGATTGACTGCGTAGTTATTGATGAGCAGCCGGCACTTGCCTTTGTAAAAGAAAACAAAGGACTTAAGATACTGGACGAGGAGTTTACCAACGAGGACTATGCATTCTGCCTGAAAAAGGGCAATACAGAGCTTCGCGACAAGGTAAACACTGCGCTTGAAAAGCTGCAGCAGGATGGAACAGTTCAGAGCATTATCGACAACTATATCGGCTCTGAGGATCAGGTGGGAAAGACTCCCTACGTGAAGAAGGATATTGATAGGTCAAACGGAACACTTAAGGTAGGAACCAATGCAGAGTTCCCTCCATATGAGTACTATGAGGACAACAAGGTCACAGGAATTGATATGGATATCATGCAGGCCATAGCCGATGAGCTTGGCATGGATATGCAGGTAGAGGATATGCAGTTTGACGCAATTATTGCCGCTGTATCATCAGGCAAGGTGGATGTCGGGGCAGCAGGCTTTACAGTGACAGAGGACAGACAGAAAAATGTTGATTTTACCGATACATATATCACCACAAAGCAGGAGATTATCGTAAAAGACAGCCAGTCGGGTTCTTCAATCGGTATAAAGGAAAAGCTCTATGACAACTTTGTCAAGGACAATCGTTACATGTATATCGTAAAGGGTCTTGGCAATACAATAGTTATCACAATATTTGCCGTAATGCTTGGTATTGTGCTGGGATTTTTAATTGCGATAGTCAGAACCAGCCATGACAGAAACGGCGGTCTTGCCATATTAAACGGAATTTGCAAGGCATACCTGACTATCATCAGGGGAACACCTGTCATGATACAGCTTCTTATTATATACTATGTAGTGCTTGCATCTGTGACCAACAAGATACTTGTAGCAGTCATTGCTTTCGGTCTCAACTCAGCTGCATATGTGGCAGAGATTGTGCGTTCAGGAATCATGTCTGTAGATATAGGACAGTTTGAGGCAGGACGAAGCTTAGGACTCAACTACAGACAGACCATGAAGCTTGTTATCATACCGCAGGCTGTCAAAAATATACTTCCGGCGCTGCTTAACGAGTTTATCAGCCTCCTGAAGGAGACATCAATCAGTGGTTATATTGGTATGATGGATCTGACAAAGGGTGGAGATATCATACGAAGCAACACATACGAGGCATTTATACCGCTTATTGCTGTAGCCCTTATTTATCTGGTTATAGTGATGCTTTTAAGCCACGGAGTAAGCAAACTTGAGAGGAGACTGAGAAGCAATGAAAGATAATAACGTGATACTAGAGGTAAAAGACCTGCACAAGAGTTTTGGAGAGCAGGAGGTATTAAAGGGCATAAGCACAGAGGTAAACAGAGGGGATGTAATTGCCATCATCGGACCGTCAGGCTGTGGAAAGTCTACATTTTTACGCTCCCTCAATCTGCTCGAGACACCTACATCAGGACAAATCCTTTTTGAAGGAACAGACCTGACAGACAAGTCGACAGACATCAATGTGACCAGACAGAAAATCGGCATGGTTTTCCAGCAGTTCAATCTGTTTGCCAACATGACCATAAAGGCAAATATCATGCTCGCACCGGTGAAGCTTGGTGTGATGACGAAGGATGAGGCATCAAAGAAGGCAGATGAGCTTCTCACCAGAATAGGTCTCCTCGATAAGGCAGATGCATATCCGGCGCAGCTTTCCGGAGGACAGAAGCAGAGAGTGGCAATTATCCGTTCACTTGCTATGAATCCTGATGTCATACTGTTTGATGAGCCTACATCGGCACTTGACCCTGAGATGGTAGGTGAGGTGCTTTCAGTAATGAAGGAGCTTGCAGAGGCAGGCATGACAATGGTAGTCGTGACACATGAGATGGGCTTTGCCAGAGAAGTGGCCAACAGAGTGATGTTCATCAATGAGGGTATCATAGCTGAGGAGGGCACACCTGAGGAAGTATTTGGCGCACCAAAGAGTGAGAGATTACAGGAATTTTTGTCAAGAGTGTTATAGGAGAAATAAAGCATGGCATCAAAATACTATGCAGTAAAAAAGGGAAAGGTTCCCGGGATCTATTTGAACTGGAACGATTGCAAAGCAATGGTTGACGGATATCAGGGAGCAGTGTATAAAAGCTTTAAGACGATAGAAGAGGCAGAAAAATTTATTAACGGAGAGAAAATTATTGCCGGAGAGAAAACTATTACAGGTATGAAATCATCCGGCGAAAATAGTACATATGCGTTTGTAGACGGCTCCTTCAACAAAGCAACACATACCTATGGCTATGGAGGCTTTCTTGTGACTGACCATGAAAAGTACGTGCTGCAGGGGGCAGATAATGATGCCGAGATGGCCACAATGCGTAACGTAGCCGGAGAGATAAAGGGCGCGGAGGCTGCCGTAAAAAAGGCTATAGAGCTTGGAATTAAGGAACTGGTCATATACTATGACTACATGGGCATAGAGATGTGGGCCACAGGGGCCTGGAAGCGAAACAAGGCAGGCACCATAGCTTATCACGAATACATCATGTCGGTTAAGGATAAAATAAAGCTTACTTTTGTAAAGGTAAAAGGACACTCAGGAGTAGAGGGCAACGAAGAGGCAGATAAGCTTGCAAAGCAGGCTGTGGGGATACTGTAGCAGTTTCCTACATAAAAGAAACAAAAATATAGCATAACAGGAGAAAAAGATGAGCATATTCAATGTAGAACTCAAAAAAGTAGTAGATGATACATATGATATTGAGATAGGCTACAACCTCTCAGACACCCTTGTATCTGACCTGGAAAATGGTCTTGCGGGCAAGATAAAGAAATTTGCAGTGATTACAGATACAAATGTGCGTGATCCTTATGCTCTTCCAATCTGTGAGAAGATAAAGCATGCGGGATACTCAGTGGATTTGTTTGTTTTCCCGGCTGGGGAAAAGAGCAAGTCACGTGAGACAAAGGCAAAGATAGAAGATGCCATGCTTAAAAAGGGGTACAGAAGAGACTGCTGTATTATTGCAGTCGGTGGCGGTGTGGTAACCGACTTATCAGGCTTTATTGCAGGAACCTACGGCAGAGGAGTGCCGTTTATCAACTTTGCAACCACACTTCTAGCGGCGGCAGATGCATCGGTAGGTGGCAAGACAGCAATTGATACACCTCTTGCTACCAACACCATAGGTCTGTTCAATCAGCCCCAAAAGGTATATATAGACATAGCTGCCTGGAAAACACTGCCACAGCGCCAGATGGCAAGCGGTATGGCAGAGACCATCAAGCATGCATGCTTAGGCAGCGAGGATATGTTTGAATTTATAGAGGAAAATCTGGATGATATATATTCATTCAAGAAATTTGCATGTGAGTATATTGCAGAAAATAACTGCCGTATCAAGTACAATGTGGTCATGAAGGATGAGCGAGAGGCGGGACTTCGCGAAACCTTAAATCTGGGCCACACAGTAGGCCGGGCAATCGAGACAGTCAGCGACTACAAGCTGTTGCATGGAGAGGCACTGTCGATTGGAATGGCAGCACAGGCACTTATGTCAGCACGGCTTGGCTATATGTCAGAGGAGCAGGCAGAGCGTGTGATAAAGCTCTATGAGAGAGCCGGTCTTCCGACACGTATACCTGACTATATAGACAGGGAAGAACTTGTAAAGAAACTCTACACCGATAAAAAGGTGAGAGACGGCAAGCTGCGCTTCGTGCTCCAAAAGGGCATAGGAGCCACTGTTGAGTTTGCGCCAGGAGTGTATGCAAAGCCTATAGAGGAAAGTCTGGCACGAGAAATTATAATGGAGCTGTAGATTAAATAATTACAACCCCATGTGTAAACTCATTTTGCTGTGAATGACACAGTCTGCCATACAAATCAGCAGCAAAAATATCCTTGGAAATAAGCTCGTACGGAGCATCAGCGACTTTTGTAATAATAGGCGCTGATGCTCTTTTTTTGAGGAGATGCATAAGCTCTCCTGATGATTTTTTGAAACCGAGTATGCGCAGATAAGGATTATCCATACATATGTTAAAATCATTATTCTCAATACCAAGTAAAATATGCGTGAGAACCCTTGAAATACGCGTATAAGTCAGATTTTTACTCTTCAGTAAGTTACAAAATTGCGTAAAACTTTCATATTTATAAATATTTTTAACTATCTTTGCAGAAAGCTCCTTTGTACAGTCTGCATACTGCGCAAAGCCTTTATCCTTCCCGGTCAGCAGGCGATAGTAAAGCATTTCAGAAATATCATCCGGAAACACAATATGACCGCCTAAAATACAATTGACAAGAATATCGGCGCAGTCTGATGGCATTAGCTGACTGAACTTTGTGGAAATCCATGAATTATCAAGCTGCGTATTAGTAATAGTGTTGTGTTTGTCTATATCAATTAAGGTCGAAATCACCCCGCGCACAGCTGTAGCGGAAGAAAACTCACTTGTCGAATCCGTGCTGTGATATCCTTCACCGACGCGCTGAATTGGAAATCCTGTAATATCACAGTCCATCAAAGCCTTCTCATACTCAATGGCCAGAATATTATTGGGTGAAGCTATGAAAGCATCTATTTTCTCGGAAGCGCTGTCATAGGTATCTCGAAAATATTCACATAGCGCTCTGCTCCTGGCCGCAGGAAAGCTCATCCCACCCTGAATCAGCCTGGCAAGAGCGGCGGAATACTGAGCAGGCGGATTCTTAAGCACGCCAGCCACAAGCTTTGTAAGTTCATGGTCCACAGACTCCACACCATAGCACAGCATGTCCACCACACCTGTGTTTTTGAGTACACTGACTCCGCCACCGGCAAAAAACTCGGCAGAAGCAGTGGCAAAGACCGATGGAAGCTCAAGCACCAGGTCGGCACCGCTCAAAAGCGCCATGCGTGTGCGCTCGTATTTGTCAATGATGGCAGGCTCACCTCTTTGCACGAAATCACCGCTCATTACTACGACGATATAATCAGCAGATGTCTGCCTTTTAATCTGCTCTAGCTGATATTTGTGCCCATTGTGGAATGGATTGTATTCGGTAATCACACCTGCGACCTTCATGTTTTGCTGCTCCTTTAATCAATAATGTTTTTTTTAGAGTTCAAAACCATAATACCACAAAAACACCCTTGTCGCATTTGAAAAATAAGTTTATACTAACAATAGTATTGTAATTTTAAACCAAAGGAGACAAAACAATGAATGTATTAGTAATTAATTGCGGTAGTTCATCACTGAAATACCAGCTCATCAATTCAGATTCAGAGGAGGTACTTGCAAAAGGACTCTGCGAGAGAATCGGAATCGATGGCAGACTCGTATATCAGAAAGAGGGTCTTGATAAGGAAATCACAGAGGCACCTATGCCAACACATAAAGAGGCCATCCAGATGGTACTCGATGCACTTGTAAATCCAAAGACAGGCGCAGTAAAGTCACTTGCAGAGATCGATGCAGTAGGACATCGTGTAGTGCACGGTGGAGAGAAGTTCTCAGACTCAGTAGTCATCACAGAGGAAGTAATCGCACAGGTAGAGGAGTGCAACGACCTCGCACCTCTTCACAACCCTGCAAATATTATCGGAATCAGAGCATGCCAGGCACTTATGCCAAATGTACCAATGGTAGGAGTATTTGATACAGCCTTCCATCAGACAATGCCTGAGAAAGCATATCTCTACGGCCTTCCATATGAGTACTATGAGAAGTACAAGGTAAGAAGATACGGCTTCCACGGCACAAGCCACAGCTTCGTATCAAAGGAGGCAGCAAGCTACCTTGGAATGGACTTAAACAACTCAAAGATTATCGTAGCACACCTTGGAAACGGAGCTTCAGTCAGCGCAGTATTAAACGGTAAATGCGTAGATACATCAATGGGACTTACACCACTTGAGGGACTCGTAATGGGAACACGTTCAGGTGATATCGACCCATCAATCATGGAGTTTATAGCAAAGAAAGAAAACCTTGACATCGATGGTGTGATGAATGTGCTCAACAAGAAGTCAGGAGTAGCCGGCATGTCAGGAGTATCAAGCGACTTCAGAGATCTTGAGGCAGCCTACAATGAGGGCAACGAGCGTGCTATTGCAGCAGTAGAAGTATTCAGCTACAGGGTAGCAAAATACATCGGAGCATATGCAGCAGCAATGAACGGAGTAGATGCTATCGCATTCACAGCAGGAATCGGTGAGAACACAAGCTTTGTAAGAGAAAAAATCATGGCATATTTAGGTTACCTGGGCATAAAGATCGACCGTGTAACAAACGACAAGACACGCGGCGTGGAGGCACTTATCTCAACAGCAGACTCAAGCGTAAAGGTATGCGTCATCCCTACAAACGAGGAGCTTGCAATCTGCCGCGAGACAGTAAAGCTTGTTGGCTAATAAAAAGCAAAAAGTTGTGGATAAATTATAAAATTTTGTTGACAAACACCACTCCAATATGTATAATTGGTTAGGTGTGAATAGGAGAGAACTATGATTGATATATCAACCATTGTAAAATCTATCAATAAAGAGACAATAATTGAGACAGAGCTTACGCTCACATCATTTGAGTCGCGTTTAGGAGATTATCCTATTCTGAAAAAGCAGCCGATATCACTTCATATCTCAAACGTGGAGAATGCAGCAGTGCACATCACGGGAACAGTAGATATAGACATAGCGATACCGTGCAGCCGATGCTTGGAAGAAGTTCCAACAAACATGCATTTTGACATTGACAAGACTCTGAAAATCACAGACGGAGCATTAGTCGATGAAGAGATGGAGGAAACTGACTACCTGATTGGGTTTGAACTCGATGTAGATAAACTTGTCTACGCCGAAATTCTGGTGAACTGGCCAATGAGAGTTCTGTGCAAAGACGATTGCAAAGGTATTTGTAAAGTCTGCGGGATGAACTTGAATAAAGGCACCTGCAGTTGCGATAGTTTTGTACCGGATCCAAGAATGGCAGCGTTCCAGGATATATTTAACAAGTTTAAGGAGGTGTAAACAAATGTCAATTTGTCCAAAGAATAAATCTTCTAAGGGAAGAAGAGATAAGAGAAGAGCAAACTGGAAAATGTCTGCTCCTACTTTAGTAAAATGCAGCAAATGTGGAGAGCTTATGATGCCACACAGAGTTTGCAAGAACTGCGGATCATACAACAAAAAAGAAATCATTCCTCAGGACTAATAGTAGAAAACCAGTAAAATTAAGGATTGAACGATATCGTTCAATCCTTTTTTGATTGATTTTATCCCTTTTTTATCCCATAATAAAATGAAGGTACTTTTTGCTTGTATATAGCTTGCAGGGATGTTATTATACTGAGAGGATATTTAGATATTAAAGAAAGAAGGAAGCAAACTATCATGAATAATATAGACGATTTAGTTGAAATCTATGAGTGCCCGCTCTGTGGCGGTGCCGGGATTCTCGAGGAGGACTGCGGCAGCTCATATTATGTGACATGCCTTGAGTGCGGATGCCACTCAGTAAATATTGATTTCAAGTCAGACGATGACAGACTTGATGCAGCAAAGCGCACTGCTGATTTATGGAACTGTGGCAAGGTTATTTCAATGAGTCCGGGAGAATGATGGAAGCCATATAGGGTAGTGAATTGGTTATTGATTTATACCTATGATTATAGTATATTTTATTTAATCAATTAGTAGTTTGCTTTTTAGCAGGCACAGGGAGGTCACAATGCAAAGTACAACAAGGGTCGCACTCGATGCAATGGGTGGCGACAATGCACCCGCAGAGGTAGTAAAGGGTGCGGTAGATGCGGTTAACAAAAGAAATGATATAAAGATATTTCTTGTAGGACAGAAGGTACCGGTAGAGAGGGAGCTTTCTTTGTATACATATCCTAAGGAGCAGATAGAGATAGTAGATGCGCCTGAGGTTATAGAGATGGCAGAGCCACCGGTTGGGGCAATCAGACGAAAGAAGCAGTCATCAATCGTTGTTGGCATGAATATGGTCAAGAATAAAGAGGCTGATGCATTTGTTTCGGCAGGAAGCTCAGGTGCTGTACTTGTCGGAGGACAGGTAATAGTCGGCAGGATAAAGGGCATACAAAGGCCGCCTTTGGCACCGCTTATTCCGACTGAGAGGGGAGTATCCCTGCTCATAGACTGTGGAGCCAATGTGGATGCCAGAGCTGAGCATCTGGTACAGTTTGCCAAGATGGGCTCTATCTATATGGAGCATGTTGTCGGCGTGAAGAATCCAAAGGTCGCACTGGTCAATATCGGTGCAGAGGAGGAGAAAGGTAATGCCCTGGTAAAGGAGACCATGCCGCTTCTTAGAGAGTGCACAGATATCAATTTTGTCGGAAGCATTGAGGCAAGGGATATTCCAAAGGGAGATGCCGATGTTATAGTCTGCGAGGCTTTCACGGGCAATGTCATATTAAAACTCTACGAGGGTCTCAGCTCCACTCTTATCGGGGTTATCAAGAAGGGGCTCATGAGCACATTAAAGAGCAAGATAGGAGCTGCACTTGCACTTCCGGCTCTTAAGAATACGCTAAAGTCATTTGATGCGACCGAGTACGGCGGAGCACCGCTTTTAGGATTGAATGGTCTTGTGGTAAAGACCCACGGCAGCTCCAAGGCAAAGGAAATCACTAACTCTGTTTTCCAATGTGTTACATTTAAGGAAAAAGAGATTAATGATAAAATTAAAGAATATATTATTAATAAGCCGGCTGATTAGATAGCAGTACTGCTGTATGATTGGTCAATATAAACAGAAATGAGAGGTATTAAAAATGGAATTTGAGAAGCTTAGAGACATTATTGTCGAGGTACTTAACGTGGATGAGACCGAGGTTACTATGGAGTCAACCTTCATTGATGATCTTGGCGCTGACTCTCTGGATGTATTCCAGATTATCATGGGTATCGAGGAAGAGTTCGATATCGAGATTCCTAATGAGGAAGCAGAGAAAATCGTCACTGTAGGCGATGCTGTTGAGCAGATTAAAAAAGCTGTAAGCGAGCAGTAGTATGTTTAACTAATGAAAAGCCCTTTATTATGAGGGCTTTTCGTTATACTCACGGAACATGTAAATGGATAGATATAGAAATAGAGGAAAAATTATGGCAGATTTAAATGAATTTCAAAGCAAAATAGGCTATACGTTCAAGAACCGACATCTGCTTGAGCAGGCGCTGACACACAGCTCGTATGCCAATGAAAAGCACATGAAAAAGCATTCTGATAACGAACGTCTGGAGTTTTTGGGCGATGCTGTTTTGGAAATAGTTTCAAGTGAGTTTTTGTTTATCAATTATCCGCAAAAGCCTGAGGGTGAGCTTACCAAGCTGCGCGCAAGCATTGTTTGTGAGCCGACTCTTGCACTTTGTACAAAGCCACTTGACCTTGGAAAGTACTTACGTCTTGGCAGGGGCGAGGATCATACAGGTGGAAGAAAGAGAAAATCGATTCTTTCTGATGCACTTGAGGCAGTGATTGGAGCAATTTATTTAGATGGTGGTTTTACTAATGCAAAGGAGTTTGTGCTTAGGTTTATCATGACTGATATTGAGAATAAGCAGCTCTTTTATGATAGCAAGACTATCCTTCAGGAGCTTATACAGGGCAGACACGAGCAGCTTTCCTATGAACTTATTGATGAGAGCGGTCCGGACCATGACAAGCAGTTTACAGTTGCGGTGCTTGTGGACGGCGAGCGTGTCAGCGAGGGAGAAGGCCACACAAAGAAGGCGGCGGAGCAGCAGGCTGCATATCAGGCACTTCTTTTGTACAGAAACAGGGAATAGGAGTTTTTAATGTATTTAAAGAGTTTGGAAGTACAGGGCTTTAAGTCCTTTGCCAACAAAATTGTTTTTGAGTTCCACAACGGCATCACAGGTATTGTAGGGCCAAACGGCAGTGGAAAGAGTAATGTCGCCGATGCGGTCAGATGGGTGCTCGGTGAGCAGAGCGCAAAGCAGCTTCGTGGTGCCAGCATGCAGGATGTTATTTTTGCAGGTACAGAGAACAGGAAGCCGCTTGGATACGCGTATGTCGCAATCACACTTGACAATTCAGACCATTCGCTTGCGATTGATTTCAATGAGGTTACGGTTGCCAGACGTGTTTACCGCTCAGGGGAGAGTGAGTATCTAATCAATGGCAATCCGTGCAGACTCAAGGAGGTTTCGGAGCTTTTCTATGATACCGGTATCGGTAAAGAGGGCTATTCCATCATTGGACAGGGCCAGATTGACAGGATTTTAAGTGGAAAGCCGGAGGAGAGGCGAGAGCTGTTTGATGAGGCTGCCGGCATTGTGAAGTTTAAAAAGAGAAAGCTTACAGCACAAAAGAAGCTCGATAATGAGCGAGAGAACCTTGTGCGTGTCAATGATATCCTGACAGAGCTTGAGAGACAGGTAGGTCCGTTACAGAGACAGTCCGAGAAGGCTCATACATATCTTAAAAAGAGAGAAGAGCTGAAGAACTACGATGTCAACATGTTTTTGCTTGAATCAGCGCGCATTGAGACCGAGCTTAAGTCAGCTGATGAGAAATACGCTATTGCGGATGACGAGCTAAAGGAGACCAACGCCACATACGAGAGCATCAAGGCAGAGTATGAGAGGCTTGGGAACGATATGCAGCAGATGGATGAGCGTATCGAGTCTCTTCGTGAGAGCATCACGAGCGCTTCATCCACCAGACAGAAGCTTGAGAATCAGATAGAGCTTTTAAAGGAGCAGATTCACACGGCCGAAATGACGGATGAGCATTTGCAGTCGCGTCTTTTAGCTATCGAAAAGGAAAAGGCGCAGCGTCTTAAAAGCAGGAAAGAGTATGATGACAAAAAGGCTGCACTGGAAGCTGATATAGAGCAGATGAAGCAGAACGAGCTTCTTGCGGTAAACGAGCATGAGGCTGTACTTGCAGAGGTCAACCGTTGCAATGACGGACTGGAAAAGGGCAAGAATGAGCTTATCGCCCTGCTTCAGGAGCGAGGCAGTATCCAGTCAAGGCAGCAGCGTTTTGCCACTATGCTTGAGCAGATTAATATCAGAAAGGCAGAGCTTACCAAGCGTCTTTTAGATAGAAAGACAAGGGAAGCAGGGCTTGATGATATATTGGATGAGGCTAATAAGAAGCTTAATGCTGTCAATGAAGAGATAGCCGGTTTAAAGGAAAAGGAGTCGGCTCTTTTGGCAAAGGCCAGGGAGTGGAGAGATAAGTCTAGAGAGAATGCCCGCCTGATGGAGGATGCTTCCACAGAGTATCATAAGTCTGTTTCCAGGCTTGAGTCACTTAAAAACATTGCCGAGCGCTATGATGGCTATGGTAACAGCATCAAGCGTGTTATGGAGCAGAAGGCTAAAAATCCGGGGCTTCTCGGAGTGGTTTCAGATCTTATCCAGGTGGATAAGCGCTATGAGATAGCGATAGAGACAGCCTTAAGCGGTAATATCCAGAATATCGTCACTGAGGATGAGGCTACAGCCAAAAAGATGATTGGATTTTTGAAGGCAAATCATTTTGGACGGGCTACGTTTTTACCTCTTACTAGTGTGCGCGCAAACAGAAATACAAAAAATGAGGCGGCACTCGGCGAAAAGGGTGTGCTTGGCATTGCAAATAAGCTGGTGAAGTGTGATCCGAAGTTTGATGAGGTTGTTGCATACCTGCTTGGCAGAGTGATTGTGGTGGACACAATTGACAATGCCATTGCGCTTGCAAAGAAAAATCACTATTCACTCCATATCGTGACTGTCGAGGGCGAGTATCTGGCACCGGGAGGCTCTATGTCCGGTGGTGCGTTTAAAAATTCATCCAATCTGCTTGCGAGAAATCGTGAGATTGAGGAGCTTGAAAAGAGAGTTGATCAGACTAAGACAAAGCTTAAAGAGCTTAGAGCCAGAAAGGATGATATTGCGACTGCTATTGCGCTTGGCGAGGAGGATATAGCAGCCACAAAGACCTTGCTGCAGGAGAAGTATATTGAGCAGAATACAGCACAGATTTCTGTTGACAGGGCAGACCAGCAAAAGAAGGAGAGTGCGAATGTCTACGAGGATCTGCGCACAGAAAATGCCGGGATTGAAAAACAGCTCGAAGAGATAAATCAGGGCAAGAAGGATATTGCAGCGCAGCTTGAGGCATCAAAGCAGCGTGAGGAGCAGCTTGAGAAGGAAAACAGCTCATACAGTGAGATACTTGAAAAGCAGGGAGTACTTGAGCAGGAGGCTTCACACAAGGCCGCTGCCATTTCACTTGAGCTTGCAAATATCACAAAGACGGCAGAGTTTGCTATAGAAAATATCAATCGTATCAATTCAGAGATAGAGAAATTTGATGAGCAGAAGGAAAGCCTTGTGGAAGGTGCAGCTGCTGCAAAGGATGATATTAAAAAGAAGCAGGCTGATATTGATGCAATCACACAGACCATTCTGGCATCAAAGGACAACAATTCTAAGCTTGACGAGGAGCTTAGGGAGAGCCTTACAAAAAAGGAAAAGATGTCTGAGGATTACAGAGGCTTTTTTGCAAAGCAGGAGGAAGTTTCAAAGAAACAGGCTGATTTGGATAAGGAGCTTTTCAGACTGAACAGCCAGAGAGAGAAGCTTAAGGAGGCTTCAGAGACTCAGACCAACTACATGTGGGATGAATATGAGCTTACTCCGCATGCGGCAGCAGAGCTTAGAAATGATGCATACGATGATCTGCCTTCATTAAAGAAGCTGATTGCAGGCATAAAGGACGAAATCAGACGCCTCGGCGATGTAAATGTCAATGCTATCGAGGAATACAGGGAGATTTCAACGCGTTATGAGTTCTTAAAGGGACAGCATGATGACCTTATCGAGGCTGAAAAGACTCTGGTTGGCATCATTGATGAGCTTGACAGTGGTATGAGAAAGCAGTTTACAGAGAAGTTTGCCGAGATTCAGAGAGAGTTTGACAAGTCCTTTAAGCAGCTTTTTGGTGGTGGACATGGTTCCCTGGAGCTTGTGGAGGATGAGGATATACTGGAGTGCGGCATAAGAATCGTCGCACAGCCGCCCGGAAAGAAGCTTCAGAATATGATGCAGATGTCCGGTGGAGAAAAGGCGCTCACCGCTATTGCACTTTTGTTTGCCATTCAGGCACTTAAGCCATCACCGTTTTGTCTGCTTGATGAGATTGAGGCGGCGCTTGATGACTCAAACGTTTCGCGCTATGCAAATTATCTGAACAAGCTTACAAAGAACACACAGTTTATCGTTATCACACACAGACGTGGTACGATGGCGGCTGCGGACAGGCTATATGGTATTACGATGCAGGAAAAGGGTGTTTCCACACTCGTTTCAGTGAATCTTATAGAGAATGATCTGACACAGTAAAATTTTATTTATGGAGAGTTGAAATGGAAGAAAAAGAAAAGAAGCCGGGCTTTTTTAAGAGGCTCGTTTCAGGACTGACAAAGACCAGAGACAATATTGTTTCAGGCATAGATTCACTTTTCAGTGGATTTTCGCATATAGATGATGATTTTTATGAGGAGCTTGAGGAGATTCTCATCATGGGAGATCTCGGGGTGAGAGCCACGGAGAATATCATTGAGGATCTGCAGAGGAAGGTGAAGGAGCAGCACATCAAGGAGCCGGCAGAGTGCAAGGAACTCTTGATTGAGAGCATCAAGGAGCAGATGAAGGTGGAGGAGACAGCCTACAGATTTGAAAATGAAAAATCTGTTGTGCTTGTAATCGGTGTCAACGGAGTAGGAAAGACTACCACTGTCGGAAAGCTTGCAGGAAAGCTCAAGGAACAGGGCAAGAAGGTAGTTATTGCAGGTGCCGATACCTTCAGGGCGGCAGCAGGAGACCAGCTGAAGGAATGGGCAAACCGCGCCGGAGTTGATATGATTGGCGGTGCCGAGGGTGCTGACCCGGGAGCTGTTGTATATGATGCAGTTGCAGCTTCAAAGGCCAGAAACGCAGATGTGCTTCTCGTGGATACAGCCGGAAGACTCCACAACAAAAAGAATCTGATGAATGAGCTTGGAAAGATTAATAAAATCCTGGAGAGTGAGTATCCGGATGCGTACAGAGAGACGCTCGTCGTGCTTGATGCGACTACAGGCCAGAATGCACTTGTTCAGGCGAGAGAGTTTTCTGATGTGGCAAAGATTTCGGGCATCGTGCTTACTAAGATGGATGGTACGGCAAAGGGCGGTATCGCTGTAGCGATACAGTCGGAGCTTTCAGTGCCGGTCAAGTATATCGGAGTCGGTGAGACCATCGATGATTTGCAGAAATTTGATTCGGACGAGTTCGTGAATGCATTGTTTGACACCAAAACGGAATAATTTGAGAATAATGCGTGGGTGGTTCTGAATCGTTATATCAAGGAAAGGGAGAACAAATATGTTGACATTAGATAAATTTGAAGAAGCAAGTGAGAAGGTCAAGGAGGTCACCCTTGAGACAAAGCTCATTTACAGTGATTTTTTAAGTGACCAGACAGGCAATAAGGTATATCTGAAGCCTGAAAATATGCAGTTTACCGGAGCTTACAAGGTCAGAGGTGCGTACTACAAGATAAGCACACTCACAGATGAGGAGAGGGCAAAGGGACTCATCACAGCATCTGCAGGAAACCATGCGCAGGGTGTTGCGTATGCTGCAAAGTGCTATGGCTGCAAGGCTGTCATCGTGATGCCCACCACCACACCTCTTATCAAGGTAAACCGTACAAAGAGCTACGGCGCTGAGGTAGTGCTTTATGGAGATGTGTATGATGAGGCATGTGCCAAGGCATATGAGCTTGCAGAGAAAGAGGGCTACACATTTATCCATCCGTTTGATGATTTAGCTGTCGCAACAGGACAGGGAACGATTGCTATGGAGATATTCAAGGAGCTTCCTCTTGTTGAGTACATCCTCGTTCCAATCGGAGGAGGCGGACTGGCAACAGGTGTATCTACACTTGCAAAGCTCTTAAACCCAAAGATTAAGGTTATTGGAGTGGAGCCGGCCGGCGCTAATTGTATGCAGGAGTCATTTAAGAATGGAAAAGTGACCACTTTACCAAGCGTAAATACTATTGCAGACGGAACAGCGGTAAAGACACCGGGCTCAAATATTTTCCCATACATAAAGAAAAATCTTGATGATATTATCACAGTGGAGGATGACGAGCTTATCGTGGCCTTCCTTGACATGGTTGAGAATCACAAGATGATAGTCGAAAACTCAGGTCTTCTGACTGTAGCTGCGCTTAAGCATCTCGGAGTAAAGGACAAGAGAGTGGTTTCTATCCTAAGTGGCGGCAACATGGATGTTATTACCATGTCATCAGTTGTACAGCAGGGTCTTATTTTCAGAGACAGAATCTTTACTGTTTCAGTGCTTCTGCCGGATAAGCCGGGCGAGCTTGCCAAGGTTTCACAGACTCTTGCCGATGTACAGGGCAATGTAATCAAGCTGGAGCATAACCAGTTTGTCACTACAAACAGAAGTGCGGCTGTCGAGCTTCGCATCACGCTTGAGTGTTTTGGTACAGAGCACAAGGAGCAGATTATAGCTGCGCTCGAGAAGAAGGGCTATAAGCCAAGAATTGTACGCACTATGATATAAAAATAAAAGTATCAAGTATTTTTACTTGACACCGGGCAAACTATGTGTTATTCTACCATAGGTTCGAGGAAAAAAGAGGATACTTGATATGGAAGAAAAACTTGAACAGGCATATTTATATGATTTCTACGGTGAGCTTTTGAATGAGCATCAGCGTCAGGTATATGAGGATTTTGTCTTCAATGATTTGTCACTCGGTGAGATTGCATCCGAGGAGGGGATTTCCCGTCAGGGTGTTGCCGATCTGATTAAGAGATGCAATAAGAAGCTGCTTGACTATGAAGCAAAGCTGCATCTTGTTGAGAAGTTCATGTCCATAAAGAGTGACATACGAAGGATTCATGAGCTGACAAATGATTTTAAGAAATCACATAATGAGCTATTAATGAATGAAATCGAAGCTATTTCGAATCAGATACTAGAGGAGCTGTAATATGGCATTTGACAGTTTATCAGAAAAACTGCAGAACATTTTCAAGAATCTCCGCAGCAAGGGAAAGCTTACTGAGGATGATGTAAAGGCTGCTCTTAAAGAGGTTAAGATGGCACTCCTTGAGGCCGATGTTAACTTCAAGGTTGTTAAGCAGTTCACAAAGAGTGTTCAGGAGAGAGCAATCGGACAGGATGTCATGAATGGTCTCAATCCCGGTCAGATGGTCATCAAAATCGTAAACGAAGAGATGATTAAGCTTATGGGCTCTGAGACAACAGAGATTGCTTTCAGGCCGGGCAAGGAGCTTACCGTTATCATGATGGTAGGTCTTCAGGGAGCCGGTAAGACAACCACCACAGCAAAAATTGCCGGTAAGCTTAAGAGCAAGGGCAAGAAATCACTGCTTGTAGCCTGTGATGTGTATCGTCCGGCTGCGATTGAGCAGTTAAAGATAAACGGTGAGAAGCAGGGTGTTGAGGTTTTCTCAATGGGTGATAAAAACAAGCCTGCTGACATCGCAAAGGCTGCTGTGGAGCACGCCAAGAAAAACGATTTCAATGTTGTTATCATCGATACTGCCGGACGTCTTCATATTGATGAGGATATGATGGCAGAGCTTATTGAGATAAAAGAAGCTACTGATGTTTTCCAGACCATCCTCGTGGTTGATGCCATGACAGGTCAGGATGCGGTAAATGTAGCAGGTACCTTTGATGAAAAGATAGGAATTGACGGAGTTATCATCACAAAGCTTGATGGTGACACCAGAGGTGGAGCGGCGCTTTCAATCAGAGCCGTTACAGGAAAGCCGATACTATACGCAGGTATGGGAGAGAAGCTTTCAGACCTTGAGCAATTCTATCCGGAGCGTATGGCTTCAAGAATCCTCGGTATGGGCGATGTGCTTTCCATGATTGAGAAGGCGCAGGAGAACATTGATGAGGAACAGGCCAAGAAGCTTGAGCAGAAGATGCGCAAAAATGAGTTTGATTTTGAGATGTACCTTGATTCGATGAGTCAGATGAAGAAGATGGGCGGTCTTTCAAGCGTGATGGGCATGATGCCGGGCATGGGTATCGGTGGAGGCAAGATGCCGGATATTGATACAGATGAAGCTGAAAAGGGCATGGCCCGCACAGAGGCAATCATCTATTCCATGACACCTGAGGAAAGACGAAATCCAAAGCTTCTTAATCCAAGCCGCAAGGCTCGTATTGCAAGAGGAGCAGGCGTGGATGTATCAGAGGTCAACAGACTTGTAAAGCAGTTTGAGCAGACAAAGAAGTTCATGAAGCAGATGCCCGGTATGATGGGCGGCAAGAAGGGACGCCGTGGAGGCGGTGGTCTTGGAGGATTATTCAAAGGACTTCCGTTTTAATGGATTTTATTAAAGGAATTTCATTAAAGAATTTCATGTTTTGTTAACAAAAGTATTTATTTTACTTTTGATATATATTATTCAATAAACCTATGAGGAGGTGAAACAAAATGGCAGTAAAGATCAGATTAAGAAGAATGGGACAGAAGAAAGCTCCTTTCTATAGAATCGTAGTTGCAGACTCTAGATCACCAAGAGATGGAAGATGCATCGAGGAGATCGGAACATACGATCCAACTAAGGATCCTAGCGAGTATCATGTAAATGAGGAATTAGCTAAGAAATGGTTATCAAACGGCGCACAGCCAACTGAGACAGTAGCTAGAATCTTCAAGAGTGCTGGTATCGAGAAATAGGATAAAGAGGTGGCGTAATGAAAGAATTAGTTGAAGTAATTGCAAAATCTTTAGTTGATTATCCGGATGAGGTTAATGTAACTGAGACCGAAAACGAGAAAGCAATTGTTTTGGAATTACGTGTTGCACAGTCTGACATGGGCAAAGTGATCGGCAAGCAGGGACGTATTGCTAAGGCTATTCGTTCAGTTGTTAAGGCCGCAGCCTCTAAAGAAGACAAAAAGGTTATTGTTGAGATAGTACAATAACATAAAGGCATCTCTTATGAGATGCCTGTTTTTTTATAATTTAAAGTAACTATTCAGAACCGGTATTGTATGGTTTTGAGAATGTGCGTGGGCTGAATAGTCATGATTTATATTAATATCAGGAGACAGAGAATGGAAGATTTACTACAGGTAGGTGTAATTACGAGCACACACGGCATTCGCGGTGAGGTAAAGGTGTTCCCAACCACTGACGATGCTGCCCGTTTTAAAAAGCTTAAAAATGTCATTCTGGATAATGGCAAAGAGCACAGGGATTTGGAAATAACTTCTGTCAAATTTTTTAAGAACCAGGTTATCTTGAAATTTAAGGGCATAGATGACATAAATGATGTAGAAAAATATAAAAAGGCACCTCTTTTTGTGACAAGGGAAAATGCGGTGCCGCTTGAGGAAAACGAGTACTTTATAGCTGATCTTATCGGGCTTTCAGTCACATCAGACGAGGGAGAGGAGCTTGGAGTCATAGCTGATGTACTCCAGACCGGTGCCAACGATGTGTATGTTGTTAAGAAAGCCGGTGCAAATGATCTGCTGATTCCGGCAATAAAGGATTGTATACTGGACGTTGATGTGGAAAATGGCACGATGAAGGTGCATCTGCTGGCAGGTTTGAGATAGCTGCATCTCAAACTGCAAAAACCGTAAAATGAGATATAAAATTGAACAAAATCATACATTTTAAATCGTAAAACTGTAAAACAGGATGATATAGGAGATATAGGAAATGAGATTTCATGTGCTGACCTTATTCCCACAGATGATAGAACAGGGACTGTCAGAGAGTATCACAGGCAGAGCTTTAAAACAGAATATTATATCACTCAATACGGTAAATATCAGGGATTTTGCGCACAATAAGCACAATAAGGTTGATGATTACACATATGGTGGCGGTGCAGGGATGCTTATGCAGGCAGAGCCGGTGTATCAGGCTGTGAGCAGTGTGGTGAGTCAGATCAATAAATGTAATCAGGTCCATTCAGGTGATAATTCCGAGAAAAATATCGCCGATGAAAATATATTATATGAAAATACATCATATAAAAATACAGCAGAAGAAATAAAAAATCACAATGCTCGTCTGATTTACGTTACTCCACAGGGCCGCGTGTTCAACCAGCAGATGGCAGCAGAATTTGCAAAGTGTGATGACCTCATTTTTCTATGTGGACACTATGAAGGTATTGACGAGCGCGTGCTGGAGGAGACGGTAACAGATTATGTCTCTATCGGTGACTATGTTCTAACAGGCGGAGAGCTGCCGTCGATGGTGATGATAGATGCAATTTCACGTCTGGTTCCTGGGGTGCTGCACAATGACATTTCGGCAGAGACAGAGTCGTTTCATGGCAATCTGCTTGAATACCCTCAGTATTCACGTCCTGTTGAGTGGCATGACAAAAAGGTGCCTGAAGTACTCATGTCAGGCAATCAGAAAAAGATAGATGCATGGCGCCTTGAAAAGTCTATTGAGCGCACAAAGGAGCGCAGACCGGATTTGTATGCCGGGTTTAAAAGACTTGATAAATGCAGAGAGTTTCTTATGAAAAATAAACTGCTTCATATTGATATGATAGAGCTTATAAACAGGGGATGCGCCGAGATACTGTTTGAGGCAGATGGCGAATATCTGCTTCGGGACATGGTCTCAAAGGTATGCTTTCATACAAGACCGGATGAGGGCGAGTCGAAGCTTATTGATTTGGCACCGGAAGATGACACAAAGTCTGTTGATAAATACAGCAGTCAGCATATTCCAGAAACCGTTACAGATCAGATCACAAACGGCATAGTGCTTCACCAGCAAAGATATGTTGAGCTCTTTACAGCAAATGGCTTTAATGAGACTGTAGAGTGCAGGCAGGCTGTATATACAAACAAAGAAAAGCTATCTGTCAGCGGACTGTACAGACCGGATGGAAGGCCGATGCCGAATGGCTTAATTATAAGAAAGCTGGATGCAGCTGATATACAGGAGGCTGCGCCAATGTACCCGGGCTTTGACAATCCGGACTATATCATAGAAAGAATAGAGGCAGGGGCAGTCTATGGCGCTTTTTTTGGTGATAATACTGCTAATGATACCATTAATACCCTCGCTGGAATTATCGGAATCCATGAGGAGGGCAGCATAGGCATGCTCTATGTAAAGCCGCAGTACAGGCATCAAAAGCTTGCCACAGCACTTGAAACATATGCATTCAACAGGGCACTGGAGAACGGATGGATACCATATGGACAGATAATCGTGGGCAATGATGCGTCTATGAGGCTGCAGGAGAGTATGGGATTGCATTTTTCAAAATCACCCGTATACTGGATGACTAAAAATAATGCATGAGGTAGGCAGAAGATAGTAAAAAATACTTGCAAATCCCATGAATCTGTGGTAAAGTACCAATGTTGTGAATAAAAGAGATGGTCCTCTGTTGTGAAAATAGTAGTAGCATTAAGAACGTCAAAATAATTAGGAGGTCACAAAATGAACGCAAGTGAAATTATTAAGAGCATCGAGAACGAGCAGTTAAAGGCCGAGGCACCTGAGTTTTCTGTAGGAGATACTGTAAAGGTATACGGAAAAATCAAAGAGGGTAACCGTGAGCGTATCCAGGTATTCGAGGGAACAGTAATCAAAAAGCAGAACGGATCAAACCGTACAACATTCACAGTTAGAAAGCTTTCTAACGGTGTAGGTGTTGAGAAGACATGGCCACTCCACTCACCAAACGTAGAGAAGGTTGAGATTGTACGTAAAGGTAAAGTACGTCGTGCTAAGCTTTACTACTTAAGAGACCGTATCGGAAAAGCTGCTAAGGTTAAAGAGCTTGTAAAATAATATTTTTACGCGAAAGAGACCATTTTCTGCGAGCAATCGTATGAGAATGGTCTTTTTAGTTTTCAGGGTTACAGCTTGCAACAAACATGAAAACAATATATAATTAAGATTACGCAATAAAATATTAGTTAGCAAGAGGTGTAAGATGTCCAGAAGACGAGCAGGACTTAGCTTTAGAAGGCAAAGAAGAAAATTTAATCTGCCATTGTTCAAGGAAATTGTTTCGTGGGTAGTGGAGCTGATTGTAGTGATAGGTCTGGCATATGTGCTGGTGTCATTTTTCGGTATACGTACAAATGTAGTGGGCCAGGCTATGGAGCAGACATTGGAGAACGATGATAATATTCTTGTGAACAGGTTTGCATATATCATGTCAAAGCCAAAGGCAGGAGATGTGATAGTATTTCTGCCAAACGGAAATAATAAGTCGCATTATTATGTCAGGAGAGTGGTAGCGGTGCCGGGAGATACTGTTCAGATAAAAGACGGCGCACTGTACGTGAATGATGAGCTGTACAAGGAATCAACAGACGTTGCCTCAATGGAGGATGCAGGGCTTGCCTCAGATCCTATAGAGCTAGAAAAGGACGAGTATTTTGTACTTGGAGACAATCGAAACAACAGTGAGGACAGTCGCTATGCCAATATTGGCAATGTAAAGAGAGACTATATTATCGGCAAGGCATGGTTTAGATTTTCAGGCCTTGGAAGCTTTGGAACCATCAAGTAGCAATAGTTATAACATATATAGATAAAGGACAGGTGAATTATGAATTTTCAGTGGTACCCTGGGCATATGACCAAGGCAAAGCGTCAGATGCAGGAGGACATTAAATTAATAGATCTGGTTATAGAGCTTGTGGATGCAAGAATTCCGCTATCCAGCCGTAATCCGGACATTGACGAGCTTGGAAAAAACAAATACAGGCTCATTCTTATGAACAAGGCAGATCTGGCCGACAAGGAGCGCACCAGGGAGTGGAGTGCATTTTTCAAGGAAAAGGGCTTTTTTGTAGTCAGTCTTGATGCTAGAAGCAAGTCAGGCATGAAGAGCATCACAGATATCGTGATGGAGGCCTGCAAAGAAAAGATTGAAAGAGACCGAAAGCGTGGTATCAAAAACAGACCGGTAAGAGCTATGGTGGTGGGTATTCCAAACGTCGGAAAGTCCACATTTATCAACTCATACGCCGGAAAAGCCTGTGCCAAGACAGGAAACAAGCCAGGCGTGACAAAGGGCAAGCAGTGGATCAGGCTCAATAAAAGTGTTGAGCTGCTCGATACCCCGGGCATACTGTGGCCGAAATTTGAGGATCAGACAGTGGGACTTAGACTTGCGCTAATCGGTTCGATAAAGGATGAGATTTTAAATGTTGATGAGCTTGCCGTGGAGCTTGTAAAGTTCCTAAAAGCAGAGTATCCGGGGCTTTTGGCACAAAGATACGAGGTGAGCGAGGAAAACGATATCATAGAGCTTATAAGTGCTGTCGCTGTCAACAGAAAATGCCTTTCAAAGGGAGGGGAGCCTGATTACAGCAAGGCGGCTGCACTCATCATAGATGATTTCAGAAGCGGTAAATTAGGCCATATCACTCTGGAGAGACCGGAAAAAATAATAGGATAATAGTTACGAAAAATAGTTGCGAAGAATAATTATGAAGAAAAGTTAAGAAGAAATATTCTGAAGAATAGACGATAGGACAAGGATATGTCAGCAGAAAAAATAGGCGATATTAAGGAACAACTGAAAAGCATCACAGATTCACAGCTTGCACGGTTCATTGAGGCATACGGCTCAGATGAAAGAGGCGGAGTGATTAAGCTTGTAGACAGTGCAAAAAAGCGACTGGACAAGTATGAGAAGGAGCTTATCCGCACTGAAGGTCTCAAAAAATATGAGCGCGAGTACGCATCATATGCTCATATTTGCGGCATAGATGAGGTGGGACGCGGACCGCTTGCAGGTCCGGTTGTGGCATGTGCGGTTATTCTGCCAAAGGACTGTGATATTTTATATATCAATGATTCAAAGAAGCTTACGGCTGCAAAGCGCGATGAGCTTTACGATGTCATAATGGAAAAGGCGGTTTCTGTAGGAATAGGTATGGCATCGCACGAGCGGATAGATGAGATAAATATATTGCAGGCTACATATGAGGCGATGAGACAGGCAATCGGAAAGCTTGATCCGGCACCGGATTTGACACTTAACGATGCAGTCACAATCCCGGGGGTGGATATAAAGCAGGTTCCGATTATAAAGGGAGATGCCAAAAGCATATCAATAGGGGCAGCCAGCATTGTGGCTAAGGTCACAAGGGATCGGATGATGGTTGAGTATGATAACATATATCCCGGCTATGGATTTGCATCAAACAAGGGCTATGGCTCGGCAGAGCATATCAAGGCACTAAAGGAGATAGGACCATCACCGATACACAGGGCATCGTTTATACACAATTTTATTTAAGATGGAGAGAAAATGACACTTCAACAACTCAGACAGGTACTTACAATTGCAGAATCCAATTCCATGAATGAGGCGGCAAAGAAGCTTTTTGTTTCACAGCCCAATCTGTCCGCCACAGTACGAGAGGTGGAGGAGGAGCTTGGAATCACGGTATTCATGAGAAATAACCGTGGAATTACAGTCACAGCGGAGGGCGAGGAGTTTTTGGGATACGCCAAACAGGTTGTGGAGCAGTATCATCTGCTTGAGAACCGGTATCTGAATGTGGAGTCCAAAAAGAAATTCTCGGTTTCCATGCAGCACTATTCATTTGCAGTAAAGGCCTTTGTACAGCTTGCTAAAGAGGTGGGCATGGATGAGTACGAGTTTGCTGTCCACGAGACAAAGACGAAAGAGGTAATAGACAACGTAAAGAACTTAAAGAGTGAGATTGGAGTTCTTTATTTAAGTGATTTCAATGAAAAGGTTTTAAGAAAGCTTTTTAAGGAATGTGACATCGAGTTTAAAGAGCTCTTCACATGCAATACATATGTGTATCTCTGGAAAAAACATCCGCTTGCCGGCCAAAAAGAGATTACACTTGATGATTTGCAGGAGTACCCATGTCTGACCTTTGAACAGGGCGTGAACAATTCCTTTTATTATGCTGAGGAGATGATGAGCACGTATGAGTACAAGCGTGTCATAAAGGCTGATGACAGAGCCACAATGCTCAATCTCATGGTGGGGCTCAACGGATTTACACTGTGCTCAGGTATTATTTCTGAGGATTTAAACGGTGATGACTATGCGGCAATTCCACTTAAGGAAAGTGAAAAAATGCATATAGGCTATATCAAGCATAAGGGCACGAAGCTTAGCAAGCTCGGTGAAATATATATAGATGCGTTAAAGAATTACGAGAATAAGGTTTTATAAATGAAAAATTGTAAAAAATGAATTTAAATTAATTAAATATCATGCCATTTTTATAAGAATTTCACAGTTATATTGTTTTTTTGAAAAAACATGCATGAAAATATAGTGAAAAATCGGTTACGCAAAAGTTATTTATTAAAATAAATGACATGAATTGACGGAAAATGACGGATTATGATTTTTTTGACAAATGAATATCAGATGTTATAATAGGCGCAACAATTGATTGGCATGTGCGAAAGCACTATGTTTTAGATTATAAAGGTGGTGTTAACTATGTACAATAAGGAAACAGTAATCAGACTTAACACATTGGATGATGTTCAGGAATTTGTTGGGGCTGCTTCTAAGTGCGATTTTGACATTGATCTCAAATATAGACAGATTCTTATTGATGCGAAATCACTTCTTGGAGTGATTGGAATTGGTACAAACAATGACTTTAAGGTCTGCTATATGGGCGATGACCAGGCATTTGATAATGTGGTTGATAAATTCACTGTAGCGTAATACAATTGAATAAGGTCCTTTGGGAGAGTTTCTTCTTGGAGCTCTCCCTTTTTTGTTCAGTGTATTAAAAATGTCTGGAGTTAGACTGAAAATATTGTCGGAACACAAAGCCGTTGACATAATCCGGAATATGCAGGGAGAGTACATGACAGAAGCTGGAAATAACTATAGTGAAAAGAAAACACAATTACATATTTCGGTCAGAAACCTTGTGGAATTTATTTTCAGGGAGGGTGACATAGACAACCGGTCATCCAGAGCTATGAGTGCCGATGCCATGATGGAGGGAACACGCATTCACAGGAAAATCCAGGGCAGCATGGGGAAGGAGTATCAGGCAGAGGTGCCGCTTTCACTTGTTGTTGAAGGTGATTTGTATGAGCTGACTGTCGAGGGCAGGGCAGATGGCATCTTTACGGAGGATGGCAAGTGTTTTGTCGATGAGATTAAGGGAATGTACAGAAGGGTTGAGCTGTTTGAAAAGCCGGTTTTTGTGCACCGTGCGCAGGCTATGTGCTATGCATATATTTTTGCTCTGCAAAATAATATGGAAACGATAGGCATTCAGATGACCTACTGCAATCTGGAAACGGAGCAGACTAAGTATTTTCGCGAGGAGTTCTCATTTGAAGAGATAAAAAAATGGTTTGATGACCTGATGGAAGAGTATGGCAAATGGGCAACGTTTCAGTGTGAAATGAAAAATCAAAGACAGGCTTCAATTAAAGAACTTAATTTTCCATTTGAGTACAGACCGGGGCAGAAAAAGCTTGTTTCGGATGTCTACAGGACAATTATGCGTCAGAAGCTTCTTTTTATGCAGGCTCCGACCGGTGTGGGAAAGACTATCTCTACTATTTTCCCGGCAGTGAAGGCGGTTGGTGAGGAGCTGGCAGACAGACTCTTTTACCTGACAGCGAAGACAATCACCGCAACAGTCGCAAAAGAAACGTTTGCGCTGCTTGAAAAAAATGGTTACAGGGCAAAAACTATTCAGATAACGGCCAAGGAAAAGCTATGTCCGTGTGATGAGATGGAATGCAATCCGGTAACCTGTCCGTATGCAAAGGGGCATTTTGACAGAGTAAATGATGCGGTTTTTGACCTGCTTCACAGATGTGAAATGATTGAGAGGGATGATATTTTATCACAGGCGGATAGGTATACCGTTTGTCCGTTTGAGCTTTGTCTTGATACGGCTAGCTGGTGTGATAATATCATCTGCGATTACAACTATGTGTTTGACCCGAATGTTTATCTTAAGAGATTTTTTCAGGAAGGGATAAAGGGAGATTATATTTTTCTCATTGATGAGGCTCACAATATGGTCGAAAGAAGCAGGCAGATGTATAGCGCTCAGATTTATAAGGAGGATTTCCTTACTGTGAAGCGCATTATGAAGGAGCACAGCCGTTCCATTGAGAAAGCGCTTGAAAAGTGCAATAAGATACTGCTTGGGATGAAGCGTGAGTGTGAGAATTACACGGTATATGATACATTTGGCAATATGGTATTTTCCTTTATGAGGCTTATGACACTTCTGGATGAGTTTTTGCAGAAGGCTAATGAGTTTCCGGGGAAAAGGGATGTTATGGATTTTTATTTTGAGCTTCGGAATTTCCTGAACATCTATGATCTGGTGGATGAGCACTACGTGATGTATTCCGAGCTTGAGGCTGATGGCAGGTTCATGCTAAAGCTTTTTTGTGTGGACCCGTCGCTTAATATACAAAAGAGGCTGGATAAGGGCAAGTCGGCTGTGTTTTTTTCGGCGACGTTTTTGCCTGTAAACTATTACAAGAGCCTGCTAAGCACAAAAAAAGACAACTATGCCATATATGCTGACAGCACTTTTGATAGCAAAAAGAGGCTGCTTGCGATGGCAACTGATGTGAGTACGAGGTACACGAGGCGCTCAAGGAGTGAGTATGAGCGCATTGCAGGGTATATTAATGCTGTTGTCACGCAAAAGACTGGAAATTATATGGTTTTCTTTCCGTCATATAAGATGATGAATGATGTGGCAGATATTTACTGTGAAAAATATGCAGACGAAACAGAGCTTATGCTGCAGAAAAATAATATGTCAGAGGCTGAAAGGGAGGAATTTCTGGACAGGTTTAGTGAGGAATCGGACAGAACACTTGTGGCATTTGGCATCATGGGAGGCATATTCGGTGAGGGCATTGATTTGAAAAACGACAGACTGATAGGTGCTATTGTTGTCGGAACGGGGCTTCCGCAGATCAGCAATGAGAGAACTATATTAAAGGATTATTACGATGCCGAAAACGGCTGTGGCTTTGACTATGCTTTCAGGTATCCGGGCATAAATAAAGTCCTCCAGGCGGCCGGAAGAGTAATCAGGACGACGGAGGACACAGGTGTCATTTTGTTATTAGATGAGAGATTCTGGCAGAGAGAATATGATTTGCTCTATCCACGCGAGTGGAGTGACAGAAAGCCATGCAATATAGCAAATGTCGGAAAACTAGTTGCCGACTTCTGGGAGCAGATTTAAAAATTCCTCAGTGGATGCTGACACGGGCATTGTAGTGTTTACGGACACAACAATCTGGCGTGGAGGCATCTTTTCTTTTGTCTTCAGAACGAAAAGCTCCTTATTCTCATGGTTGATGCAGTAGTCAGGCACGAATGCGATACCCAGTCCGATTTTGGCCAGGTCTATGAGAAGATCGTTACTGCTTAGCTCAATTTCCGGAATCAGGTCAAGCTGGTGCTGTAAAAACAGATTATGCAGGAATTCACTGGTGGTGCTGTTTCGGTCAAGCATCATGATAGGATATTTATTGAGCTCGGAAAAAGCTATCTCTTGCTTGCGAAGCTTGAAATAATTGGGATTTGCCACAAAAACATCGGAAAAGTTGCATATGGTTTTCTGTCTGTATGAGTGATTGAGGTGCGAGTTTGGAAAATTCGTGACAATCAGGTCAACCTTCCTTTGCTCCAAAAGCTCCACACACTGGATAGATGTGGCATTTGTGACCTTGATAGGCACATTCGGGAACCTCTGATGGAACTGCTTTAAGTAAGGAACCAGCAGATAACGGCATATGGTATCGCTTGCGCCGATGTGAAGCTGGCCAAGTCCAAGTGTGCCTGAGTCTAAAAGCTGGCTTTCACCGCGGGCAATAAGATTCATGGCAGGCTCAATGTGCTTTAAAAGCAGGGCACCGGCTGCGGTGAGCTGTACCTTCTTTGTGCTTCTGATGAAAAGAGTCTGTCCCAGCTTCTTTTCGAGAGTCTTAATAGACTGGCTTACCGCGGACTGTGAAATAAACAGCTTCTTGCTGGCTTCAGAGAAGCTCAGGGACGTTGCCACGTAGTAAAAGACCTTGTAAAGCTCATAATTTATATCCATTTTGTTATCCTCCGTATAAATATGGTTATTTGCATCTGTTTTTATCAATAAGGGGCAAAATACTTTTTGTCCCTTATATCATTATATAAGAAAACTATAATTAACGCAACTTATAAAACAAATTAAATATATTAATTATACTTATCATAACTAAAGTGTTATACTACAACCATAGTTTTAAAGTCCGATTGTGCAAAAAGCCGGACGGTAACGAATAATTGGTTACATACTCTCGAATTGAAAGGAGAACATATGAGTAACGTACGTCGTGTATATGTAGAGAAAAAACCTGACTTTGCGGTAAAGGCAAAGGAATTAAAGCATGAGATTAAGCATTATCTGGGAATCACAACTGTGGAGGCAGTACGTGTATTAATCAGATATGATGTGGAAAATATATCAGAGGAGACATACAAGAAAGCCTTGTATACAGTTTTCTCAGAGCCGCCTGTTGATGATATCTATGAGGAGACATTTGACTATGGTGATGCAAAAGTATTTACTGTAGAGTTTTTACCGGGACAGTTTGACCAGAGAGCAGATTCAGCCGAGCAGTGTGTGAAGCTTCTCAATGAGAATGAGGAGCCGATTATCAGAAGTGCTATCACATATGTGATTGAGGGTGCTATCACAGATGAGCAGTTTGCTGCTATTAAGAAGCACTGCATCAACCCTGTTGATTCGCGTGCTATCGGCATGGAAAAGCCAAAGACACTTGTGCAGGAGTTTGATGATCCTGCTGATGTCATCATATTTGACGGTTTCAAGGATATGGCAGAGGACAAGCTGAAGGAGCTTTATTTATCATTGAACCTTGCCATGACATTTAAGGATTTTCTTCATATCCAGAATTATTTTAAGAATGAGGAAAAGCGTGATCCTTCAATGACAGAAATCCGTGTGCTCGATACATACTGGTCAGATCACTGCCGTCATACAACATTCTCTACAGAACTTAAGAATGTCAAGTTTGACGATGGCTTCTACCGCACACCGATTGAAAATACCTACAAGGATTATCTCAATACATTTTCAAATATCTACAAGGACAGAAATGACAAATTTGTCTGCCTGATGGATCTTGCACTTCTTGCCATGAAGAGATTAAAGGCAGAGGGCAAGCTTGATGATCAGGAAGAGTCTGATGAGATCAACGCATGCTCTATCGTGGTACCTGTTGAGGTGGACGGAAAGACAGAGGAGTGGCTTGTAAACTTCAAGAACGAGACACACAACCATCCTACAGAGATTGAGCCTTTTGGTGGCGCTGCTACATGCCTTGGCGGAGCAATCCGAGATCCTCTCTCAGGACGTACATATGTATATCAGGCAATGCGTGTAACAGGTGCAGCAGATCCTACAGTACCGGTTTCACAGACAATTGAAGGAAAGCTTCCACAGAAGAAGCTTGTCAGAGAGGCTGCTCACGGATACAGCTCATATGGAAACCAGATCGGACTTGCAACTGGCTATGTCAAGGAGGTTTACCATCCAAATTATGTTGCAAAGCGTATGGAGATCGGTGCAGTTATGGGTGCGGCTCCAAGACGTGCTGTCCAGAGACTTAACTCAGATCCGGGAGATAAAATCATTCTCCTCGGAGGACGCACAGGACGTGACGGAATCGGTGGTGCTACAGGTTCATCAAAGGCACACAATACAAAGTCTACATCAGTATGCGGAGCTGAGGTACAAAAGGGTAATGCACCTACAGAGAGAAAGCTTCAGAGACTTTTCAGAAGAGAAGAGGTCAGCCATATCATCAAGAAATGTAACGATTTCGGTGCCGGCGGAGTTTCTGTTGCTATCGGAGAGCTTGCTGACGGACTTCGCATAGAGCTTGACAAGGTACCAAAGAAATACGCAGGTCTTGACGGAACAGAGATTGCTATCTCAGAGTCACAGGAGCGTATGGCAGTTGTAGTTGCGCCTTCTGATGTTGAGCAGTTCCTTGCATACGCAAAGGAGGAAAATCTCGAGGCAACAGAGGTTGCGGTAGTTACAGAGGATCCAAGACTTGTGCTTGAGTGGAGAGGCAAAGAGGTAGTAAATATCTCTCGTGCATTCCTTGATACAAACGGAGCTCATCAGGAGACAGATGTTGAGGTTGAGATGCCTTGCGAGAGTGACAATTATCTGGACAAAATCAGCACACCTGCTGTAGCCAAGATGGTTGAGGCAGGAGATATGAAGGGTGCCTGGGAGGCAGAGCTTGAAGACCTTAACGTATGCTCACAGAAGGGACTTGTTGAGATGTTCGACGGCTCTATCGGAGCAGGCAGTGTATATATGCCATATGGTGGACGTTACCAGCTCACAGAGACACAGTCAATGGTTGCAAAGCTTCCTGTATTAAAGGGCAAATGCGATACAGTAACAATGATGGCTTACGGCTTCGACCCATATCTTTCATCATGGAGCCCATACCACGGATCTATATATGCAGTGCTTGAGTCTATCTCAAGAATCGTTGCAGCTGGCGGAGATTACAGCAAAATCCGTATGACATATCAGGAGTACTTCCGCAGAATGAACGAGGATCCAAAGCGCTGGAGCCAGCCGTTTGCAGCACTCCTCGGAGCATATGATGCTCAGATTGGCTTCGGACTTCCTTCAATCGGTGGAAAGGATTCCATGTCAGGTACCTTCAATGATATTGATGTACCGCCTACACTCGTATCATTTGCAGTGGATGTGGCAAAGGAAAAGGATATCATCACACCTGAGCTCAAGAAGGAGGGCAACCAGCTTGTTCTCTTTACAATAGATAAGGATGAGTTTGATCTTCCAAAATATGATCAGGTTATGACACTTTATACAGCAATCAGAAATCTTATCCAGGCTGGCGCAATCGTTTCAGCATATGCACTTGACGGAAAAGGCCTTGCTGCAGCAGTATCAAAGATGGCATTTGGTAACAAGCTTGGTGTAACAATCGAGGATGAGGTGACAAGCGATACACTCTTTGCACCTGGCTTTGGTAATATCGTAGCTGAGGTTCCTGTTGATGCACTTTCAAAGGTCAGAGAGGTAATTGATGCAGCAGGTATTTCAGATGCAGCCTCTGTAGTCGGCTATGTAAACGATAAGCAGACTATCGAGTGTGACGATATGGTGCTTCCTGTTGAGGAGGCTGTCAAGGTATGGACAGCAAAGCTTGAGGGCGTTTTCCATACAAAGGCAACAGACGATACAAGCAAGGTAAATAGCGGTCTTTACGATGCAAAGAATATTTATGTATGCAAGAATAAAGTGGCTAAGCCTACAGTATTTATTCCGGTATTCCCTGGAACAAACTGTGAGTACGATAGTGCTAAGGCATTTGAAAGAGCAGGCGCTGACACAATAGTCAAGGTATTCAAGAACCTCACAGCAGAGGATATCCGTGATTCGGTTGATGAGTTTGTAAAGGCAATCGACAAATCTCAGATTATCATGTTCCCTGGCGGATTCTCAGCAGGAGATGAGCCTGAGGGATCAGCTAAATTCTTTGCAACAGCATTTAGAAATGCAAAGATGACAGAGGCTGTTGAAAAGCTCATCAATGAGAGGGACGGACTTGCACTTGGTATCTGTAACGGTTTCCAGGCACTTATCAAGCTTGGACTTGTACCATATGGAGAGATTAGACAGCAGGATGCACAGTCACCTACACTCACATACAATACAATCAACCGCCACATCTCAAAGATGGTGTATACAAAGGTTGTTTCAAACAAGAGCCCATGGCTTGCACAGGCTAAGCTTGGTCAGACCTACTGCAATCCGGCATCACATGGCGAGGGACGTTTCGTAGCACCGAAGGAGTGGCTTGATAAGCTCTTTGAAAACGGACAGGTTGCCACACAGTATGTTGATCTGGACGGAAATGTATCAATGGATGAGGAGTGGAACGTAAACGGCTCATACATGTCTATCGAGGGTATCACATCTCCTGACGGAAGAATCCTCGGCAAGATGGCTCACTCAGAGCGCCGTGGCGAATCTGTAGCAATCAATATCTACGGAGAGCAGGATATGAAGATATTCGAGAGCGGTGTGAAATATTTTAAATAATTCATAACTGAATAATTACAATATCTTATATATTTATTGGGTTATTATCTCTGCAATATAAACAATTAAGCTTCCATGGAGGTCACGGTTAGTGGCTTTCATGGGAGTTTTTATTTTGGAACCAGTGAATATGTTGACGGAAAAGAAAATAAATTGAAGATAATTAAACATGTGTGTCTGCTTGATATTTGATAGTCGCAGTGGTAAAATCAAGACTAAAATTACCGGTAGTAAATGGTTTGAAAGAAAAGAGGACATAAAACAGATGAGATTGCCACAAATAATAAACAGCCTCCTTGAGACTGATATGTATAAATTCAGCATGGGACAGACGATTTTCCATCAGTTCACAAGCTATAAAACGACCTGGACCTTCAAGTGCAGAAATAAAGACGTGCATTTTACAGATGAGATGGTCGAGGAGATAAAGGAACAGGTGCAGGCCTTCTGTCAGCTTCGTTTTACGGAGGAGGAACTTCAATATCTTGATAACATCACCTGGATAAAAGGTACATATGTTGATTTTTTAAGACTCTGGCAGCCAAGATATGAGGAGTTTACCATCACAACAGATGCACCGTGTGGGCTGGCAATCGATGCAGCCGGCACGTGGCTCAATACTTCGATGTATGAGATTCCGGTGCTTGCTATTGTAAATGAAGTGTACTTCCGTATGGCATATGATTATGATGTGCTGCTTAAGCAGTTTAAGCGCAGGCTTGATGAGAAGGTGCGTCTGCTCGAGGAGGATACCTACAGGCTTAGCGATTTCAGTGAATTTGGACTAAGACGCCGTCTGTCTGCTGAGGCGCAGGAGATGGCTGTAAAGGCAATCGCAGAGGTTGAGCTGCCAGCAGATTCACACTTTATTGGTACATCAAACGTATATCTTGCGAAGAAATTCAATTTAAAGCCGGTGGGAACAATGGCTCATGAGTGGATTATGTGTACAGGACAGGGCAATCACAAGCATAATCCGGCATATTCAAACTGGTATGCACTCGATGCATGGGTTAAGGAGTATGGTATATTAAACGGTATTGCGCTTACTGACACCATAACAACAGACTGCTTCCTGCGTGATTTTCAGCTCACCTATGCGACACTTTTTTCGGGAGTGCGTCATGATAGCGGAGATCCGTACGAGTGGGGAGACAAGATGATAGCCCACTACAACAGTCTGGGAATTAATCCAAGGACAAAGACACTTTTGTTCAGCGACAGCCTGGATTTTGAGCGTGCGACTGCATTGTATGATTATTTCAAGGATAAGGCAAAGGTTGCATTCGGTATAGGAACCTTTATCAGTAACGACACTGATGAGGAAGCACTCAACATAGTTATGAAGACCACCAAGTGTAACGGCATGGATGTGGCAAAGATTTCCGACGTGGCAGGCAAGGGTATGTGCAAGAATCCGGATTATGTCGATTACCTGAACAGGTGTATTGATTACAGGATGAAGAATGATAAATGATAAATGATGGCATGAGGGGGCAAAGATATTTTGCCCCCTTTAATTATGTGATTGAATTGCAAGAAATGTGTAAACATAACAAAAAATATATAAAATATCAGACAATTTAAAATAAAAATGAAAATTAACAAAAAATATATTGACAAATAGGTGAAATTGGTGTAATCTTAAATCAACAAAAAGAGATACGAAAGGAACAAAAATAAAACACAGGAGGTACAGTCCAATGGGGATTACATAATTTAAGTCAAAGTACTATAAGGATGATTGAACGGAATATTTAAATCTGTAGGGCGAGCCGAAGAGCAGTAATCGCACAGATATATTAGCAAATAAATAATATCGTTGAAAAAGTTCTTGTAGATTAAAAGTGAAAGATAGAATCTCTCATAAGAGTTTACATAGATAATGTAACCAAAAGGAGTGATTTTATGAAGAAGGGTAGAGGTCCATAGCTAAGCTAAAAGAATAAGAATCCTGTCATAAACAGAATCAGATTTATAGCAAAGCAATATGGAAATGCCAAAACAAATTCATATAGCGAAAGCGGAACTTGGAGGTTATACAGTGAAGCTTACGGAACCAATGCTTTAGGAGCCACTTGATGTAAAATGTAGATCAGGTGGCTCCTATTTTTGACATTTGCGAATGCATGTGAGGTTTAATAGTTAGATAGAATGGCAACGTAAGCCTTTAAGGCTGGGCTATAATTTGATGAAAGCAGGAACGCGGTTTTCAAATACTGTATAGTACATAAACCCGGCATCCTTGAGGATATTTGAAACCTTGTCAAAATCATATGCCACATGCTCCGGCTTGTGGGCATCTGCTCCGACTGTGATTATTTCTCCACCAAGCTCATGATAGCGCTTTAGCACATCTTCGGTCGGATTTGAGTGGCCAAGCCCGTATTTAAAGCCGGCGGTATTGAGCTCGATGCCTTTTCCCTGGGAGATAATTTCCTTTAATATAGCATCAATTATGTCGGCATACCGTTCATATGAATAGTATTTATTTTTGTCAGGACCGTATCTGACCACGTAGTCGATGTGACCGTACACATCAAAATCCGCGCCGGAGTGCAGATTGTCAAGTATCGATTCAAAGTATTCGGTGTAGGCTTCGTGCTCTGTCTTGCCTTTGTAAAATGCAGGATAGTATGGGTCAATGCCGTTTACTACATGGCTTGAGCCGATCACGAGGTCAAACGGATATTTTTTGGCGACCTCATTATTTTTGTCTGTAATATGAGGCTGTAAACCGATTTCAATGCCCCAGTGGATATTTATCGGGCAGCCCTTTTCTTTAAGAACAATTGCAAGTCTTTTGATGCGCTTTTCATATGCTGCTATATCAAGGTCGAAAAGCCCAGGCTCCTCTTTATAGTCATAGTCCAGATGGTCTGTAAAGCAGATGCCGTCCAGCCCTTTGTTGATTGCTGAGTTTATCATCAATACCGGGTCGGCATCGCTGTCACCCGAAAACATGCAGTGCATGTGCTGATCCCACATATAAATACCTCCGTAAAACTGATGTATTGTTGTTAAAAAACTTTATAAGTTACATGATTTATAATTGTCTGCTGCTGGCTGCCGGAAAGTGCGAATTACAGCAATTAATTAAGTGTAGCCGAGATTATAATAAAGTGCAATATCTAAAAATAAAAATTGTGAAGAATGATAAAAAATGTGTGTAAATGAAAATATTTAGTGAAAATTTTAACAAACGCAAATAAAGTACTTGAACCTTTGAGAATTATTCGCTATAATAAAAGCATCTTAGGGCATGTCCCTAAAAATACTTTTTACAATTCTAGGAGGAATTAAAATGGCAGTAAGAGTAGCAATCAACGGATTTGGTCGTATCGGACGTCTTGCTTTCAGACAGATGTTTGGAGCTGAGGGATACGAGGTAGTAGCTATCAACGACTTAACAAGCCCAAAAATGTTAGCACACTTATTAAAGTATGATTCATCACAGGGTAAATACGAGCATGCAGATGAGGTTTCTGCAAGCGATGATTCTATCACAGTTTGTGGTAAGGAAATCAAAATTTACGCATTCCCAGATGCAAACAATTGCCCATGGGGAGAGTTAAAGGTTGACGTTGTACTTGAGTGCTCTGGATTCTATACATCAAAAGAGAAGGCTCAGGCTCATATCAATGCTGGAGCTCGTAAGGTAGTTATCTCTGCACCAGCAGGAAATGACCTTCCTACAATCGTTTACAATACAAACCATGAGACACTTAAGGCTTCTGATACAATCATCTCAGCAGCTTCTTGTACAACAAACTGCTTAGCTCCAATGGCAGATGCACTTAACAAGTATGCTCCAATCCAGTCTGGTATCATGGTAACAATCCATGCTTACACAGGAGATCAGATGACTCTTGACGGACCACAGAGAAAGGGAGACCTTCGTCGTTCACGTGCAGCAGCAGTTAATATCGTTCCTAACTCAACAGGAGCAGCTAAGGCAATCGGCCTTGTTATCCCAGAGTTAAACGGAAAGTTAATCGGATCTGCACAGCGTGTTCCTACACCAACAGGATCTACAACAATCCTTACAGCAGTTGTTAAGAAAGCAGGCGTTACAAAAGAGGATATCAACGCAGCTATGAAGGCAGCAGCTAACGAGTCATTCGGTTACAACGAGGATGAGATCGTATCTTCAGATATCGTTGGAATGAGATTTGGTTCATTATTCGATGCAACACAGACAATGGTTAACCAGGTTTCTGACGATCTGTACGAGGTACAGGTTGTTTCTTGGTATGATAACGAGAACAGCTACACATCTCAGATGGTTCGTACAATCAAGTACTTCTCAGAGTTAGCTTAATTCTTGTACCCACAAGAACAGTATATCTCAAGACTACTCAAGGGGCGCGGTCTTAATTGAACCGCGCCTCTTTTTTAAAACATGGCTATTTCTTTTGAATATCTGTGAATTGTAGAATTAATTATATTTTTTAATATGCACAATATGGCGTGGCCACATGGCTTATGCCTTGAAATAAGGGAGGACATATTATGTCATTAAACAAGAAATCAATTGATGATATCAACGTAAAAGGCAAGAGAGTTCTCGTTAGATGTGACTTCAACGTGCCACTTAAGGACGGAAAAATCACAGATGAGAACCGTATCAACGGAGCTCTTCCAACAATCCAGAAATTAATCAAGGACGGTGGAAAGGTTATCCTTTGCTCACACCTTGGAAAAGTTAAAAACGGACCAAACGAGGGTGAGTCACTTGCTCCTGTAGCTGCAGCTCTTGAGGCTAAGCTTGGACAGAAGGTTACATTTGTAGCTGACTACAACGTAACAGGAGAGGCTGCAACAAAGGCTGTTTCAGAGATGAAAGAGGGAGATGTAGTTCTTCTTCAGAATACACGTTTCAGAGGCAAAGAGGAGACAAAGCCACAGGAAGCCGGAGATGCATTCGCAAAAGAGCTTGCTGACCTTGCTGATGTATATGTATGTGACGCTTTCGGTTCTGCTCATAGAGCACATGCTTCTGTAGCAGGTGTTACAAAGTTCATCACAGCTAAGGGTGGAGAGAATGTTGTTGGATACCTTATGCAGAAGGAAATTGACTTCCTTGGCAAGGCAGTAGAGAATCCTGTACGTCCTTTCGTAGCTATTCTTGGTGGAGCTAAAGTAGCTGACAAGCTCAATGTTATCGACAACCTCCTCGAGAAGGCTGATACACTTATCATCGGTGGTGGAATGGCATACACATTCCTTAAAGCACAGGGCTATGAGATTGGTATCTCAATGCTTGATGAGACAAAGATTGATTACTGTAAAGAGATGCTTGCAAAAGCAGAGAAACTTGGAAAGAAGATTCTTCTTCCTGTTGATGCAGTTACAATCAAGGATTTCCCAAATCCAATCGATGCTCCTGTAGAGACAGAGACATATGATTATGACAAGATGCCTGCAGACCGCGAGGGTTGTGATATCGGACCTAAGACACGCAAGCTTTTCGCTGACGCTGTTGCATCAGCTAAGACTGTTGTATGGAACGGACCAATGGGTGTATTTGAGAACCCAACACTTGCAGCAGGTACACTTGCAGTAGCAGAGGCACTTGCTAAATCAGATGCTATCACAATCATCGGTGGTGGAGATTCAGCTGCAGCAGTTAACCAGATGGGACTTGGCGACAAGATGAGCCACATCTCAACAGGTGGCGGTGCTTCCCTTGAGTTCCTTGAGGGCAAGGAGCTTCCTGGCGTAGCTTGTGCTGATGATAAATAAGCCGAAAGCAGCTTAATGAAATCAAGCCGCAGGCAAAAAATATTTGTATATAAATACAAGGAGATATAAAATGGCAAGAAAGAAAATTGTAGCCGGCAACTGGAAGATGAACATGACTCCAAGCCAGGCTGTTAAATTAGTAGAAGAGTTAAAACCACTCGTAGTTTCAGATGATGTTGAAGTTGTTTACTGTGTACCTGCAATCGACATCGTACCTGTTGTAGAAGCATTAAAGGGTACAAATGTTGCTGTTGGAGCAGAGAATATGTACTTCGAGGAGAAGGGTGCTTACACAGGAGAAATCTCAGCAGAGATGCTTCTTGATGCAGGTGTTAAGTATGTTATCATCGGACATTCAGAGAGAAGAGATTACTTCAAAGAGGATGACGCACTTCTCAACAAGAAGGTAAAGAAGGCTATCGAGGCTGGACTTACACCAATCCTTTGCTGTGGTGAGACACTTGAGCAGAGAGAGAGCGGTGTTACACTTGACTGGATCAGACTTCAGATTAAGTCAGATCTCGCAGGTGTTGCTGCATCAGATGTTGCAAACATGGTTATCGCTTACGAGCCAATCTGGGCAATCGGAACAGGAAAGACAGCTACTTCTGACCAGGCTCAGGAGGTTTGCGGTGCAATCCGTGAGTGTGTAGCAGAGATTTATGATCAGGCTACAGCAGATTCAGTTCGTATCCAGTACGGCGGATCTGTAAATGCAGGAAATGCAGCAGAGCTTTTTGCAAAGCCTGACATCGACGGTGGATTAGTTGGTGGCGCTTCACTCAAGGCTGATTTTGGAAAGATCGTAAACTACAAGTAATTATTAAATCATAATTTAATATTTGATTTGACAATCACAATAACTAAATGTCACTAAATTCACCAGCTTAGCTGCATTTAGTGGCATTTATTATGTAATGAAATTTTTTGTGAGCTTGCATATGTCACTGTGATAGAGCATTTTGCAAGCCTCATATGAAGAATAGAGGAAATATAAATGAGTAAGAAACCGGTAGTATTAATGGTACTTGATGGTTACGGCTTAAGTGACCACAAAGAGGGAAATGCCATAGCTATGGCAAATACCCCTGTTATGGATAAATTGATGGCAGAGTGTCCTTTTGTAAAGGGCGCAGCTTCAGGTCTTGCAGTTGGACTTCCTGACGGACAGATGGGAAACTCTGAGGTAGGACATATGAATATCGGCGCAGGCCGTATCATATATCAGGATCTTACAAGAATCACAAAGGCAATTGCTGATGGTGATTTCTTCAAGAACAAGGTATTAATTTCTGCAATCGAAAACTGCAAGAAGAATGACTCTGATCTGCATCTTTGGGGACTTCTTTCAGATGGTGGAGTTCACAGCCATATCGAGCATCTTTACGGACTTCTTGAGCTTTGCAAGAAAGAGAATTTTGACAGAGTATATGTACACGCCTTCCTTGATGGTCGTGATACACCTCCTGCATCAGGCAAGGACTATATCGAGCAGCTTCTCGCTAAGATGAAGGAAATCGGTGTAGGAAAGATTGCATCTCTTTCAGGACGTTACTATGCAATGGACAGAGATAACAACTGGGATCGTGTGCAGAAGGCTTATGATTCACTCACTAAGGGTGAAGGCGTAAAAGCTACATGTCCTGTAAAGGCTATGGAGGAGTCATACGCAAATGACGTTACAGATGAGTTCGTGCTTCCTACAGTTATCACAAACGAGGATGGCACACCGGTATCTGTTGTAAAGGACAATGATTCTGTTATCTTCTTCAACTTCCGTCCGGACCGTGCTCGTGAGATGACAAGAGCATTTTGCGATGATAAGTTTACCGGCTTTGAGCGCCCATTCCTTAAGACTACATTTGTATGCTTCAAGGATTATGACGAGTCAATTCCTAACAAGCTTATCGCTTTTGAGAAGGAAGAAATCAAGAATACATTTGGTGAGTATCTTGCAGCAAATGGCAAGAAACAGCTTCGTCTCGCAGAGACAGAGAAGTATGCACACGTAACCTTCTTCTTCAACGGTGGAGTAGAGGAGCCGAATATCGATGAGGCACGTCTTCTTGTAAACAGTCCTAAGGACGTTGCAACATATGACTTAAAGCCTGAGATGAGCGCTCCTGAGGTTGGAATGGATCTTGTTGAGGCTATCAAGTCAGATAAGTATGATGTTATTATCATCAACTTTGCTAACCCTGACATGGTTGGACATACAGGTGTGATTCCGGCTGCTGTAAAGGCTGTTGAGAGAGTTGATTCACTCGTAGGTGATGCAGTTCAGGCAATCAAGGATGTGGATGGAGTATTATTCATCTGTGCTGACCACGGAAACGCAGAGAAGATGATTGATTATGAGACAGGAAAACCTCATACAGCTCATACAACCAATCCTGTTCCTTTCATTCTTGTAAACGCTGACCCTTCTTACAAGCTTCGTGAGGGCGGATGTCTTGCAGATATCGCTCCAACACTGCTTGAGATTATGGGACTTCCACAGCCAAAAGAGATGACAGGAAAGTCACTTATCGTTAAATAAAATTTGTATTATATAGGCTCCGGCGCAGACAAAGGGTTTGAACCGGAGCTTTTGTTTTGATATATTAAAGATATAATAATAAATATAAGAATTGCTTATAAATGACGTAAAATTATTTAAAAAAACTTATAATATACGTTGACTTTACAAATTGAGCTGGTATATAATTTAAGGGTAGCATTTGATTTGTAAAATAAATTACACATAAGATGGAGGACAATCATGCAGGAATTTAAACCATTCAAAGAAGGAAAAGTAAGAGAAGTATATGATAACGGGGACAGCCTTATTATGGTCGCAACAGATCGTATTTCCGCTTTTGACCATATTTTAAAGAATAAAATTACAGACAAGGGAGCCATCCTCACACAGATGTCTAAGTTCTGGTTTGAATTCACAAAGGATGTTGTTCCTAACCATATGATTTCAGTAGACGCAAAGGATATGCCAGAGTTCTTCGGTCAGGACAGGTTCAATGGAAACAGCATGCTCTGCAAGAAGCTCGAGATGCTTCCAATCGAGTGTATAGTTCGTGGATATATCACAGGAAGCGGCTGGGCAAGCTACCAGGAGAACGGTACAGTCTGCGGAATCAGACTTCCGGAGGGACTTGTTGAGTCTGATAAGCTCCCTGAGCCTATTTATACACCATCTACCAAGGCTGATCTTGGAGATCATGATGAGAATATCTCATTCGAAAAATCAGTAGAAGTATTAGAGAAGATTTATCCTGAGAAGGGCAGAGAGTACGCAGAGAAGATTCGCGATTATACAATTGCTCTCTACAAGAAATGTGCAGAGTATGCTCTTACAAAGGGTATCATCATCGCAGATACCAAGTTTGAGTTTGGCTTAAATGAGCAGGGTGAGGTAGTGCTTGCCGATGAGATGCTCACACCTGACAGCTCACGCTTCTGGCCACTTGATGGATATAAGCCTGGACAGGGACAGCCTTCATTTGACAAGCAGTATGTAAGAGACTGGCTCAAGGCAAATCCTGACAATGACCTTCTTTTACCTGATGAGGTTGTTGTGAAGACTGTAGAGAAATATAAAGAGGCATTTGAGCTTCTTACAGGAAGCAAATTCAGCCGCTAATATATTATTTATTCCGCGTTACTATTTCGCAATTATAAACGGAGATATTATGAACCAGGACAATAACATAAATCAGTATATAAATACTAGTATAGATACAAAAAGTCATACCGGTACAAAATTAAAAAGGTGTTCTGATATTGACGAGCATAACCATGTATTTGATGAGCTTCATGAGGAGTGTGGTGTGTTCGGCATGTATGATTTTGATGGAGGAAATGTCGCATCCACTATCTATTATGGCCTTTTTGCGCTTCAGCACAGAGGACAGGAAAGCTGTGGTATTGCAGTGAGTGATACACACGGACCAAAGGGAAAGGTGACCACACACAAGGGTATGGGCCTTGTAAATGAGGTATTTACTCCTGATATCTTAGAGCCTATGAAGGGTGATATCGGAGTGGGACATGTGCGCTATTCAACAGCAGGCTCATCAACACGTGAGAATGCACAGCCTCTCGTATTAAATTATGTCAAGGGCACACTTGCCATGGCACACAACGGAAACCTCATTAACGCAAAGGAGCTTCGCAAGGAGCTTGAGTATACAGGAGCAATTTTCCAGACCACAATCGACTCTGAGGTTATAGCTTATCATATCGCCAGAGAGCGTCTTAACTCAAAAACAGCGGAGGAGGCGGTCAGACGTGCCTGCCAGAAGCTTAAGGGAGCCTATGCACTTGTGGTTGAGAGCCCGAGAAAGCTTATTGCAGCCAGAGACCCATTTGGTTTTAAGCCTCTTTGCATTGGAAAGAGAGACAATGCATATATCGTTACATCTGAGACCTGTGCGCTTGATACAATCGGTGCAGAGTTTGTCAGGGATATAGAGCCGGGAGAGGTTATCACCATCACTCCTGAAAAGGGCATTGAGTCTGATATGACTATGGCACTTGCCCCTGAAAAACAGGCCAGATGCGTGTTTGAATACATTTATTTCGCAAGACCTGACAGCCATATTGACGGAGTAAGCGTGTATAGCAGCCGTATCAAGGCTGGCAGATTCCTTGCAATGGATTCACCGGTTGAGGCTGATATCGTGACAGGAGTACCGGAGTCAGGAAATGCCGCTGCTCTTGGTTATTCACTTGAGTCGGGCATTCCATATGGCACAGCGTTTGTCAAGAACGGTTATGTCGGCAGGACATTTATCAAGCCTAAGCAGTCAAGCCGTGAATCAAGCGTGCAGATAAAGCTCAATGTATTAAAGGAGGCTGTTAAGGGCAAGAGAGTTGTTATGATTGATGATTCAATTGTGCGAGGAACAACCTCAGACAGAATAGTGCGTATGTTAAGAGAGGCGGGTGCCACAGAGGTGCATGTGCGCATCAGTTCACCGCCATTCTTATGGCCTTGCTATTTCGGTACAGATATTCCTGCAAGAGAGCAGCTTATCGCTTACAACAGGACTATTGAGGATATCAGACAGATTATAGGTGCAGATTCTTTAGGCTACCTTGGAATTGACAGACTTCATGAGATGGTAGAGGGATTGCCAATCTGCATGGGCTGTTTCACAGGAAAATATCCGATGGAGCCACCGAAGGATGATATCAGAGGCGAGTATTTTGATAAAGAAATAGACCTCGAGAGAAAAATGCTTAATCGCTAATAAAGGAGAGAATATGAGTACAGACAGATACACAAGTCCTCTTTCTGAGCGCTATGCCAGCAAAGAGATGCAGTATATTTTTTCGCAGGATATGAAATTTACCACTTGGAGAAAGCTCTGGATTGCTCTTGCAGAGACTGAGATGGAGCTTGGGCTTTCACAGGATGGCAAGCCGGTTATCACACAGGAACAGATTGATGAATTAAAGGCACATGTGGATGACATCAATTATGATGTGGCAAAGGAGCGTGAGAAGCTTGTGCGTCACGATGTAATGAGCCATGTCTATGCATATGGACAGCAGTGCCCTAAGGCAGCAGGAATTATACATCTTGGAGCAACCTCATGCTATGTAGGTGACAATACGGATATCATCATCATGAATGAAGCATTAAAGCTCGTTCACAAAAAGCTTATAAGTGTTATTGCAGAGCTTGCAAACTTTGCTGATAAGTATAAGAATCAGCCAACTCTTGCATTTACACATTTCCAGCCGGCACAGCCGACAACAGTTGGAAAGCGTGCCACACTGTGGCTAAATGAGTTTATGCTGGATCTCGAGGATTTAGAGTATGTGCAAGGCACATTAAAGCTCCTTGGCTCAAAGGGCACTACAGGAACACAGGCCAGCTTCCTTGAGCTCTTCAACGGAGACGATGAGACAATAGACAAGATTGATCCGATGATCGCAAAGAAGATGGGCTTTAAGGATTGTTATCCGGTGTCAGGCCAGACATATTCCCGTAAGGTAGATACAAGAGTGGTAAATGTGCTCGCAGGCATTGCTGCATCGGCTACAAAGATGTCAAACGATATCAGACTGCTCCAGCATCTTAAGGAAGTAGAGGAGCCGTTTGAGAAGAATCAGATAGGTTCATCAGCCATGGCATACAAGAGAAATCCTATGAGAAGTGAGAGAATTGCATCTCTTTCAAGATATGTTCTTGCAGATGTAATGAATCCTGCAATTACTTCAGCTACACAATGGTTTGAGAGAACACTTGATGATTCAGCAAACAAGCGTCTTTCAATACCTGAGGGCTTCCTTGCAATAGACGGAATCCTTGACCTTTGCCTCAATGTGGTAGATGGACTGGTAGTATATCCAAAGGTTATTGAAAAGCACTTTATGGCAGAGATTCCATTCATGGCAACAGAGAACATCATGATGGATGCTGTAAAGAACGGTGGAAATCGTCAGGAGCTCCATGAGAAGATCAGACAGCTCTCAATGCAGGCAGGAAAGACAGTAAAGGAAGAGGGAAAAGAGAATAACCTCGTAGACTTAATCGCTGCAGATCCTGCATTCGGATTGACAAAAGCTGATATCGAAAAGAACCTTAAGCCTGAGCTTTATGTGGGACGTGCGCCTCGTCAGGTAGAAGTATATCTGCGTGATGTAGTTAATCCGGTGCTTGAAGCACATAAGGATGAGAGTGGAGTAAAGGCAGAGATTAACGTATAATATCGAAAGTATAGATAACGGTAATTTGCTTGTTTTAACATATTTATCTAAATGAAAAGCCCCGGCATATAAACCTGTTTCATGGTTTATATGCCGGGTTTTTATATATCCGTCAAGTATGAAGTTAGTTTAAATTAATTCTCTTTGACATCATCTCAGGATTGGTAGCCTCGCTGATTGCCACATGCTTGCTGATTACACCGGCCTTGTACAGATTGAAGATGCTTGTATCCATTGCAATCATATTCTCAGCTGCAGAGGTGTAGATGATACCGTCAATCTGATGGACCTTGCCTTCACGGATTAAGTTCCTTATTGCAGGCGTGAGTACCATGATTTCAAAAGCAGGCACCATCTCACCGTTTGTGGCAGGTAAAAGCTTCTGGCAGACAACAGCCTGCAGCACAGATGCAAGCTGGATGGCTATCTGGTGCTGCTGGGAAGCAGGAAACGCATCGATTATTCGGTCAATGGTATTTGCGGCACCAATTGTGTGAAGTGATGAAAATATGAGGTGACCGGTTTCAGCCGCTGTGACAGCTGTATTGATGGTCTCATAGTCTCGCATCTCTCCAAGCAATATGACGTCAGGACTCTGGCGGAGTGCGGCGCGAAGTGCAGTGAGATAGCTTTCTGTATCTGTGTTGATTTCACGCTGTGACACAATACATTTGTCATGACGATGTAAAAACTCAAGCGGATCCTCAAGAGTGATAATATGCTCTTCCTTCTCATGGTTGATCTGATCAATAATACATGCTAGTGTGGTAGATTTACCGCTTCCGGCTGGGCCGGTAACCAGCACCATGCCGTTGTTTGTTTCCGCAAGCTCCATAACAGAGTCCGGTATATGTAAATCGCTTGGCTTTGGCAGTGTGAATGAGATAACACGGATGACAGCAGAGTAAGAGCCACGCTGCTTGAAAGTGCTCACTCTGTAACGTGATACTCCCGGTATAGCGAAGGAAAAGTCATCATCTCCGGTTTCCTCGAATTTTGAAATATCTCTCTCGGCAAGAGCATAGATTGATGTGACAAATTCAAAGGTTTCTTTTGGAATCATTCTGATTTCATTGAGGCACTCCATCACTCCCTTTGATTTGTATGTGAGAGGGCGGCCGGCCACTATGAAAATATCCGATGCTCCGTTGTCAGTCGCTTCCTTTAATATCTTTTTAACATCCATTTTAGTTTCCTCCAATTAAGTTTAGTGTATCATTTTCCTCGAAAGCTGTGTCGGTATTGAGCTTCCATTGTTTTATTTTATAAAAAGCATCCTGCCTGTGGACAGGATAGTTGATATCAAGCTTTACAGTGAGAGTCTGCGTATCACTTACAGTACAGGTGATGGTATAGGTCAGACCGGTAACCTTGCCGTTTGATTCATTTTCAGCGAGGTTTTTATTTATGGCAGTATCGTTGTCTGATAGAGCAGTCTTTATGGCCTCATAGTATGCTGCTTTATCAGGACTGCCCTCGTAGGCGGATGCAAGAATGGCATCAATCTGTGATATCTCATCCCATGCCTTTTCACATGCACGGTAATACGAGCTGTTGTTATCAGCAACGCGTTTGCTCAGCTTATAGTCGGAGTTTGCTGTGACAAAGGCGAGTGCCGAGAACGTGACAATGCATATCATGGAAAAAGTAAGCAGGATGGTCGAAAAACCGAAATTTGAAAATTCTCTTCTTTTTTTCATGGGGTGCTCACCGTCCTTCCATCAGAGGAAAGTGCAGTATAGCTGCACGCGGTAATGCTGTATACACAGTGGCTGTCTGCTGCTATAAACTCTATGTCAGCCTTTTGTACTCCGTAGGCATCCTGCCCAAGCCTGCTTACAATAACCTTGTATGCGGCATCATCCTTATCACATGGATGATAGCTTTTGTCAAGATAAATGAATAGCTTTTCATCTGCACAGATGGAGCCGTTAAAGAGCGATGATACGGCGTTTAAATCGCCATGCTCCTGTTCGTATGCGCTTGCTGCATTGCTGCATGCATTAACAGCCTCATGCAGCACCTGAGTTTCTTCTGTCAGCTTGTGGGTCTTTATGAAGAAAAGCAGTCCCACAATCAAAAGAGCTGAAAAAAGCAGCAGATTAATGGTAATCTCAAGCAGGAATATTCTGTTTTTCGATTGTTTAAGCTTTGTTGAAATCATGGTTTATTCCTTGTGGTATGTAAGTTTGTGTGGCATCGAGTGGCATATCGTGGAGCGGTGTACGTGATATTGCTGCATTTATTGTCGGACGATTGTTAGTCGGAATTGACGGAGCAGTAGGTATCGGTAGTGCTACCGGATGTATCGGTGATAGTTACGGTAATCATTTTGTCGGTGGTTTCTGCCATGTCAAGTCCTCCGATTTCGACAATCCTTTGTCCGCTGTCCAGACTGTATGAGGAACCATCCTGTACATAGAGCTCTCTTAGAGAACCACCATAGTAGTATATGAAGGTATTATACACGATGTCATTTATTGTGTTTTTCAGACATAGAGCCTTCGTGCCATTTATTGTTTCTACACTGATTGCAGCGTCAGAATCATTCTGTCTGACTTTTTCGCGCAGATAAGATGTGACAGTGCGTACCTCGTAGTTGTAATTCATGGCATTGGCAGTGGACTTGTATTGCTTTACGCCAATCAGCACGAGGATAAAAGCAGTCAGCGCAAAAAGAAAAAACAGCAGCATCACAAAAAAACTGTCAGCCTGATGTGATCTTGATTTTAGCTTGAACATGGGTTATTTCCTCTCTATTATTGTCACATCGGGACGCAGATTGGAGCCGATGTATTGATAGTCTATGTAATAATAGTCGCTGTTGTATGTGAGACCATAGTGGTCTGTTAGAAAATTTATGTCCGGAGGGTATGTTCCCTCAAGAGCATAGCACTGTGTGATACTTCGTGTGAGGGCGCGTTCCAGCGTGCTCTTGCTTCTTTTGGTATTGTCATCTGACAGCTTTGAAGAGAAAGCACCAAACAAAACAGTACATGCGGCTAAAAGCACAATTGGTATGAATTTCCATATGGTTGATTTCTTTTTCTGAACAAAAAACAGCATACTGTGCCTCCGTAAGCTATCCTATGCTTGATATAATTCCAAGCAGTGGGAGTAAAAATGATACTAGTATGAAGCCAATGAATATACAAAGCAGGATAACCATGGCAGGTTCAATCACTGATATGAATCGTGACAGCCTTGCATCTGTGTCATCCTCACAGGATGTACATATATGCTGCATGACCTCGTCCATAGACCCGGTTTTGCTGCCGATTGCAATCCAGCTTGAGTACATCTTTGAAAAAATATTGGAGTGCAGCAGTGCCTCCGAAAATGTCTCGCCGTTAGATATATTTTTACGGCAGTCATTTATTTTAGAATCAAGGACAGGATTGTTTACAAGAGCCTGTGCCAGATCAAGACCACGGTCTGTGTCGAGCCCGCTTGAGAGTGCTAAAAACATGCAGTTTGCAAAGCGGCTGGATGCGATTGACATGGAAAGAGCAGTTTTCATAAGGAGCTTTTTTCCGAAGCGTGTCTTAAAAAATATAAAAAGAACCAGTGCGGCAAAGAGCATGAAAGCTATAATGACAAGCAAATATCTATTGATGTATTCACTGAGCTTCATGAGCACGGCAGCAGTGCCGGTAAGCTCACTTCCAAGCTCTGCATATATCTGTGAAAATACAGGTAAAACCTTGGCAATCATTACGACAATAACGGCAATCATCACGGCAGAAAGCACGAGAGGATAGGCAACGGCACTTTTGATGCCTGAAGCTATTTCGTCTTCGCGGTCATAGTACTTTGAGAGTGAGTTTAAGACCTCTTCAAGACGGCCGGTTTCTTCACCCAGCTGTATCATATTTATCATATATTTTGGAAAGTATCCTGTATCTTTAAGTGCACTGTGAAGCGTTGCACCAAGCTCCATTGGCTTATATATCTGCTCAAGCAGATCACGTGTCTGCTTATCAGGTGCTTCATCACATAATATGGAAACACCATAGTATGTAGGAAGCCCGGCTGCTATGATAAGAGAAATCTGCTGACAGAAGGCAGAAAGCTCTGCATTGCTTAAAATCTTGGATTTTCTAGACATTTATGTCCTCCTAATAGACGTATTTGGTAATGTAATCATTTTTTTGTGCTATGAACTTCTTTGGCGAATCACTGGTAGATGCAAATGTTGGATCCAGCATGTTCCATGAGGTACCATCAAACTCGATGATGCCGTTTATCCAGCCCTTATCCTTTATATAAGTACTGATCCAGGCATGATATTCTTCACCGGCATATCCTACCTCTAAACGTGTGGGAATAGCCTGAGTCCTTAGCATAGTAGCCATGACTGCCGCATAGTCAAAGCATATACCGGTATTTTCGGTAAAGACTTTGTCCACATCAGGCAGATAGCCGCTTTTGACATTTTTAGCCTTGTCATAGTCGTATTTGAAGTTTGAAATGATATAATTGTATACACTTTCCACGACCTCAGTATCGCTGCTGCAGTAGTACGCCAGTGAGCTGCCTTCCTTCACAGCCAGAGAATCGGCAGTGAAATTTACATACTGGTTAGGGTACAGATACGGTCCGAATTCATCGGTGATGGAGACAGAAATCACCTGCGACAGCACGGTGGCATATTGTGTCCCCTCAACATTTTCAAACACGGTTACAGTATACGAACCACTTGAAGCAACCAGAGGAAACACTTCATTTCCTCCATGCAGATCAAAGGTGTACGTGACACTGTCAGGCCCGGTTATCTGAAGCTTGACCTTTTGATTAGAACCGTGATAATTCACTATGATATAGCCGCTGCCGCTGTTTGAAGCATCGATACTGGCTACATCACATGTATAGGTTTGTGTGCCGTCGGCAGTTGGAGTAAGCACCTTTGGAGCAGAGTCCCAGGTGCCCTTTTCGGTAGAAGTATGGGAAAGAGGCTCCTTAGATACACTGTCATTTTTGGAATTACCGCATGCACCAAGCAAAAGGCATGATAATAATATGAGTGGAAGTGCTTTTTTATACAGTATGCACTTCATAAAAATCTCCTAAATATAAAGTTGTTTCTTTTTTTAATTATATTATAATGTATTTTCTTGTAAAATAAAATGGAAAAATGTATAATATTAAAAAATGGTTTAGATTATCAAAAGAAGAGAGTAAAAAGAAAACTCTTGACTGTGCAATAAAAACGTAGTATATTAGTTCTGTTATTTAGAATTGAAATTAGGAGGTCTTATCGTGGCAACTTTAAAAATTGTTTTATCGGTATTATTTATAATCGTCAGTTTAGTAATTACTATAGTTATTCTTTTCCAGGAGGGCAAGTCAGCAGGACTTGGCACTATCGCCGGAGTTGCTGATACATATTGGGGCAAGAACAAGGGGCGTTCAAAGGAAGGACGTCTGGTTAAAGCAACAATTGTATGTGTTGTTCTTTTCTTTATTATTTCAATTGCTTTAAATATGGGAATATGGTAAATACTTAGACTGTCGAGAAATCGGCAGTCTTTTTTATCGCATCAACATCCAGATGATGAAATTTTATTTAAAGCCTGTGCATTTGAAATCAGATGGGGCAACGAAAAGGAGAGATAATGAGTAATATAGATAAATATGAAACACGAAAAAAGATGGTCTATGACTTCATGTGTGATGACATGTATGTTCCGATGAAAATCAAGGAACTTTGCATAGTACTAGGAGTAAAAAAAGAGGACAGACCTCAGCTTGAACAGATTCTTTTGGATTTGCAGGCAGAGGGAAGGATAACACTCTCAAAGCGCGGGAAATATTCAAAGTCGGAAATCAAAAAGACAGTCGGCGTATTCACAGCGCATCAAAGGGGATTTGGCTTTGTCACTGTGGAGGGAGAGCCTGATGATATTTTTATCCCGGCAGAGTATGTAAATGGTGCGATGCACATGGACACTGTTGAGATTACAATCTCACCTGTCACAACAGGACGCCGCAAGGAGGGAAAGGTTGTTTCCGTCATAGAGCGAGGCATGAAGCAGGTAGTCTGCACCTATGAGGCAAGTGATAATTTTGGTTTTGCAGTGCCTGACAATACCAGATTTGGCACAGATATTTTCATACCAAAGGAACGCTCAAAGGGTGCTATGTCGGGCCATAAGGTAGTGGTTGAAATCACAAGTTATGGTAAAAAGGGCAAAAAGCCGGAGGGCAAGGTTGTTGAAATAATCGGACATATAGATGACCCGGGTACAGATATTCTTTCTATAGTAAAGGCTTATGATCTGCCGGTGGATTTTTCGGAGAAAATCATGCATCAGGTGCAGAATGTGGCAAAGGATGTGACACCTGCGGATATGGCCGGCAGGATGGATTTACGCGACTGGATGATGGTCACGATAGACGGAGAGGATGCAAAGGATCTTGATGATGCCGTGTCTTTATACATGGATGGCGACAATTATGTACTTGGAGTACACATAGCAGATGTGTCGAATTATGTGCAGGAGCACAGTGCCCTTGATGTGGAGGCACTTAAGAGAGGAACATCGGTTTATCTTGTAGACAGAGTAATTCCGATGCTTCCAAGAGAGCTTTCAAATGGCATATGCTCCTTGAATGAGGGATGTGACAGGCTGGCTCTTTCATGCATTATGACAATAAATAAAAAGGGTGAAGTTATCGATCATAAAATTGCAGAGACAGTCATAAAGACAAACCGCAGGATGACATACACAAATGTAAAAAAGATTCTTGCAGATAAGGATGCCGCTGTGATTGAAGAATATAAGGAGCTTGTGCCTATGTTTGAAAAAATGGCAGAGCTTGCAGCAATTCTACGCAAAAAGAGAATGAAACGAGGTTCTATAGATTTTGACTTTCCGGAGACTAAAGTCGTGCTCGATGAAGATGGTCATCCGATAGATATAAAGCCGTATGACAGAAATGTGGCAACAAAGCTCATTGAGGATTTTATGCTTATAGCAAATGAAACTGTGGCTGAGGATTATTTCTGGCAGGAAATACCTTTTGTATACAGAACACATGACAAGCCGGACTCAGAAAAAATCGCAAAGCTTTCCACATTTATCAATAATTTTGGCTATACGCTTCATATTGGAGCTGATGAGGTACACCCAAAGGAGCTTCAGAAGCTTTTGATGAAGGTGGATGGCACAGATGAAGAATCCCTGATAAGCAGACTGACACTGCGCTCTATGAAACAGGCACGATATACAACAGCATGTACAGGACATTTTGGACTGGCGGCAAATTATTATTGTCACTTTACATCACCAATCCGCAGATATCCTGATTTGCAGATACACCGTATCATCAAGGAAAATATCCGCGGCAGGATGAATGATAACCGCAGGGAGCACTATGAGTCTATACTCGATGCTGTTGCAAAGCAGGCAAGTGAGACCGAACGACGTGCAGAAGAGGCAGAGCGTGAAACAGTCAAGCTTAAAAAATGTGAATACATGTCAAATCATATTGGTGAATGCTTTGAAGGAGTTATATCAGGTGTCACGGAGTGGGGCTTTTTCGTGGAGCTTCCAAATACAGTTGAGGGACTTGTGCGCGTGACAGACCTGACAGACGATTTCTATGAGTTTTACGAGGATACCTATGAGCTAGCCGGTACAGCCACCAATAAGAGATACAAGCTTGGACAAAAAATCAAGGTTGTTGTGGACAGTACTGACAAAATTATGCGTACAATTGATTTTAAACCGGCGGAATAATATGACAATAATGACGAAATCTTTTTATGATTTAAAAATACTTATTTGATTATCTGTTATTTGTCGGTCGTTGTGCGATAGATTTATTGAAAAAGATGTCATAATATATTATATAGTGTAAATAAACAGAAATGTGAACCAGCGGTTTACAATAATTTGCTTTTTAGATATTGGCAATTGTAAAAAAATGTGTTAGTATTGTAAAGCAGTTTGAGGAAAGGAGATACCGACATGGCTAAGGAACCAAAGAAATTAATAGCCAACAACAAAAAGGTCTATCACGATTACTTTTTGCTTGAGAAATACGAAGCCGGTATTTCACTTGCAGGAACTGAGGTGAAGTCACTTCGAATGGGAAAGGGCAGCATAAAGGAGTCGTTCATCCGTATTGAAAACGGTGAGATTATCCTGTATGGCATGCATATCACACCATATGAGAAGGGAAATATCTTCAACAAGGATCCACTCAGACCTAAAAAGCTTTTACTCCACAAGAAGGAAATCGAGAAGCTTTCATCAAAGATGAAGGAAAAGGGTTTCACAATTGTGCCTGTGGAGGTATACTTTAAGGGGAGTCTGGTCAAAGTAGAGATAGCACTTGCCAAAGGTAAGAAGCTTTATGATAAGAGAGCAGACATAGCCAAGAAGGATCAAAAGCGAGAGGCACAGAGAGATTTCAAAATCAGAAATCTTGGTTAGTAAGGCTTTGGGCGGACCGAAGCGGAGCGGAGAACATGGAGCGTAGCTGCATGTACCCCGCAAAAAAATTGAATATGGGCTAGTAAAGGTTTCGACGGGGTACATGCAGCTGGAGAAGCGAGTCGTATGGCGATGCGTTAAATGGCCAAATTAAAATTAAACGCTGAAGATAATTTAGCATACGCTGCCTAATGGCAGCAGTCTGACCTAGAGCACTCACACTTTAGGACCCAGGCTTCGACTATGTGAGAAACGACGTTGGCAAAGCTTTGAGCCACCGGGCGTATCATGAAGCTACTGAAACCACAAGGTTGTTTGTTATCGTGTGGCAGAGGGAATGTTAAATAATAAACTACACTCGTAGAAGGACAGGGAATTGTATTTCGGACACGGGTTCGACTCCCGTCTAGTCCACTCTCAAAGTGGCTTAAACACTGGGTTTGAGCCACTTGTTTTTTTCAAAGGTACTCAAAATGAAATAATTAGACATATGAACATACGATTAACGAAAGGAGAAATATGCACGAGTGTTAATTTAATAAAAATTTTCAGTTCGGACACGCAAGTGTTTTTTTTATGTCTTTTCAGATTGTACTAAATTTAGTACAATTTTTTATTTGAAAATAATCCTGATGTGTTGTACTACTGTTTAGTCTACTTCTCCCCTTAAAAAGTGTGCAGATTATTATTGCGTATTCTTTTCGTATTCTTTTATGTAATAAACTAGAATGAATTTATAAAAAATAAATAATATTATGATAATAAAAGTGATATATAAAGTAAAATTATACAAAAATCAGGTTGATATAAGTTGTGTGATTGAATATAATAGAATAGAATTATGAATAAAAAAAGACTTCTTTCGAAGTCTTAATGCACACACTGTGCGGCTGGACGAACCAGTGAATTGAGTTAACTTTTATTTGAACTCGCAGTGTAAATTCACAGGGGTAACTGTAAATTACAATATTATGATAATAAACAAAAGAGGATTTGTCAAATGAAAAATGAAGAAAATATATATTTGGGCTTAGATATAGGAACTGATTCTGTTGGTTATGCAGTCACAGATGATAAATATAAAATTATGAAATATCATGGAAATGCTGCGTGGGGCAGTACTATTTTTGACGCAGGAGCATTGGGAGCAGACAGAAGAGTGTTTCGTTCCGCGAGAAGAAGGTTAGATCGCAGACAAGAAAGAATTCAATTATTACAGGAGATTTTTGCAAATGAGATTGCAAAAGTAGATGAACGTTTCTTTATTAGATTATTAGAAAGTGGCTTATGGAGAGCCGATGCAGAGGATAGATATGTTTTCTTTAATGATAAAGAATATACGGATGTTCAGTATATGAGGGATTATCCGACTATTCACCATTTGATATGTGAATTGATATATAATCCTAACAAACATGATGTGCGTTTAGTATATTTAGCATGTGCTTGGTTGGTGACTCATAGGGGACATTTTCTGAGTAATATTAACACAGAAAATATTGCTGACTTGGTTGATATTCATAATGTGTATAATGGATTTATGCGTTTTTTTGAGGAAAATGAGATTATATGTGATTGGAGAGAAGTGGATGTTGATGAATTAGGAAAGATTCTTGCTGCTAATATAGGAATCAACGAGAAATATCGCAATTTGTCTACACTTTTATTTGCTACGAGAAAACCCGATAAAAAAGCAAAAGAGGGATTCCCTTATAGTGAAGATGCGATTGTGCGTTTAATGGCTGGAGGAACTTGTAAATTAAAAGATATATTTATCAAGGAAGAATATGATGAATTTGGATCAATAACACTTGGTATGGATGATGAAAAAATGACAGAAGTCATGGCAGACATTGGTGATGATTTTGAATTAATTAAGGCTCTTAGAAGTTTATATGATTGGGGAATACTCGCTAATATATTGGTTAATAAAAACAATAGTCCGCTAATATCGAAATCAAAGGTGAAGGTATATGAACAGCATAGAGAAGATTTAGCCAATTTGAAATACCTGGTTCATAAATATATCCCATATAAATATAATGAGGTTTTTCGCGAGCTAAGAAGTGACAATTATGTAGCTTATTCTTATCACTATGAATTGAAAAATGATGAAAAAATGGGAAAGAAGGCTGATTTAGAAAAGTTTTCAAAGTTTCTTCTTAAGATATTGGTAGGAATATCTGTTGAGGAAGAAGATAAAGTTGTTTATGATAATATGATTGAAAGACTTACATTAAGACTTTTTTTACCTAAACAGAAAAATACTGATAATCGCGTTATTCCACATCAACTATACGAATATGAGTTAAAAAGCATATTAAAAAATGCAAAAAACTATTTACCATTTTTGAAAGTAAAAGATAGTGATGGGATTTCTAATGAAGACAAGATTATTTCAATTTTTAAATTTAAGGTTCCATATTATGTTGGCCCTTTAAATTGCAACTCGCAATTTGCGTGGATTCAGAGAAAAGCTGATGGAAAAATTTTTCCATGGAATTTTGAAGATAAAGTAGATTTTGATGCAAGTGAGCAAGCATTTATCCAACGTATGACAAATCAGTGTACATATTTGCCGGAAGAGTCGGTGTTGCCTAAACAATCATTATATTATCAGAAATTTATGGTATTAAATGAAATAAATAATATAAAAATTGATGGCAGGAAAATTTCTGTGGCTATGAAACAGGAATTATATAATGAAATTTTTGAAAAGAAAAAAAGGGTAAGGAAAAAAGATGTCGTAGATTTTTTTGTTAGCAATGGATATTTAGAAGGTGGAAAAGAAGCATTAATAAGTGGTTTGGACGAACAAATACATACAAATCTCAGTTCATTTCATGCTTTTCGTAGACTACTACAGAATAATATTTTATCAGTGGAGGATGTTGAATCTATAATTGAACGTGCTTCATATTCAGATGATAAGGGACGTGTTTTACTCTTTTTGAAAAATAAGTATAGTTTTTTGACGGATGAAGATATTAAATATATTTGTAAGATTAAAATAAAAGATTTTGGTCGTCTTTCAAAAAAATTTTTGGTTGATTTTGAGGGAATGTGCAAAGAAACGGGTGAAATTTCAACAGTATTAAGACTGATGTGGGAAACCAATAATAATCTTATGGAATTGCTGTCAGATAAGTATACATTTTCTAATGGAATAAAAGAAAATAGAAAAAAATATTATACAGAACAACAGAAAACATTAGATGCTCGTCTTGATGAAATGTATATTTCAAATTCTGTTAAAAGAACAATCTTTAGAACTCTTTCAGTTGTTAAGGATGTTACAAAAGCATTTGGCGTACCTAAAAAGATATTTGTTGAAATGACAAGAACAAATAATCCTGATTTGAAAGGAAAACGCACTAAGACTAGACAACAGCGAGTCTTAGAACTTTATGCAAAATGTGATGAAGAGGACGTAAGAGAATTAAAACATCAAATGGAATCTTTAGGAGAATATGTAGATAATAAGCTACAAAGTGACAAGCTTTTCCTTTATTTCATACAATTTGGCAAGTCGGCTTATAGTGGCAAAATGATTGATTTGGAAAAATTGATGTCTGGTTCTAAAGTATATGATATTGAACATATTTATCCTCAAGCATATGTAAAAGATGATAGCATAATTAATAATAAAGTGCTTGTATTTTCGGAAGAAAATGGAGCAAAACAGGATATATATCCAATTAAGACGGAAATACGTAAACAAATGTCGGGTATTTGGGCTGTATGGCATCATGTGGGGGCAGTAAGTGATGAAAAATATAAACGATTAACACGCAGTACTCCATTTAATGATGATGAAAAATATGGATTTATTAACCGTCAGTTGACGGAAACATCACAGTCTACAAAGGCTGTTGCACAAATTTTGAATGAAAAATATCCAGAAACAGAGATTGTATATGTAAAAGCCGGACTTGTATCTGATTTCAGACATGAATTTGGATTATATAAATGCCGTAGCTATAATGATTTACACCATGCGACAGATGCATATTTAAATGTTGTTGTTGGCAATGTATATAATATGAAATTTAATCGAAAGTGGTTTTCAGTGGATTCAAAATATAGTATAAAAACGAAGACGATATTTTCACATTCGCTTGTATGTGATGGAAAAACTGTTTGGGATAAAGAAAAAATGTTGCCAATGGTTCTTAAGAATGCAAAGAAAAATAATGCACACTTTACAAAGTATCAATTTATGAAAACAGGAGGTTTTTTTGATCAAATGCCATGCAAAAAGGCACCAGGTCTTGTTCCGAGAAAAAAAGGCTTAGATACTGAAAGGTATGGGGGATACAATAAATCTGGAATTATGTTCTTGCTTCCTATGAGATATCAAATTGGAAAAAAGAGTGATATAATTATTCTGTCTGTTGAATTATTGTATGGAAAAAAATTTTTGAAAGATGAAGTATTTGCAAAGAAATATGCAGAAGAACGATTACAGAAAATTATAGGAAAAAAAGCAGATGAAGTATTTTTTCCTATGGGAATGAAGCCGTGGAAAATAAACACAGTACTGTCATTAGATGGATTTAATGTATGTATTACAGGTATTGGTGGGGGAGGAAAGTGTTTATCAGCACAACCAATTATGCAATTATCGTTGCCATATGAATTGGTGAAGTATTTAAAGAAGATTGAGAAATTTGTTGAGAAAAATAAAAACAATGCTAACTATATTTATGATGAACAATATGATTTGGTTTCTGCAGATAAAAATATTAAATTATATGATGTTTATTTAGATAAGTTGGAAAATAGTATATATAATAAAAGAATAAACTCACCTGAAGCAATCTTAAAAAATGGAAGAGAAAAGTTTTGTGAACTGAATGTTCTTGAACAATCTTTAACATTGATAAACATACAATCAATATTTGGAAGAATGACAGGGGGATGTGATTTGGAAAATATAGGTGGAAAAAAACATAGTGCGGCAACTGTTAATTTCAGTTCTAACGTTTCGAACTGGAAAAAGTATTATAATGATGTAAGGGTAGTTTATCAATCACCTTCTGGGATATGGGAGAGAAGGTCACAGAATATTTTGGAGCTTTTATGAGTTTGCGTGTAGTGATTATCGAGAACCAAGCAAAATTAGATTATAAAATGGGGTATCTTGTTATTAGAGGACTGGAGACAAAAAGGGTATTACTTGATGAAATTGCTGTGTTACTGATTGAAAATCCAGCAATATCAATTACTGGCATATGTATTGAGGCTATGATTGGAAAGAAGATAAAAGTTATTTTCTGTGATTCAAAGCGTAATCCTATAGCAGAGATATTCCCACATCATGGGTGCCATGATAATCCAGCAAAGCTACGTATGCAGATTGCGTGGGAACAAAGTATCAAGGATATAGTCTGGAGAGACATTGTAAGTGAGAAAAATACGTAAGCAAGCAGAATTTTTATATGAGATTGAATGCTTTAATCAAGCAAACTTGTTAAATGAGTATATTGGTCAGGTAGAATTAGCGGATGCCTCAAATAGAGAAGGGCATGCGGCAAAGGTCTATTTTAACGCTTTGTTTGGGATGGACTTTACAAGGAGCACAGATATTCCGGTTAATGCAGCGTTAAATTATGGATATAGCTTAATATTATCAGCATTTAATAGAGAAATAACTGCTAATGGATATCTTACGCAATTGGGTATATTTCACGATAATATGTTTAATTTTTACAATTTATCTTGTGATTTGATGGAACCATTTAGAGTTATTGTTGATAGGGTGGTTTATGATATGAGTCCGACAAAGTTTGACAAAGATGAAAAACATAGAATGTGGGAAGTACTAGATAAAAAAGTAATAGTCGATGGACAACTACAATTTACATTAGCTGCAATTAAACAATATACAAAAAGTGTATTAGATGCTATAAATAATAAGGATTCATCGAATATAAAGTTTTATTGCTATGAATAGAACGGAGAATTAAGTTCATGGGTGGCTTTAGATTTATGAGGATGATTGTATTTTTTGATTTACCAACATTGACGATAGAAGAAAAAAGAGATTATAGATGCTTTCGCAAGTTACTTATAAAGAATGGTTTTATAATGTTACAGGAATCTGTTTATTGTAAGATGATTACGAGTCCGTCAGTGGAAAATTCAGTGAAAAATTTGATTTATAAAAATAAGCCGGCAGAAGGGGTAGTACAAATACTCACCATTACAGAAAAACAGTTTGTAAAAATGGATTATGTGGTGGGCGAAAATACAAGTGATGTTATTGATTCAGAGGAGAGGGTGGTCATTTTATGAAATTAGCGATTCCTTTAGTCGATTTAGTGATAGTATGTGAATGCGGAAAATGTTGCAGTTTGATTGTGGAAAATCAAAATCTGCTATATCAAATTTTATGTGATTTAACAAGTCAACTCAGAGGGGAAGAGGGAAAGATTATATTATCGCATAATAACAGGGTACTTCAAATATCAAAGTCATTAGAATTGTTTTCACAATTTGTTCCGTTTGAATTGAATAAAAAGATCCTGATAAATAAAGTTATTAATAGAATGCAAAAACTTGCAATGGATGAAGAACATTATTACCAAACGAATGAATTAATAATATTGTTAGAATCTTATTTACTGGATTTATCAGTAGAGTTAACAGGCGATATTGAGTTTTCGAAAATCACATGGGAAAATATCATAAAAGCAGTAGGCATTGGATTTACAGAAAATTATGATTCACTTGCAGAAAAAATATTGGATTATATGGAATTAGTAAGAGAGTACGATTCTGAAAAAATGTTTATTACGTTGAATTTGCGGAGTTATATTTCAGATGATGAAATGAACAAGTTTGTTAATGATGTAGTCGCACGTGGATATAAGTTATTAATGGTGGAAAATAGTGAATATCCAATTATAGAGCATGAAAAACGTTATATAATAGATGCGGATAAATGCATAATATGTTAAGATATAAGCGGTCTATGTTATTTATGCAATCAGGCAGATGATTATTCTTGGACAGTTTGAGGTTTGAGAGCAGTGTAAATTCATAGGGGTAACAAACTGTCAGCAAGGACTCGGGCAGACACTTATTGTTTGAGAGCAGTGTAAATTCATAGGGGTAACAAACAGAAATGCCTGACATAGTTGTTGTATAGTTGTTTGAGAGCAGTGTAAATTCATAGGGGTAACAAACAAGCAATCAATGAACATTCAGACAATGAAGTTTGAGAGCAGTGTAAATTCATAGGGGTAACAAACGCTCTGTGGAAACCGGTATGCTGTATATCGGTTTGAGAGCAGTGTAAATTCATAGGGGTAACAAACCATGGGAAGCATATTGCAACGAAATCCGCCGTTTGAGAGCAGTGTAAATTCATAGGGGTAACAAACAGTTTGGGATTATGAATCAAAAGAAGTAAAGTTTGAGAGCAGTGTAAATTCATAGGGGTAACAAACTATGAAGCATTAGGAAAATTGCAGAATTAGTTTGAGAGCAGTGTAATTCATAGGGGTAACAAACAAAAGGTTGAGGAGTATCAATCAGAAATGGGTTTGAGAGCAGTGTAAATTCATAGGGGTAACAAACACTGTTGATGCAGAGGTAGTATACCAGGAAGTTTGAGAGCAGTGTAAATTCATAGGGGTAACAAACGAATACTCTGATTACTTCAAGGCATTATTGTTGCGCCCCCCTTTCAGCCTGACCTACAACTAACCTAGTTGCCTGTCACAGAGTTAACCGATATACTATCACCAAAGAATAAAAAAGAAAGAGATCTTGGAACCTCTTCTTTGGCGAGTCGATGTATTCCAGAATCTATGGTGGTATCGCTACCATGGTTATCGTATCAAAGTATCGGTTAGAACGCAATGAGGAAAAAGATATTTTTAGTAATCAGTGAAGAAGATACCATCTGTCCGGAATGCGGAAGCCCTCTATGCAGGAGGGACAGGAAGCTGCGAGTTCATAAAGAAGCAGGCGGAAAGAAAAGCTGGTTTGCCATTAACCGGTTGAAATGTACCAATGAAAAATGTCGGAGACTTCATAATGAATTGCTAGAGTGTATGATTCCATACAAGCATTATGGTTCTGATATCATAGAAGATGTGGTCGGTTCTGATGAATTAGAAACTGAGAACTATCCGTGTGAAGCAACCATGAAGCACTGGAAATGGTGGAACAGCCAAAATGAAGCAAACATAGACGGACAGATGAGATCGATGCTACATCATCTCATGGATTTTGATATAAAGTTCCTGAAATCCAGTGATTCTTTGCTGAAGGAACTGAAGGGAAGGATAAGCCATGGAAAGCCCTGCTTTTTTGCTTTGAACGGAATAGAGCTTAAGTATACGTAAAAAGAATTATACGAAATTATTCTTGATGTTGTAGTTGGAAAAATATAATATGAAGTTTTATTGCAGAGGGGTCTTAATCATCAAGCATAAATTGCTGTCCCCATTCGCACATAGAATCTAATAAAGGAATCAGTGTCTTGCCTAATTCACTTAAGCTGTATTCTGTTTTGGGAGGAATTACAGGATATATTTTTTTGATGATTAAGTTATCATTTTCAAGCTCGCGTAACTGTTGGGCAAGCATTTTGTCAGTGATAGCTGGGATTTTTTTCCGAATTTGGTTATACCGCAATGTGTCGCTGCCAAGATGATATAAGATTACGGCTTTATATTTGCCTCCAATTTTAGAGATTGTTGCGTCAACAGGACAATTATATTTATTTTGCATTAAATTTTTACACTTTCTTTTTGGTTAGTATATTACAAAAAAGTACGTTCTTGCCTTTTTTATATCGAATCCATTATAATCAAATTGTCTAGACAATACAATCATAATTTTAAGGAGATTTTACAGAAATGAGTATTTTAGATATTGCTAAGCAGCGTTTTTCAGTAAGAAGATATCTGGATAAAGAGATTTCACAGGAAACATTGGAGACAATTTTAGAAGCTGCTCACGTAGCGCCAACTGCAGCAAATATGCAGCCTGTGAGACTATTGGCTGTAAAAAGTGATGAAGCGAAGGAAAAACTGGCAAAGGCAGCTAACATTTATAATGCGCCAGTTGCAATCATCGTGTGTGCAGACGCGAATAAAGCGTGGACGCGCCCATTTGATGGAATGAAAACAACAGATATAGATGCGTCAATTATTACCGATCATATGATGCTTACAGCTACAGAGCAGGGCTTGGGCTCTGTTTGGATTTGTTTTTTTAAACCAGATGTGATAAAAGAGGAGTTTCATCTTCCGTCGGGGCTTGAACCAATCAATATATTGGCGCTTGGATATACAAAGGAGAAAGCAGATGCAAATAGACATGAATCCCAGCGTATACCAATGAATGAGTTTGTTTCATTTCTTTAATATTGCAGACATGATTAGAAGACAGGGTAGTGAACCAATAATGGTTTGCTGCCCTTATCACAACAAAAAAGGTCAAATCCATCATGCTATATTATAGAACAAGAATATAGTCAACGAAAACATAGTAAAAACGCGGGATGTAACGCATTTGAAAAATTAATTTCAAAAAAAGCTGACTTGAAAAAGTAAATTCTAGTGCAAGAGTAAATTCCATCGTGATTTAAATTTTGCTGGTTTAACAAGAAATTTTTGGACTAAATCTCTCGTTTTCTGCTATAATTAATGTAACTTATCGAAATTTTCTCGATTTCTAGACATGCTAAATAGGCTACTGGAATTCGGTGTGCTAGACTAAATTCCACCAGCCGCATCTTAAAAATGTGAAAAGTTTACATCCAGTCTGACAGCAGATTTCGATTAGTTTTATTAATGGTTAAAGCGTATCAGCTTAGGCGTCAGATTAACCTTATCTGGTTCAATCGGCTTAAGCTGAAATGCTTTTAAGATATCCTCACCAAGCGTTTCTAATGCAACTTCATATGGTGTCCTTCCACTGAGGATTTCTCGCGGAGTGGAGTTGATGTGGTTTACGATGAGATTCACATCCCATTGTGTTAAGAATTCAAAAGAAGTTCCTTTCGGTAAAACCATACGAAGCATTGTGTGTGCTTGTTCTATAGCGCCTTTTTGTTCGCTGCGCATTGGATCACAATAGTAGATGCTGCTTCTCTGGATTCCCTGAATGCCTGTCTCAAGGCTTACCGGATCTCCGAATTCGGAACCTCTATCAGTCAATATATTTTCAAAAACGGATATAAATTCATATGTGCCCAGGCGCTTCTCTAAACGGTCAAAGGTAAGTCTTACAGCACCTTTGGTACATCTGTTAAGTAAAAAGGCAAGAAATAGCTTTTCTTTCGTAAAAAACAGTGTCAGGAGAGTCTTGTTTGATTCTCTTGAGGAATGGACTGTATCCATTTCCACAAAAGACGACAGTTCTAATGAACAAAAGTCAGAGTAGGTTCTGTGTGTAAAAACAGAACGATCAGTGATTTGTGTTTTATGGCACTTTCGCGGTTTGAATTTTGCCTGTCTTTTCAAATCAATATTTCTTGCTGTGAAGAGTCCTTTGTCAATGTATGTGTACATAGAACGGACAGACATATCCAGTTCCGGGTGATTTGTAAGGATTTGATAAGGGGATTGCCCCTGCTCAATTAATGGAGATATGATCTGGTCTTTCTGATGGAGCTGGTGCTTGGTCATATTTATTCCAGAACGAGAAGATATCAGCAGTTCACGATATTTTCTGTCAGCAGCACGGCCGTTGTAATAGTATTTATGTGCAATCGTGCAGTGATTTATCTTCTTCGTGCAGCCATTGCAAACATATGGCGCTTTGTCCAATCGTTTACATCGTTCTTTTTCAAAGTCCTTGCAGGTCTGATTACATGTAGGACATGAGGCACATTTAATGCCACAGAGAAGAATTTTTCCACAGGCATTGGTCTTTTGACAATGGTAACGATGAATGCAAAAGTTCTTTGCGTTATAAAAAGTACCTTTGTGATACCAATCTGAAAGCCGATGAGCACGGACTTCTTTAGATATAGTTGTTGGATCTTTACATAGAAATGCTGCAATGTCTTTAAAGGGAGTCCCTTTTGCCAGTTCATTTTCAATATAGATACGATCATTTAAAGTAAGGTGTTTCTGGTTTCCTGGTATATATTTACTCATAATGATTCTCCTTCTACTGCTGTCAGAAGGAGTCATAACCATAACATGATTGTATGAAAGAGTAAATATCTACTGTGCGAGAGTAAATTCCATCACCCTATTGGGCGGTGGAATTTAGAAATTCATTTTAGGAATTTCAAAAAAATGTAAAAAAGTGTTGACAAGTATGAAATAGGGTGATATTATATCGGAGTCGCTTCGGTGAGGCAACAAAAACGAAACGGCAAAACAGCATATCGGGGTGTGGCTCAGCTTGGCTAGAGCGCCTGGTTTGGGACCAGGAGGTCGCAG